>JABAOG010006524.1_pt1 | contig 16575 bp, 12 predicted proteins | sample 7062131 | NCBI WGS metagenome assembly JABAOG01 (sample SAMN14538629, study PRJNA623070) | marine sediment metagenome | biome: marine biome [ENVO:00000428]; feature: marine pelagic biome [ENVO:01000023]; material: deep marine sediment [ENVO:00002113] | place: India: Arabian Sea | collected...
GGCAGTTGTTGGCCAGCGGCCCTGGTACGGCCGTTGGTCAAGCTGAGCCACAATCACGTCCCGCTCGTCTACCAGGTGAATGAAATATGTCCAGTCACGGCTTTGTTGGCTCGTCGTATCCCACTGAAACTGAAGCGGCAGGTTAGATCCAGGCGACAGGGGCATATCTGGCAATGCTAACTGGTTGAGAATCAAACCATTAGACCAGGATTGATTAATTGGTTGAGGTATAAGAGTAGAATCAAGTGTTGCGTCAGGACGGCCGTTCCTAAGCAACCCCAGGTGACTCTCGGCCGTCCCACCTGAATTCAGCAACCGCTCCCCAGATTCAGTATTGTAAATGATAACCCCCAGATTATATGCGCCCCAGGGCAAATCAGACGGAATAGTTAATCTAAAAGGAACTTGTAAGTAATCACCTACCTGCCAATGCTGGCTGGGATAGAGATTTTCAAAGGGATCAAAATCAATAATAGCATAACGCTCAAAGGTACCTGTGTTGACCAGGTATGTGGTGAAGCGAATTGGAGCCGGCGACGATTGAGTCACGGAAATAGCAAGGGTTGCTGTTAGAAAACGGCCGGGTTCCAACTCCGTCTTTGCTAACATCAAGGCATCAAGCGCCAGGCCATCCTGATAAGTATCCGAGACATCGATCGTGGTCGGCATCTGGAAGGGGGTTACACGTCCGTAAAGCGTCGCCTCCGAAAACTGCTGAACAGGTTGGTAAACCTGCCGGAACCACCACTGCGCCGTCACAATATCCCAGGCAGTACCCGGCAGTGCCAGAGCATAATCTGGTTGGTGGGCATTCAAGGCATACACCAGCGTATCATCCCAACCCAATTGATGGTCTGTCATATCCCGGCTGATAAGACCTTGGGTATCTAAGATGGGCCGCTGGGAATGGTAGCCGATTACCCCAATCTCAATGGTGGCGACAGTCGCCTCAGCGGCCGTATTTTCCCTCAACCACTGGGCGGCAGTCAGGTAAGAGGCTCTATAACCCGCTCTGTCCTGCCGGTTTAAAGTCAGGGCCGCCTGGGTATAAAGCAAAACCAATAGACAAACCAGGACTGCACTAAAGCGCATATTTTTTGACAAGAGGATGGAGGTCGAAGGTCGTTCCATCCAGTCATCATCTCCCAAAAAGCTGCCAAGTGTCACAGCCAGCATTAGTGACAAAAAGACAATAGGTGGGACGAAATACCAGGGAAAGTTGGCAACACCAATAATCGTGTAGAAAAATGCAAACAACACCGGCCAACCTAAGAACCACCAAAACCTTTTCAAACGCTTAATGATAAGATAAATAGAGATAACCAACAGGCCAATAAGGATAATCAGAGTCAGGGGCGGCATACTTTCAAACCAGGTTTCAAAAAGAGCCAGGGCAAATGGCGCCTGACCTTCAACCGGCATCAGGTCACTTTGACCAATTTTGGCAGCGGCGCTATTCGGCAAGGGGTTGCCATAACGCATCCAGGCAAAAATGAACCAGGGCAGCGTCAGCAACAATGTCGCCACGCCTTCCCGCCAGGGCAAAGCCTCCAACCAGGACTGTCCCATCTGACGGCGGCGTCGAGCAACCTCCAAACCAATTACCAGCAGCCACAAGGCGCTGTCATGGCGGGTCAGAATAAGCAGGGCAGCAAGGAGGACGGCCGTCTTATCATTGCCTCGCAGCCAAAAGAGAGCCACTGCCACCATCAACGCCACCAAAAGCGGCGTTTCCATTCCCAGGCTTGTGTAAAAGGTCGGCTGGACTGCTATCAATAAGGGGGCGATGAGGGCGGCAAAGAACCGCTTTTCATGCCGCAAGAGGGGAATGGTTAAGAGTGCGGCCGTTATCCAACCAAATACTCCCAGCCAGTGACCAAGCACCTCTAAATCAGAAACAACAAAACCCAATGACCCCATCAATAAAGCAAACAAAGGCGTTGTTGTTCCTAAAACCCACTCCCCCGGGTTATAAAGTAACCCAAAACCTAATCGAAAATTATCCGCATAACGATACGTAATATAGGCGTCATCAAAAGCATTTTGCGGCGAACGGCTCAAGCCCCAATAAAAAATCAGTGAGGTTGCCAGGATTGCCGCAACCCAGGCAGCCGGACGCAGCCAATCAGGATGATTTCGCTTGGCAATGGTGATGTTACTCATCATAGGAGGGGAGGCTATCTGAATTCTTAGTGGCGGGCAAACCGCTAATAAATTGGGAGGATGATCACCATTTTTTGATGACATCTGGTACTTGAGTCCCAGCCCCGCCGGACTATGATCAAGATGACGTTCTCGAAATGTGCCTGGCGCAATCCCCGTTTTTTGCGATCTTGAACCTTAAAATATAAATCCTGTTCCTCAATTCCATTTGGGAGGGAATTAAGATGAAACCAAAACGTACCTTTATTGCACTGAGCGTACTCAGTGTTCTACTTGTTGCAACTGTGATTGTCGTTCAAGCCTGGACGGCCGTCCCTGTAGATCAGGACCCACTCGTTCATATGCCCGGGACTCAACCGGGTCAGGTGAGTCTGGAGTCACCCAACCGATGTCTCAATTGTCATGCGAATTATAATTCGTCCGTCGAACCCGGCTTCAACTNNTGGTCCGCCATGACCGTTGGCGCTCAAGACTCTATCTTTGCCATTGACCGGCCAAATGCCACCGACATCTGTCTGCGTTGTCATTTCCCGAAAGGTTGGCTCGAAGGGCGTTCCGACCCGACCAATGCTTCCCTCATGACAGGCGCTGATTATGATGGCGTCCAATGTGATTTCTGCCACCGGATGTATGATCCCTTCTTTGAGGAGACCTACAATGGCGCGCGCGAAGGTAGCGATTGGCTGGCTTATTGGGATGAAACCAATGCCAGCGGTACCCCATCCCAAGCCGCGGCCGATATCACTTACCAGGAAGACACTACAATTGCCCAATCTATCGTCATGTTCAATGGCGAACCTTTCTTCGTAAACAATTTACCAGCAAGTCCGGCCTATAACGAAGCCGCCAGTGGCCAATACTTTATCAGCCCCAACAGCGCCAAGCGGGCCTCTTTTGCTGATGCCGAAGCCCGTCACCAAATGCTTTACAGCCGCTTCCACAAAAGCAAATTCTTCTGCGCCACTTGCCACGATGTCTCTAATCCGGTTCTAGCAAACCTGGGTGATGATCCGACCCAGCTACTCACAACTGAAACTGATTCGGCCTCCTCTTATGTTCATGCTGAACGCACTTTCTCAGAGTTTATGCTCTCAGCCTACGGTCAGCAGGGTGGAACGGCCGGAATNNATCGAACACCCGGAAAGCGGCCAACCGCTCCACGATCTGACCGGTGGCAATGTCTGGATTTCGACGGTTTTAGCCAGTACTGTACCCAGTTCGGCCAATTATGATGCTGTCAACGATGCTTTGCTGAACCAGGGTCCAGCCACATTGACCCTCGATTTGAGCCAGGGACAGGGTATCGACCCGACAGCTTTACTGGCCGGGGCCGACCGTTCCCTCCAGCAACTCCAATTAGCCGCTTCGGTAAACAATTTGACCTACGACCCAGCCACTGGCGCCCTGTCCTTCCAGATTCAGAACCAGACCGGCCATAAGCTCATCTCAGGCTTTCCGGAGGGGCGGCGGATGTTTGTCAATATCCAGGCCTATGATGCTGGTGGAAACTTAATATATGAACTGAACCCATATGACCCGGCAGCCGATACGCTGAAGGGGTTGCCTTATTCCTATGGTCCGGAGTGGCCCGCTCCCCAGCCATTGGCAGCGAACGAAGCCTTCCTCGATTCGCTGGTCTATGAGGTTCATCCCAGCAGTTCGCTGACAGGTGAAGATGAGACTTTCCACTTTGCGCTGGCGGACGGCCGTTACAAGGATAACCGCATTCCGCCCCAAGGCTTTGATGCTAATGCGGCCGTAGCCCGGCTGGCCGAACCGGTCTGGGCCGGCGTCTCCGACTTGAACTACTTTACGGCTGCGGAATATGCTGGCGGCTATGATGAAGTCGCTCTCACCATCCCTACCGGAGCAACCTCGGTTCAGGTTAACGTATATTACCAGACAACCAGCCGTGAATATATTGAGTTCCTGCGCAACGAAATTCTGGGAACAGGCCAACTAACATTGCCTGCTTCGGCCTACGTTATTCAGACTGACCCCTTCTTTGATGGGCTCCGGGCCTGGGGTGATACCATCTGGCAGCTGTGGACCCACAACGTTGACCTGCCTGGCGCAGCCCCGGTGCTGATGACCCAGGGAACATGGGGTGGTGGCGGTGGCGGAACCTGCACCGCGCCTGTTCCAACCTTGCTTACAGCCGATCCCGGACACCAGCAAGTCACCCTAACCTGGAGCGACGAACACAGCGCCGACCCCAACGTTATCGGCTATGCCCTTTACTATGATCAAGCAGACAAAGCCCAATTAGTCACCGAATTAGGCTTGGCTACCTCTTACATTGATACTGGACTTACCAATGGCCAGGCATATTGTTATATGGTCACCAGCCTGTATGAAACCTGTGAGTCGGGCTACAGCAACATCATCTGTGTTACACCTGATAATCAGACCCAGCCGCCTGTGAGGGCCGACCAGATAGTGACCGGCTACTATACCGGCAACGGTAATAACCAGATATTTGTGGTTGCGGGGGCCTTTAATGCAGGCGATGAAGTCACAGTTCGCGTGTTGGTACTCGATGCGGACACCGGTTTGCCGGTTCCGAATGCTACCGTTCATCTGACCATCGGCGGCCCTGAAAGTGTGACCTTAACCAGCGGCCCCACCGATTCAAATGGATGGGCAAACGCGGTCTGGAATACTAAGAAGCCCAGAGGCAACCAGTCTGGCACGACGCCAGGAACGTACCAGGCAACGGTAACAGGCATCACGGCGAATGGTTACACCTGGGATGGTGTTACCATTTCCATTACTTTTACGATTCAATAAATTAGACCTTTAGGTGATAAAGTCGGGCAACTTTATCACCCATCGGGGCGATTCAAACGGCCGAATGGGGGCAATTCGGCCAACTCGGTCAACTCGGCCGAAAACAAAAGATCATTTTGTCGGCCGAGTTGATCTCCCTATTCGTGTTGTTTGCCCCACCTAATTAGTGGATATACACTTCGCTTCATGGCAGAAGCGACGGAAACAACATCGGCCGGATCCATCCAAAAATCTCAAATATTACAAATCGGCCTCATCATCCTCACCGTCCTGATTCTCGGCGTCCCAACCCTGCTCTACCCCTTCGGCAAAGACCAGGGCGAATATGCCTATATCGGGACAGCCTTTTTGAACGGGGAGGCTATTTACAAGGATATATTCAACGTCAAACCCCCGATGACCCACTGGCTTCATGCCGCCGCCATCACGCTGTTTGGCCCTTACATGAGCGCCATCCGCATCCTTGATTTGTTGTGGCAATTGGGAGCAGCATTAAGTATCTACGGCATTGGGGTGACGCTCTGGCGTAAATGGGGCTGGGGGCTGCTCTCGGCCGTCTTTTTCACCGTCGCCTACTACCACAACGACTTCTGGCACACCGCCCAATCTGACGGCTTCATTAATTTCCCTATCGCCTTGAGCGTGCTAATAGTCGTTCGCAGCCTGACCAACGGCAAGATAATAGCTTGGCAGTGGTTCGCCGCCGGAACCCTGATTGCCCTGGCTGCCTTATTGAAATACCCCATCGGTCTGATGCTGCCGGTACTCATCTTGATCTATTGGATAGCTGCCCCCAAACGGGAAATACGGCCGCCTCTCATCCTGACCGCCGGCTTTCTCCTGCCTCTTCTTCTCTTCTTCCTCAGTCTGGTTCTGAGGGGCTCCCTATCCGCTTTCCTCCAAATCCAGCTTGGCTACATCCCCGAATACAACGCCGGTTTTGCCACAGCCGATAATTACCTCGCCTTCTCCTGGCAAATATTCTCTCAGATAGCCGGAAACCAGCTTTATTTACAACTCTTCTTGGGCGTATTAGCCTTAATCTTCCTGGTTATGGCCGTTAAGAGACCCAAAAACCGCCTCCTATGGCTCCTTCCTTTATGGGGTCTCGCCGCCCTGGCCCACCTTGTCATTCAAAACAAATACTATCCCTATCACGCCTTGCCGCTGCTGGCCCCACTGGCGCTTATGGTCACTTACTTCTTCCAGATCATCTCGGCCGTTCTCAAATCCAAGCGACCCTGGCTGCGTTATTTAGTAGTCGGCAGTACAATCATTCTCATCGGGCTCACAATGTTTAGTTCCCGTTCTCCCTATTCCTATGGCAACTTTTCGGAACGCTACCAGCCATTAACCTCGATTGCCACTGGCGATATGACCCTAACCGATTATTATAAGCAGGACACCTTCGGCGCCTACGGTTGGCCGGTCTTTTCTTCGCGGGCCAACCTGGAGGTAGCCGATTACTTATTTACCCACACCCAACCCGATGATGAGATTTTCATCTGGGCTTTTGAACCGGCGATTTATTTTTTATCCCAGCGGCAGACGGCTTCCCGTTTTATATACAACTTTCCATTATACGGCCGTTTTGCCTGGCCCGAATTTCGACAAGAAGTAGTGTCAGAATTAACGGCCGATCCACCCCGAGTCATCCTTGTCGCCAACGGCGACGCCCAACCCTGGTTGACCGGTACAGAAATAGATTCGGCCGCCGCCCTGCAAGAATTCTCCGCCCTGAACGACTTTGTCACTCAACAATACCGCCTTGATACAAACATTGCCCAATTCTCAATCTATCAAAAGCTGNNTTTCCCTGGGCGCTTAACAAACGATGGTTCACCCGGGCACACATATCCATCACCACCAACAATCCGGCCTCCTCAGCCATCTCCGCCGCCTGCACATTCACAATCCCACTTTGCATCCAGAGGTAATCTGCCCCCACTTCAATCGCTTCCTCCACAATTGCAAGCACCTCTTCACTCGGCCGAAAAACTTGGACCATATCAATTCCCTCTTCCACTTCCAACAGCGACCCATGGACTCGCTCCCCTAAAATCATTTGGCCCTTTGCTTTCGGGTTAATTGGTACAATCTTATACCCCTGTCCGTCCCTGCAAATATTCCGGTACCGTACAGGCCGACTTATCCGGATCCCGTGAAATCCCCACCACCGCGATAACCTTCGTCTCGCGCAAAATCTTTATAATCTTTTCCAGTTCAGCTTCCATGAAATCCTTCCGTGCAAAATATACCGGCTACCGACTACCAGCTACTGACTACTCATGTCCAAATTATACCTCCACCATCAACAATAAATCGACCCTTTACTACCTCTGGGGATTCGGCCGCCCTTACCCCAAAACGAACCACCGCAACACAAAAACACCTATCCGAAGAATTTGTCACCTACCAAGTCGGAGATTAAAACAACCAAAGAAAATACTTAAAAAGATATAAGAATCAAACAACAAATGTGCCCACCTGCTATACTGCGAGCATCGGGAGAATCTGTAACAACGCTTTTCAATCCGTGTCAACGAATTTAGGAGAGCCACAGTGTATCCCACCTCCACAGAAAATTGAAGAATTAGGGCAGATAAAACTGTTTATAGGGGATCCTTTTTGGCGAATAAAAACTTAGGACAGGTTTAGGGGTACACCAGTGACGGGCGGTACCTGTTTAGGTACAAGATGATCCCTGCCTGCCAAGTACATTATTTGCCTTCAAATGGATCCACACAATAACCAATAGCATGGAGGATGTTATGAAGAAGTCGCTTATTTTAATATTCCTTTTTCTGATGCTGGTCATCCAGGTCAATGGAACATTCAGTCAGGGTGTTGAGGAGGAACCGTTTAGTTATCTAAATCCACCGGGACAATCCTCGTCAAAACCTATTGGAGGGGGGTCAGGGCCATATTATACCTATCCTGAATTTACCAATATTATGACCACCACCGTCACCACCGCTGCTCAAAACACCGCTGATGGTTTTATTTTCGTTGGCGCTGTAAATTTCTTTTTTGGCGGCCAATCAGCCATTATGATGCTCGACAATAGTGGCGAACCAATCTACATCAAAACCTTTGAAGACGATCAATTCGTTGGTGATTTTAGAAAACAAACAGTCAATGGCACAGATTACCTCACCTATCATTCTGGTACCCTACCTGGCAATTACACCTATGGTTCTTCTTACGTCATGGACGATAGCTACCAGGTCGTTGATACCTGGACAATAGACAACGGGCTTGGTTCCGACGTACATGAATTCTTGCTGCTCGACAATGGCAACGCCATTTTAATGGCCTATGTCCCAATCCCCTTCGATTTATCGCCGTATGGTGGCCCGGTGAATGGAACCTTAGTTGACATTGTCCTTCAAGAACAAGATCCAAACAAAAACGTTGTCTTTGAGTGGATAGGCTCCGAACATATGCCCATTGGCGATACTGGGGCCAACTTAAATACTACCGATCCCGTCGATTACCTCCATACCAATGCCATTGCTGTCGATGACGACGGTAACTGGCTTCTCTCCCACCGCAACTTTAGCGAAATCACCAAAATCGACCGGCAAACCGGCGACATTATCTGGCGCATGGGTGGTAACGGCAACGAATTCACCTTCATTAACGACATCGGCTTCTCGAACCAACACAACATTAACCGCCTGGAAAACGGCCATCTCCTCCTCTTTGACAATGGCAATGGTCACACCCCTCCCCATTCAAATGCTGTTGAATATATCGTTAATGAAACAACAAAAACAGTGACCCTTTATGGCAGGTACCCTGGAGACACCAGCATATTTTCCCAAGCAATGGGTAACATTCAACGTTTACCAAACGGAAATTCAATGATTGGTTGGGGCTCGACGGCAAAACTTACGGAAGTTCTCACAAATGGCACAGTAGGACTGGAAATGCTTCTTGGTTCACCCAGTTACCGGGTATTCCGCTTCCCATGGACCGGGGTTCCGGCCGAATCGCCTAGAGCCGCACTGGAATATGACGCTGACCCAACGGCCGTAACCGTTTACACAAGTTGGAACGGTGCCACTGATATCGTCGGTTATGATGTCTTTGCCGGGCCAACGATTGGAACAATGTCGCTGGCAACAAACGAACCACGGAGCGGCTTTGAGACAGCCATATCATTGACCTCACTTCCAAATGATACCTGTTTCTTCCGAACCCAACCCGTGAACGCTCAAGGAAACCCAACGCCTATGTCCAACCTAATGTTCCGGCTCGATTTACCTGTTTGTCTAAATCAAATATCGCAAGTTTATATACCGTTAACAATCAAATAGAAATTTACCGAACATCTTCCTATCTGAGGTTCATTGTTAAAAGTCAATGAGCCTCAGATAGGAATTAGGAGCCAACACAACCAATCGCCAAAAACATACTCCCAATACAATCATTCAGGCAATACGGCCGTGACAAAAATCACACTTGGCAGCAACCAATAAAATTCATAATATTAAAGGGCATTTTAATTCAAGTTTCTACCCCAGGAGGGATTAGAAATGCTGGAACTCACCCTAAAGTGGCAACTGCACAACCACGAACAATCACACACTATTCATTCAGGTCAAGAAATCACGCTCGGCCGCCGGGATGATTGTGATGTCGTTTTGCCATTCGCCACAATTTCCCGCCGTCATGCCAAAATTTACTCCGAGGACGGCATCTTCCACATCCGCAACCTGAGTCAAACCAATACCGTTCGCGTTAACGAAGAAAACAGGCTAACACACAATCAGGCCATCTCGCTCAAATCAGGCGATATCATCCGATTGGGTCCCATCGAAATCATGGTTGAAGGGTTGGAAGAACAAAAAGATTTGGAGGCCATGAAACATAAAACCCTCAAAATACGCTGTTCCAATTGCGGCCAGGTGACAGACTATAATCCCGAATCGTTTTGCCCCTGGTGCGGCATGTCTCTGGCCGGCAGCCAGACAGTCGTCGGCATAGAATAAAACGTGATGTGTAATACACGAATTCTTTACATTTTTCACATTACACATTACGAATTAGGAACTCAATAAATGGATGACACCGTCATTTACACCGAAGAAGACAACCAGATTCGCTTAAAGTGGGACGACCCCAGCACCGGCGAACCGTTTCAACAGACCTATCCACTGCCGGTCACAATCGGCCGTTCCCGGAAAAACAATCTAACCCTCAACAGCGACCGCGTCTCCCGCCAACATGCCATCATCGAAAAACGGGAGGGAAAATTTCTAATTCGCGACCTGGAAAGCAGCAACGGCACTCAAGTCAACCAGGAGCGTGTTGCCGAACAGACCCTGGTTGATGGCGATCTGCTTCAAATCGGACCATTTATTATCGAAGTAGATATCCCCCCCTTTGCGCTACCCGCCGAACCCTCAGGCGAGCCAGTTCTTCATTGGACAGACCCTATTACAGGCCAAACAATCTATCATCCATTTTCTCCGCCGTTAACAATTGGCCGGGGACAAGAAAACAACCTCGTCCTTCCCGGTGAGCGCGTATCCCGCAGACATGCCGCCATAACTCAAGAAGGGAACGACCTCATCATTGAAGATCAAGGTGCTACTAACGGCGTCATTATCAATGGTACCCGCCAAGCAAAAAGCATTCTCAAATTAGGTGACATTATCCAGATCGGGGGGTTCACGCTTACCCTTACCACTACACCAGCCGGGGTCACCAGTTCAGAAGAAGCTGGCACCCTGCTCGACTTCGCCGCTAAATCGACGCTCATCTTTACCGAAGAGACAGATGACCTAATACCGGTTGAAGAATCTGGCCTTCATATCATTCCTGTTCCTGAAAGTTCATCCTTCCCACCCCCTGCCTTCGACATGGAAATCGTTCCCATCTCAGAGCTAAAACAAAGCGGTTTCGATCTGGACGAGACAACCTATCTGGCAATCGGCGGCGGATTGGGCAGTTTCATCTGGGTCGACAACCTCGTTATCTACGGCGTCCCCCGGGATCAAATCATCTCCATTGGGCTGGAATCAAAACCACACGGCCGTTACGAACGTCTCTGCATCCACTCCCAAATTCCCTACCACGAACGGCTTCGCAGCGACAGTGGCTCCACCCCCGACAACATCTGGGGCTGGCCCGGTTATGCCGTCCGTGAATGCTGGGACCATCTAAAAAGCGGCCGTCTCATGCAAGCCGGAAAAACAGCCTGGGCTGTTTTCGGCGAACCATCCCTGGCTCAAACCTATACCCCCATCTCCGGCAAAGTATTCGACTCCATCGACAAAGAAATCCGGCGCATCGGGTGGGACAAAATCTGGCGTTACGGCCACGTCAAAGCCATCCGCAAGACTGACGACGGCCGTTATGCCATCGCTTATTCCCAAAGCACCCCTGAAACAGGTCGCCGATACTGCCTGATGATAGCCACTTACATCCATGTCGCAGTCGGTTATCCTGGTGTTCGCTTTTTACCCGATCTCCAACAATATCGGGAGGAAACTCTCGATTTCAAAGCTGTTGTCAACGCTTACGAAAATCATGAACATGTCTATGACCATCTGCGAGCCGAAGGCGGCGTGGTGCTGCTGCGTGGTCGGGGCATTGTGGCCTCCCGCATCTTACAACGTATCCACGAAATACGGGCTCAAAATCCGAACGTGGCTGTTATGCACCTGCTTCGGTCCCCACTCAAAGAAGGCAACAAATACGGCCGCTCCCAACGCCCCGTTGAAAATCACTGGGAATTCCAACCCTTCAATTGGCCCAAAGCCTGTTGGGGCGGCGAGCTTCGCAACGTCCTGGAAGACGCTGACGATCCGACCCGCGACCAATTGCTCAACGACTGGGGCGGCACCACCACGGCCGACCGCATGGATTGGCGCGAAATCGTCGACAACGGTCTTGAAAACGGTTGGTACCAGATTCGGTTTGGCTCCGTCATTAATGTAGAACGGCAAGACGATGGTCAATTAGCCACTGTCATAAAAGGCAAAGGAATGATTGACGAAGAATCTCGCCTGGTAGCTGATTTCATCATCGACTGTACCGGGTTGGAAGCCAGAATTGAGACTAATCCCTTGCTCCGCGACCTGCTCGAACATCACAATCTCGGCCGTAATCCCAAAGGCCGGCTCAAAGTTGCCAACGATTTTGAAATAATAGGCATGGAAAACGGCAACGGCAAAATGTACGCTTCCGGAGCCATGACCTTAGGAGGACCATATGCGGCCGTTGACAGCTTCCTCGGCCTCCAATATTCAGCCCAACGCTCCGTTGACGCCCTGACCAGGCATCGAGCGCCCGGTCTGCGCTATCTAAATGGCTTTCGTTCCATATCCCAGTGGCTTCGTTGGGCCAGAGGAGTTGCCCCATGACCCCGACTTATCTCGGCCGAATCCAGACCCGGCTATTATTATTAGCCACCGTTGGCTCTTTCGTTACTTTTTTCTACGGTATCCTGGCTGCATTTCTAGCAAACAATTTCACAACCTTTTTCATCCCCTTCTTACTGCTATTTCTCGTTGCCTTTTTCGGCATCTTCTGGGACATTCTCTACAACTACGCCCAAAAAATACGCTGGGATAGAGACTGGCCCCCTGCCTTCTCCTTCATCACCGCCTTCATCGAAATGCTGCCCGTCATGCTCATCGCCCTGCTGCTCAACGTCCACCCAGTGTTATTCCTATTCCACTACTGGTCAGTCTGGTGGGCCACTTTCATCATGGCCCTGGGCCCCATGCGAATCATTTTCCCCCGTTGGCGCTTCCGCGGCGGCCAATGGCTCTGATTGATTACCGGCTACTGTTCACCGACTACTTTTCACAAGGAGACTTCAATCATGCCCTACTATTCATCCATGGACGTACCTATCTATTCAGAAGAAGAAGCAACCGGTGAAGTAGCCAAAATTTATGAGGAGATAAAACAAAACTCACCCTATCCTGTTGTCCCTAATTACTTCACTGCCTTATCCAGTTCTCCCTCTGGTCTGGCTATGCTTTGGGAAATGAGCATTGCTTATCAAAAAAATTTAACGATTCCACAAGCATTGGTTGCCATGATCAGTTATACCATCGCAGCCAAAAGTGAGTGTGAATATTGTAGCTCTGCCCATGAATTAACCTGCCGAACAATGGGGGTTAATGAAGAAACATTAGAAATGTTGATCAAAGACCTGGAAAATCTCAATCCTCGGCGGGTGCGAGTAATTATTGATTTCGCCTACAAAGCAGCCAAACATCCGCAAGAGTTAAACCTGGAAGATTATGAGCGAGTCCGGGAAGAAGGGGTCACCGATGCTGAGATAGTAGAAATTGTTATGATTGCCGCCACGGCCGTTCTGTCTGACATAGTCGCCGACGCCCTGAAAATCGAAGTAGACGAAATGGTACTTCAAGGGCTTGGCCGAGTTTAAGGAAATCCAACCATGCCTTACAACTCATCAATGGATGTCCCTATCTATCGGGAAGACGAGGTATTTGTCGACCAATAACATCTGGAGGTGTTTTATGGGCCAAAATATTCCTTTGGAAGAACTTGCACGACTACCCAGTTTTTACGCGCCAAACCTTTTCACCAGCTTAAAGCTCGTCAAAGAACTCGGTCGTCCGATCCCCATATCCCATTGCTGCCAGCAAACGGCCGATTTTATGTTCCAATTTATCCCCTTCAATAAAGACCCCTTCACTATAAACGCCCATTTGCAGGGGTAAATATCCTTGCCAGACCTTTTTCGTAACCCCATAAATATCCTCATACCAGGCTGGAGAAACCTCCCCCACCTTCACCAAAAGCGCCGGAAAACATTCTTCAAAAATCGCCGCGTCCCAACTACTCAGCCTGATATAGCTCAATAACTGTGGCAAACTCAAATCCTCAGTTTTCCCATCCAGGGCCGTCTTAAGACCATAAAAATCATCTGGGCCACCCACCGCTACCGCCTCCGAAAAGGCCAGCCGCGTTTCCAGCCCATCTTGCGGCCGTTCTCCCGATACATAAGCCCCAACCTGCAAATTATCCTGGTAATGAGGTGGATTCAACGCCAGCCCACCCTCTAACAGGACAAACTGCTTGATAGCATCATAATTCACCATCATAGAAAAGCTGCCATGTCTGTTCGGCAATGGCGCTTCCTGACCCACCAGTGACTCCGCCAGCGTATAGCCCCAATCGCCGCTCAACAACAGATTTCGACCAACCCCATACCCCTGCCAAAATCGAATACAGTCCAACGCCTTATTTGGAAAGGTCAACACCGTATCAGGCATAATTGTCTCGTAATCTTCCAAAATTAGATTATAGGCNNTCTCGCTACTGTAAACCGTTAGCAAATTCTCGCACAACTGACCGTCCTCTACCGAAAAACAGTCCTGGGGAATACTGTCAAAAAAGTAATTCGCAATCAATATAACGGGGTTCTGAACCAACTCCGGCAGTAAGGTTTTTTGGCTGTTTCTAAGTGTAATCGGCCGTAAATCGGCCGCATCAAACAACCCCATATCCAATATCCCCGCCCCTATCCAGGGTTGAAACCGCGCATGGCCCTGCCAAAAATCCAAAATCTCCGGCACAAAATCTGTCATTACATACCGAACATCTAAATGCGCCAGCGGCGACCGTTTCAATAATGGAAAAAAGCGGGTCAGAAAATGGTAGGCCAACCGCCCCGACCCGGCCCCCATTTCGACAATATATATCGGCTGGTCCAAATCTAACGCCCCGGGAACGGCCGTAAAATCGCGCAAATACCCTAACACGACCCGCCCATATGCCCGGGCGACATATGGATTGCTGCTGATGTAATGGGGAACAATATTATCCTGCCAGGCTCGAATCCCATTCGCCAAAAAATAGTCCCGCTGAATCTCCCAAATGACCGATCGCGACAGCCGCTGGTCCGCCGCCACAATAAATTCACCCATAAATCAAAACTCTTTCTGCACCTCTGCAATCCCATGTTAAAAAACTCAACCAACCAACCCCTTTGCGTCTTTGTCCCCTTGCGTCTTTGCGTTAAAAACCCCAATCAACTCCACAATCTCCTCACAAGTCTCCTCCGGCGTCTTGCCTTCAGTATACACCACCTGCTTCGCCAGACGGCCGTTCGCGGGATGCCTCACAAATGTTTCATTAGCCGCCAAAACTTCTGGAATCATTGCCTCCGGTTGCTCCTCCTCCCGCAACAGCCGCGCCATCCGATCATTCAAAACCCGCACCGAATCCAAATCATCTGCCGATGGACGCAATAAAAAAACATGCTCAAATGGTGCCAACGCTTTTTCAACACGGCCGAACAACTTCTCATCCTCCTGCACCGTATACCCCGCCCCAAAATCAATCACACAGTCCGAATGCTCCGCTAATACTCGTTCCACAGCATGGACTTCAAAAGGCTTCCAATAAGCCAGCAGTCCCGTCATCCCCTCCTTCGCAACGATCCGTTTTGTTTCTGCCTCATCATAACCAATCTCATTAAAATAGTCCCAGCGCAAATCATCCAACACCTTCTGCTCCAACCCTAATCGTTCTGACAAAAGACGGCCGATCGTACTTTTCCCCGCCATCATTGGCCCAATCAAAATAATTGTTTTATCATCCATCAGACCAAATTACCAATTACCCAATTACGCTGTCACTCAAATACAATTTCAATCTCGTCAAACCCCAACTGGCGCAAAAACCGCTCCAACTGCGCCCGGCCCAACCGCTCCGCGACCTCCAGCAAACTGGCCTGCTCATTTGCCCAAATACCAATCTGCATCAACGCCTTCTCCGTCGCGTCCACTCCCAATTGGGCATTTGGGAACCACTGCTCGTCATAAACCTGGGCGTCTACCAACTCCACGCTCGTTACAGTAGCATGGGGCAACACTATCCGCACCGATGTGCCTTCACTGTCGGTCGCCTGCTCAATCTCCGCCAGCGAAATATCAATACCGAAACTAGCCAGTCCCGTCACCCGCACCAAGACCGTCGCATCCGGCACAATCCACCAGCGCGGACTGGTATCTTCAAACACCGTCACCGTAGACACTTCCAACGTGTCCAACTCCCCCAACTCGCGCCAATCAATCACAATCGGCGTCGGGGTAAAAGTAGGGGTTGGACTGGGAATTGGCGTTTGGGTTGGGGTGGCCGTTGGGGTTGCAGTTGAGGTTGAGGTAGCGGATGGATTGGGGGTAGAACTCGGCCGTTTCGTCGGACTGGGCACAAAAGCCACGACCGTTTGGGTGCCACTTTCGGCCGTTTCCCTGGCCTCGGCCTGAATCCCTAACATTGCCACAATACTCACCAGCGAAATCAGAATCAAAACCGCCAACGCCGCCACAACAACAACCGGATTCTTTTGGATAAATGCAAAAAGTTGATTTTGGGGAGTCTGGTTCTGGTCAGGTTCCATATCGTATCCTTGGAAAAATTAAACTGCTTAACAGAGGTCAAATTTTACCATGCTCTACCCGATTTGCGGAAAAATATATCTGGGCGGTAGCTTTTCAGTAGTCAGTAGACGGTAGCCAGTAGTCAGTTTGATTTTTAGGTGTGGGAGTGCTTGAAACTCTTGTGCGGACTTTTGGAGAACGGTACTAGTATCAGTAGTCAGAAGTCAGTAGTCGGTAGTCA
>JABAOG010001516.1_pt2 | contig 16563 bp, 18 predicted proteins | sample 7062131 | NCBI WGS metagenome assembly JABAOG01 (sample SAMN14538629, study PRJNA623070) | marine sediment metagenome | biome: marine biome [ENVO:00000428]; feature: marine pelagic biome [ENVO:01000023]; material: deep marine sediment [ENVO:00002113] | place: India: Arabian Sea | collected...
TGGAAGGTGGGTGATGCAAAATACCTGATGTTGGGTTGTCAGGTTCCATAATTTGTTCCCGACGATCCCACCAACGCGACCACCGATACCCTGATCGATTTCGTCGAAGACCAGTGTGGGGATCTGGTCCGCCTGAGCAAGCACATTCTTCAAGGCTAACATCAGCCTGGAGGTCTCGCCACCAGAGGCGATCTTCACCAGTGGCTTGAAGCCTTCTCCTGGATTGGTCTCGATAACGAATTCAATCCTTTCCAGACCTGTCTCGTCAAACGCCCAGCGCTGCTCTTCACCGATGGGTACACCATCTGGATCCTGTTTGTGTTGGAAAGATACTTTGAAGCGAGCGCCAGACATGCGTAAATCCTGAAGTTCATCTTCGACAGATTGAGCTAATTGATCGGCTGCCTGATGTCTTTTCCTGGACAGCTCGACGCCCCGCCTGGCGATTTCACTGAGCAGTCTTACTCGCTCGGCATCCAATTCCTCGATTCGTTCTTCCGCATGGGTCAGGTTGTCCAGCTGATTGCGGGCTTTATCCGCAAAATCCAAGACCGCCTGGATGTTCTCTCCATACTTACGCTGCAGGGTAAAGATCAGATTCAGCCGATCTTCCACCTGGCTCAGTCGTTTGGGATTGAACTCTATTTCTTCCATGTAATCGCGCAGGTCTCGGCTGATTTCAGTGATTTCATCGAAGGCGGACTGAGCTCGATCTGCGAGATTGGATTTCGATGTATCGACTTTGGCGATGGATTCTAAAGCATTGAGTACTTCACCCAGCAAATCCGTCACTGCTGGATTTTCAATCGTGCCATCATCCAGGAATACCAGAGCTTCCTGGCATGCAGATGCCAGGCTCTCCGCATTTGCCAACCGCGATCGTTCCTGCTTTAACTGCTCTTCTTCTCCAGCTTCCAGGTTAGCAGCTTCGATCTCGTTGATCTGGTATGCCAGCAGATCTGCCTGACGTGCGGCATCGGCTTCGCTTTTTCTCAATTCTTCGAGTTCGTCCATGATCGATTGGTAGCGGCGGTACACTTTTGTGTAAGCGCTGCGTTCATCCCACAAGGTTCCAAAGCGATCCAGCAGATCAAGATGTTTGCGGATGCTGAGTAGGGACAGGTGCTCCGATTGCCCGTGGATATCAACCAGGAAGTCACCTAGCTCCCGTAAAGTTCCGATGTTGGTCGTATGCCCATTGACCCGCCCGGTGCTGCGCCCATTTTCGCGCAGCTCACGGGTCAGCATGATGTAATCGGGATTTTCTTCGTCGAAGAGCTCTTCCCGCTTCAAGATCTCATGGATCTGGTGGAGATTTTCTTCGCCCAGTTTAAATTCTGCTTCAATCGTGGCACGTTCTGCACCGGTACGGATGAAGGTCGTTTCCCCGCGTCCACCCATGACCATCTCCAGAGCATCCATGATAATGGATTTTCCAGCACCGGTTTCCCCGGTGAAGATCACCAATCCGGGTTGAAAAGACAGCTCGAGCTGGTCTATGATGGCAAAGTTTTCGATCCGTAATTCCGTAAGCATATTTAACGGCGGAAGATCATTCCGCTGATCTGGGTATAGACTGTGGTGGTCACAACCGCGGTATAGACACCGCGCCAGAGCAGGTCGAAGAAGAAGCCAAAACCTCCACCGCCAGCCAGGCTGAGTACCGCAAAGAAAATTGCTCTGAGCAGAAGAGGCAGGCTGCCGATCAGCGCACCGGCGGTAATTACCTGGAATAGTCGTTTGCTTCTGCGTTTGCGGACGGCAAACCGGGCTGCCTCACCGATCAGGGTCCCAGCGACAGGGGCGAGCAGGATTGAAAAGAAGCCCAGTGCCGGTACGATCAGGCTCCCAAGGAAAGATAACACCGCTGCCATACCAAAACCGAGTGGATAATCCACCCAGGTTGAGGTTTCGAACTGCTTTTGATGCCCCCGGACACAGTCTTTACAGCGATATCCAGTCGGCGTTGGGATAGCACACTTGCTGCAGATATATTTCTCGCAGCGGTTGCAGCGCAGGGAGGTCTCTTTTGTAGGATGATAATAACAATAAGTAGTTTCTATGGATTCGGTAACGTCTGTCATAATGCTTTATTCGTTGAAGGATTTTGTTTCATGTGAGGCGTCAGATTGCGGTAAAAATAACCCGGGTCCTGAACCCGGATGAATTTGACAGGATAATCGTTCACACGTACGTGGACGCGATCACCGTTTTTGAGCTCTACAGGTGTCTGCCCGTCCACGGACATGACTGCCTGGTGGTCGGATTCAACCGTGATCGATACTGTCGCACCTTCGGCTAGCACGATCGCCCGATCGATTGATAGATGCGGGGCAACTGGCACAAGCAGAATGTTGCGCAGATCGGGGGGCAGGATCGGCCCACCCACTGCCAGCGCATACGCGGTAGAGCCCGTTGGAGTGGCAGCAATCAAACCATCGGCGACATACGTGGTCAGGTAGCGATCGTCCACGTAAGTGATCAGGTGTACCGGTCGAACACTGCTGCCTCTACCGACGAAGACCTCATTGATCACATCCCAGCAGCGGTTCCTCTCATTGTTCTGCCAGTGCTCGGCACACAAAATCATTCGGGTTTCAATCCGGTAACTGCCCACTAAAAGCTGTGAGAGTGCCTGCCGCCATTGAGCCCCTTCAACGTCGATTAAAAAACCAAATCGCCCCAGGTTGATACCGAAGATTGGCAAACCGATTGGAGCGCACAGGTGCCCGGCTCGGAGCATCGTTCCGTCACCTCCGAGAGCGATCATCAGGTCGAACTCTTTGTTTTTAACGCGTTCCCGGAGCCTTTCATCATACAATGAACTCTGAAAGGCTTCGATACCACTCTCTTCCAGGTAATAAGCCACCAGCGGTGCGAGCTGTTCCGCCCTCGGAACTTTCGGGTGGGCAGCAATCACGATACTCTCGATCTTTAACGGGCTTGCGTTCATGGTAACCGTATTATAGTGTTCAATTTCAGTACTGTGCAAGGGGAAAGATGAAATAAATATGAGACTTATAATCGTTCGTCACACATCGAGCGGTAGCCGCAGCCGTTGCAGCGGGCGATCTGCTGATGGGAGCGGCTGACGCTGCGCTGGCGTTCGTGTTTGCGGATTTCAGCGAGCAGATCAAGAATTTCGTTTTCCAGGTCCCGTGTGTATTCAATTTCGTACGTCTGGTCCGGATATTTCAAAATGCCGTGGGATGGTCGTACACCATAAGTGCTCTCGACAAGTACGCAGTATGCAGCCAGTTGATAAATGTGAGAGTCGTAGGGACCATCCAATCCACGGCTCGATTTGACTTCCACGGGGATCAACATCTTGCCCTGATGAACCAGATNNCACAGGGATCAACATCTTGCCCTGATGCACCAGGTAGTCCGGTTTACCTGTCAGGCTGAGCATCTCATCATAAAGCGGTCTTTCAACCTGTCCCCACTCCTGGGTATCAGAATAGATGATCCTGCCGCCTGGCAAGCCGGTTTTTTCTCTCTGCCGCGATGCCAGCCAGATCAGCAAGAAACCGAAAACGATGGCGAGTATTGCGCTGTAGAAGAGGGTCATAGGATCTAGATCAAAAAATCAGAGCACCAGCGTGGTCAGGTAGACGGTCAGCAGAATAATGCCGGTCAAGAGGAGCAGGTATGCCGCCAGGCGAATCAATCCACCAGTAAGTACCTGACGACCGTGCTGCTGGTGAATTTTCTTGCCGCTCGCCAATTCCAGCTGGTTGTCTTCAGGCTTGTACCCTTTTAGAGAGTACCACCAGGCACGCCTGCAGTATAAAAATGAACCGATTTCGGAGGCCTTTATCGGTCGCACGACTGTCAATCACTTTCCGACTGAGATAACATGGCCTCCACTTTTTGCAGCTGGGCTTCCAACCGCTGCTGTCGAATGCTCAGGGTCATATCCCCGCGGGTACGCTCTGTCACACCTCTGACGATGTCCGTCAACCTTCGGAGACCGCCTGTGATCGCATCCGGATAGTCCATGGTGACCAGAGAAGCATATATCTCATCCATGTGGTCGAGCAATCTCTCGGCATCCTCGGAATATCCATGACGTAAAATATCCAGTGTACGTCTCCGGAGTTCTCCTGCGGATTCAGCCAGACCTTTCACGTAGGTCATGTAGGTGACGCCCAACTCTTCAGGAGTGGGAAGGTTGTCATTGTTGATCAAGGCGATGGTAATGGTGGCTTCAGCGAATTCTTTGAGAGCATCTTGCGTATAGCCTGCGTAATACAGGTCTGGGTGTTCCACCAGGTTTTTGGTGAGTTCATCGACCAGTTCATGAGCTTCGGTGATCTTTTCCCTGGCTTCGTCGTTTTCGTTGCGGTGGATGGCGCGTATGGCGTGTGCGCAGTGGCGTGTCAGCAGGCGGGCGTGGGAGAGTGCCTGGTCTCTTGCGCTGGTGCGAGTCTCGAAATCATTGTGGATTCTGTCAATGATGGCTTCCAGGTTTTTCATCGATTATTCCTCGTCTGGGGATTGCGGTGGACGGAATAAATATTCTGCCAGGGAGGAAGATCCCCCACCGGGCACTGGAATTTCTCCGAAATTAGACTCGTATTTCGCCAGATTCTCCCCGAGTGCTTTATAAAATAATTTCGCGCTTAATGGGCTCATCAGTATTCGGCTGTAAATTTTTGGTGGGGTTCCGCCGGGGATCAATCGAGCGAAGTCGAAGACCATTTCTGTGGGAGAATGAGAGATGCGGACGAGATTGGCGTAAATGGGTTCAAGATCCGGGTCAATCTGAAGTGGTGGTAGAGATTTGCGTTTAGGCGCCTTATTTTGATTTGGGTTATTCGTCATTTAACTCCTTTGGCTGATATCGTTAATCATTTAAAAAGGGGCATAGAATGCCCCTTTTTAAAGGGTTTCAGTTGTCCATCAGGCAGAGTTAGAAGGGGATATCATCATCTTCCTGGTCGAATTCGTCGCCGGGGACATTCTCCTGATAGGCTTCATCTTCCGCCCGGGATGACAGGAATACGACACGCTGGGCATTGACCTCGAAGGAAGACCCCCAGGTACCGTCCTGCCGCTGGTAAACGCGCGGTCCGCCGGTGCTCTGGTCGGATGTCAGACGACCTTCTATGAGGACTTTGCTGCCCCGCTTGAGGTACTGGTTGGTCGTCTCAGCCTGTCGCCCCCAGACAGAAACCCGAAACCAGGTGGTCTCTTTAACACGTTCACCGGTGTTGGTGGTGTACTGCCGGTTGGTAGCGACATTCAGATTTGTCACCGCCTGGCCATTCGGTGTGTAGCGCATTTCCGGGTCGCGTCCGAGATTCCCTACAATGGTTAGTTTTTGGTACATGGTTATCTCCTTCTCGTAAGCGGTTAATAACTATTTTTATTGTACAACAATTTTGAGAATTGCTAATGGGTAGTTAGGGGTAGTGATTTCAATTGAAGTTAACGGCTCCTCCACACAATCAGCCTGATAACAAAACAGGCAGGGATTCGGGNNCCGGATACAATCGACCACAGTATCCGGCGTACCTTCCCACAGCGCCTCAATCCACCAGGTTACCCCGGCATCCCTCATTTGAGTGAGCTTTTCTTGCCTTACGTGTTCATCCAGGTCGAGTGTTTTTCCATCCACCACAATCTCAAAGAGACGGCTTGCTTGATTGTGTTGGTTTATGTATTCTTTGACTTCCCGCACATCCCCAGGTGTAACTTCTGCTGCTTCACCAGCAGAATTCCTTTTTTCTAATATCACCCCATCACATTTTAAAGCTCGCTGGATTGATTTCTCACCTGGCCAGAGCGCCGGGGTCCACAGCGGGATGCGAGGTGCCTGGACCGGGGTTGGTGGATAATACATCTCGTTCAATTGGGTCAGTTTCAGGTGATACTGAGTACCATCGTAATCGAATTGCTTGCTCTGGAACAGCAAGGTCAGGATATCGATGGTCTCCTCCAGCATTTCCGTGCGGGTCTTTTGATCGGTGACTTCATCGGGAAAGCCCTGCCATCCCATCCAAACTGCGCCAGTTCCAATTCCCAGGATGAGCCGGCCATCCGATAGAAGATCCAACGCCACGGACTCGCTGGCGATCTTCCAGGGTTTTCTGAGCGGCACAGGGATGATCATTGTCCCCAGCCGGATCCGGCTGGTAGCCATCGCCGCGGCAGCGAGACCGATCATCGGGTCTTCACACCAGATCGCATCCCCCCAGAAGAGACCATCCCAACTGTTTTCCTCAGCCTGTCGAGCCCATTCCGGGATATTTTTTGTTTGATTGTATGGTAATGCCAGACCGAATTTCATCATTACCTAGTCCCTCCAAATTTAAGGTTTCCAGTAAGCCGATCATATGGCAAATCAATCATCGAATAAATAAAGGTCATTCCTCATTCCGAAACTGCAAGCAGTAATGGTGGAATGTGTTGCTCACCCAGGCATTCCCCATCCCATACGGAAACAAAGGTTGGTTGTCCTGGCACCAGATGCGTTCGTCCTTGAGCGTATAGACCTTGTCCAATTCTCGTGCCAGGTCCCACGCCAGCGGGTAGATGCGACCACCTTTCTTGACATTTTTGACGATGATCGTCAGGTAGGCGTTAACTGCCAGATGAGTTTTTATCTGCGTGTAGATGTTGATCAGCTCGCCTAAGAACTGCTCGTAGTCATGGATATTGCCCATGTCGGTGGGGTTGTCGGAGTATTGCACATCGAGATCGTCGTCGTGGCGGCGCTCGCGCTGGGTCTCAGCCCCGGCGGCATGGAGCATGTCCCAGTACGGTGGTGAGGTGATCACATAATCAATTGGGGGGAAGTCGTGATCTACCAGGATGTCGCATGCATTCCGGGCATCTCCGGTGATGGTCTCGCAGGTTAATTTGCTGGTAGTTTCTCCCAGTTCATCCCTTTCTGTTTCGATGATTTCCCTGGCTGTTTCGGCGTAGACCGGATTGAGCTCGATCCCGGCGGAATGTCGCCCGGCGCGCAGGGCAGCGATCAGTGTGCTGCCAGTGCCGACCATCGGATCGAAAACAAACTGACCCTCTTTGGTGAAGAACTCAATGAATTCCTGCGCCAGCGTCTCCGGGTACTTAGCCGGATGGCGAAGGACTTCGCTCTTGCGAGGTGGTGGATTGTGGACAAACCAGGATTTTTGGAACTTCAGCCAGGACTTGTTGTCCAGGTCGTTGAGACGATTGACGTATTTACGCTTAGACATAGGCTCTCGATATTATGGAGTGGATTCGCCAGTGGGTATTGAATAGACTGCCAGATCGCTGGCGCTGACCGTCATGGCGGTTTCCCCAGCCGAACGGACGAAGAAACCGATCACCCCGCTGGTCAGCATGGGATCTTTGGCTTCAAATTGAAAATCACCGTTGATGTAAACCTGGAAGGTCTCACCGCGTGCCAGGATGCCGATTTTACTGGTGATCATCGCTCCAGGCGGCAGGCTGGCTGTTCGCATCCACGGCTGTGGAGAGCTGGCGGTACCGCCCATGATGCGGTCCAGGCGGATCCTGCCATCGCAGGATAGACCCAAGCGGTAAAACGCGGAGGGCGGAGTCGCCCGGAACAGCACGCCGTACTGGTCTTCACCAGTGCACAAACTCGGGTGTAACGTGACCTCCAGATAGAAATCCTGCAGATCAGGTCCGGTCCGGGTGGTGAACAGATAGCCTTCCGGTTCGGTCAGGGTGATGGTCAAGTCGCCAGATGCAACCAAAATACGTCCACTGGTTGTCCGCGGGATGGCCCATTCGTCTGCTGATTGGAAGTTATCGGCGAACAATATCGAACTGACCTGCGGGGCGAGGGTTGCTGTCGGTTCATCTTCAGCAGTAGGTCTGGGTGTGTTCGTTGCGGTCGGTGGGAACCAGATCACCGTTGGGCTGGGAGTCAGGGTGATCGTTGACGTTGGTGTTGGAAAGACAATCGGTTCCGTCGTAGGAAGGCAGGAACTGATCGTCAATAAAATCAGCGCCAAAAAGATCGGGATGATGACTCTTCTTCTCATATGTGCAAATGTTAATGCTGGACCTCGATCGTCTGGTCTCTCTCCGGACCGACGGAGACCATCTTGATCGGCAGTTCAGTTAATGATTCGATCGTGCGGACGTATTTCTTGGCGTTCGCAGGCAGGTGTTTCCATTCGTGAACGTCCCAGAGATCTTCATCCCACCCATCGAAGGTTGTGTAAACAGGCTGGTAGTTGGGCAGGTTGTTGAGCTGGATGTCATCAACCAGGGTGCCGTGCCCGTCAACCGCATAACCTGTGCAGATTTTGACGGTCTCCAGCCCGCTGAGGATATCTAATTTCGTCAAAACCAGTTCAGTCAGCCCGTTGATCCGGGCAGAATAGCGCAGCAGGACTGAATCCAACCAGCCCACNNCGGTCGTTGTACCAAATTCATCCCATGGGTTTTCTCCTGTGCCGCGTAAGCGACCGGCGACCTCACCGGATTGTTCGGTTGGGAATGGTCCGGAACCAACCCGGGATTGGAATGCTTTGGCAACACCGATCACCCGGTTGACATGATCGAATCCCACTCCCAGACCGACCAGAGCTCCCGGAGCAGTTGGGTTGGAACTGGTCACAAAGGGATAAGTACCATGGTCCAGGTCTAAAAGTGTACCCTGGGCACCCTCTGCCAGCACCCTCTTATGGTCTTTCAGGAACTGGTGGATAGTCAGAGATGTATCTTTAATGTAAGGTGCGAGTGTTTCAGCGTAATCCAGGAATTTTTCAGCCAGCGGAAAGGTCTCGAAGGGCTGTTTGCCATACTGGTGCTGCAGGGTTTCATTGGCATGGTTGATGTGGGTCTGGAAGCTCTGTTGAAATAGAGATTTATCCAATAAAGCTTCCATGCGGATTCCATCCCGGCTGGATTTCTGATTGTAAGCCGGACCGATTCCTCGCTGGGTTGTGCCAATTTTTCCCCCGCCGCGAGCCTCTTCTCTGGCTTTATCGATGGCGATATGCGCAGGAGTGATCAGATGAGCTGACCGGGAGATCTGCAGTCTTGCAGGTGAAACATCAATGCCGCGCTCTGTTAACATCTCGATCTCCCCCAGGAGTACTTCCGGGTTGATGACCATACCCCCGCCCATTACTGCGGTTGTGTGGGGGTGAATAATGCCGGATGGGATCAGGTGCAGCTTGAAAGTATCCCCCTTGACATTAACCGTATGACCGGCGTTGTCACCACCGTTATACCGGGCAATTACCTCGGATTGAGCGGATAAGAGATCGACTACCCTTCCTTTGCCCTCATCCCCCCACTGTGTACCTACTACAATATCCAGTGTCATTTGTCTTAACCTTTCGAAATCACCTAATGCTGGGCATAAGCTGATGTAAAATACTATCGTCAATGATGATTCTAGCATAGTCTTATGATGAGAGGATGAAGGAGTATTGAATGCGTAAAAAGGTAATCTTGATCACTGGTGCTGCGGGGGAAATTGGACATGCCCTGGTCAAAGCTCTGTCGGATGGGGATGTGCCCTTACTGACCCTGGACCTGCAGCCTTTGCCGGAAGATATTCACGGGCTTTCCACCCATATCCAGGGAGACCTGCTGAATGATTCCCTTATGGCACGGCTGGTCAGCGAATATGAATTCGATGCGATCTATCACCTGGCAGCATTATTATCCACCCGGGGAGAATTCACTCCCCATATGGCTCATAAAGTCAACGTGGAAGGGACAATGAGCCTGCTGAACATCGCTGCTGACCAATCTGAATGGCGTCGAAAACCAGTTTTATTTATTTTCCCCAGCTCGATCGCCGTTTACGGTCTGCCAGACCTGGAAACAAAAACCCAGTATGCCCGGGTACGAGAATGGGAATGGAATTATCCTCGAACGATGTACGGCAGCAACAAACTGTACTGCGAAATGCTGGGCACATACTTCAGCAAATATTTTCGCCAGCTTGCGGTCGACCAGCCGACCATGCTCGATTTCCGCAGCATCCGCTTTCCCGGGTTGATCAGTGCTGATACTGTACCCAGTGGTGGGACCAGTGACTATGGACCTGAGATGCTGCATGCCGCAGCCAAAGGAGAACCGTATGCGTGTTTCGTCCGCCCGGATGTTCGCATTCCCTTCATGGCTATGCCTGACGCAGTTCGATCCTTATTGATGCTGGCAAAGGCACCTGCTGAGGCGGCCCGCGGCAGTGTTTACAACGTGACCAGTTTCTCGCTTTCGGCGGAAGAGTTCGCTGACATGGTGCATGGTGCTTTTCCATCCGTGGAAATCAACTATCAACCTGACCTGAAACGGCAGGCAATCGTCGATAGCTGGCCAGCAGACCTGGATGACAGTGCTGCCCGGCAGGATTGGAAGTGGGAACCAGCCTACGAACTGGAGCGTGCTTTCAATGAATATCTGATACCTAATATCCGGGAGAGATATCAATAACAACCAATTTCGAAGCAGTATCTTAGCCCATCTGGCGTACTGTCTCATATAATAATCCATTTATCTATATGCTCATAAGCAAGAAAACCTGTGGGTGGAACGTCATAGGTTAGAATATCCTTTGGATACTGAATGAATAAATACAACCAAATTTCTGAATACACACCCGGACCGATTGCCTTATTTGGATCGGGCGAGACATCGCCAAGCGGTCAGCGAATATTTGACCGCTTGATGGCTAAAATTCCAACTCCTCCGGATGTTGTGATCCTGGAGACACCTGCTGGTTTTGAACTGAATTCTCCCCTGGTCGCTCAAAAAATTGCTGATTTTTTGGATATCCACCTGAAAAATTACATGCCCAGGACGCAGATAATCCCTGCTAGAAAACGGGGAACTGAGTTCAGCCCAGACAATCCTGCGATTGTGGAACCTATTCTGCGGGCGGACCTGATCTTCATGGGACCTGGCAGCCCGACGTATGCTGTCAAACAGTTGAGGGACAGCAAGACATGGAACTACATGGTTGCCCGGCACCGCCTCGGTGCGGGGATTGCCCTGGCGAGCGCAGCATCGATCGCCATCGGGAANNCATCGATCGCCATCGGGAAGAAAGCATTACCGGTTTACGAGATTTATAAAGTTGGTGATGAACTGCACTGGGTCAACGGGTTGGACCTGTTTGGAGTATACGGGCTGGACCTGGTCATTGTGCCTCACTGGAACAATAATGATGGTGGTGATCAGTTGGATACCAGCCGGTGTTTCATGGGGCAGGAACGATTCGATCCCCTGGTGGAGATGCTGCCGGATTCGTCCACGATTGTAGGCATCGATGAGCAGTCTGGTTTAATTATTGACTTTGAGCAGGCTGTATTCGAAGTCGTCGGCAAGGGTACGGTCACCGTGATCCGAAATGGACAGGAGACCCGTTTTGATGCAGGAGAGGATTATCCATTGGATATATTTGGACATTNNGGACATTTCCAACTCCCTGATATAAAAATTAATATACCAGATGCTGCCTGGAGATCCGCAGTTGAGGCAGAAATTCAGAAATTAAAAGAAAACCAGCCAGGGGATGATGTTCTGCAGCGGGTTCGGGAGCGTGAATCCGCCCGGGCAGATCAGGATTGGGAGACTGCCGATCGATTGAGAGATGAAATCCTCAACATGGGCTGGGAGATAAGAGATACTGATAATGGACCGGAATTAGAAAGGATGAAAAGCGAATATGAATGAAAAACTAAAGGTTGGGTATATCGGTCTGGGATTAATGGGAAAACCTATGGCTCGCAATATCCTCCAGGCTGGCTATTCACTGGTGGTCCACAACCGCAGCCGGGAGGCAGTCAATGAACTTACCGGTCTTGGTGCTGTGGCTGCACATTCACCTAAAGAAGTTGCCGAACAGGTGGATGTTATCTTCACGAATTTGCCAGATTCACCAGACGTCGAACTGGTCGCACTTGGAAAAGAAGGCATCATTCATGGCGCCCGGGAAGGGATGATTTTCGTTGATCATTCGACCATCAAACCGGCAACCGCACGTTTAGTGGCAGAGAAATTGGGAGAAAAGGGTGTTATGTGCCTGGACGCACCGGTCTCAGGTGGTGATATCGGTGCCCAGCAGGGTACATTAGCCATCATGGTTGGAGGTCCTGCAGAAGCCCTGGAGCGTGTTCGACCTATCCTGGAGGTTGAGGGTAAAAAGATCACCCATGTGGGTGAGAATGGAGCCGGGCAAATAGCCAAAGCTGCCAACCAGGTGATGGTTGCCGCACAAATGGTTGCCATGGGTGAATTGATGATTCTGGCGAAAAAAGCCGGCGCTGATCCTGAGAAAGTGATTGCCGCAATTCAAGGTGGTGCTGCCCAATGCTGGACGCTGGACAACAAACCAGCGAGACTGTTTAATGGCAATCGCCAACCGGGCTTCAAAGCCTATATGCAGGCGAAAGACCTCGGGATCGTGATGGACACCGCCAGGCAATATGGCGCAGTGGTACCGTCGACCGCAGTGAACACGCAGTTGTTTAATGCAATGCTGCAGATGGATATGGCTGAACTGGATAATTCCGCGGTCATCGGGGTGATCGAAGCTCTGGCGAACACAAAACTTCTGGAAGGATAGAATCGATATAGACGGAAAATTCCGTTAATCAAGCCATTTCTATCCGATATGGCAGGTTAGCCCCCAGAAAAATAAAATTGAAGATAGAATCATCACCGGGTGGATTACTGCCCGGTGTTTATATTCCACAGAACGGATGGATTGATATGAGAGCAGCGATACGTAAAGCCTTTCCCAGAAATCTGACAATTACCCGTGGATCGATCCAGGATTTTATCCTGCTGTTGATCGGTGCAGCCCTTCAAGCGATATCATTAAGGATATTCCTGGTTCCATCTCAGCTGGCAAGCGGTGGGGTCAGCGGTCTGGCGCAGGTCGTCAACCACTTCACAGGTTGGCCGATTGGGGTCATGGTGCTGATTGGAAACATACCTCTTTTCTTGATGGGTTGGCGCTACCTGGGCGGCAGGAGATTTGCCATCCGCACAGCCATGGCAGTTTTCTTTTATTCTCTCATGGTGGATATCCCCGTTGGTTTCATCCCGGAAAATGGCATTACGGACGACCTGATTTTAAATGCCTTGTATGGTGGAGTTGTCAGCGGGATCGGATTTGGATTGGTCTATCGCGGTCGCGGCACCAGCGGCGGCTCGGATATCATCGCCCGGATCCTCAATCACTGGCGCGGGGTTCCAATTTCACAGAGCTATATGATGACCGATGCACTGATCATTTTCCTGGCAGGAATTTCTTTCAGCTGGGAAAACGCTCTGTACGCGCTGGTGATGCTGTACATCAGCGGGATCGTCGCTGAAGCGGTAACAGAAGGATCGAAAGTTGTCCGTACAGCCCTGATCATCTCATCAAATCCAGCAGCAGTAAAAGAAAAAGTATTGACTGTGCTTGGCAGAGGCATCACGGAGATGCACGGTAAGGGCGGATATACTGGCGTTGATCGTGTGATCCTCTACTGCGTTATCACCCGGGCGGAGATTTCACAGTTGAAAACACTGGTCAGCGAGGCGGATGAAAATGCTTTCCTGGTGATTGGTCAGGCACATGAAGCCCTGGGTGAAGGCTTTCAGAGATTAGAAATTGATTAAATATACTTTTGGTGGCAATAATATGCAACTCTTTCTGAGTTATGGCGTATACAGTGGTAGAACGAATCAAGAGCAGGAGCAATGCCGTTATGGATAACGAGTCAGTATGGCTCGATAAAGCACTCGAAGGAGATGATGCTGCTTTCGCAGAAATTGTCGGTTCTTACCAGAGACCGGTGTTTAATCTTTGCTACCGGATGCTGGGCAACCCCAATGATGCTGAAGATGCTGCACAGGAGACATTCTTGAGAGCTTACAAGGCACTGGAACGCTACGACAGGAACCGGGCGTTCTCAACATGGATCTTATCGATTGCCTCGCACTACTGTATAGATCAGTTGAGAAAACGGCGCTACCAGACTTATTCGTTGGACGATGAAGATCGTGCATGGTTTCAACCTCCCGATCCCGGTCCAACACCGGATAAAGCGATCGGAGACAAAGAAAAACATGAATTCATTCGATCTTTATTGGACGAACTCAGCCCGAAAGATAGGGCTGCTGTGGTTCTGCGGTACTGGTATGACTACTCTTATGACGAGATCAGCGAAACGCTCAATTTGACCACCAGTGCGGTCAAGTCTCGACTGCACCGGGCTCGTAAACAGCTTGCCCTGGAATACCAGACCCAGAAACCACAAACGATCTTATCAACTGAAAGGACACAAAATGAATCACCAGCCTTTTGAAACCTGGCTCTTTTCTGAAGAGCCCCTGACAGATGAAGATCAGAGAAAACTTCAAGAACACCTGGAGATTTGTGAACAGTGTCAGGAACTCAATACGGCATGGTCTGATATTGAGAGTCTAATATCCGAATCGCCTCCAGCCGAACCTGTCCCCGGGTTTGTTAACCGCTGGCAAGCTCGCCTGGATGCGGATCGTCGAATAGAAACCCTGATGAAACACCGCTGGCAATCGTGGATCATGGTGGTATTGATCTTGAACATTCTTGGGATCACGTTCATATTCCTCAGCCTCCAGGTATCTTCACGCATCAATTCATTCTCAGATCTGCTCTTGAACCTGGTTTACCGGGCAACATCTTCGATCACCATGCTGAATGCACTGCAGGATATCGGATTTGCGATCTGGCGTGTGATGACCAGTGTTGTTACACCCGGTGGATGGACCATCCTGGCAGGTGTCTCATTACTTGGAGCGGTTGTCTGGATCGTTTCATTGCATAAATTGATCTCTATTCCCCGGAGGGTAAAATAATGAAAAAGAAAAGGTTTACTATCATCATTCTATTGATCCTGATATTCGCCATCACCTGGCCATCCGCAGTTTACGCAAAAGACCTGCGGGATGATGAAGTTGTCTTCGGAGGAACATTTACCCTGAATGAAGGCGAAGTCTTAGAAGGCAGCCTGATCGTCCTGGCTGGCACCGCCAGGGTGGAAGCAGGTGCCACGGTTGAAGGTGATGTCGTCTTAGTAGGCGGCACAGTGACTCTAGAAGGAACTGTCACAGGTATAGTGGTCGGTATTGGCGGGGCGATCCGCTTGAATGATACAGCATTGATTGAAGGAGACCTGACGGTAATAGCAGCTTCTCTGAACCGGGCAGATGGAGCCAGGATCAATGGGCAAGTCATCACCGGCTTGAACGGTCCGGCTACCCTGAACTTCCCTGAGGAATTCCGGGTGCCAGATAAATCCACTGCTCCAAGTCTCAATGTAAATTTCAGTCCACTGGTAGATTTCGTCTGGACGATTTTCCGCATGTTTATCTGGGCACTGCTGGCAGTTCTGGCGGTGATGATATTTCCCATACAGGCAGACCGGGTAGCCAAAGCAGCCATCCGGGAACCCATGATCACATCAGGGGCAGGGTTGATCACCGCCATCCTGGCACCATTCGTCCTGATCGCTCTATCACTGACGATCATCCTGATCCCGGTTACGTTTCTAGCCTCCCTGGCTCTGGCGGTCATCTGGGCTTTTGGTCAGCTTGCGCTCGGTCTGGAAGTGGGCAGACGGATCGCAAAGCAGCTTAATCAGGACTGGGCTCCGGCAATTTCAGCAGGTATTGGTACTTTAGTTTTGATGTTCGTCCTGATCGGTATTGATTCAATAGTAGACTATATAGGGTGGATTCCCCGAACGATCTTCAGCCTGTGGGCGATGGGGGCAGTTCTGATGACACGCATAGGGTCGCAGGTGTACCCTACAGCCGCGATAACAACTGTAACCGAACAGGATGAAATCCCATCGGATGGCTTAAATACAGATGATAACGAAATTTCATTAGAAGATAATAATTAGCTTTCCAAGCTTTCGATCAGGACACACGGGCTCTCAAATAAATCGAGAGCCTGTGTGATTTAATTTCCCCTGAAATCGCGTTAAACGACATTAATTTAGAAAATCCTAGTAAATTGCAACTAAATTGCAATGTTCAATGGAAATATTGTCGATATAATGTGACAATTAAGATAAGAATTACACAATATAAACTAAAAAATCTAGGGAAACGTAGATCCACCACTGTAATTATGGTCGCTAACCTGAACCTGTTTGAAGGTAGCAGTCGTGGGGAGTTAGTAGCGAGACCGGCCCGTAATGGCCGTTTTTTTATTCCTGCGAGAGGATGGAAGGAGTTGATATCAAGAAATCAAGCACTACATTTCCGAAAATTATTCTTCCAGATAATTTATACATATTATTCCTTAGGAACAAATATAGGAGCTAATAAATGTTAAATAAAAAGAAATTCTTGATCGGATTGACAATCCTGCTGCTGATTGCAATACCTATAACAGTGCTGGCTGACAGTCAAACCAATGATGACGGTATCACACTAACTTACCCTGGTGGAGNNATCTGGTGTTCCGGACGATGGATATGTCATCTACCGGTTCTTTTATATCCTGGATGGTGCCCAGGTGTTCCTGACAGAAAATACCCATAATGGTGGCGGAAACCTTTCTGTTTATTATCCGATTGATCAGGCTCCGGAAGG
>JABAOG010004866.1_pt1 | contig 16528 bp, 15 predicted proteins | sample 7062131 | NCBI WGS metagenome assembly JABAOG01 (sample SAMN14538629, study PRJNA623070) | marine sediment metagenome | biome: marine biome [ENVO:00000428]; feature: marine pelagic biome [ENVO:01000023]; material: deep marine sediment [ENVO:00002113] | place: India: Arabian Sea | collected...
CCTCCCCATCCACAATCAGGGTAACAGTTAATGGTTCATTGCCGGCCGCCAGCTCCGGGCGATCATCAGAACAACCTGCCAGAAGCAGCAAAATGAGACAGAACGATATGCCGAAGGAACTCCGCCAGGGCCGGAACAAACAGTTAAACTCCTACCTTCTCGCCTGACTGTTCCCAGAGTTCCCGCATTTCAGGGGAAAGGGCATCGGCAATCCGCTCGTTGAGTTTGGAATTGGTGAAGCGCCGGATACCGCTAAAAACAGCCAAAGTCGGATAGCGGGCAAACTCGGCGTTGGTGTTGCCGCTGCGCCGGGCAACTTGTTTCTGAAATTCAAGGCTGCTCAAATTGGGGTCGCGGAAATGGAGCAGAAAGAAAACATCTTTGACATGGTCGGAAAGCGGTTCCGGCAAAACTTTGGCCAGGGAACGCTTGGCACGGCCGCTCAAGTGAAAGCCCAATGTTTTCAAGACCCCCGCACTCCAACGTTCGGCCAACTCTAAAGATAGCAGATGACCTTCCTTCCGAACATATTCATAAAATTCTTGCAACTGTGCATCATCTCGCATAATGTATACTGCCTCCTTGGGGTTGATTTTTACCCTTACTCAGAGGTCATGTCAAGGTTCTTTAAGAATCCCCTCCATTGACTTTTGACAGACTGGAGAGGTAACGAATATTTTCACCTTTAAAATAAATTGTGATACATTCTCACCGCACTGAGACATACCTGTTGTGCTCTTTAACAAATGAATAGTAGTAGTTATAAAAAACAAACATCGAAGGACTATAAGTCACGTCTGTTTGGTATTACCAGCGTCGAATAATGATTTCGACTGTTTATTTTCTTTTTCAGGGTGAATTATTGAAAACCCTGCAAGGGTGTTTCCTGTGCATTTTTTTGCTATGCCATGCCTGGCATAGTTGTTTTTTTTGTTAGGAGACAAGATGAAAAAAAAGCAGTTATTTGCCGTGTTAAGTTTGGTAGTACTGGGCCTTGTGCTCATCTACGGATTCGTCCGTACAACAAGAGTGGAATCGGCCGAAGAGGCAGCTAAGGGCAAGGGCAGTACGGTTGAGGTCGCCCGCCAGCCCGGCGGCGATATATCCTTTTTGACCGGTCCGAATAGTGGCGAGCCATTGGAAATTGTTCAGGCATATTTAGAGAATCACGTGGCCGAATATGGCCTGAGCGCCGCCGACCTGGCCGACGTGATTGTCACCGACCAGTACACCGACGCCCATAACGGCGTCACCCATATTTACATGCGCCAGCGGTTCCAGGGTATTGAGGTGGCGAGTGCCAACCTCAGCGCCAATGTTGCGGCCGATGGCAGCATTATTAACCTGCACAGCGCCTTTGTTGGCGGTCTGGCCGATGCTGTGAACGCGACCTCGGCCGATTTGACGGCCGTTGATGCTGTCAATGCTGCGGCTGAAGAATTGGGGCTGACGCTTAGCCAGCCGCTGGCCGTTCTGGAAGCAGCCAGCGGGGCCGACAGCCGCACCGTGCTGAGTGGCGGTGGCATTTCGGCCGGAAATATTCCGCTGCGGCTGGTGTATGCCGGCAGCGGCGACGGGCTGAAACTGGCCTGGCAGTCGGAAATTGAGACCTTAGATTCCCTCCATTATTGGGTGACCGCCGTTGATGCGCTGAATGGGCAGGCTTTGGACAAGGTCGATTTGGTTATTCATGATACCTTTGGCGAGGCCGAAGGGGCGGCTTCAACTCACGTTGACTCCCCGGCCGGAGCAACGGTTAATTATTCCTCAGCAGCTCAGGGCAATGCTTCCAATCCTGATTCGTACGAGGTATTTGCCATGCCAAGCGAATACCCTGATGATGGTCCCCGTGTGGTGGCAACGAATCCGGCTAACGGTACGGCATCCCCGTTTGGCTGGCATGATACCGACGGCGTTGCCGGGGCTGAATTCACGATAACACGCGGTAATAATGTCAGCGCCTACCAGGACCAGGATGCTGATGGCAATCCTGAACCGGGCGAATATCCGGATGCCGGGGCGACCCTGGATTTCACCGGAGCGCTGGTTCCGCTCGACCTGACAATGGATCCGCTGACCTATGCGTTTGCGGCCGTCACCAACCTCTTTTATTGGAACAACATTATTCACGATGTTTTCTACCTTTACGGTTTTAATGAAGTTTCCGGTAACTTCCAGGTGAATAACTATGGCAATGGCGGCCTTGGCAACGATGACGTCCGGGCAGAAGCCCAGGATGGCAGCGGCCTGAACAACGCCAACTTCTTTACTCCGGCAGACGGTTCGCGCCCGCGGATGCAGATGTATCTGTGGAACCAAACCACCCCCCGGCGCGACGGCGACCTGGAAAACAGCATTATTGTTCATGAATATGGTCACGGTATTTCCAACCGCCTGACCGGCGGCCCGGCCAACGTCAGCTGCCTGAACAACAGCGAGCAGATGGGCGAAGGCTGGAGCGACTGGCTGGCCCTGGTTCTAACTGCTAAAAATACCGATACGGCGACGACCTTGCGAGGCATTGGCACCTATGTCCTTGGCCAGCCGGTAACCGGCGTAGGGATTCGACCGGCCCANNTGTCCTTGGCCAGCCGGTGACGGGGGTAGGGATTCGACCGGCCCAGTACACCTATGACATGGGCGTCAACAACTACACCTATGCCAATCTGCCGGCAATGGCGGTGCCGCATGGCGTGGGGTTCATCTGGGCCACCATGACCTGGGACATGTATTGGAACCTGGTGAATGAGCATGGCTTCAACCCCGATTTTTATGGCGACTGGACAACCGGTGGCAACAACCTGGCGATCCAGCTCGTCATGGACGGCATGAAGCTGCAGCCTTGCAATCCGGGCTTCGTGGACGGCCGAAACGCCATTCTCCAGGCCGACGTTAACCTGACCGGCGGGGCCAACCAGTGCGCCATCTGGGACGCCTTTGCTCGCCGTGGTTTAGGTTTCAGCGCCAGCCAGGGCAGCAGCGGCAGCACCAGCGACGGCACGCCGGCTTTTGACATTCCGCCGGCCTGTTCGTTCCTGGGGGCGACGCCGGTTTCCCAGCAAATTTGTGCCGGAACGCCCGCAGATTTTAACGTAACTGTCGGCTCTGCTTTCAACGGTAATGTGACTATGACCGCAGCCGGCAATCCGCCCCCCTCAACCACTACCTTCGTTCCGAACCCTGTGGCCGCTCCCGGTAATACGGTGCTGACGGTAGGGAATACGGCCGGCGTTTCGGCCGGACTGTATACCATTACCATCACCGGCACCGATGGGGTGAACACCGAAGACACAACAGTAGATCTGGAAGTGGTTACGGCTGCTCCGGCTGCGCCGACGCTGCTGACGCCCCCCAACGGGGCAACGGGAACCAGTACCTCCCCGACCCTGACCTGGAGTCCGGTGGCCGGGGCGACTGGTTACACAGTTGAGGTGGCAACCGACGCCGGTTTCACCAACATCATTCATACCAACACGGTCGCCGGAACCAGTGATTCGGTCAGCGGGCTGGCGATTCAGACACAATACTTCTGGCGCGTGCGGTCTGAAAACAGCTGTGGATCAGGCGCGAATTCGGCCGTTTTCAGCTTCACCACCGGCCAGGAGTTCTGCAGCAGTTCGGCCGTATTGATCCCCGGAACCGGCACCTCTGGCCCAGCTTCTCCTTACCCTTCAGCCATTGCTGTCGGAGGAATCGGAACGAGTGTCACCGACGTCAATATCCGGCTGGAAGGTCTATCCCACACTTACCCTGACGATATAGACATGCTGCTGGTTGGCCCCCAGGGTCAAAACTTGATATTCATGTCTGACGCCGGTGGTAGCACTGATGTGAATGCTGTGGATCTGTTATTCGACGACAGTGCTGCCGCAAATCTGCCCGATGCTGGACCAATCAACAGCGGGACCTATCTGCCTACGAATTACGGTGCGGGTGACACTTTCCCGGCTCCGGCTCCAGCCCCATCGGCCGCCACCCAATTGGCCACGTTCAACAGCACCGATCCCAACGGAACCTGGAACCTGTTCATCAACGATGATGTCGGTGGTGACAGTGGCAGCATGACCGGCTGGTGTTTGCAGATTGAGACGGCAGGCCCGACCGACACACCTACCCCGACGGCAACGGCCACCAGCACCCCTGTGCCAACCTCAACGGCTACACCTACGGTCACCAGCACCCCTGAGCCGACCGCAACTTCGTCCAGCCCGACCAGTGTAGAAGTGAGAGAGTTTGACAGCCAGTCAAATGGCGGCGGTATGATAATTATTGCCGCGCTGTTCTTGTTAGTTTTGGTGGTCGGCGTTTTCTTCATGTATCGTCGACCGGAGGAGAATGATCGTTAATATCGTTCGGCTTTAACAGCCGTTCATTTGAGCAAGAGGTCATCTGGTATAAGATGGCCTCTTTTTTATGGTAAACGTACAAACTTTTGTTTTTTATCACGCTATGGACTCGGGTTGAATGATTCCGAAAAAACAAAAGTCTATAATTGGACTGAACGGATACTTTTTATGAAAATCGGGCTTAAAAATTGACGAATTGAAGGGAATCAAATATACTTGGCGTTTCAAATTTATTGAATACATTGACAGTTAGCCATTATGAAAACATCCGGTGTTTGGGCCTGGAAATTTTGGGGTCAAAAACCGGATGTTTTGATGATTGGTTGGAAAAAAACTATTTAGTAAGGGGTATTTGAGAAATGGCTGAACGAGTTAGTGTGGCTGCTGAGCCACGCACGACCATTGGAAAGCAAGCGAAACAGCTGCGGCGAAACGGAATAATTCCGGCCGTTATTTATGGGCAAGGCACGAATGTCCACATTCAGATTGAAAATTTGAGCCTGCGGCGGGCGCTTCGGGCAGCGGGTACCACCAATTTAATTGATGTCAACATTGATGGTGGCGGCAAGCGAACCGTTCTGGCCCGCGAGGTACAGGCCCACCCAACGCGCGGCGATTTGATTCATGTCGACTTTTATGAAGTCAATATGAAGGAAAAGATTGTTGTTGACGCAGCCCTGGTTGCTGTCGGTACGGCCGCGCCGGTGGCCGATGGTCTGGGTTCAACACCACAGATATTGTTCTCTGTTCAGATTGAATGTTTACCGGATAATCTTATCTCCGAGATAGAGTTTGACTTGACCAAAATTGAGACACCGGACGACGTGATTACCGTCGCCGATCTGGTTGTGCCGGACGATGTTGACATCTTGGACGATCCGGAAGAAGTTGTTGCCCGCTTCGAATATCTGACGCTTGAAGAGGAAGAAGAGGAAGAAGAGGAAGAGAGCTTCCTGGAATCTGCGGCTGATGAAGTTGAAGTTATCGGCAAAGGTAAGCAAGACGAAGAAGAAGAAGAGGATTTTGAGTAAACCTCTGGTACGTGTTAGTTTAGGAAAGGCCGGATTTAATTTCCGGCCTTTTTTGTTTCAGGGTAGAATTCAGCCCTGTGAAGATCTCAAGGCGGAGTAAGGTATTATTATTGGGGCTGGTATTGTTAGCAGCGGCCGTTCTGCGGCTGACCGGCCTTGATTGGGATGGCTATAACCATTACCATCCTGATGAACGATTTATCACCCTGGTAGCGACCAGCATTGAATGGCCGGAGGATTGGGGGCGGGCCTTTATCCCCGATGAGTCAACCATTAACCCCTTTTACTGGCCGCCTGGGGCCGATAGTGAGGGCATCATCCTGGAGCAGGATCAGCCGCGTCGTTTTGCCTACGGCCATTTTCCGCTCTATCTGGGGGTGGCCTTTACCCGCTTAATGGAGCGAGTCGGGCCGGCGCTTGAACCACTGCTGCCGGCAGAATGGCTCTTTACGCAGGACATCTTGAATGGGGCGGGGTGGATTGAGTTTCGCCACCTGACGGCAGTTACGCGCCTGTTGACCGCCCTGGTTGATGTCCTGACAGTGGCCATGACCTTTTTTGTCGGCTGGCGGCTGTATAATTCGGCCGTTGGTTTGCTGGCGGCTGCTTTTTTGGCCTTGAACGTTATGCACATTCAACTGGCCCATTTCTTTACAACCGACCCGTATCTGACCTTGTTTGTCGTGTCGACGCTTTTTTTCTTGCTGCTGGTTGTGCTGACGAAGGAGGGTGGCAAGCGGCGAAGGATTTATTTGGGGCTGGCGGCCGTTTTTGCCGGTTTGTCAGTTGGTTCTAAATTCACCGCCATTCTGATTTTGTTGCCGTTAGCGATTGCGGTCTGGTTAGGCTGGCAAAACAGGCGTTGGTTGTTTAGAGCAGGTTTGTTGGGGGCGGCCGTTTTCATCATGCTCCTCTCTTTTGCTATGACGAATCCCTTTGCCATTCTCGATTTAAGCTGCACAGCTATTTCACCGTCGCTCAAACTGGGGCCAGTCAATATCCCAACCTTGCAGTGGGGCTCCTGTTATCTGGAAAACGTAACCTTGCAGGGGACAATGGTTCAGGGACTGCGGGATGTTCCCTTTGTGCGGCAATATATCGGGACAACTCCATTCTTGTATTACATTGAAATGCAGCTGCGGTGGGGGATGGGGCTGTTTTTGGGCCTGACCGCTTTCATAGGATTTGGCTGGGCCATTGCCAGATTTTTGATTAAACACCTGCCTTTTAATTCTGACTATCTTAAGAACTCTGCATTTCAGAGTCACTTAATTGTGCTAGCCTGGACCATTCCCTTTTTCATTTCAACCGGCGGGCTGGATGTAAAGTTCATGCGCTATTTGCAGCCGTTGGTGCCCTTTCTGATGATATATGGGGCGGCCATGCTGCTTGGTTTGCAATGGAAGCGATTGCGGTATGCGGCCGTTTCCCTGGTTTTGCTCCTGACCGGTTGGTATGCGCTGGCTTTTGTCAATATGTACTCACATGAACACCCCTGGATTGTAGCCTCGCGCTGGATTTATGATAATGTGGCAATGGGGCAGACAGTTGTCAATGAGGTGTGGGACGACCCTCTGCCAGATACCTTGATAACGGACGGTCAGATTGAGCGGCGGACCCAATACCGGTCGGGTGAGGTCAACTGGCTCTCGGGGACGGAAACGGCCGATAATGAAGAGAAACTGTTGGAGAACCTGGCGGTTTTGGCAACGGCCGATTACGTCATTATTTCATCCAATCGAAACTACGGCGTCATTCCCCGGCTGGAGGAAAGATATCCCATTTCAAGCCAATATTATCCACTGCTCTTCGACGGCTCCCTGGGCTTTGAAGTCGTTTACAGTGGCAGTCGCTCGCCTGGTTTGTTTGGTTTTCACATCAAGCCTGATACCTTTAGCTGGCCCGGTTTAGAACCGCCAGCCCCTGTTGCTGACTACCTTAACAGCGTCCCAGGCCTCAATGGTGGCCGGGCGGATGAAAGTTTTACTGTTTATGATCAGCCGTTGGTAATTATTTTTAGAAATATCGGACAGATGACGGCCACAGAGATGGCGGAACTATTTGAGTGAAAAGCCAGGGTTCTATCATATTTATTGGAAGTTAGAGGTAGGTCGGTGAGAACCCTGGCTTTTAAGATGAGGAGAGAAAACTATCAAAAACCGTAAATACCTATTTTTCACCGTTTTCGCGGGCGGCATGGTGACGTTGGCAATTGAATTTACGACCAGCCGGATGCTGCAAACGGTCTATGGCACCTCAAATATCGTCTGGGCCAATGTCATTGGTTTAGTGCTGTTGTTCCTGACAGCCGGATACTTCCTGGGCGGCTGGCTGGCCGACCGCTATCCCAATGAGCGGGTCTTTTATGGCCTGGTCACAGCCGCCGGATTTAGCAGCGTCTTTTTCCTGCTATTGACCAGCGTCTTGCTGAAACAGGCCTCGGCCGCGCTAGCGGCGGTAAATATAGGCCCGATTTTGAGCTCGCTGGTGGGCGTAATCCTGGCCCAGGCGGTGCCGATAACGCTGCTGGGCTGTATTTCCCCTTTCGCTATTCGGCTGGGTGTTCGCAATGTGGACGAGGCGGGGCGGATAAGCGGCCGAATCTACGCCATCTCAACCTGGGGCAGCCTGGGCGGCACCTATCTGCCGGTACTGCTGGTAATTCCAGAGGCGGGCACGCGCTTGACGGCCGTTATCTTTGGCGGTCTGCTGCTGATGGTCGGTTTAATTGGCCTCTGGCTCTCCAGCCGCCGAGCGGCATTGGTGGCGCTGATATTGCCGGTTTTGCTGGTTCCGTTTGTTTTTGTTTGGAGCAGCGGCAATATTAAAGCATATGAAGGCCAGATTTTTGAGACGGAGTCGGCCTATAATTATATTCAGGTTGTTCGAGTAAATGATTGCAATTATTTGCTGTTGAACGAGGGACAGGCTTTCCATTCGTTTTATTGCGATGGTGGCCGTGTTCCCCGTATTTCTGTCTGGAGCATTATGCTGGCGGCCCCCTACTTTAACGCTCCCCCCCAAATAAATCCGGTGGAGAAGCTGGCCGTCATTGGTCTGGCAGCCGGGACCATACCGAAGCAGTTTGTCCAGGTCTACGGCCCCATTGCCGTGGATGGTATCGAGCTGGACCCGGCTATCGTTCAGGCGGGACGGGATTATTTTGAGCTAAACNNGTAGGAGACGGTCGTTACCAATTAAACCAGCTGTCGGGCGGCTACGATGTCATTACCCTGGACGCCTATAAAGTGCCCTATATTCCCTGGCATTTGACAACACAGGACTTTTTCCAGGAAGTGCGGGGACAGTTGAAGCAGGATGGGGTCTTGGCGATAAATGTCGGCCGTGTGCCTGATGACCGCCGCCTGGTAGAGGCCATCACCGCTACCTTACTGACCGTTTTTCCCACCGTCCATACCATTGATGTCCCCGGTTCTCTGAACAGTATTGTGGTCGCGACCGTCCAACCGACAACGGCCGATAATCTCCGGCAAAACCTGGCCCAAATCGGGGGAACGGCCGATCCGCTGCTGGTTGCTTCCTTACAGACGGCCGTTGATAATATAGTCCCGACAACGGCCTCCGAGATCGTCTTCAAAGATGAGCGGGCGCCGGTTGAAACGATGATCGATTCCATCGTTATTCGCTTTTTATTGGAAGAAGGCCCCTCCGGACTTCCCGGCTTGGGAGGATGAGAAAATGAATGATGAACGTCTCCTAAAGATTTTAAGATGGGCAGTTATTATCGCTCTGCCGTTTCTATTGACGATTGTGATGATGCGGCTGGTGATCGCCTGGGACAGCCCCAGCTATCCGGAGTGGGAATACGGCCGCATCGCCCCCGACCGCTATGGTTTTACCGACGAAGAAAGGTTGGAATTTGCCGAAGCGACGCTAGCCTACTTGCGCCAGACGGAACCGGCCAATGAAGTCATCTTTATGCTGGAAGATTTACGCCTGCCTGGAACGAACGACCCGCTTTACAACCAGGAAGAAATCGGCCATATGATAGACGTCAAGAATGTAGCCGATAGCTTCAGGCGTCTGATGTGGGTTCTGGGTGTGATAGTTATTGGCGGCCTAGCCTTTCTCCTTGTCCGGCCCCAGACCCGGCAGCTCGGTTACAAGACCTTGTTTCAGGGGGGGCTGGTCACGGCCGGAATACTCCTGGTCATGGGTGTACTGGTTGGCGTAGCCTGGAACTTCGTCTTTGTTCAGTTCCATGAAATCCTCTTTCCGCCCGGAACCTGGACCTTTGCCTATACCGATTCCCTGATCCGGCTCTTCCCCGAGCAGTTCTGGTTCGATTTTGGGTTGTTGTGGACCGGCGGCATTTTTGTGATGGGCGTAGTCATTGCGGCCATTGGTTACTTTCTCCTGCGGCGGTCGAAGGCGGAAACGGCCGTTAGCCAGATCAGCCTTTCAGAAGGCAGCGGCGCATGAAATATGTCGTAATCACCGGAGCCTCGACCGGCATTGGCTATGATGGCACTCGATATCTGATTGAAAAGGGCTGGCATGTCTTCGGCAGCGTTCGTAAGCAAGCCGATGCCGAGCGAGTACAGGCTGAATTGGGGGAGCGGTTCACCCCTCTTTTATTTGATGTGACCGATGGGGCAGCGATTAAAACGGCCGCAGATCAGGTTGCCCAACAGGTCGGTGATAACGGTCTGTGGGGGTTGGTCAATAATGCCGGTGTCGCTGTGCCCGGCCCCTTGATGCACCTGCCCATCGACGAGTTTCGCCGCCAATTAGAAATAAACCTTATTGGGCAACTAGCTGTTACCCAGGCCTTTTTACCGCTTTTGGGAGCCAGAAAAGATGCGCCCCATCCCCCTGGTCGTATCATCAATATGAGTTCTGTCAGTGGTAAGATAGCCTATCCCTTCATGGGACCATATGCCGCCTCCAAACACGCCCTGGAAGCCCTCTCGGATGCCCTGCGGCGAGAACTGCTGATTTATGGCATCGATGTCATTGTCATTGAACCAGGGTCCATTAAAACGCCGATTTGGGATAAGGCCGGGGATCTGGATCCTTCCCTATATGCTGACACGGATTACGTCGAATTTCTTGAACCGATGCAAAAAACTGTTGTCAGGCAGGGGCAAACAGGTGTTCCGGTGGAACGGGTGAGTGAAAAGATTTGGGAAGCGCTGACGAAGGAACGGCCGAAAACCCGCTACCCCATCCCCCGCAAATGGTTGACCGGCTGGATCCTCCCCCGCTGGCTGCCGGACCGAATGTTTGACAACATCGTGGCCAAACGGTTGGGCATTGAGCGTTAGTTTTCTCGAAATAATTCACTTGGCAAAACCAGACATCAGTGGTAATTTAATGAAAGATATTCGTCTTTTTATGCCAATACCAACTTAACCTTTCAAGTGGTCAACATATTTATAGACTTAGCCGAACGAAAAGTGCTTATGATCAATCAACAATTACATATTTTTAGCCAGTGGGCTCAAAAGAAGGAGGATGTCCAGTAAATATAAATCTGGTCATCTGTGGAAAAGCGTCAATAAGACGCTAAATGAAATCAAGAAATTACAAACTAATCGTTCTTATCGGGATGCCCAAAACACATTTTTTGTAGAGGGGGTGAGAAACTTCGTTCAAACCGTAGACAATAACTTTGACATCGTCGTCATAGCGTATAGCGAGCGCTTGCTGACAGCTCCGGTCGCAAGAAAATTGGTTCGGCAATTGCGCCGGGAAGGTGTGCGAACTGTGCGTTTGAAGCCCGAAGAGTTTCGCAAAATTTCTAAAGCCAACCGTGCTTCAGGCATTGGCGCTATTGTTCGCCAGAAATGGACGCGGTTGGAAACAACTTCGCCGGATTCGGGGCTTTGTTGGGTAGTTCTCGGCCGTGTTCGTTCCCCCGGCAACTTTGGCACCCTGATTCGGACATCCGAAGCTGTTGGCGGCGCAGGCTTCATTCTCCTTGACAAAAGAGTCGATCCGTACACGCCTATTACTGTCCGGGCGACGATGGGGGCTCTCTTCCGGCAGCGTTTCGTCCGAACAACGATTCCCTCGCTTCAACAGTGGATACGAACACATAACTGCCAGGTGATAGGTGCGTCACCAGATGGGACGGCCGATTTTCACCATTTCCCATTCCCGCAAACGAATTTGCTCTTCCTGGGTGAAGAAAGGCAAGGGCTGACCCAACAGGAGCGCAACCTCTGTGATCATCTTGTTCGGATTCCGATGGTGGGAACGGCCGATTCGCTGAACCTTGGTGTCGCCGGAAGTCTTTTAATGTATGAGGTTTATCGTTCGACAAATGACAAGTATAATCAAAGTGATGAAATGGAGTAGATTGGTCACAAAGAATGATAAAGAATCAAAAATGAAATGAGGAGGTTTTAGTAGATATGACTCACAAAAGCTTGGAAGATAAGTTACAAGCCGTTGGGAATCCCGTTGACATGTTGCGGAATTCACAGATAGGCGCCTACGTATATCCGGTGGTCCCGCCCGAGTTCACCAACTGGCGTGATGAACAACGCGCCTGGCGGGAGACCTGCGTCCTTTACGACCAGTCTCACCATATGGTCGATATATATGTGGAAGGTCCCGATGCCCTCAAGTTGCTTTCTCAACTAACCATCAATAGTTTCAAGAATTTCACCGTAAATAAAGCCAAACAATTTGTCCCCTGTAGTTACGATGGCTATGTGATTGGCGACGGGATTNNAGACTGCTTTTCGTCGGGCGCGCGCCAACCGCGAACTGGATTCAATTTCATACTGAAACAAGCGGCTACGATGTTGACATGATATATGACGACCGATCGCCCTCTCGTCCAATGGGGAAACCGGTCCGTCGTATCTGTTACCGCTACCAAATTCAAGGGCCAAATGCCGAACAGCTCATCAGAAAGCTGAACGGTGGGTCATACCCGGACATCAAATTTTTCAATATGGGCACCATCAACATTGCCGGACGAGAGGTCCGCGCCTTGCGTCATGGCATGGCCGGTGCGCCCGGACTGGAAATTTGGGGGCCATATGAGGAGGGTGAAGAAATCCGGGCCGCTATCATTGAAGCCGGGCAGGAGTTTGGCCTTGCTCAAGTTGGCTCTAGAGCTTACGCCACCAACACCCTTGAATCGGGGTGGATCCCGTCTCCTCTTCCGGCAGTCTATACCGGCGAGGAAATGAAGCCCTACAGGGAATGGTTGCCGGCGTCCAGCTATGAGGCCACAGGCTCAATTGGCGGCAGCTTCTACTCCGCTAACATAGAAGATTATTATCTGACGCCTCACGCGCTAGGCTATGGCCATGTGGTCAAGTTTGACCATGACTTTATTGGTAGAGAAGCCCTTGAGAAATTGGCCGGCCAACCACAGCGGAAGAAGGTGACGCTGGCCTGGAATGCCGACGATGTCGTCGAGGTTTTCAGGTCGATGCTTGATCCCGGTGGCGAAAACTACAAATATATTGACCTGCCACTGTCAAATTACACCTCGGCGACCTATGACAAGATAGTGTCTGGAGGTAAGATGGTTGGATTTTCGATGTTTAGCGGCTACAGCTTCAATGAGCGGACAATGCTTTCCTTGTCGGTAGTGGATCCGGATATTGAGATCGGCGACGAGGTTACGCTTGTCTGGGGTGAAGAAGGTGGCGGTTCGAAGAAAACAACGGTCGAGCGACACAAGCAAACCGAAATCCGGGCCATCGTCAGCCCTGCACCATACTCTAAAGTCGCCCGTGAGGAATATGCGGAAGGTTGGCGTACAACACAGTGAAATTGTCGAAACAAGACGCTGACCTGTACTTTGAGTTGATGTGGTCGCTTCAGTTTTTTGTAAATCAGAAACTGGGACTGCTTCCTGGTATTACGGCCGTTTCAGCCTATCGAAAACTGCCACAGGAAGAAAAAATAAAAGTGCGTGATGCCCTGTACGCAAAACCGGAACTGATTGATGAATATGTAAAGGAGAACCCAGATCGATTTCCAGCAGAAAACCTGGCAATTGTTAGCCAATGGAGAAACTTTGTGAGGGGCAAATTTTACATTGAACGGTATCTCAAAAAATATGCGGTATTTATCGGGGAAGATACGGTTTACGGTGTATTAGGGCTGCATGATGGGCTTGAAGAAATAATCCACAAAAGTTACTTGCCAATGTATGTGCAAGCCGTATTATTGCCGTTCAAAGGACAAGTAATTTATGATGGGCTATTACAAACATACTCGGTATTCTTTGGGCGAAATATCACGGCCGAATTGAAGGAGACTTATTTAGGAGCGAAACAGCGCGGAGAAATCGTCACCAGCTTTGAAGAAGAGAAACTGACAGAAAAGGAAACGGTTATCGAATTACGAGATTGGCAGTCTGAAATTGAGGCATTGGCTAAGGAGGCGAAGAAATTACGAGGGGGATCGGGACAACCAGCTATATATAGTCCGGCATTCAGTTTGGTGAAGGCAAGTTTGCAGTTAGCTTTACTGGGGGTTACGGAGCCAGAAAATGCTGATAAATTGTACAAGGAGTTGCAGAAAGTGGGTCGGCTTTTGAGACGGGTCGAAGATACGATATATCGGATGTAGTGATAGGTCAGCCCGCAAACAAACGTTAATTACAACATACCAGTCGAAATGCCGTCCCTTTATGAGTCAATGTTTGAAATCAGCGGAGACGGTGGGATTCGATCCTGCGGTGACTGCAAGGCCATAACGCTTGTTATTCCAGAACATCAGTGACAGGGAATAGGCCGTACCTTGTTGCAGCCAATACGAAAGTGGGTAGATTCGAAATGACTTTCAAAGTCTTCGTTGATGACAATTTCCACTACCAGGACAAATCCGAACGCTATGAACTTGGGGAGTTCGAGACCTTTGAAGCGGCCGTAAATACCTGCAAATCAATCGTCGATCAATACCTGACCTCTGCCTTCAAACCAGGGATGAGTGCGGCCGAATTATATAAAANNGCTCCGAAATAACTGGGCCAGGCAAAGTCCCGCCTCCAGCCACAAAAACTGGATTGTGATTCGAAAGTTTTATTCCTATAGGGGATGAAACAACGGTGATCTCCAGGTCAAATCAATATCGAAAACTGTAAACTTCTTTACAGATTGCCGTTGGGGGATGCTATGTGGGACGTTTTTGGAACGATAAATATTTAGAATAAGCACACATTAACCGTTCTGATAGATGCTTAAAATTAAGTGCAACTATCACATACCTTCAATTTCAAAAGGAGCAATTCTAAATGAAATTCCATTTTCGTTCCGGCTTTGTAATCAAAGTCATTTTGTTACTGTCCTTCCTGCTGCCATCTGCGGTTCTCGCAGCCTCAGAATTTAGCGGTATCAGGACCTTCGCCCCAGTCCCGGCAGATCCCGGATTTCCAGAGGGTGTAGCCGTGTATGGCAACAACGTATTTGTGTCTGGCCCGGCCCGATTTGGCACAGCCGGTACAGGTCCTTCGGCAATCCAGGTTTATGACAGGAACACAGGTGATCTCGAGACAACCATTGAGGTTGCAGGCGAGGCGCTGGCTTTCGAACACGCTTTGAGCAATATTGCCATCGACTATGACGGCCGTATCTACGCCCTGAGCACCCAACTGGGCTTGATTCGATTTACCTACCAGGAAATGAATTACGTACAGGACTCATATGGCGCCCCCGATTTGCCAACCTGCGCGGCTGTACCCGCAGGCCCTTGCTCCCCAACCTTCATCGACCTGCCCCCAATCGTCAATGATGTTGTATTTGATGCCGCCGGCAACGCCTACGTCACCGACTCCTTGCAGGCAACTATCTTCCGCTACGCCCCTGGTGGCGGTGCCCCTGAAATCTGGTTCCAGAGCCAGCTCTTCGAGGGTGGCGGCCCTATCCCCTTCGGCACCAACGGCATCCGCCTGAACCCGGCCCGGACCCATGCCTACGTCGTTGTATCCACCTCCATATTTAATCCAATAGAAGGAACAATCTACACCATTCCGCTGGTAGATACCCCTGCTGCCGAGGACCTTGAAATTTTCCACCAATACACCGGCGGTGAACTGCCCGACCAGCTTGCTTTTGCCTCGAATGGTGAACTCTACGTATCCCTCGCATTATCCAATCAGATCTCCATCCTGGCTGCCGACGGAACAGAACTGACCAGGTTACAAAGCGCCCCCGGCGAAGACATCCCGCTCGACAATCCAGCCGGAATCGCTTTCAACAGCCGGGACAAAACATTATTGATTGCCAATCACGCCCTGCTCAGCGGCAATCCGGCCAACTTCGCCATCCTTGAGCTATACGCCGACGATGCCGGTGATATGCTTGACCAGCCTGTACTACCCTAAGAGCTTGTGATTCACCATAGATAGTTTTCTGCAGACCAGGAAACAAATACCTTCCTAAAACCGCCCGGCGAGAGTCGGGCGGTTTTCATTGTGTATTGACACTTCTTAACCCTATCATTATGATTTAATCATATGGCGCAAACAAACGGTTAGAGAAAACTTTTGGTAGAGGAAAAGCGCGGGTACATGACTCCATCAAACTTGGTAACAGAAATAGTGGGCGATGAAACCTATCAATAGTATCCGTTGGGAANNTGTCTGAAACGGCCGTCCCACTCCGTGTAAACCGATTTGGTACGGAATTAGATAATGATGAATAGTTCGAATAACGATATGGTCAATGCTCTATTTAGTGCGTGGGTGGAGTACGCTCGGCAGAAGGCGGTGGAATTTGCACCATTGGGATTGGCGCCAGTGTTTTGTGATTGTGAAAAGTTTTACCTGCTGAAGGTGACGGCGGTATTGACTTCACGAACGGATAAGAAGCAAGCGCTGGGTGAAATTGCGGGCGGCAAGGTCGTGCCGACGGAGTATTTAAAGGATTCGAACAAACACACAGAGCCAGGCAGCAATTACATTGTCGATTGGCTGAAGCTAGCGAACATACAACTGCTGCGTTCGGGGGCGTGTTTTGGCTTCGATATTGACGGGCTGCAATACGTATTAGAAGCAGACGATGACCTGAATAGTAGGGATTGCGGCGACGGTAAGTTCAAGGAAACGAACGCCTTCATCCAGAAAAAGATCGACGAGGGCGATAGCGCTTATAAGGATCGGGTGCTTCTGATTTTCCGCTGGGGCAAGAATCCGAGCCGATCGGGTGGGGGGTGTTC
>JABAOG010007082.1_pt1 | contig 16525 bp, 15 predicted proteins | sample 7062131 | NCBI WGS metagenome assembly JABAOG01 (sample SAMN14538629, study PRJNA623070) | marine sediment metagenome | biome: marine biome [ENVO:00000428]; feature: marine pelagic biome [ENVO:01000023]; material: deep marine sediment [ENVO:00002113] | place: India: Arabian Sea | collected...
CCTGTGATGAAATTGAAAGCTGGCGATCTGTTAGACCGAATGAGTGGGTAGTTGAAGAAAGAAGGCACTCGAAACTTCGGGAGAGACTCTACGCCTTGATCGATGATTGTGATGCTGCCATTGCATTACCGGGAGGCATAGGAACAATTGCAGAGATTTCTGTCATGTGGTCACAGATGCAAACCGGCGCTTCAGCAAGAAAACCACTGATCCTGATTGGCAGTGGATGGCAAGAGATTATGGATACGATCTATCAATACATGGATAAGTATATTGGAAACGATCATCGAACGCTGTTGACATTGGTCGATGATAACTATGGTGCAATTAATTACCTCAAGCGGGAACTTATGAAGAGGGAATAACCGCTTATGGTTGCAATTCAGAGAGAACTGTTATCTCATCAGCTTGAAGAACTGATCAAATCCATCCCGGATGAGGGAAAATTCATTAATTTGCTTCATGAAATTTTGGGGTTTTACTCCGATCGAGTTTATCATCCAGGAGAATCCGGAACAGTAAAGTACAGTGTGCCATCGTACAGGGTCCCCAATCCGCTGATCCAGATGATTGCCAGGAAATTAAGCACGGATTTACCAATCGATAACGATCGGTTCCATCAGCTCATCGATCTGATCTGGAAAGAAAACTGGTTGGAAACGCAGTTAATTGCCATCGAGCTTGCTCGGGCTGTCTACCACAATCAACCAGATGTAATTTTTGGTTATTTTTATGAGTGGAATACCGGGCGCCTGGACAGGATAGTTGCCCGGCGAATGGGGGATGCATTCTTGCCTGGGATCATTCCTGATTATTCAGATGATGTTCTGAAACTCCTGGAAGATTGGGATGTGGAAGACAGGTTAAAAAATAGGAATGCATTAATAACGATGAAAATCATGGTTGAAGATCATCAATTTGAGAATTTTCCCGGAGTTTTTTCGATATTTTCAGATATCCTTTCCTCGCTAGATACAAAGATTTTGCCAGATGCAACTTCATTTTTACACAGTCTGATCCAGCGATCACCTGTCGAAGTGATATATTATTTAAAACAGCAGTCAATTGTGATCGAAAACAATCTCTTTAACAATTTGATCCGCAATGCTTCCAACGAGTTGAACGAGCCCAATAAATCAGACATCCTTGCCATTTTGCGTGAACGGAAGAATCGGAGATGAGATTAACGAATCATTACACAGTGAGATTGCTTCTTGATATGTTTGGATCTCTTTGGTATAATGTCGCCCGCTGACTAGACCATTATGGTGGCAATAATTAATTGAGGGTTCTGCTGCCAAAATGGAGACCTGCACAAAAATATAAATATAAAAAATAGGAGATTAGCAGACGTCATGCCTTTGACAAAAGAAGAAAAACAGGAAGTTATAGACGAGTTTGCCCGACATGATTCGGACACTGGATCTGCAGAGGTCCAGATTGCGATTCTGACAAAGCGGATTCTACAGTTGACAGATCACCTCAGAGAACATCGACATGATGAATCATCAAGAAGAGGATTATTAAAATTAGTGGGGCAGCGTAGAAGACTGTTGTCGTATTTGCGACGTAAAGACTACCAGAAATATATCGCGTTATCAGATCGCTTACAGATTCGGAGAAAATAATCAGAAGAAGTAGAATCAGATGGTGCAAGATATATCGCCATCTGATTTTTTTACCTTTGGTTCCAGGGTTATGAAAATGTGGGAACCAGAGTAGGCGGTTGCGGCAGAAGAGAATTTTTTTAAGCAATTGCGGTGGAAATAAAGAGCATAACCAAATTAAGACAGGAAATCTAATATATTATTTGAATGGTTGGACGTCAGGGATGCGCATTTTCTATGCGTATTTTTAGCTTGTCTATCCATACAGCAGTTTGAAATTAAGGAGAAACTGATGAAACCAGAAGTAAAGAAATACACGACCATAGTTGGAGGTAAAGAATTCATATTCGAAACAGGCAACCTTGCCGGACAGGCTGGTGGTTCTGTTACCGTCCGTTATGGTGATTCACAGGTGTTTTGTGCTGCAACAATGAGCGAAGAACCACGGCAGGGAATTAACTTTTTCCCACTGAGTGTCGACTTTGAAGAAAGGATGTATGCAGGAGGCAAGATCCCCGGTTCATTTTTCCGGCGAGAAGGTCGACCGAATGAAGGGGCTGTGCTGACAGCACGTTTAACTGATCGCCCACTGCGACCGCTCTTCCCCAAAGACATGCGGAATGACGTCCAGGTGATCATTTATGCGTTTGCAGCCGATGGGAAAAATCCTCTCGATATCCTGGCGATTAATTCTGCATCGATCGCTGTGACGATCTCGGATATTCCCTGGGATGGCCCAATTGGTGCTGTACGGATAGGGTTGATCAATGATGAATTTGTTGTCAACCCCTCCTTCGAAGAACTGGAAGAATCCACTTTGGATCTTCGAGTTGCAGGCACCAAGGATGCAATCCTGATGGTGGAAGCCGGCTCGGATGAAATTCCTGAAGAGATCATGGTGAAAGCACTCGAACGAGCTCATCTGGAAATTCAACCTCTCGTTGCAGTCCAGGAAGTCATGGCTCTTGAGATCGGAAAAGAAAAACGGGATTATCCTCGGTTTGCTACTCCTGAAGAGCGGATCGAAACCATTCAGCGGGACTATGCAGAAAAAATGTTGGAGCTCCTCAAGCGAGATTACTCCAAGCAAGAACTGAAAGACGCCGAGAAAGAGCTCAAAAATCAGGCTGTTGAAGCCCTTGCCAATGACGATGAGGAAGAGAAGAAAGAAGTTCTGGATGCCTTCGATGTGGTATATAAAAAAGTCGTTCGTGACCGGATCCTGAATGAAGGTATCCGACCGGATGGTCGCCAAATCGATCAGATCCGGGATATCTGGTCCGAGACGAATTTCTCGCCGATTGCACACGGGTCGGGGTTGTTCAACAGAGGAGAAACCCAGGTGCTCACATTGGCTACATTGGGAACACCAAGAGACGCTCAGTCGCTGGATAACCTGACCCCAACTGAAGAAAAACGATACATGCATCATTACAATTTCCCGCCATTCTCAGTCGGTGAGACCAGGTTCCTCCGGGGAGCCTCCCGCCGCGAGATCGGTCATGGAGCACTCGCTGAACGAGCTCTCCTGCCAGTAATCCCCCCCGAGAGTGAATTTCCGTACACGATGAGACTTGTGTCGGAGGTCCTATCATCCAACGGTTCCACATCGATGGCCTCTGTTTGTGCTTCAACGCTGGCTTTGATGGACACCGGTGTTCCGATAACTGCTCCTGTAGCAGGTATTGCGATGGGATTGATCAAAGGTGAAAACAAACATGTCGTTTTGACGGATATCCAGGGACTGGAAGATCACCTCGGTGATATGGACTTTAAAGTTGCCGGGACAAAGAAAGGCATCACAGCCCTGCAAATGGATATCAAGATCAAAGGCATTTCAACGGATATTATGGCTAGTGCCCTGGAACAGGCAAAACGAGCACGCTTCTTTATCATGGATAAGATGCTCGAAGTAATCGCTGAACCGAGAACTGAACTTAAACCTCACGTTCCCAGAATTGTTACTGTAAAAATCCCTGTTGACAAAATTGGCGCAGTGATTGGTCCAGGTGGAAAGACAATTCGCTCGATCCAGGAAGATACTGGAGCTAAAATTGATATCGCTGAAGACGGTACTGTCTTTATCGCAACTTCGGATCAGGAGAGTGCGCTGGCTGCTCAAAACCTGATTGAGACCCTGACCGAAGAGCCCGAGGTTGGCAGGATCTATACCGGTAAAGTAGTCGGTGTGAAGGATTTCGGTGCATTTGTAGAGATCCTCCCGGGTACAGATGGTATGGTGCATGTCTCCCAGCTGGATACCCAGAGAGTGAATAAAGTATCTGATGTAGTCAACGTTGGTGATGAGATCACGGTTATGNNGTACTCGAAGGCTGGACCGCAGAGGAAGCCATCCAAAGGGACAGGGCTAATCGTAGCTCTAAGCGATCGAACAAGGGTGGACGAGGACGCCGCAGAAATTAGGTTGAAATTAAATTAGACTGAGAGATTAGATTCGATTCGTAACTTTTTCAAGTGAATCGCATCTAATCTCTTGGACCGCGTAAGAAGCAAAAGAATATAAAATCTTTGTAAGAAAGATATCTCCGCGCGGTGCCATCATATTAATCAAAGGTCGATTTCTGGTAAAATTAGCGCGCAAAATTAATAAAATATTTCGAAAGGAATTTAAACCATGACAGACAAGAAAGTCAATATCAAACCATTAGGCGAACGAGTTTTAATCAAACCANNAAGAAAGCAGGACGAGCAGCGGTCTTTACATTCCAGATACCGCAAAAGAAAAACCACAAACTGGGCTGGTTGTTGCCTTGGGACAATCAGAAGAAGAATTCTCTGTTGAAGTCGGGCAAACGGTTCTATTCCCGAAATATACAGGTACGGAAATCAAAATCGAAGGTGAAGAGCATCTGATTATGGATGCAGATGACATCCTGGCGATTATTGAAGAATAAGGTGTAGATGTCTTCTAAAGAAAAACCTCTGAAAACACTCATCATTGGTNNTCCGCCGCATTGTATGCGGCACGCGCCAATTTAGAGCCGGTAGTCCTCACGGGAATGGAGTTGGGAGGGCAAGTCGCAATCACCCATTCAGTGGAAAACTATCCGGGATTCCCCGATGGGATTCCAGGACCCGAACTGGTTGATGCATTCCAGAAACAGGCAGAACGCTTCGGAGCTACTGTCGAATTTGATACGGCTACCGAAGTCGATTTGTCCGAAAGACCTTTTAAGGTTGTTACCTATTCTGGCGACCTTTATACAGAAACCTTGATCATCACAACCGGGGCAACACCCGTTTATTTGGATGTACCAGGAGAGAAAGACTTAACCGGTCGTGGTGTATCATACTGTGCCACATGTGATGGACATTTCTTCCAGGGGAAAGATGTTATCGTCGTCGGTGGTGGAGACAGTGCTTTGGAAGAGGGTTTATTCCTGACACGATATGCTAACAGCATTAAAGTCGTCCATCGTAGAGATGAACTTCGAGCGCATGCTTTACTTCAGGAAAGGGCATTCGCAAATCCTAAGCTTGAATTTTACTGGGATACCGAAGTGCAGGAGATCAAAGGCGATCCAACTGTTAATGAAGTCCAATTGATCAACAATAAAACTGGTGAGATCAGGAGCCAGGCTACTGAAGGCGTATTCATCTTCATTGGTCATCGCCCGAACACTGAACTTTTCCAGGGCAAGTTGGAATTGGATGAGCAAGGGTATATCGTTGTGGATAAGTATGCTCATACGAGCATACCAGGTGTCTACGCGGCTGGAGAAGTGGCAGATCCTCACTTCCGTCAGGTAATTACATCTGCAGGTATGGGGGCTGCAGCGGCCATGGAAGCGATCCACTTTTTAGAAGAGAATGAATAATATACAAAACACCCCCCTCGCCATTACAGGCAGGGGGGTGTTTTATATATTTTTTTTGATTGACTATTCATATTTCTACATAGTTGATTGTGTGAATGAACATATATTTGGTAATCATGATTTAAGGAGATTGAAATGGCACCAAAAGTATCCATAATTGGAGCTGGAATGACCGGTTCAACCGCAGCGCATTGGTTAGCCGAGCGAGAAATTTGCGATTTGGTCCTGGTGGATATCGTTGAAGGAATGCCTCAAGGAAAGGCACTCGACCTTCAGGAAGCAATGCCGGTTATTGGTAAAGATGTAAACATATCAGGGTCTAATACATATGATGAAACCGAAGGTTCAGACATCATTGTGATCACAGCAGGGCTGCCGCGAAAACCAGGAATGAGCAGAGATGACTTGCTGGTCGCAAATGCCGGAATTGTTGGTCAGGCTGCAGAAGAAACCATCAAACTATCACCGAACGCAACCTATATCATTCTGACCAATCCATTGGACGTGATGACATATCTTGCGAAACATGTCACCGGTCTACCGGCGAATCGTGTCTTTGGTCAGGCAGGGATCCTGGATTCTGCCAGGATGCGGGCATTCGTTGCCATGGAAACAGGGGTCAGTGTCGAGAATATCCATTGTTACGTACTGGGTGGACATGGGGATTCGATGGTACCCTTGACAAGGCACTCAAATATTGCTGGCGTCCCCCTGGTGGATTATCTACCCAAGGACCGGCTTGATGCGATCGTAGAACGTACTCGCAAGGGTGGTGGCGAGATCGTAAGCCTGCTGAAACAAGGAAGTGCATTTTATGCTCCATCCGCCGGGATTGCCCAGATGGTAGAAGCCGTTCTAAAAGACAAACAGCTTGTTGTACCTGCTGCCGTATACATGCAGGGTGAATACGGGTTAAATGATATTTATTTTGGAGCACCAGCACAGCTCGGTGCTAATGGTGTCGAAAAAATTATCGAATATGATTTAACAGATGAAGAAATGTCTGCACTACAAAAATCGGCTGCCGGGGTTGCAGAAAATATCAAGAAATTAGATTTATGACAGAAATATAATATTTACGAGGTATACGATGAACTTAAAGGATAAACTCAATGAAAAGATTCCTGCAATGCAAAGTAGAGTCAAAGCATTGTTGGATAACCATGCGGATAAAGTGATCGATAGCATCACGGTTAAACAGATCTATGGGGGGATCCGTGGAGTAAAAGCGCTCGTCACAGATATCTCCTATGTTGATCCCAATCAGGGAATTCGCTTGCGGGGATACACAATCCCAGAGCTGATGGAATTATTGCCAAAGCCAGAAAATTCCGAATACCCATTGGCGGGAGGTGTTTATTATCTATTATTGGTAGGTGAGATTCCCAGTGTTGAAGATGCTTTGGAAGTAGAAAATGTTTGGAAGGAAAGGGAACAGGTCCCTGATTATATATTCCAGATGTTGGATGCTATGCCAAAAGACACTCAACCGATGACTTTGCTTTCACAGGCAATACTGGGTCTGCAGAACCAATCTATTTTTTCCAGGAAGTATTTTGACGGGATGTTAAAATCAGAATATTGGGAAGCTTCTCTTGATGACAGCCTCAATCTAACAGCGAAACTACCTGTCATTGCTGCATATATCTACCATTTGAAGTATGGAGATCCAAAAACAGTACAATCCTCGGCGGATATGGATTGGAGTGCAAACCTTGCCCATATGCTGGGTGTAGAAAACCAGGAGTATAAGGATCTGTTGCGATTATTTGTCTTCCTTCACTCTGACCATGAAAGTGGAAATGTAAGCGCACATGCAACACACCTGGTTGGGTCTGCATTAGCAGACGTTTATTATGCTTCATCAGCAGCCATGAACGGCCTGGCGGGACCCTTGCACGGCCTGGCAAACCAGGAGACGTTGCGCTGGTTATTACAAGCACTTGAGGAGATTGGTGATAATCCAACGAAGGAAGATGTAGAGAAATTTGCATGGGATACTTTAAATGCAGGGAAAGTAATCCCAGGGTATGGTCACGCTGTTCTACGTCAGCCAGACCCAAGATTCACTACTCAGTTCAAATTTGGAAAGAAATACATCAAAGATGATCCTCTTTTCGATCTGNNGATCTGGTAAAGTTGATTCATGAAGTTGTTCCTGGTGTTCTTAAGGAATTGGGAAAAGTGAGAAATCCATGGCCGAATGTGGATGCAGTTAGTGGTTCACTCCAGTACCATTATGGTATCAAAGAATTTGATTTCTACACCGTTTTATTTGGTGTGAGCCGCGTCTTGGGTGTTTCAGCAAATCTGGTGTGGGCAAGAGCTGTTGGACAACCAATCGAGCGTCCCAAATCTGTGACCACGAAAATGCTGGAAGAAATGGTTCAGAATTCATAATAAACCAATATCAAAAGCTTTAATGAGGAGAGACAGTAAAGCACTGTCTCTCTTTTGTATTACGATTTGTCCTGAAATTGAAATTGTATCTTACTATTTTCAATGCGTATATTTGGTAGAATGTCAACAAGTGCAGGTAATTGACCAACAAACTTGAAGAGGTAGGAGATCATAGTTGGCACTTACAAACAGGGATCAATATTCGATCGAGATTTTGTCATTGGTCAACCACAACGCGGGATCATCGGTAATGGCGGATGACGATATTTTATTAATTGAAGATGATGCCATCCTGGCAATGGGATTGCAGACTTATTTAAACTTTGAAGGCTACCAGGTGCATACTGCTGCAAATGGAAAAGAGGGGCTCTCGATCTGCAAAAATCAGAAACCCGGCTTGGTGATTTCTGACGTAGTTATGGGGATCATGGATGGACTTTCTTTTCTAAGAGAACTTCGCTCCCTACCTGGAGGGAAAGAAGTACCAGTGATCATGATCTCCGGACACACAAATCAAAAGGTGGTCGATGAATCGAAACACCTGGGGGTTGTAGATTTCATCTCCAAACCTTTTGAAATGTCCCATCTGATTAAATCTGTCAGAATGTGGGTTCAACCCCAAACTTCCAACAGCCCAATTGCTGAGAAGAGCCGATAATCAGGGGGTTGCTGTCGGCTGAGTCCCTGAACTCATCCAGGTAAATACCCTTGGCTCACTTATCGCGCCGCCAGATTCCCATATCGGTTCTCCATCATCATCCACACCAATTTGACGGACAGCCATCACTGTCCACTTATAAATATGAGGCGTGGAATCTAATGCCCGGAAGTCCGTGGGGACGACAAAGGCTGTATCCCGCACATAGCTGACAATCCTTCTACCTTCACCTTCGGTGATATCCTCGATGGTGACTTCATAGGCTTCGTTGTCATTCAGAACGCCAACAGATGCCCACTGGAGGGTGACGCTGTCATCACCCGCTGAGAATGCTGCACCATCTGGCGGTCTTAACAGGTCCGGGGCAGGATAAGGGGGCGGTGGAGTAGGGGTAGGAGTAGGTCCTGGTGTTGCTGCCCGTTCACAGAGTGGAATTGTCAGACTTAGCCCCTCATAAACTGTCGTGTTGACCATACCGTTGTAATCTTGAATCGCAGCCATAGGGACAGCATAGTTCGTGGCGATACTGCTGAGGGTGTCACCTTCCTGAACAATGTAATCAACGCTCTCACAGGCTGCCAGGGTTGCATCCAAACCGCTTAGAGTTGCTGTTGGGAATGGGGAGGCTGTTGGAGTTGGATAAGGGATGAGGAGTTCATCTCCTTCAAATAATGTATCGCAGGCTGCCGGAAGGTTATTCAAAGTTACTATGGATTGAATTCCAACATCAAATGCGACTGCTATTCCACCGCAGGTGTCCCGCGCCTGGACTATATAGGTAAATGGAGTCGGACTCGGTTCTGGAGTGGCTGTAACCGTTGGTGTTACTGGAGTCGGCGTGATTGTCACCGTTGGAGAGCTGGTTATGGTTGGAGTGATTGTAGGTACGACAATCTGGTCCGTCTCTTGCAGGGCCAGATAGACGATCCCGGCTCCGATAGCAAGAAAGATCGCTAACAACGCGATCGCCAGCGGCAGGCTTAAGGTGAGCTCAGGCATCCTGCTGCCCCGAATTTCAGGGGTTTTCGAGGATTTTGAGTCCCCACCTACATCGAAAGTCGTGCCGCAGACAAGGCATCGTTCGGCATCAACCGGATTTTTACTGCCGCAAGTCTGGCACAATTTATAGTCAGTTTTAATTTCTTCAGTCATAATTTTACTGTCAATTCACCATTATGAAACGTGTGTTCTAGATATCGAATTCATTTAGCGAGTAAACAGCGGGATTATACCAGATACCCGAGTGGTATACTTTCGAATTATGGAATTTGTTTCAGCATACATTCATATCCCATTTTGTAAGCGCCGATGCTTTTACTGTGATTTTAATACATATGCAGGGATTGATGAAATCATCCCTGCATACATAGAAGCATTGAACAGGGAAATCCAGGATATCGGTCTTCGGTCAGAAGGGAGATATGGAATCAAATCCATCTTCTTTGGGGGAGGAACACCATCCATTATTCCTTTCAGGGAAATTGAAAGGATTTTTGAAACTTTCAGCAGCAATTTTCCTTTCCATGAGAATTTAGAAATTTCGTTGGAAGCAAATCCTGGGACTGTGTCAAAAGAATATTTTCAAGGTCTGCGCAAGCTGGGTATAAACCGGATCAGTTTGGGCGTTCAATCATCATCACCAGAGTTCCTGAATCTCCTGGGAAGAACACATTCATACACCGATTCGATTGATGCCTTTTCCTGGGCGCGGAAGGCGGGATTTTCCAATATCAGCATCGACCTGATCATGAATTTGCCCAACCAGAACCTGGATCAATGGAAAAAAGACCTGCAGATATGTGAAGGTCTTGATCCCGAGCACATCTCGATTTATTCATTGATCATCGAAGAAGGGACACCATTTCAGCAATGGATCAACCGAGGCTGGTTGAACCCGCCAGATGATGATATTGGAGCCGACTTGTTCCAGTATTCCATCGATTACCTGCAAGGGTTGGGCTACCAGCATTACGAAATCTCGAACTGGGCGAAACCAGCGCGTGGGAATTCCTCCAACCAGTGCATCCATAATCTCCAATATTGGAAGAATAAGTCTTACTTTGGATTTGGCGCTGGAGCACATGGTTTCATCCATGGTGTTAGAACAATTAATATTAAAGCTCCGAGACGGTTTATAGAGCAGATGCACAATCCAACGCCAGATTTAATATTTCCACAAACTGCAGTTACCGATGAGATCATCCCGATTTCTCGTCAGGAAGAAATCAAAGAGACGATGATGATGGGACTGCGTTTGATTGAGGAGGGGATTTCAGAAAGAGAATTTAATCAACGGTTTGGTGATTCCATCTTAGACTATTATGATCGGGAAGCAAATTACCTGGTGAAGGCAGGTTTACTGTATTGGAAGAAAGATGGTGAAGAAAGAAGATTGTGTTTGACCCCAAGGGGGATACTTTTAGGGAATCAGGTGTTTTTACAGTTCTTGTGAGTTTCTCACTGGCTCCTGTTCATCAACTGGTCGATCAGAGTTTGAAGCGCAACTGCTGCTTCACCCATAGGATGAGCCCGGGTTAATGCAGTCCTGGCTTCATTGATGTACTTTTCTTCATCAGCACGAGTTTTTTCTCTGGCACCACTTGCTTCCAAAATCCGTGCTAGCTGTTCGACTTCGTTTTCAGAGAAGCTATCCTTATTCCATAATTTCCGGAAAGATTTGCTCTCATTCAATCCATAGATAATCGGGTATGTTTTCTTCTTTTCCTGAATATCAGTTGCAGTTGATTTCCCTGTGAGATTTTCATCTCCCCAGATACCCAGGTAATCATCCTGGATTTGAAATGCCAGACCCAGGTTCGTACCGAAATCCCGGAAGGCACCTTGAGTCTCTGCATCCGCATTACCCAATATTGCGCCGATTTCGATGGATGTTCCAATCAATGCGGCGGTTTTTCCAGAGATCATCTGCATGTATTCATCGATTGAGACTTCGTCTCGATCTTCAAATGAAATGTCAAGAAACTGTCCTTTGGTCAGGGCTAGAACGGTGTTTTCGAACAACCTGATGACATTCAAGGTGATTTCAGCAGAATAATATTTATCCAGAGAAGACATCGATACAAAGGCAAGTGAGAAAAGAGCATCTCCGGTGTTTATCGCCTGGGGGACACCCCAATTTTGCCACAGTGTGGGTCGATTACGACGGGTTGGACTCTTGTCTTCAATGTCGTCATGGATCAGTGAGAAATTGTGAAGAAGTTCGATCCCTGCTGCCGCTGGCAGTGCAGATTTCCAATCCCCACCAGCAGCATTTGTGGCCAAGAGCAGCAGGAGAGGCCGAATGCGTTTCCCCTGGGATTGCAGACCAGCCCCTTTACCTTCCCAACCCATGTGGTAGTTGAGCATGTATTTCAGCTGTTGGTATGGTGTGCCATTGATTTCGTTGATCACAGACCTGAGTTCGACCTCAAGCGCCGGTAGATATTTCTTTGACAGAATATCGAGAGCCATTTAATTTATCTCCGGTGGATCTTAGCGTTTTTTCAAGGTGGTCTTGGACAGTTGATGGATATCTGCTGCACCGCAGCCAAACATCGCTAACCGAATTTCGTTCATAATCTCATCAACTACCTGGATAACTTTGTCTGTAGATTGAACTGCAACTTTTAGAAAAGGTCCTGCCATCGCTCCGAGATCTGCACCTAATGCAATCGACTTGGCAATATCCAACCCGGACCTGAGTCCACCCGATGAAATAATCGGAATTTTTGGATCTGCCTGACGGACGAATTGGATGGATTCGCTGGTTGGAATGCCCCAATCCAGGAATGCAGCTGCCAGCCGCGCCTGGGATTCGCTCGCAGCTCTGTGCATCTCAACCTGAGTCCAGGATGTGCCTCCTGCACCAGCAACATCAATAGCCGAAACGCCAGCATCGATCAACTTTTTCGCTGTAGAGGTTGATATTCCCCAACCGACTTCCTTAGCGATCACCGGAACGGACAAATCCTTACAGACGGTTTCAATTTTGTTGAGCAAGCCGGCGAAATTTACGTCTCCTTCTGGTTGAACCGCTTCCTGAAGAGCATTCAAATGTAAAATCAAGGCGTCTGCTTCGATCATCTCGACAGCTTCCAGGCAGTGCTTCACAGAGTAGCCATAATTCAGCTGTACTGCGCCCAAATTGGCGAAAAGGAGTATATCAGGAGCAATATCACGTATTTGGAAAGTTTTTCCCAGGGACTGGTCTTCAATCGCAGCTCGCTGAGAGCCAACTCCCATGGCAATTCCTGCTGATTGAGCAGCCTCAGCCAGCCTTCGGTTGATCTGGGCAGCATCTTCCGAACCCCCTGTCATGGATGAGATCAAGATCGGTGCTTCCAGGGTTTTTCCAAAGATCCTGGTATGCAGATCAATTTCATTTAAATTGATTTCTGGCAGCGCTTCGTGGAAGAAGTAGTAATCCTCGAAGCCAGTCGTTATTCCTGAGCGCACATCTTCTTCCAGGTTAATGCGGATGTGATCGGCTTTTCTTTCGCTTGTTTGCGTAACTTTTGGCATCGATTTGTGTTCCTTTGCAGTGAAACAATCTTACCAGCCGGAATTTTTAAAGTCAACGTAAGGGTTGACAGATTAATTCTGAGAGATAAAATAATACGAGCTATAGAATTACAAAAATCATTATGGTAAACATAAAACAACTGGAGGAGGACCTACATGTCTGAAGTATATACTGAGATCAAAGCAATTATCGTTGAGTTATTAGATGTCGATCCGGAAAAAGTAACAATGGAAGCACGCTTCCGAGAAGACTTGGAAGCAGATTCCCTTGATCTTGTTGAATTGATCATGGCATTCGAGGACAAATTTGAAAGCGAAATATCAGATGAAGATGCTCAGAACATCACGACTGTCGGTGAGGCGGTAAAATACGTCAAAGAGCATATGCAAAATTAGCGCTCAGATCATCCACCTGGATAAAAAAATGTCGGGCTCATTTTAGAAGCCCGACTTTTTTGTTTCATAATAGATTGGGTATCTCTTCTGGATGTTTGGCAACCTTGACTCCGACTGCTTCGAGTGCGGCAATTTTATCTGAAGCCAAACCGGTACCGCCTTCTACAATAGCACCAGCGTGCCCCATTCGTTTTCCTGGAGGGGCAGTTTGCCCAGCGATAAAACTAACGACTGGTTTCGCCATATTGGAAGCAATGAACTGCGCCGCTTTTTCTTCATCCGTTCCGCCGATCTCTCCAATCAGCACAATCTTATCCGTGTTGGCGTCTTCTTCAAACATTTGAAGCGTATCAATGAAATTCGTCCCATTAATGGGGTCTCCACCAATACCGACGCAGGTACTGACACCCATACCTTTCTGCTTGAGAGCCTCGAGCACTTCGTAGGTGAGTGTGCCAGAGCGGGAAACAACCCCGATACTGCCCGGCATCGTAATGTCACCCGGGATAATCCCGACTTTAGCCTCCCCCGGGGTTAGCAAACCTGGGCAATTGGGTCCAACGAATCGGACCCCTTTTTGATCCAGGTAATTTCGAACACGCATCATATCCTGTACAGGGATACCTTCTGTAATTGTCACGATCAATGGGATTTCTGCGTCAGCAGCCTCAAACATCGCATCAGCGGCGAAGCGGGCAGGGACAAAAATGATCGACGCATTTGCCCCGGTGGCTTCCTTAGCTATCTTTACTGAGTCGAAGACTGGTATTTTTCCATCAAAGACCCATTCACCACCTTTGCCCGGAGTGACTCCGGCAACGATGTGTGTGCCGTATTCCAACATCTGCTCTGAATGGAAGATCCCTTCTTTACCGGTGATACCCTGGACGATCAGGCGAGTATTTTTATCTACCAAGATGCTCATTGAACTTTCTCTCCTTTCGCGGCTGCAACCGATTTTTGAGCTGCTTCGGCTAATGTTTCTGCTGTGATCATATTTGCATCGGCAAGCAATTGGCGCCCTTCCTCAGCATTGGTACCAACAAGCCGGATGATCATTGGGATATCTGGCTTTACTTCTTTTAGAGCAGCCAGGATTCCACGAGCAACAACATCACCTCGAGTGATTCCGCCGAATATATTGAAGAGAACGGCTTTAACGTTCTGGTCTGTCAGGATAATCCGCAAGGCGGCAGTTACTTTCTCAGCACTCGCTCCGCCACCGATGTCAAGGAAGTTTGCTGGTTCTCCACCGAACAACTTGATAATGTCCATCGTGGTCATTGCAAGACCGGCTCCATTGACCATACAACCAATATTTCCATCCAGTTTGATATAAGAGAGGCCGTATTTACGGGCTTCGATCTCAGCATCTGCCTCTACATCCAGGTCTCGCAATTCAGCCAGGTCTGGGTGTCTGAAAAGTGCATTATCATCGATGACCATTTTTCCATCGACAGCAAGTAAATTTTTCTCTTTAGTCAATATAAGAGGGTTAATTTCTGCCAGAGTAGCGTCACTATTGATGTACGCTTTCCATAACCCTTTGGCAATCTTCCCAAATTCTCGCCAGTGATCACGGTGTAAATCGATACTGGCAGCAAGGTCCCTGGTCTGGTAATCTCGCAAACCCAAAAGTGGATCAATATGTACCTTGATGATCTTATCCGGCATAGTTCGGGCGACTTCTTCAATATCAACTCCGCCTTCCGATGATGCCATCATGACTGGTTTTCGAGCAGCGCGATCGTTCGTGATTCCCAAATAGATTTCCTGATCGATATTGACCGCCTCATCGATCAAAACTTTCCTGACTGGCAAGCCCTTGATTTCCATCCCTAATATTTGAGTGGCCAGGTCTTCCGCTTCATCGGATGATTTTGCCAGACGAATACCACCAGCCTTCCCCCGACCTCCTACCAAAACCTGTGATTTAACAACAACGCGGCCACCTAGTTCTTCAGCAATTTGCTTCGCTTCTACTGCGGTGCCCGCAACTCTGCCTTTTGGTATGGGTACTCCATTGCTGGCAAATATTAATTTGGATTGATACTCATGTAACTTCATTTATTTTTAACTCCCATTATGACGCTGAGCATATTTTTGGTAACGAAAAAATTATACCATGCAGACCTGGATAAGAACTGTATCGGGGTGTGTGACTGACTGAATTCGAAGTAGTTGGAATGTTACCGGGGAACGATCTTGAAAAGCTATCAATCCCNNCACCTTGAGGATGATCCAAACGTGCGAAATTCATATCTCCAGACTTCAGTGCGACGAATTTGTCTCTTAGCTGTGTTTTTAAACCAAATCGGGGATCTGCTTTCAGCAAATCCCCGATGTTGATTCATCTTAGACTAAAATGTACAAGTTAGAATGGTCCAGGAAAAACCCATTGGGGAGGAATCCCATCCGGAGGAACATCACTGCCTCCATCAAACAGCGTTCCATTCCAGTCATAAATGCTGTCATCTGACAATACCAGACCAGAACCATCCGACATTCGATAATATGCTCTCAATCCTGTTTCTGAACCTGATAGAATTTGATACATATCAGCCGTGATTTGGGAGGCTGTGCGTGCAGTATTCCAGATTTCAACCTCATCAATCACACCACGGAAAGTTGAATTTGCGTTTGAATTGACGATGATGCCACCAAGGTGCAAAATCGGTAATCCCCCGGTGTAAGGTTGTTCGGTGGTGCCACTGAATATGCTCCCAACCTCCACACCATTTTTATACACCCGCAATATTCCATTACTGTGCACCAGAGAAATATGCACCCACTCATCCGGTGTATATTCAATACTGATACGATCAATCATACTATTTGAACTGCCGTCGAAATTCCATATCCAGATTCTGTCTAAGCCATCTAGTACACCGCGATTGATGCCCCACCATTTTGGACGATCGCCAAAAATCGTGTCACAAAAAGCGACGTTGTTATAATTACATTCTTCGCCGACACCCAGAGGTTTTACCCACAGGCTTATGGTTTTAGTATCTTCCCAACCTGGTCCTATGATATAAGCTGTTTCTACTAACTTGACATAATCAGTGGTCCCATCGAATTCAAGTGCGTATCCACTTCCCGAA
>JABAOG010025694.1_pt1 | contig 16511 bp, 16 predicted proteins | sample 7062131 | NCBI WGS metagenome assembly JABAOG01 (sample SAMN14538629, study PRJNA623070) | marine sediment metagenome | biome: marine biome [ENVO:00000428]; feature: marine pelagic biome [ENVO:01000023]; material: deep marine sediment [ENVO:00002113] | place: India: Arabian Sea | collected...
AATTAATGAAGAACATTTTATTATCCCTCCGTAACCACCCTGTAATAACCGTGTAAGCAATAACCGTTAAAATTATTGACGGAATACGTTATTATAATATCAACCTCGTAACGGTTTTGTTTGCCAATAATATGGTAGGAGGATTGAAATGTTACGAAAAGCAGGTTGGGGAGCTTTAGTTGGCGGTCTGTTAACGGCCGCTCTTATGGGCATTACGTACCTGGTCAATCAAGCGGCCGGTGCGCCCTTTGCCCCATACGATTTATTTAACTGGATGACCCGGGTCTTGCCGGGCGACCTGATTACCTTCGGCATTGATACCATGATTGATATCATGCGTTTGCTAGGGTTGAGTGTGGTTGACCTGGCAAAGACGGCCGAACGGGCTTCGGCCGTTCTCCAATTTCTGGGCATCGGGGTCGTCATTGGGGCGGTTTTCTTTGTTTTGTTGAGCAGGCAGAAGATTGAAAACGGCCGCAATCCCGGCATCATCGCCGGCGCTCTGTTTGGCTTGCCGATGGTGGGCATCAGCCTGGCCATTGCTGTCAGCAGTATGCCGCCGCTGTTGAGCCTGGCCTGGCTGCTGCTGGTCTTCCTGGTTTGGGGTTGGGCGCTTGGCTTTTCCTACACTCATCTTGGCATGGTTGTAGAATCGGTTGAAGTAACCGAAGCAGANNGTTGGCATAGCCTTAGCCCAGGCAGAACGACGCCGCCTGGAAGAAGAAATCGAAGCCACAATGGCCCACGAGTCTGAGGAAGCCAGCCCTAAACCATTTCCCAACTCGGATGACCCGGTCACTCCGGTTCAGGGAACGCGTCCCGAATACACGCCCATCAAAGACCATTATCAGGTTTTCATCCAGACTGAACCAACGGTTATAGACGGCGACACCTGGCTGCTGCCGATTACTGGCATGGTAAACAATCCGTTGATGCTGACATTGGATGATATTCAGGAAAACTATGAATCGTTTGACCAGTATGTGACGTTGACTTGTATTTCCGGCCGGGTTGGTACCGGCCTCATCAGCACCACCCAATGGACCGGCGTCTCCGTTCAGGATGTCCTGGCTGACGCCGATGTTCAGGATGGAGCCAAATATTTGTTCATCACCTCCGGCGATGGTTTCTATGAAACTATTGACCTGGATTTGATTAACGCTGACCGACGAATTATGTTCTGCTACGCCTGGGATGGTAATCTGCTGCCTTTCGACCACGGCTTCCCCCTTCGGGTCTGGATTCCCGACCGCTATGGGATGAAGCAGCCCAAATGGATCACCGGCATTGAAGTGACCGACGAATACACCGAAGGTTATTGGGTCGAGCGCAACTGGGATGAGGTGGCCCAGGTGAAAGCGACCTCGGTCATTGACACTGTGGTCGTTCAGACGGAAGGCGAAGGCGAAGATGCGGTCCAAAAAGTCCTGGCGGGCGGCATTGCCTATTCCGGGGACAGAGGGATCTCACAAGTCCAGGTTCGGGTTGATGGTGGCTCCTGGCAAGATGCCCAACTGCGGTCGCCGCTCTCGGAAACAACCTGGGTCATCTGGCGCTTTGAATGGCCCTTCCAGGAGGGGGAGCACTTATTTGAGGTACGCTGCGCGGAAGGGGACGGCACGCCCCAGATTGAAGAGGACAGCCGGGCGCGTCCGGATGGCTCAACGGGCATTCATAGTCAGGAAGTCTCAATCTAATTTAGATGATTTCCTCCTTTTTTTGATGCCGGCCTGGTATTCGCTTTTAGACCGGGCCGGTTTTTTAATCATGTGAGGTTTTCGTCTCTTTTCTCGTCCAGACGGCCGCAATCAGATAAACTCGCCCATTATGATCAGATTGAGGCGTGATGATAAGATGAAAAGGCTCCCTCACTTGGCAGAAATTACCGTTCTGAGCCTGCTGCTATTTATTTCTTTCGTTGGTGGATTAGGGCTTGTTGAAACGGCCGAAGCCAGACCATTTCCCCCTGATACAAAGCCAGCTATCATACCTAAGCAAACAACAATAAGCGCCACCACCACTTACACGCTCTATAACGGTGCATTGGGCGGTACACCGGACAACCAGAGCTTTCTTTACTTGAATCTGCCGCCCAATTCTGCTACTAACACCGCCAGTGGCGGGGTCACCACCCTCGATACCACCATTATTGATATGAACGCTTATGCCGGTTATTTCGGTGACCACACTTCAACCCCCGACATTCCCATCCTAGACCGTACTACCGGTTTTACGCTGACGTTTACTATTCAGGTCGAAAACGAATCGCATGGCAACAATGACCGGGCCGGTTTTAGTCTTATTGTTTTGAGCGATGATATTAAAGGGATTGAGATGGCTTTTTGGGAGGATGAGATCTGGGTTCAGGATGACGACCTCAATGATCCTGGCGATCTGTTTACCCATGCCGAAGGCGTGGCTTACAGCACGACGACCAGCCTGACGACTTATAGCTTGGCGATTTTTAGCAACACCTATACCTTGACGGTGGGGAGTTCAACTATTTTAACCGGTCGTTTGCGGGACTACACCAACTTCTCTGGTCCCATTGACCCTTACGAAACGCCTAACTTCATCTTCTTGGGCGACGATACGACTTCGGCGATGGGGCGAACAAGACTCTCTTTTGTGGCAGTGACAACGGCCGACACATCGCCAACACCCCCTGATTATTTAGTTTATCTTCCCTTCGTCAGACAGTCTTAATTGGACAGCCACATTTATTTGTAAGCGGCCACGCCGAAGGCTCTTGGTTTAGGGACGACGCGCTTGAAGCCAGCTTCCTGGAGCCGTTTGATGACGCCCCGGGTGGTATTACGGCCGGATTTGCTGGCCGGGTCGCCGATGTAATGGAATAAACGGCCGTTTCGTTTCAGCACCCGGTACAATTCCTGGTAAAAATCACCGGAATATAGATGACCGGCCAGGCTGAAGACCGGGGGATCGTGCAGGATACGGCCGTAACTTTCATCGGGCAATTTTTCGATAACGTCCCAGGCGTCGCCGATGCGCTGGTCGATCTGGGGATTGTTGAACAGTTTCTGGGACCAGGGGTTGCGCTTGCATACTTCTAGGACAGTGGAGTCGAGTTCGATGGTGGTGACTTTGGCGGCCGTTTCGGCGGCCGTAATGGCTGTATAGCCCAAGCCGGTGGCCGTATCGAGGACATAGCCGGTTAGGGGGGCCAGCGCTTTAATCTTTTGGCTGGTATCCTGGGATGGGTCGGTGCCTTTAATGCGGTGCATGGGGATGCCGGAAATCAGCATGGTGGGGGCTTTTTTAGTGGGGTAGAGGGTGTAAACTCGGTTCAATGCCTCTGAAAAGAACTGGATTTTTTCGGGGCGGCCGTTTTCCAGCGTAAAACAGTTGTTGTCGTTTTCGGAGACGGCCGTGACATCCTCCCAGGAAAGTCTCGTCCCATCCGGCAGCCCAACTCCCAATTCGGTGAGGGAAACCTCGACGCTGGTCATCTCTAGATCCAACGAAACGGTGGTAGATGCCAGGTTGTTTTGGAAGGCTTTTAGAAGGGGCTTAGCCTGGAAATGGGAGAGGACATAGTTCATTTATCATAGGTGTGGTGCAATGCACTGCCCATTATTTTTTTGGTGGAATGGGCTTGTTTTGGGCAGTGCAACCCACCAGGGTATTAGAATCGCAAGTAGCGCAGTTCTGTTTGGGGGGTGCTTAAATATTCAACCCCGTCCTCTGTGACCAGAACGTCTTCTTCCAGGCTCATCAAGCCCCGGTTGGGTACAGGGACATGCAGTTCCAGGGTAAAGATGTTGCCCGGTTCGACCGGCATTTCGCAGATGCCGGCGTATTTTTCCCATTGGGGCGCCAACACAGTGGCGCCATCGTGGGCGGAACGGCCGAGGAGGTGGCCAAACGCGTGCATGTATTCGGGATAGCCGGCGTCAACAATAAATTTGCGGGCGGCGGCGTCGACCTGCCAGCCGGGCGCCCCGGGACGCAGCACTGCTTCACCGGCTTTGATGGCGCCATAAACGACCTCAAAAGCCTGCTGTACTTCTGGCGGGGCAGTCGTTTCGCCGTCTTCTAAGACGTACCACATGCGCTGTAAATCGGAGCAGTAGCCGTTTTGCTGAACGCCTAAATCGAGGTGCAAGGTGTGCCCTTTTTCAAGGGGGACATCGCCTGGTTCAACATGGCCATAGGGTGAATCAGGGCCGCAGGTGACGATGGGATTGTATTGTTTTTCCCAGGCAAAACCTAAATCCATGTCATCAATTCGGCCGCGCACGAATTCGGCGATTTGTCGTTGGGTCATGCCGAGTTGGACAAAAGCTTCAACTTCGTCGAAGAGCTTTTCAGTGGTGGCGATGGCGGCACAAACGCGGTCGATCTCTGTTTTTGTTTTTCGGCCACGTAGCGATCCGATGATTTTTTCGGCCGAAAGCAAATGGTCTTTATAGGGCTTGTTTTTGATATGGCCCAGCAGCGCCTGGTAATTGCCCAGGGTCAGCCCATCGGCGGCGACGTCGTTTCGGGAATAGTTGATGGCAATGTTTTTGGGTTCTAATTTATCCAGGGCGGCGATTAAATATTTACCGATGCCTTGATGATAACTGACAACCTCATCATACACGCCGAGGTTGCGGACATTCTCCGCGTCAAAATGGCCGATGATGGCGGTATGTTGACCTGTTTTAGAAATCAGAAAGGCAGAATGCCAGGTAACGTTTAGACCCAAAATTAATTCCAGGGCCGGGTCGGGCAGCATAACTGTTTCGCGGGCAAAGGTCAGCCAGACATCTACATCGTTGGCGTTTAAAATTTCTGTCGCTTGTTCTAACTTTTCTTTTAATAGTTGATGATCATCCATAAGGTCTTAATTGTAGAGAGGTGCAGAGTAATGAGCAACAAAAGATGCTCTATTTATCTTCATCGTCGCCGACGATGGCTTCAAAGATGGCTTGCAGTTCTTCATCTGAATAGTAATGAATGACAACTTTGCCGCCGTTTTCGCCGGGTTGGATTTTGACCTGGGTTCCCAGGCGGTGGCGAAATTCGGATTCGAGGGCGGCCATTTCGGCCGTTAAACGGGGGGCAGGTTTTGGTTTCGGCCGTTCTTCATTTTTAATTTTATTGACAATGGCTTCGACCTGCCGGACGCTCAATCCCTGGCGAATGATGCTGTTCATGACGGCCGTTTGTGATTCCGGTGTGGGCAGGGGCAGCAAAGCCCTGGCATGGGCGCCGCTAATCAATTCGTTGTTGACCGCTTCCTGGATGTTGTCGGGCAAGTTGAGCAACCGGACGACGTTGGCGACAGTTGGGCGGCTTTTTCCGACTCGCCTGGCAACCGCTTCCTGGGTCAGCCCAAACTCGTCAATTAATTCCTGGTAAGCCATTGCCTCTTCAATGGGGTTGAGGTCGGCCCGTTGAATATTTTCAATGAGGGCCAGTTCCAACATGGCCTGGGGGCTTGCTTCTTTAACGACGACCGGTACGGTTGGCAGACCGGCCATTTGGGACGCCCGCCAGCGACGCTCTCCGGCAATGAGAATATATTGGTTCGGCCCCTCCTGGCGAACGATGAGGGGCTGGATCAGACCATGTTCCCGGATGGAGTCGGCCAATTCTTGCAGCTTTTCGTCATCCATTTGGGTTCGAGGCTGGCGGGGATTGGGGCTGATGCTGTTGACAGAAACGGTCAGCAGGCCACTCTGGCTAGGCTGTTCTTCTGGGTCACTACCGGGAATGAGCGAGCCAAGTCCCCGGCCTAATCCGCGTTTTTTGCTCATTGGCTATTTTGCCCTATCACGATTTATTGTCTCCGGTCAAAATTTCTCTGGTCAAATACTGGTAAGCGATCGCCCCGGGTGAGTCTGGCGCGTAGAGGGTAATGGGCTGGCCATAGCTGGGGGCTTCACTAAGGCGCACATTACGGGGGATGATGGTTCGAAATACTTTGCCGGGGAAATGTTCCCGGACTTCTTCAACGACCTGGCGGCTGAGATTGGTTCGGCCGTCATACATAGTCATCACCAGTCCCCGAATTTGAAGCCGGGGGTTCAGGTGTTTCTGAACCAGTTGAATGGTCTGCATCAGTTGGGTCAAACCCTCCAGAGCCAGATATTCACATTGTACCGGAATAATGATACCATCACGAGCCGCCGCCAGAGCATTAATGGTTAACAGGCCCAGACTGGGAGGGCAATCAATGAGGATATAATCAAAATCGCCATTGGCTGAGGCCAGCCCATCCCGCAGCCGGTATTCGCGGGCCATCAGGTTGACCAGCTCGACTTCGGCTCCAGCCAGCGCCGGGTTGGCCGGCAGCAACGTTACCCTGGTCTCCTCGTCAAAAATGGTGAGGCCGGCGGGGCCTGTTTCTTCCAGCAACAGGTTGTAGACTGATTTTTCGATGTCGCGTTTGTTGTATCCAAAGTTGGAGGTGGCGTTGGCCTGGGGATCCATATCTACCACCAGGACCCGCTCACCCCCGCGGGCTAGAAATGATGCGATATTAACGACGCTGGTTGTTTTACCAACGCCCCCTTTTTGCATGGCTACGGCATAAATCTTGGTCATAAATCGCTATTTATTGAGGTGACTAAGGGGCCTGTCATGTATGGCCTTGATGGGGAGCCTTGCACCTATTCTAATTCTCGCAGTTTCTTTTTAATAATGGCAACTTTTTCCAATAAGGTGTTTCCGGTGACAGACCAGGCGGCGATGTAGTTGGCAAATTCGGCCGCTTCCGAAAAACTACCTGTCTGGTGCAACCGAACTAAAAATGCGGTTGCAAATGTATCGCCAGCGCCCGTTAGATTAACCTCGTTCACGCCTGGCGCTGGAAAATAGGCGGCCGATCCGCCCTGGTAAACGGCGCACCCTTCAACGCCTTTGGTCTGGACGAAGATTGGGGCATGATCCAGATAAGGCCGCAGGGATTCTTCGGGTGGAATGTCTTCCTCGCTAACAATAACGACGGCCGCTTTTGATAAGACGGCCGGATCCGGCAACCAGGATTTATACGCTATTTTGCCGTTTTTATCCCATTTTCTAAGCCAACCTTGAGGTGTGATGCCGACTTTGCTGTTTGGAAAGGTATGAATGATGGTTGGATCGATTTCCATATCGAGCGGCCCCAGGTGGACGATGTCAGCCTGCCGCCATTGGGGTGGAATATCAGCACCGGCAATAAAACCGGCTCTTTTGTAAAGATATTGTTGTCTGCCTGCTGCGGTATAAATGTTTTCAAAGGTCGTTGTGTCGGCCGCGGGAACAATATGGACAGATAATCCCGGCATCTCTTGGGCCGGATCAAAGTCTGGCCCGGCGCTGGTGACAACCAGTACTCTACAACCCAAAGCCTGGGCCACCAGGCCGGAATAGGCGACTGTGCCGCCGGTTTTCATCCCTTCTGGCGTTACATCCTGGGTCACATGTCCAATAAGTAGATAATCTGGTCGAGAGTGATTTTCCATTTGTCTGATTCTACCCGATTGCAGCGCAGCCCGACAACCTGGATAATAGCGACATGATAAATATAAAGTATGCATTCTATTGGCTCATCCTGGTCATTATTTTGGCTGCCTGTACGTCGTCTGAAGGCCAGGAGCCGACTGTGACCCCCAGCCCGTCCAGCCCTGTTACCGGCCTGGCTGAAATAGTAGCCCTCGATATTCGGCAGCTAGAGATTTTCCCGGTGCGGATTCAGGTGATTGTTGAGGGTGTTTTGCCGGATAGCTGTACGACGATTGAGCGGATTGACCGCACCCGGCAAGATGATACCTTTAGAGTGACGCTGCATACTGTTCGAGCGACCGGTGTTACCTGTTTGGATACTGAGATACCTTTCACTGAAACATTGGACATGGATGTTGTGGGGTTGAGCGCCGGTACCTACACCGTCCAGGTAAATGATATTAGCGGTACTTTTACCTTACAAGTGGATAATGTGCCGGATGAGAGTAATGGTGTCATAAGCGGCCGTGTCTGGCACGATCTTTGTGCAGTCACCGAATGGGAGAGCGACCAGGCTGCTCCGCTCGAAGGTTGTAAAATTGGTGAAGAACGCGCTGTGACGGCCGATGGGCAAATGCAGGAAAATGAGCCGGGATTAGGCGGCATTGTTGTTAATCTGGGGGAAGGGTCATGTCCGGTCACCGGGTTGGGTACAACAATTACGGATGAGGCTGGTTTTTATCTTTTTAGCGGTTTGGGGGCGGGAACCTATTGTATATCCATTGATCTGGATGATGCGATCAATGCTTCATTATTAATTCCAGGGGCCTGGACGACACAACCCGGGGAAGCAACGATTACTTTGGAAGCGGCCGATAATCGGGATGATGTCAATTTTGGCTGGGACTACCAATTTTTACCGCCGGCAAATGATTCAGAAGGGGAATGTGTGGACGATATTCTGTTTACGTCCGATATCACTATCCCCGATGACACAATTATTGCGGCTGGTGAAACATTCACAAAGACCTGGGAGCTGCTCAACAATGGTACCTGCACCTGGGGAGCGGGTTACAGCCTGGTTTTTACAGCCGGGGACCAGATGGGCAGCCCGGATATTCGACCCTTGGGGCAGACTGTTGGCCCCGGAGAAACAATCGAACTTTCTATCACACTGACTGCCCCAACAGAACCCGGTAATTATCGGGGTGAGTGGAAGCTCAGAAACGCGAATGGCGTCCTGTTTGGCATTGGTGTGGAAGCAGATGATCCTTTCTGGGTTCAAATTGTGGTTGAATAGTACCTATTAGGTATTTGCCAGTCCTATTAATCAGGGCTACCATTTGTATGCCATGCGGAGTAAATTATTATCACACCGACCTATTTTGACTGCTACCCAGATTATTATTCTGGGGGCAATCCTTGTGGGTCTGGTTTTTGCCCTGGATTTGAACCGGCGCGCCCAGGCCGGTCGCCTTGTTGGGACGGGCGCAGAAGCGTTGGAAGAAGAATTAGAATTTGAATCAACACGCCAGGCTGAGCTGCGGGTGACCCTTTCTTACGTTCAAAGTGAGGATTACGTGGCCGCATATGCTCGTGATGAAGGCGGCTATATTCTTCCAGGCGAGAAAAAGATCGTACCCTTATATATAGAAGGAACACCTGAACCACAAATACAACCGACCACAACACCTGATCCGGCAATTTATGCCCGCCCCTGGCAAGCCTGGTGGCGATTGTTAACCGATTCGCCCCTGCCTTCTCGTTAATCTAGTCGAAAAAGTCGAGTGCCCAAAATCCGATAAACAGATGTATCTGTTGTTTCATATCTTTTCTATTGTCGTAACGTCCGCCTCGTTCTTTTGGCTTTGGAGAGAAGGGCGCGGACGAAGTCGCATGAGCCGGGTTTTTCTAATCCTCATTGTCTGGGATGTTTTACGATTGGTCTTGAACCATTTTGTATTTCCCCTGGATGATCCAACAATCAATTTGGTTCATAGTATGACTCAGGTTGTTGCCTGGGTCGTATTGCTTTTTGGCCTGGAAATAAGATTTCCTTTTTTACTGTTACTCGCTGTTTTGGCGGTGGCGTCAGGTTTGCTTTTTCAAGATATTGCGCCGGATGTTTTGAGTTGGGGTTTTTTACCGGCTGTTCCATTGACGGCGTTCGCCTTCATTCGAAGTCGTGGCCTTTCGGTTCCTCTGATTTCTCCGGTCAGACCATCGAGCTTACCTAAATTTAGACAAGCTGTGGGCAGTATGTCTCGGGAGATGATCCAATCGCAACGGCCGATTCTGGAATGTATCACCGATGGTGTCATTGTTATTAATAATGAGGGCATCATCGAATATGCGAACCGGACCGCCTCAGTCAATGTTGGTGCTGCGGTTGAAGATTTAATTGGGCATTCTGCGGCAGAGGTTTTGGCCCGTTTGCCATTGCCTAGCGGTAATAGTAATAGTGATCGGACTACCAGTGGTACACAATTTGAGATGAACGGCCGTGTTCTCCAAAGCCAGATGAGTCTAGTCTATGATGAGAATGGGGCTGTGCAAGGGACAGTTGCCATATTGCGTGATATCAGTGCCGAATATCAGTCTGAGCGGGCGAAGAGCGCCTTTCTGACAACGGTTTCGCACGAACTACGCACGCCATTGACAGCCATAAAAGGCTATGCTGAATTGTTGCAGGGGGGGTCGGCCGGCGAATTGAATAAGAACCAGAAGATGTTTCTATCCACCATTCAGCGCAATGCCAACCGGATGGTGCAGCTAATTAACAGTCTTATTTTTGCTTCGTCTGCCAAAAGCGGCCGAATAGATTTTCAGCTCGGTTACGCCGATCTACGCCAATTGATAAACCAGCTAGTTCGAGAATTGGAGGGTATGGCGAAAGAAAAAGACCAGCGAATTGTGGTTGAAGTTGACAGTCGGCTCCAACCGATTCAGGCTGATCCGATTCATATCTCCACCATCTTGCAGGAGTTGATTGCTAACAGTATTAAATATAATAAGCCTAATGGTGAAGTTCGGGTTACTGCATTCCTGGAAACGGAAATGGATCAGGATCAGAAATTTGCCCTGGTCAGTGTTAGCGATGACGGAATTGGGATTGACGTGGAGGATCAGGGCCATATTTTTGAAGATTTCTTTCGGCCGGATCAGTTGAGCACTCAGATTCAGGCCGGAGGAATGGGCATGGGTCTTGCAATTGTTCGGGCGTTGGTGGAGGCATATAACGGCCGGATCTGGTTCGAGAGTACCCCTGGTGAAGGCAGTATCTTTACCTTTATTATTCCACTCAGTCAGCCAGAAGATGCGATCCAACTCTGGCACGCTGGTGAGATTAATTTTGAAAAATAAGCCGTAAGCGTTCAGACTTTTGTTTTTTAGCGCATTATTGACCTGGGTTGATAGATACCGAAAAAATAAAAGTCTTTAGAGGGTCTGAGCGGTTACATTAAATCCAGCCTATTGTAAAGAATTGGACAATCGGGTTGCCATTTCTGACCCAAAACTCATTGAAATTGCTGATTAAGTAGGACAGGTTTCCTATTTTGGGCCCAAAATAGGCTATATTTACCCCTTGCATTTGCCAGGTAACTTTACATATGATAAGATATGCCCTCTGGGGTTTACATATTGTTGAAATTGTACTACAATCTTTATGTCTAGCTCGGCATTGAAAGATTTAGTGGATCTAGAGGGATGATAGATGTTTTTTAGAACATTATCATGCCATCGTGACCAGTTTGAAGGAATGGAACTATGAGAGGCCGTCGTCTAATAGCCATTCTCATTGGCGTAATGGGGATTGTTTTATTCGCCATTGTGGCTGTTGTCCTGCTTACACAAGATGGAGAAGGGCCCACAACTGAAACAGTTGATGGGACTGCAGAGCCTACTGTTACACCTTCTCCGACAATTGATCCAAGTGCTCTAGTAGTTGAGGTGGTTGTCTCATTGCAGACTGTTCCGCGCGGTTATCAAATGACCGAGCAAGACCTGACTACTGATTTCCGGCTCGCTTCTGAAGTGGGGAGTAATGTTATTACCAGAATTGAAGATGCGGTCGGGTTATATGCCCGTCTTGACATATATCAAGGTGAAACGTTGACCACGGACACACTTGTCCGGGATCCAACCTTGATTGGCCAGGAAGAATTTGGGTCTTCATCGTTAATCCCCCCTGGTTGGGAAGCGATTGGTGTGCCGATGGACAGGCTGTCGAGTGTTGGTTATGCTTTGGCGCCGGGGGATTCAGTGGATGTGATGCTTTCTTTCTCATTAAGCGCCATTGATGAAGAATTTCAGACTTTGCTGGCAAACAGCATTACCTTCTTTATCGAAGCGCCGCCTGAAGAGGGAGAAGAAGGCGCGCCGCCGATTCCAAGTTTGCTAATCATTGATCCTTACGGCCGTTTTGAAGAGCTGCCGACGGGAGATATTGCTGCGATTGTTCCCTCAGAAGATTCTCAACGCCCCATTCCGATCTCAGTGATTCTGCAAAATGCCCGGGTTATTCAGGTAGGTGCTTTTGAGGCCGAACCACCAGCCCAACTGCCAACCCCGACTGCGGATCCCAACGAACCGACCCCGACCCCTGATCCGAATGCCTTACCGACGCCCACACCAGCGCTACCGGATGTTGTTCTGGTCGCGTTGCCGCCCCAACAGCTTCTATTCTTGAAGTATGCGGTTGAAACATCGGCCGATATCGACTTCGCTATTCGGGCAGCTAATGATGGACAACTATATACAGTCCAAACTGTCGATCTGCAATATTTGCTGACCCAATTTGACATCCAGATACCACCAAACTTCAACTATACCATTGGTGGTTTCATTACAACGACATTAGAGATTCAGGAAACCTCGGAGACAGTAGGCGAGGGAGGTGGAGGCGGATAGGATGATGCTTCCTCCCCTATTCATTCAGTAACGAAAGGAACCCATTATGCGTCCAAGAATTTTTATATTGCTCATCTTGGTGCTTCTGGTAATAGTTGTGGCCGCTGGCGCCGTATTTATAATTACCAGCGGTGACGATAATCCGCTGGCCGGACTGCTGGGTACAGATGACGGTGAGACGACCGCAGAAAATGGCCAGCAGGCTCAGGAGCCTGGCGGAGATGATGTCGGGCCAGCCCCAACAGCGACGCCGGAGGTACGGTTTGTGCCGGTTGTCGTTGCTGTTGTCGATCTACCGATTGGCCAGCGTATTACGGAAGATGTTGTCAGGGTTGAACAGCGGCCAGATGATAATATCGCAGTTGTTGCCGGGGTGACATTTCCCGAGACCAACCTGGTTTTGGGCGAGATATTAAAGACCAATGTAAGCAGTGGACAGGAAATAATACGGCCGATGCTGGCCCTTAACCCAACTGATTTGGTTACAATCGGTTCAGATTTGGCGCTTTATGTCGATCAAGGCAGAGTTTCCGTTGCGGTTCCAATTGATAGATTTTCCGGGGCGGCTTATGCTATGCGTCCCGGCGATCTGGTAGATGTATTGATGAGTCTCAAGCTCGTCGAATTAGATCCCGATTTTCAGACAGCCCTTCCCAATGTTTGGATTCGTGTCTTCGAACCGGCATTGGTAGAGGGCGAGGAATTTTTATTCCCGGAAACCTCTGAAGGGCGGTTGGAATTGATACCGCTCTTGAATACGGTTGGTGTTGTTGGGCCAAGATTAGAAGAGACACAGATACCTCGCCGGGTTACTCAATTGACGGTTCAACAGGCGGAAGTTCTTTGGGTGGGCAGCTGGCTGGACCCGGCGAACAATTTGAACCCGGCTTTCCCGGCTGAAGCTGTGTTGACGGTTGAAGAAACGCCTGTACCGTCTGAAGTTGGCGAAGCGGCTGTCGCTCCTGAACCAACCCAACAGCCTTTCCAGACATCCCCGGATATTGTTATTTTGAGCATGACCGTCCAAGATGCGCTGACCGTTAAATTCGCCCTCGAAACCGGGGTTGAAATTCACCTGGCCCTTCGTTCTCAGGGTGATAATAGCGTTTTCATCACAACCAGCGTCTCCTTACCCCAGATTGTTGAACAGGGTATCCTGGCTATTCCTGAGCCGGGAGAATTTGGCCTTGAACCACGCCTTGACCTGGTTCCGACACCGGGTGTACCGGACATTCCGCCCACCCCAGAAGCCGCCGGCCAATAAGCCGAGTTGAATGAGTGGTAACTCACCAGGGGATTTTGACGCGTCAGATTATGACGCCTCAATATATGATCGTCCTTCGGTTACAGTCGATGTTGTCATATTTTCGCTAGTTGAGGAGGATCTGCAAGTTCTTCTTGTCCGGCGAAAATATCCTCCGTTTGCCGGGATGTGGGCCATTCCTGGTGGTTTCGTTCATATAGACGAATCTTTGGAGGATGCCGCTGCCAGGGAGCTTGAAGAAGAGACAGGTGTTTCCAACGTTTATATTGAACAGCTTTATACGTTTGGAAAACCAGATCGCGATCCCCGTACGCGCGTTATTACAGTTGCCTATTTTGCCCTGGTTCCCTATACGGATGTTGAACACCGTCCGGGCGATGATGCTGAGGCAACGGGCTGGTTTTCAATGAATGATTTGCCGGATATGTTAGCCTTTGACCACGATGATATCCTGAACTACGCGCTGACCCGGCTCCGGTATAAGTTGGAATATACCTCTGTTGGTTTTCAACTTTTGCCTGATGAATTTACGTTGTCGGAATTGCAACATGCTTATGAAATAATATTGGGGGAGGAGCTTGATAAGCGTAATTTCCGGCGCAAGATATTATCGTCTGGTATTTTAGAAAAAACGGGCAAAAAGAAGAAGGAGGAGGTGGAGGGCCGGCCGGCCATGCTTTATCGTTATCAGGAAGATGCGATTGCGGAAGTGAAGGCACGGCGATTATTTCCCTAGTGCCAGTAGCCGGTAGTCAGTACAGTTTTTAGGTGTGGAGCTTATCAAAATCTCATGTGGATTTATGGGAAGCGGTACTGGCTTTTGGTTTTTTAGGTTCAAGTTACCCAGAGGAGTTTAGTCAATTCTACCCCCAGGACGACTTCATCACGGCCGACTCGCAAGCGCATTGGGCCGTTGAAGGGAGCACGGCCGACTATTTCAAAATCTGCCCCAGGAACAAGGCCCAGACTGGCAAAATATTGGAGCTTTTCGACTTCATGGGTGCGAACCCGGCTGATTTCTCCCTTATGACCGATATTTAAGTTGATAATGCAAACGTCGCTAACTTCCGGCAAATTACCGGCTTCATCGGGAATTGGTTCACCATGTGGACAGCGAGTCGGGTAGTTAGTCATCTCAGCCATTCGAAGGGTCAGGTCGTTATTGAGTCCCTTGCCCAGATCGTCAGAATGTTCATGGGCTTCATCCCAGGTAAAACCCATTACCTGCACCAGAAAGACTTCTAGAATGCGGTGGCGGCGGATCTCGCGCAGCGCCTCCTCTTGGCCTAGCTCGGTCAGTTCCACACCCTGATAGGGAATATGCTTGACGAACCCGGCGTTCTTGAGTCGCTTCAACATGCGCGGTACAGCCGGCGCAGAGACATTTAGACGCTCGGCCAGACTGGTCGTGCTGACTGTCGGTTCATCTTCCTGGAGCCGGTAGATTTCGGCCAGGTATTCTCGCATAGCGACACTAGGTTCCATTTGCGCTCTCTATCCACACCTTTAATTGACAATATTTTTATTATATAAATAATAATAACTTATTGAGATACGTTTCGCCACATTATTTAGAAAAACACGTTACAATTGAAATGATGAATGAAACGACAGTTATTTGCGACACCATCAATAAATCCTTTGGCGGGACAACTATTGTAAAAAATTTTTCGCTTACAGTCGAATCGGGTAGTATATTGGCCTTGCTGGGGCCGAGTGGCTGTGGTAAGACGACAACCCTGCGTTTGATTGCCGGCTTTGAGCGGCTGGATTCCGGCCGTATTGAAGTTGCGGGGCAGGTTGTGGATGACGGCCGTAACCATATTCCTCCTGAAAAGCGGCGGGTGGGTATGGTCTTTCAGGATTATGCTATTTTTCCCCATCTCAGTGTGACTGATAACATCGCCTTCGGCCTGGGGCGAGGCGCCGATATTCCAGCTAGAATTGCCCAAATGATGGCCCTAGTTGGCCTGCCAGACCTGGGCGATATGATGCCCCATGAACTCTCAGGCGGCCAGCAGCAGCGGGTAGCCCTGGCGCGGGCTTTAGCCCCGGAACCGGTAATTTTGCTGCTGGATGAGCCGTTTTCAAATCTGGATACCAGCCTGCGGGCCCAGGTCCGGGCTGAGGTACGGGAGCTGTTGAAAAGAAGCCAGGCAACTGCGATTTTTGTGACCCATGATCAGGAAGAGGCGCTCTTCATTGGGGATCGGGTGGCGGTGATGAATGAAGGCCGGTTGGAGCAGGTTGGCACACCGGAAGAGATTTTTCACCGGCCAGCCAGCCGTTTTGTGGCCGCATTTATGGGCCAGACTGATTTTATCAGCGGCCGGGTGACGGTCGACGGGGTGGAGACGGTGCTGGGGAGATTTGCTTACGATGGGGTGGAGACGGTTGGGTCGGCCGTTGATGTGGCGGCCAGACCGGACGATATTAAGCTTTTGCCTGTTGAACAGGGTAATGGTCAGGAAGGGATGATGGGGAACGGTCGAGTTATTGACCGTCGCTTTTTGGGCATTGCTTATATTTACACTGTTGCCCTTTCAGATGGGACGGTTGTTCACAGTTGGCAGCCTCATACGGTAGATTTCCCATTAGGTGCGGCCGTTGCTGTCTCCTTTCGCTCTCATCACAATCTTGTTTGCTTCCCCGTAAAAGATAACGGCTAAACAAAAAAGACCCTCCATTTTGAGGGCCTTTGAGAAGAGTGCTCATTAAAGGCGACGCCCGGATTCGAACCGGTGGATCAGGGTTTTGCAGACCCTTGCCTTACCACTTGGCTACGTCGCCAAAAGAAACCGGCAGGTCGTTTGCCGACCTGCCGGGCAATTGATGGAGCGGGCGACGAGATTCGAACTCGCGACCTTCTCCTTGGCAAGGAGACGTTCTACCACTGAACTAC
>JABAOG010003203.1_pt1 | contig 16500 bp, 10 predicted proteins | sample 7062131 | NCBI WGS metagenome assembly JABAOG01 (sample SAMN14538629, study PRJNA623070) | marine sediment metagenome | biome: marine biome [ENVO:00000428]; feature: marine pelagic biome [ENVO:01000023]; material: deep marine sediment [ENVO:00002113] | place: India: Arabian Sea | collected...
TCATCGGTCCGCCTCCTCGCGATTCTGGGGCGAGAGCTTGGTGGCCATCACCGACTCGAACATCACCGACTCCTTGGCGGGCTCGGCCTGGTCGGCGGCCTTCACCGCTTCCTTCACCTGGGCCTCCACCGCCTCCTCGATCTCGTCGAGCTCCTCGAGCTTCGCGCCGGCCTCCTGGAGCTTCTCCTTGGTGACCATGATCGGGTCCTTCTTCTTCCGCTCCTCGAGCTCGGCGCGGCTCCGGTACTTCGCCGGGTCGCTCATCGAGTGGCCCCGGAAGCGGTAGGTCTCGATCTCGATGAAGGTCGGCCCCTCGCCCTTGCGGGCGCGGTCGNNCGTACTGGTTGTTCTCGCAGATGAAGACGATGGGGAGCTTCCAGAGCCCGGCCAGCGAGAGCCCTTCGTGGAAGCCACCGATGTTCGTGGCGCCCTCGCCGAAGAAGCAGAGGGTGACCTTCTCGTCCTCGAGGTACTTCGACTTGAAGGCGGCGCCCGCAGCCACGGCGACGTGTCCGCCGACGATGCCCCAGCCACCCATGAAGCCGTGCTCCTTGTCGAAGAAGTGCATCGAGCCGCCCATGCCACGGGAGCAGCCGGTGTCCTTCCCCATCAGCTCGGCCATGCCGGCCTCGGGAGGCATGCCGAGGGCCAGGCTGATGCCGTGGTCCCGATAGGTCTGGAAGACTTGATCGCCCTCCTTCAACGCGGCGGCCGCGCCGACGGCGATGGCCTCCTGCCCGATGTAGAGGTGCAGGAACCCGCCGATCTTGCCCTGCGCGTAGGCTCGCGCCGCTTCTTCTTCGAAGCGGCGAATCAGATACATCGCTCGATAGTGCTCGAGGAGTGCGTCGCGGCCAGATGCCACCCGAGAATCTCCTTCTCCCCGGCCGACCAGACGGCCGCGGGGCCGCAGACGTTACTGTCCCCCGCGCCCCGTTTACAACCCCTTCACTCACGGTGGGTGCGTCATTCGATCCACCCCGCTCCAGCCCTTTGCCTCGCACAGAGTCACGGAGCCACAGAGTCCACAGAGGAATTGGATCGAAGGGACAGCTCGACGGCGGTGAGCGTGGCCGACCGAGTCGGAACGGTGACCAAGGCTTGCACCCAAGCAGTCGACCACTCGGCGGTCGCAGGCGCTCAGCCCCTCGTACATTCCTTCTTCTCTGTGTCCTCTGTGGCTCCGTGACTCTGTGCGGGGCAAGGCTGGACTTGGGTGGAGTGGGTGACGCCGGACGGAATTGAAGAAGCCCGGCTCCCTGAGGGAAGCCGGGCTCTTCGGGGGTGCCGCCCGAGCGGGCGGCGCATGCATCAGAGGAAGTAGTTGCTGATGCCGTACGCGGCCTGAAGCTCGATGAGGTACTCGAGGTAGCTCTCGCCCTCGGTGAGCTTGGTCCGCAGCTCCGCGCGCTCCTCGAGCTCGGCGGCCGTGGGCGTAGCCAGGGCGTCGATCTCGCGGATGCGGTTCTGCATGTCGATGAGCGGGCGCAGGGTCTGGAAGCCCAGCTGCTCGATCTCGAGGTTGAAGGTGTCACGCGGCTCGACCTTCACGGCCACGTACTCCTGGTTCAGCCGGTCGGAGTGATAGGTGGCGTAGCCAGCCTCGTCCGGGTTGGGCTCGGTGCAGCCGGCGCCGGCGCTCGCCACCTCGAAGTCGCCGTAGGCGCAGTTCGGGGTGCCATCGCGACGGGCGTCCGGCAGGTCGAAGCCCGCGCCGGTGCCGCGCTTGAAGATCAGCAGGCGCTGCTCGAAGGACGAGTCGTAGAAGACCGGGAACTGAGCGAGGGCCAAGATCGTCGCCCAGCTACGGAGGATGACGTTCGAGGTACCGCCGATGGCCGGCTCCGGGTAGAGGTCGTCGTTCTCGCCACGACAGGGCTGACGAGCTTCGCCGTCGACGGTGCAGCCACCGAAGAGGAGGCCACGCTCGAAGGTCATGTGCTGAATCTTGCGCTCACCCTCCGCGGTCTCGACCCAGCGGGGCGCGTACCAGCGGGGCTGATCCGTGATGATGCCGCCGAAGAACTCGGTGATCGGGACCGGGAAGAGGTCGTAGTAGTTGATGAAGTAGCGCTCATCGATCGTGAAGCTCAGGCCCCAGTCACGAATCGCGAGGGCGAGGAGCGCGAAGTACTTGTCGAAGAAGACACCGCCGCGCTCGGTCCGGAAGAAGCCCTGGTGGCCATCCTGGAACTCGGACCACATCTGGAAGCCCATACCGGTCGGCAGGGAGATGTCCGAGCCGGCCATGTCGAGCTCGTTGCCCATGTGCTCGTAGATGTTCTCGTCCGCGTTGAAGGCGTAGGAACCCTCGTCCGGCAGGTTCGCCATCTCCATGAGCCAGTGCATGCCGTCCTGCGAGGCGAAGACCTGGTCGTTCAGACCGAGGGGACCCTCGTTGGACTGGAAGCCCGGCTCGAAGAAGAGGCGGAAGAAGAAGTGCTGGTAGATCTTGGCCGCGTCGATGACCGACCCGACCGAGGCACCGGTGCGAACACCGCGGAACTGGCGGAAGTAGTTGTTCGCGTAGCCCTCGTACCAGCTGCGGCGGTAGTGATCGATGGCCTCCTGGAAGGACTCGCCGGCGTCGCCGGTGGAGCACCAGGAGATGTCGACCGTCCGCTCGTCCCCGCAGAAGAGGTACTGGACCGGATAGTAGTCGAGTACGTCATCTCCATCGAGATCGGGGTTGTAGCCGAAGCCGTCGACGTAGTCCTTCATGTCCTCCTTCAGCGAGGAGCAGATGCACTCGTCCCCGCCGCGACACGGCTCGGGCAAGCGGGTGTTCCGCGGGTGCTCGATGCAGCGCTGATGGACGGGCTGGCCGTCCGCGAGGAGCGGCGAGCCGAAGGAGTGCGGGCAGTCGGTGTCCGCCACGCAGCTCTGGCCGCCCTCGTAGGAGGTCCAGAGGGTGCGATCGAACTCATGGCTGAGCTGCCGGCTGAAGAGGTCGTTCCGGTTCTCGCGGGGGTCGCCCACGAAGGCCTCGACCTGGTTGAAGTAGCTCCACATGACCGCGGCCTTGTCGTAGCGACCGAGGCCGGAGATGTCGGAGAGGTCACCGTTGTAGTCCATGATGGACCCGGTCATGTAGTTGTGGATGCCGCGGCGGGCGCGCTCGTTTCGAGCGTCGCGCAGGTCGCGGTAGTACTGGTCGGTGTCCTCGACGAAGGCGTCGTCGTCGGTGTTGTAGTCGTCGAGACGCGGCAGATCGAGACCCTCGTCCACCGCGAGCTGGAAGTAGCCGTCACCGTAGTTGTTGCGGTCGAAGCTCGCGCCGAAGTTGTGGCGCAGACCGACGCTGTGGCCGACCTCGTGGTGCTGGACCGAGCGCATCAGCGCCTGCTGGATGCGGATCGAGGCCTCGCCGAGCGGGCGACCGCGGAAGGCCTCCGCCCAGTACTCCCAGTAGCGGGCGCGCTGGAAGGTGTCCTCCATGTCGAAGAAGCACGCACCCTGCTTGCCGAGCTCGAGAGCGAGGTTCCGGTCCTTGGTCATCTCGCGGATGTACTGGTTGCCGCGGAAGGGCGACACCCGGTCCATCACGCCCTCATCCATGATGTTGGCGGTGGTGGGAACGTCGCTGATCTCCATCGGGTTCGTGGTCGAACCGAAGTGAGCCTGCAGGGCCTGGCGGCCGAGGCCCTCCATCATGCGCTGCTCGATGGGGTGACCCTCGAGGTTCCGCATGCGGTCACTGAAGATGTTGAAGCGCGCGTCCTCACCGTGGAGGTTCTCGATGCGCGGGAGCACGTCCATCAGCCGGTTGGTGACGGTGTCGCTGAGGCCGGGCGCGCTGGACGGGAGGTCCGGGCGCGAGAGGTCCTCCGAGTCGCCGGTGCCGTCGGTGCCGCTCGGGGCGATGCTGACGGGGCGCTCGATGTAGCCGAGGTTCGCGAAGTACTCGCGGAGGTTGGCGCCCTGGAGGTAGCGCTCGTCGGCGCCTTCCTCACCCGGGGCGCAACCCAGGTCCTCGTTCTGGCAGCGCAGCGCCGGGAAGAACTCCACGGCGGTGCGGACCACGTTCTCGGTGACGACGCCGGCGAAGTTGGCGTCGGCGGTGATCAGCTCGCCGTTGGTCGGGTCGAGGCGAATCTCCGAGACACCACCGAAGCCGGTGCCGACCTGGTCGATGTAGTTGAAGAACTGGTAGCGGATGTCGCCCTGCTGCTGCCAGGCGACGTCGTTGCCCTCGTCGTCGACCACGTCGTTGCAGTGGGTCGAAGCGTCGTCACGCCACCAGTCGCAGCTGTTGGTCTCGAGGAAGAACATGCACTCCGAGCCCTGGAACTCCCAGCGGTAGGACGCGGGGATCGGGTACTCGTCGTAGCTCGAGGGGCGAGCCGGCTCGTCGAAGCCGTCGGCGTTCACGATCTGGCAGTCGAAGGGCTCGGTGACGCCCATGGCCTCCCACTCGGAGGGGGCGATGAAGGGGTTGAACTCGGTGTCACAGGAGCCGCCCTGATCCTCCGGCGAGCCGCAGAAGCAGTACGCGGTGGGATCGTCTTCCTGACAGGACATCTCGCCGGCGCTGTAGTCCGGGAGGGTGCCGCCCATGGAGGCGCGGTAGCCCCGCATGAAGACCTCGTTCCAGTTGCCCATCGTCTCGAAGGCCGCCTTCACCAGGTGGGCGGGGAAGCCGTCGTTGAGGTGGTAGGTGACCGGGTTGAGCTCGCGCTCCCCCATCGGGGTGGTGCAGCGGCGGGCGGCGCGGTCACAGATGGAGCCGGCGTCCACGTCGCACTCCCAGTCCACCAGGCAGGCCTGGTCGGTGAGCGAGTTGCGGAAGAAGTTGTGCTGCGGCCGGTAGAAGGTCATGAAGTCGGTCTCGCCGAGATCCGAGCTCAGGCCGGAGCAGTAGCCGCCCTCACCCTCGGTGCGGCCGAGGTCGCAGAAGCCGCCGCCGCCGCAGTCGAGGTCGCTCTGGCAGGCGATGGGGCGAACGCCGCCACGGATGTAGCTGCGCTGGTAGGTGCGGAAGAGACCGAAGCGATCGAACTGCTCGTGCGACTCGGTCTGCGCAGCGAACTCGTGCTCCGGCGGAACGCGGAGGAACGCGAGGCGCATCGGGAGCGAGAGGGTCTGGCAGGTGCCGCCACCGAGGAAGAGACAGCTCTCGCCGGGCGAGACCATCGTCTGGGTGGTGAAGGACATGTAGTGGACGGTGTCCGCCATCTCTTCGGGCCACTCGTGGGCCCAGCGGTAGTCCTGGTCCTCGCCGATGCGAACGAACTGCGGCGCGTAGTGCTCCGGGAAGTCGGGGTGCGAGCCGGCCTCCTGGATGTCGAAGGGCACGGACTCGCGGCGCCAGCGGTTGGTCAGGTCGATGTGGTCGCCCAGGAAGGAGAACGACTGCATGTGGTTGTGGGACCAGTCGACGCGCATGTAGTCGCGCTCGTACCAACGGCGATCGGAGGTGTTCTCGATCGTGACGTTGGTCTCCTCACCGGTCAGGCCGCTGTAGTCGCGCCGGATGTCGACGTGGCTCTCGATGACGAAGGCCGCGATCGGCTGACCGCGGAAGTCCTCCGACCGGCCATCGTCGTTGCCGCCGTCGATGAGCTCGTAGGAGCGGTAGGCGAAGAGGAAGTCCTCGTCGATGACCCAGCGGATCTTGCCGATGACCGGCGAGGCGCCGCTGTCCAGGGCGTAGTCGGTCCAGCCGCTACCGCCGGGGAAGACGTAGAAGCTGGCGCCGAGGCCGATGGCCGTGGCGTCACCGTCCGCGTCGACGACGGTCTCGAGGACCCACCACTCACCCTGGAAGATGTCCTTGTCGACGAGGTTCGTCTGAACCCGGTCCACGTGGGGCTCGGTCTGGTTACAGGCCCCCAGGGCCAGGGCGGCCACCATGGCCACCATCAGGCGCTTGAGGATGGGGAAACGAATCTGGGAAAGCATGGGTGCCTCTTCGTGACGGCTGAGCGAAGCGGTTGCGCTGGGAATGTTGGTGTTGGTCATCTTCATTCCCTCAGAAGCGCAGGTAGCTGCTGATTCCGAACTGCCGGAGCAGCTGCATCAGCTGGAAGAAGAACGACTCGATCTGGCGCTGCCGGTTCAGCAGGCGCTCGACCTCGTCGTCGAGGAAGGTGAGGTTGGTCGGCAGGGTGTAGTCGTTGTCGGCGACACACTGAGCCTGCTCGGCGCTGAGGAAGGCCTCGTCCGGGTCCACCATGCCGGGCTGGTCGTCACCGCGGTAGGTGACCAGGGCGTCCAGCAGGCAGGCGTTGTTCTTGGCCTCCTCGACCATCGCGAAGCCGATGCCCCGTTGGCCGACCAGGCCGCCGGTCTCTTCGACGTCGAAGGCCCGGAAGGTCTTGCCGTAGAAGTCCGAGGTGTACTCGACGAAGTCGTCGCCCTCGACCATGCCGGCGCTCGGCTCCGGGCACGGCGCCTCGCCCGCGGTGCAGACGAAGAGCTGGTTCTGGAACGAGGTGTCGAAGAAGGTCGGGAAGTCGCTCAGCGCGAAGACCGCGCCGAGGAACTGCAGGGTGACGACGCCGCCCGGGTCGACGACCGGGAGGTCGGCGTACTGCTCTTCCGTGGGCGGAGCGCAGGTGGACAGGTCGTCCGGGTCGCTGCAGTCGCCGCGGAAGAAGTTCAGGTAGACGATCCGCGGGTCGTTGCACTGCGGGAAGGTGCCGCTGCCGCAATCGACGCGGGGAGCGGTGGCTTCCGGCTCGTTCTGGATCATTCCCTGGAAGATCTGCTGGAGCTCGTTCGGGAAGAGATCGTAGAAGTTGGTCCAGAAGGGCACGTCCCGGCCGTAGCTCTGGACGTAGCCGCGCTGGGTCAGCATCTGCATCGTGAACCACTTCTCGTAGAAGGAGCCGATGAGCTCGATGCGCTGGATGCCGGTCAGACCGCGCTGGTACTCCGAGAAGGAGTAGCGGGCCATGCCGAGCGGCAGCGAGAGGCGAGCACCCGGCGTCTCCGCGTCGATGCTCTCCCGCTCGTAGCGCTCCCAACCGGGGTTCCAGTTATAGGCGCCGATGCCGGGCTGATACATGATCTTCGCGTAGAAGTTCAGCATGTCCGCGGTGGCCATGAAGTGGTCGCGGAAGCCGAAGGCGCCGGTCGTGTCGCGGTACTCGGGGTTGCTCGAGTAGTTGTAGATGAGGTTCTGCTGGATGGCCTGCAGGATGTTGTACTGCCGGCCGATCAGGCGGTTGAAGAGGTAGCCGCCGAGCGAGAACCCGGAGCGGTAGCGCCGGAAGTTCGTGAAGATGTACTGGCGGTCGTACTGCTCCGCGATGTTGCGGACGACCTCGCGGTAGCTGTCACCCTCGTCGAAGCGGTGACACCAGGCGTAGGTCCCGACGCGGTCGTCGGTGCAGAAGCGGTAGTCCACCGGGGCCCAGCGGGGCGAGGTGTCGGCGGCGATGACCCGCGCGTGGTCCTCGTCGAAGCTCGAGCAGATGCTGCCCAGCGCCGCGCCGCCCGGGTGGGGCTGACAGGTCTGGGTCAAGCCGGCCTCGGTGTTGACCGGGAGCAGCTCGCCGGCGCGGGCGCCGGAGGCAGCGAACGGGCAGTCGGCGTCGACCTCGCAGGTCTGGCCGCCGTGGTAGTACTTCGCCCAGACGCGCTCGGTGTTGACCGGGGTGATGGCCGACATCTCGAGGTCGTCCGCGTTGTCGTAGATCTCGGTGAGGTCACCGTAGGCGTCGTTGATGGCGGCGACGTCGTAGCGACCCGCGCCGCGGGCGCCGGTGACGGTCCGCTCGTACCACTGGGCCGTGTACTCCATGATGGAGGAGTTCATCCAGCGGTCGATGCCGGCGAGCTCGCGACGCTCCTTGCGGGCCTCGTAGGCCTCCTGCCACGCGAGCTGCTCCTCGGGGGAGAAGCCCTCGACGCCGTCCATGTCGAAGTCACGGATGTCCGGGTACGGGATGGCGTCGTCGATGTAGTAGTAGTCGTCGTCGTAGTTGCCGGTGTCGGCGCTGGCGCCGAAGTCGTGGCGCAGGCCCATGCAGTGGCCGAGCTCGTGCAGCTGGGTCTGATAGTAGAGCAGCTGGTTGAGCGTGATCTCGAGGCGAGCTCGCGGCCAATCACGGTGCCGGTTGACGAACTCGAGCACCGAGGCGTCGGTGAACTCGTTCGGCATCATCACGTTCGCCTTCGAGATCTTGGTCTCCATCTCGTGCTGGTAGGCCAGCCGCTCGAAGGCCGAGACGCGGAAGGGCGACACGCGGTCGAGGATGTTGTCGTTGATGTCCGACGGGCCGTAGCCCTCGGGGAGCCGGTCGATGCCGGCCATGGCCATGGTGTCCTCGTTCTCCATCAGGCGCCGCTCGATGTCGGTGCCCGCGAGCTGGCCGAGCCGCTCGGAGAAGGTGTTCGCGCGGCCTTCCGGTCCCTGCAGCTGCTCGGCGCGGTCCATGAACTGCTCCATGCGCCGGTCGATGACGCTGGTGTCCAGGCCGCCGGGGGCCGGGGTCGCGACCGAGCCGGTGATGAAGGGCTCGCGCGGCTGGTTCGGCTGCTCGATGCGGTCGACGTTCTCGAGGTACCCGCGGATGTCCTCACCGATGAGGAAGGTTCGCGGCGAGATGTTGCCGTTGATCAGGTCGTAGGCCTGCAGCGCGCTGGTGCGGTAGCTGTCGAGGGCCGGGCCGCCGATGTTCGCGTCACCCGCGATGATCTCGCCGGTGACGGGGTCGCCACGAAGGGTGGCCACGCCGAGGAAGGCGGTGCCGGGCTGGTCGACGTAGCTGAGGAACTTGTAGCGGATGTCGCCGCGCTCCTCGCAATCGAGGCCTTCCCGGGTGCCGCCGTTCTCCTCGATGGTGAGACGGTTGCAGGTGTTCTGGCGGAGAATGACCGCGCACTCGTCGCCCTGCATGTTGGCGTTGAACCAGCTGTAGAAGTCGCTGTCCTCGAGACCGGGGTCGTCCAGGTTGACGTCCTCGACCTCGCTCACGTCGACCCAACAGTCGTACGGGTTGGTCACGCCCTCGGCGGCGAGCTCGTCCGGGGTCTTGAAGGGGTCCCAGCCGCCCGAGCAGGTCGGGTTGAGCACATCGCCCGTCTCCGGGTCGGTGGCGCAGAAGCAGTAGCCGTCGGGGTTGTCGGTCTGACAGTCGACGCGCGGGAAGTCCGGCTCGGGCTCTCCCTTGAGGTTACGAACGGTGGTCATGAAGACCTCGTTCCAGCGGTTCACGAGGTCCATGCTCGGCTCGACCAGGTGGGCCGGCAGCTCGGTGGTGTTGTACCAAATCTGCGGGCGCACGCGGCGCTCGGCGTAGGGGATCGGGTTCCCGTCCTCGTCGTGCCAATCCCACCAGAGGTTCTGGCGGTTGGCGTTGTAGTTCATGAGGTCGGAGCGGAGCCACGCCGGGTCGGTCTCGGAGGTCGACCGATCGATGACGGGGCGCTCCTGGCGGAAGTAGCCGCTGCGCTCGAAGCGGGTGTCCACCCAGTTGACCGGCTCGTACTGCCGGTTGCTGTCCGCCTTCAGGAAGGAGTTCCGAACGTAGACCGCGGTGGTCACGCAGTTCGGGGAATCCGCGTAGGGGGAGAGGCACCAGTTGACCGGCGCGCCCGTGAAGGGGTCGGGGACGTTGCCGGGGGAGAGGAGCTCCTGGGTGACGAAGCTGAAGTGGTAGAGCTCGCCCTGCTCGTAGTCGTGGGCGTAGTCCTGGTCGACCTCGGAGCACTCGGTGTCTTCCTCACCGGCGCAACCCATGAAGTCGAAGGTCGGCTGCCAGGAGTCCGGGAAGTCGCTCTGGCCCTGCACGAAGAGATCGGCGGGCTCGCGGTTGTAGAAGCCGATGATCTCGTAGAGGTTGGCGATCTGGCCGTAGTAGCTGGGGAGCAGGTTCTTGGACCAGTCGACGCGCATGTAGTCGCGCTCGAACCAGCGGCGGTCCGTCGTGTTCTCCACGATCAGGTTCCGCTCCTCACCGGTCAGCGTGTTGTAGTCGCGCCGGATGTCGAAGTGGCTGTCGATCGCGAAGGCCGCCACCGGATGGGTGATGTCGACCTCGTCGTCGCCGTTGATGCCCTCCAGGAGCTCGTAGTCCCGGTAGGCGTAGAGCGTGCCCTCGTCGATGACCCAGCGAACGCGGGGCATCGAGCCCAGGCCGGCCGACGCGAAGTCGATGGCGGCGTCACCGGGATAGGTCCCGATGCCCGCGGCCTCGTAGTCCACGTCGATGACGACCCGGCTGTAGTACCAGGAGCCGGTGAAGAGGGACTTGTCCACCACGTTGACGCCGACGCGGCTGACAGCCGGCTGCTCGCTGCAGGCGGTCGTCGCCAGCAGAACGGTGAACAAGGTCAAGATCAGTGAGCGCTTCATTTTTCTGGAGGCCTCCGGGAAGACTTGCTTCCGACATCCGGTTGGAGGGGACAACCCCTCCGAAAGGGCTAGGCCGTGTAGGCCGAAGTAGGTGGGTGCGTCAAGGAGTGCACGCCGTGGGACACGCGGAAGGTGCCCCCGGCCGCTCTACGCAACCCTTGTGCCAGGATCGTGAATTCGGCCCGTCAGCCCTGTTTTCGAGGGGCGAAGCGACGGTCGACAGGGATCCCAGAGTCGGGATCGTGCCACGATGTCGCGATCTTGCGTTTGATCCCGGCGATCGACCCGTGATCGACCGGGATCTGGGGGCGTAAGATATCTGACGGTGGACGAAATCGTCGGAAATACTCATGAAACTCGCCATCCCTGTCATGCGTTGGCATCCTCACGGCAATGTCTGCCAAGGCTCTGCCCGAGCGCCGCCTGCGCGCCTTTCTCGAGCGCGAGCGTCGACGGCGCAGCCGCATCGCCGTGCCGCCGGTCGGCCGACTGCTGGCCGAGAGCCTGGATCTCGGGCGACAGCTGGTGCCCTGCAGCGCCGGCTCGCTGCTCCTGGACGACCCGCGAGCGAAGCGGCAGGGCCCTGGCTCGCCGCTGACCTTCGTCGCCGCCTTCGGCTCGCGGGCGGAGACGATCCTGGGCACCTCGGTGCCCGCCGGAAAGGGGATCGCGGGGGCGGTCTACCGCAGCGGCGACGTGCTCTCGATCGCCGATCCGGGGGCCGACCCACGCTTCTTCTCCGGCGTCGACGAGGCGGCCACCGGCCCCCGCTTCGAGACCAAATCGCTCCTCGCCGTCCCGGTGCGCCTCGAGAATCGGGTCTGCGGGGTGCTGGAGCTCCTCAACCGCCGGGGGCGCTCGAGCTTCAGCGCCGCCGATCGGGAGGCGACCGAGATCCTGGCGGGCCACCTCTCGCGGATCGTCCTCAACGCGGTGGACGTGCTCAAGCAGAACGCGCTCGCCCGCACCGACGACCTGACCGGGCTTCGGAACGCCCGGGGACTGCAGTCCGAGATCCAGGAGCGGGCCAAGCGAGCCCGCCGGCGCGGGAAGGAGGTGAGCGTCCTCTTCCTCGACGTCGACGGCCTGAAGGCGGTCAATGACGCCCACGGACACCGCGCGGGGAGCGAGGCGATCCGCCGCGTCGGACGGGCGCTGGCGGAGACGCTCCCCTCCGGGGTCTCCGCCCACCGCTTCGGAGGGGACGAGTTCGTGGTCATCGCCCCCGGCGATGCGCAGACGGGCCGCGCGCTGGCCGAGCGCTTGCGGGAAGCGGCCGCGGAGCGCACGAAGGGGGCGATGCGACACGGTGGCACACTGCCGGCGATGACGGTGAGCGTGGGCGTGGCTTCCACCGACCGGCTGGCCGACGACGAGCGTGAGGCGACCATCGGCGCCCGGCTCTTGGCGGCCGCCGACCGGGCCCTCTACCGGGCCAAGAAGGGCGGCCGGGACCGGGCGGCGGTAGCCACGCNNCTCGCCCGGGTGATGAACCTGCCCGAGCAGGTGCGCTTCGCCTTTCCGGAAGCGCCGCTCGAGCTGCCGGCCGGCTACGGCGGCGGCCGTGCGTGGTGGATGCTCGACATGGCCAAGCTCCAGCGAGCGATGATCTCCGGGATCCCCCGGGATCTGCGGCAGGAGCAGCCGGAGGGGCTGCCCGCCGCCCGGGCGAAGCTCACCGCCTGCCTGGACGCGCTCACCGCCGAGCTGGGGGTCGCGGAGGGCTCGCTGCTGCTCGGTGGCTTCAGCCAGGGAGCGATGCTCAGCTGCGATCAGGCGCTGCACACGGAGCGGCCCCTGGCCGGGCTGGCCCTGCTGAGCTGCGCCTACGTGAACGAAGAGGAGTGGGCGCCGCGCTTCGCCACGCGAGCGGGGCTGCCGGTCTTCCAGAGCCACGGCCGCCGGGACCCACTGCTGGGCTTCGAGGGCGCCGAGCACCTGCGCGCCGCCATGGAGCAGGCCGGCTGGGACGTGCGCTTCACGGCCTTCGGGGGCGCGCACGAGATCCCCATGGAGGTCCTCGAGGGCCTGACGGCGTTCATCACCGAGCGCCTCGGCTGAGGGCCCCGACTCCGACTCCGACTCCGATAACCGGGAACCGAGAACCGAGAACCGAGAACCGAGAACCGAGAGCCGAGACCGAGAACCGAGCCCGACTTCCTCATTCCGGGAAGGCGACCCACACCGGCTCGAGGGCCTGGTCGATCCCGGGCACGCCGAGCTGGCCCTCGGCGTTGTCGCCCCAGCAGGCCACGTGACCGCTGCGGACGCGCGCGCAGGCGAAGCGATCGCCGGTGGTGACCTCGACGACGTCCCGCAGGGCCCGGACCCGGGTCGGTGGCAACACGAGCCGGTCGCGACGCTCGCTCTCGTCGGTGGTTCCGTTGCCGAGCTGGCCGGAGTGGTTCCGACCCCAACAGCGGGCGCCGCCACTGCCGAGAACCGCACAGCCGAACGAGTGGCCGATATCCACCGCGACCGCCCCCTCGAGGCCCGGCACCGGTCGCGGGTCGGGAATGCCGATGGGCATGTCGAGGAAGGTCCGGATCCAACAGCGGACCTGGCCTTCGGCGAGCGCGCACTCCTCACCGAGGTCGGCCGAGTCGCCCCGAGCGACCGCGACCGCCTCCGCTCGGATCCCGATGTCCATCGGCTCGCGCCGGTAGCGCCGGGAGGAGCCGCCGTCGAAGCCGAGGGAGCCGCCCCAGCACCAGACGGCGCCCGACTCGAGGAGGGCGCAGGTGGCCTTGCCGTGCGCGTCGAGGGCCACCGCGGGCTCGGGCAGGGCGACGATCACCGGACCCCAGAGCCCGTCGTCGGCGGTGTGCCCGGGGAGCTGCCCCTCTGGGCCGTAGCCCCGGCAGCGCACGATCCCTTCGGGGTCGATCGCGCAGGTGTGGCGAACGGCGACGGCCACGGCGACGGCCGGCTCGAGGCTGGGGATGCGCTGGGGGGCGGCGGTGCGGAGCTCCCGATCGTCGTCGAGCTGGTTGTAGCGGTTGTCGCCCCAGCACCAGAGCTCGGCCCCCGCGGTGACGGCACAGGTGTGTCGGTAGTCGACCGCGAGCGCGACCGCACCGGTCACCCCGGGCACCCGCGCCGGTCGGTCGCTGCTCACATCGGCGCCCTGGCCGATGGCGCTGCCATCGCCGGAGCCCCAGCAGTCGACCGCTCCCGAGCGACGGAGGGCGCAGGCGTGCTCCTGACCGGCGGCGACCTGGACGACCGGATCCCCGAGCACCCCGAGGTCGGGCGCGGCGCCGAGATCGGGCGACGGATCGGCGACGACCCCCGCGTCGCCCTCACTGGCGAGCCGATGAGAGCGATAGCAGCCCACGACGCCGATGGCGGCGAGCAGCAACCCGATGCACGAAGACCTCCCCATGGCCAGAGGGGTAACCGAGGTCGGGACCGGTCGCCCATCGAACCTTTGGATGGCTCCCATAGCCTGCGCTCAGGAGTCGCGACAGAACGCGGGCGTCGGGTTCGGCGCCTCGGGAGCCCGGCACTCCACCGTCGCATGCCCCAGGGTGCCGTCCTTCAGAAGGACACCGCGCACCTCGTCGGCGATGCGAGTGCTCTCGGTGACCCGCTCCGCGTCGACGACGATGGTCAGGGAGATCACCGCCGAGCCCGAATCGAGCTCCCAGACGTGCAGGTCCTGGATCTCCCGAACGCCTACCACCGCCAGCACCCGCATCTCGAGCGCGTCCAGGTCCAGGTGGGCGGGCGCTCGCTGCAGGAGGATGGATACGGTCTCGCGCAGCAGCGGGAGGCTGCCGACCAAGATGAGCAACGCGATGATCACGCTGGCGATCGGGTCGGCCAGGGTGAAGCCCCAGAAGTAGACGGCGCCGGCGGCGGCGATGGCCGCCACCGAGCCGAGGGCGTCGGCGACCAGGTGCAGCATCGCGCCGCGCACGTTCACCGAGCGGTCCCCCGACCGCGAGAGGACCACCGCCCCGGCCACGTTCACGAAGAGGCCCGCGAGGCCGACCCAGAAGACCGGCACTGCGTCGAAGGTCGGGGGATCGGCGAAGCGCTCCCACGCCTCCATCAGGATCAGGGCCACGATGACCACCAGCGTGAGCGCATTGGCCAGGCCCCCGAGCACCGGCGCGCGGCGGAGACCGTAAGTGAAGCGCCGGCTCGGGCGTCGGGCGACGAGCCGCTGCGCGGCGACCGCGACCAGCAGCGCCCCGACGTCGCTCACCATGTGACCGGCGTCCGAGAGGAGCGCGAGGGAGCCGGTGACCCAGCCAGCCACCGCCTCGATCACCAAGAAGCCCGCGTTCAGCCACAGGGCGATCCGGAGCGCCTTCAGCGAGGCGCTCGGATCGGCCGCGCCGTGGCCGTGGCCAGCGGTCATCGGGGGCCTCTGACGGGAGCGGCGTCCACCCCGCCACCTGTAACGTGTCCGGAGCCCTTGTCACGGGGCGCGCGCCAAAAGGTGCGCCCCGCCCTTCGCGAGATTCGGGGGAATGCTGTTAGCCTGGGGCTCATGAATCGTGTGCTCCAAGTCGCAGCGTTCGCCCTCGTGGCGCTCGCGTTCTCGGCGCCGGCCGCGGCGGCTCCCCACGGCGGAGACCACGGCTCGGCGCCCACCACCCAGCCCGCCGGCGGAAATCCCGGCGGCGCCCAACCGGGACAGGTGGACTATGGGGACGCCCATCGCCGACAACAGGCCAACCGGGGTGGAGGCGGCGGTTGTGCCGGCTGCGCCGTGGACGGAGAGACCGGAGCGGCGCCGGCCCTGGCGCTCCTGGCCGCGTTCGCGTTGATCGCGCGGCGCCGCCGCTAGCGCGCCCCTCACCGCTCGCTCGGCCGCGAGTCGCGGCCACGGACGTTTTTCGCTTGCGCTCGATACCCCTACCCCCGTATAAGTATCTGCAGAGGTACTCGGCCATGATGGACGAAGAGACGAAGGCGAAGGTTCAGAAGCGGCTCAAGCGAGCCGCGGGTCAGGTGAGCGGCATCCAGCGGATGGTGGAGGAAGACCGCTACTGCGTGGATGTGTTGCTGCAGATCGCCGCCGCAAGGGCGGCGCTCGCGAAGGCCGGGCAGATGATGCTCGGGGTGCACCTGCAGACCTGCGTGAAGGGCGCCTTCGAGAGCACCGACGCCGAGGACCGGCAGGCGAAGATCGACGAGCTCATCCGGCTCTTCGAGAAGATGGGAGCGTGAGCGATGGGCGAGCACGAGCACGGCGAGCACTGCCACCACGAGGAGAGCTCCGCGAAGGGTGAAGCGGAGCTTCGCGATCCGGTCTGCGGCATGAGCGTGACGACCGAGTCGAAGCACCACCACGAGCACGAGGGGCAGACCCACTACTTCTGCTCGGCGGGGTGCAAGACCAAGTTCGCCGCCGACCCGGAGAAGTACCTCTCGGGCGAGGAGCCCGAGCCCGACGACGTGCCCGAGGGCACGATCTACACCTGCCCGATGCACCCGGAGATCGAGCAGGACGGGCCGGGGAGCTGCCCCAAGTGCGGGATGGCGCTCGAGCCGAAGACGGTGAGCCTGGACGACGAGCCCGACCCCGAGCTGAAGGACATGTGGCGGCGCTTCCTCTTCGCCGCCGTGCTCGGGGTCCCGGTGGTGGCCATCGCGATGCTGGACATGCTGCCGGGCAAGCCGATCTCCGCCCTGCTGCCGGGCGAGCGCACCCGGGTCTACGTCGAGCTGGCGTTGGCGACGCCGATCTGTCTGTGGTCCGCCTGGCCCTTCTACGTCCGGGCGGTGCAGTCGGTGAAGAACCTCAGCCCGAACATGTTCACGCTGATCGGCCTCGGCGTNNCTCCTCGGCCAGGTGCTCGAGCTGCGAGCGCGCAGCAAGACGGGGGCCGCGGTGCGCGAGCTGCTCGGTATGGCGGCGAAGAGCGCCCGAGTGATCGGAGACGACGGCGAGGAGCGGGACGTCCCCCTCGACCAGGTGCATGTCGGTGACCGGATCCGAGTGCGACCGGGGGAGAAGATCCCCGTGGACGGCGAGGTGCTCGAGGGATCGAGCAACGTCGACGAGTCGATGGTCACCGGCGAGCCGGTGCCCGTGACCAAGGAGCGGGGCGACGCGGTGATCGGCGCGACGATCAACGGCACCGGGGGCCTGCTCATGCGCGCGGAGAAGGTCGGCGCCGAGACGCTGCTCTCGCGGATCGTCGCGATGGTGGCCGAGGCGCAGCGCAGCCGCGCCCCGA
>JABAOG010002118.1_pt1 | contig 16458 bp, 25 predicted proteins | sample 7062131 | NCBI WGS metagenome assembly JABAOG01 (sample SAMN14538629, study PRJNA623070) | marine sediment metagenome | biome: marine biome [ENVO:00000428]; feature: marine pelagic biome [ENVO:01000023]; material: deep marine sediment [ENVO:00002113] | place: India: Arabian Sea | collected...
GTTACGTCGTTCGCCCCGCCCGTCGCGTTGTTATAGTTCCCCGACGTGTTATTGCGGAACGCGTTGTAATCGAACATCCCGGGCACACCCTCGGCATCCACGCCGGCCGCATCGATGTTGATTCCATACCCGGCATTCTCCGTGAAGATGTTATTCCGGAAGATGTGGTCCGACTGAACGTAAGTATTGAAGTCGACTTCGATGCCGTCCCCGCCGCCGTCATGGAAGACGCAGTTCTCGACGATGGAGGCTTGGCCTGAACCCCAACGCATACCCAAGAGCGGCCCGACGCCCGCGTTGCCCTCGAAAACGCAGTTCCGAATATTGCAACTGCCGGCAACAAACATTGAGTCGTAGGAAGCCGAGCTTTTGCCCTCTATCCAGCAGTTCTGCATCACCAAGCCACCGCCGGCGCAGCTTATGTGACTCCTGGCGGGGCCGTCCACGAAGTAACAGTCCTCGAAGACGTAAGACGATGGATTGTTTAGCTGTATCTGATAGTAGGCTGCGGTCATATTGAACACGCAGTCTACGAAGCGGATTGCCGCATTGGTCCGAGACGCGACGAGGACGGCCGCGTTAGTGCTGGCTGAACCCCCGTCCGTGAACTTGAGCCCCTCGCAGTAGAGCCGGAAGCCGTTACCGCCCCCGACGAAACACCAGGTATTGGCGTTCATGTTGATGATGGGCCGCGACGCCGCGCCGCTCTTCGCCACGAACCCGCACCACGGGATGCCTTGTGCCGTCCCAGCCCCGGGCAAGCTCCACATCGCGGTCATATTGTAGGTGCCGGCATCGAACTCGGCTCGCCAGCCGTTCTTGTAGTCCTGGACATCCCGATTCGAGGAATCATTCTCAAGCGTCTGGCGGCTGCCGCCGATGGCGTAGTCCACGGCCGAGCCGGCTGCGATGTTGAAGCTGTCTTCTACCGTCACGGTGTCGGCACCGTCGTCTACGGCCGTAATCTTGGACAGGTGCCTCGAGCCCGAGCTCGTGTTCAGCCAGAGGACGGCGCTGCCATCCGAGGCCACCCCGGACAGGTCGGGAGTATTCGTAAGGGTAATGGTGGTGCTCGATACGCCGCCAGTATGGGCGGCACTCGAGCCCGTAACCGCGGTTGTCGGGCCGGCCCCGGATGCCGCGGTGTCAGACCCCCCACTGGCAGCGTATCGAACGACAGGGTAGGCCACGGCTCACCCTACAGGCTTGGGGGCCTAACGGTGAACTTGGCCCGCAGCGCGTCTTGCCCCGCGGTGTCGAGTGTCGTCAGGACCGCGTTGATGTGCACCAACAGGTCGGCCATCTCACTCTTCGTGGGCTTGTAGATGTTGGCGTAGCCGTGCTGGAGCACGTCGCCATCCGCGTATCCCGCGAGAATCGGGGCGATGATGGTCGTGTATTCCGTCTTCGCATCGGTCAAAAATAGCTGGAGGTCGCGGAGCTTCTCCGCCAGGGGGCGCATGTACTGCGCCGCAAAGTCGATGACTTGTCCGTCGGTGATGTCGGCCATGATTCGGTTCCTAGGATAGCGTCCAGAGCCCGGTGCCGGGGAGCTGGATTGTAATGGTGTTTCCGTCCGAGCAGGTCACATCGGCCGGTGTGTCGTCGAGCTCGCAGTACATCGCGATGTTGCCGCCACTCTCGTAGACCACCGCGTAGCGCGCGACGATGTCGCCGCCCGACGCGGTCCACTGCGGGTCCGCACTGAAGTCGCACGTCACCGTCGTCGTCCCGGAGAGCGAAATGGTCACGGTCACCCCGCCGGTTGTGTAGCCGTTGGCGTTCGCGTGCTCGTTCGTGAGGGCGGCGTAGGTGGTCGAGGAGGGACCCAGATTCGAGGTAGACAGGAAGAGGGCCACCTTGAAGGTGTCCGTATCCCAGTCGAAAGTCCCGTCGACCCAGCTCGTTCTGGCGCTGTTCGGGATGGTCCAATTGCTGGCAGCCATAGTCTACTCGTCCCCCGGTAATGCGGTGGTGGTGATTGTCGACCGAGCCACCACCTCGTAAGCGGTGTCCCCACGCCTACGCATGAGGTTGAGCGTCCACACCCCGTCGGGGTGCGACGTCGCCCTCCAACTAGCCACTATCTGGTTTCGGGTCGGGTTCGTTGCCATCCGGCGCAGAACCGGGATTCCCGTCTTGGTCGTGAGAAGGTCTTGGTACCCGTGCTGAAGGGTGAAGCTCCCTGAGTCAACATCCGGGGTCTCTCCCTGGATGACGTGGACCGTCCGCTGCGGGCTCACGTAGCTTCGCTCGAGAAACCTCTGCCAGTCCCCGGTCGCGCGTGCCGGAGGCACACTCGGCTCCGGCCTCGTGACGTTCGGGATGCGGGGGTCAATCTTCACGGACGGACGGTCTCCCACATCGAGAGCTCGGTAATGCCATGCCAGACCCGGGTCCGCACGTTGAGCTCCCGAGGAATGAGCTGCTTCCGATTGAGACGCTCCGATTCACGCCGAAGCCACGCCCGGTAGTTGAGCTCGCCCCACTCCGTCTCGAAGCGGTAGTTCCACGGAAGCCACTCCGTTAGCTGGTCGTGTCTCACTCTCATAGCCCACTGAGCTCCCCGAGCGCCGCAGTCAGCGCGTTGTCACCGGTCGTGTCCGCCTGCGCGAGGTTCTTGGCCGTCTGCGATTGCACGTTCAGCGCCTCGGCCTGCTGCTGCGCAGCCATCGCCTGATTGCGGGCCTCGCGGAGCTCCTCGACGCGCTCGTCGGCAACCACCATGTCCGGGTCCACGCCCAGCCGGTCGGCGCTGATGTTCACCCACTGGTCGGCATTGAACTTGTCCAGGACTTCCGGCTTCGCCTGCGCTACAGTCATTACCCCGGTGACCCAGCGGTCGATGCTCGTTAGGCCAATCATCCGCTGCGCTTGGTCCAGGATGCTGATGAACTCCGGCTCCACTGGCTTCCCCTGCACGTCGGGCGGCGGGGGTGGGAGCATGCCCACCTCGAGCATGCGGAGGAACGTCTGCTCGATGAGTGGCGCGTGCATCTCGTTCCGCATCCGCACCATGGCGGGGCCGAGCTGGAGGAGCTTCTCCTCCTCGAGCACCGCGACCTCCTTTGCTGTCCGCTGTGGATGGTCCGGGCTCGACGCCGCCAGGAGGAGGAAGAGGTCGGCGTAGAACGCCGAGTTGATGCGGCGCCGCACGTCTTCGATGTCATGGAGCAGTCCGCCGAGGTCGAGGTTGACCTCGAACGCGTTGCGGATGCCGCCGTGCGGCGTGCTCTGGTCGTAGAAGGAGACGCCCCCAGGAAAGAACTCGCGGTCCCGGTCCTTCATGCTGGTCGGGACCTGGAGCGGAGGCATCGTCTGGTAGTCGATAGCCTGCCCCTTGCGGAGCTGCTCCTGCTGGAGCTGCCGGATGTCGCCGAGCGCCTCCATGCCGGGACCGTAGCCGTAGATGTCGCCGCCGTTGACGCCCCACCGCGGGGCGATGACCGGGAACCGGTCAAACCCGCTCTCCCGCAGCACACCGGCTTTGTCGTCCGCGCCGAGCTCGAAGTAGACACTCGCCCACTCCATGTTCCGGTTGTCGATGTAGCGCGAGTCGAAATGCTGCCTCGGCTGGATGGCGTGGATGATGTCGACCGGGTTCTCGTACTGCCTGCGGTCGTAGGCTTTGCGCGTGGAGTAGCAACAGACGTCGTAGCCGAACTCGTCGACCACCTCGGAGACGGTGCGCTGCATCGTCCGGTAGAGTGTGTTGACTTGGCCCTTGAAGTCGGTAGCCAGATGGAACTCCCCGACCGGGCTCGGGTACATCCAGATGACGGACTCGAAGTCTGCCGCGATGATGCTCGCCGCCGTCCCGAACGCCGCGAGCTCCTCATACATGAGGTGCAGGGTGCGGTAAACGTTCGAGTTGCTGAAGGTGACCATCATCTGTTTCGTGACGTCGTCCAGCCATTGTTTCACCGGGTGGAACTGGTCCAGGTCCGGGTCGCTGGTCGACATGCGAAACCAAGGTCTGGCCGGCGAGCTCGCGCCCGCCATCATTCCCGCACCAATCACTCGCAGGGCGCGAGTGCCGCTATTGTCGTAAATGTCGTTGTACTTGTGTCGGCCGCCCTGGTTGCGACTGGTGCGGAAATAGCGGCCTGCCATCGGCAGGATGTTCTTCGTGATGTCCTCCCAGAAAGGGAAGAGCGTGCAGCGTTCGCGGTCGAGGGATGCGAGTCTCTCCTTCAGATGCTTGCGGAGCTCGACTCGGTCCATGCCAGCGTAGACTGCCATATCAGCTTCCCCCACCGAGGAGCGAGGTTGTCCCGAGCGTCATGCTGCCGCGCCCCACTCCGGTTGCCCCGGTGAGAAGCGTGGATGCCGCACCCCTTCGACCTCTTGCTCGCTGGCCGGCGAGGATGGTCCCCAGGTCCGGCTGTCGACGGTTCAGCTTGCGCTGCTCCATCTCGGTCCGGCGCTGCTCGGAAGCGGCTGCTGCCAGGGCTTGGTCCTGCGCCGCCTCCTGACTCCGTAGAGCGCGCCTCTGCGAACGCTTCTGCATCTGGCCCTGATAGACGGACGCACCGCCCACGGCCGCAGCCGTGGCGATAGCGGCCGGGATGGCTACGGCTGCTGGCATACTAGCTCCTTGCGGTATATGACTTCCTCACGCCGGTACCCGCGCCGAGGGAGAAGCGCCTCGAGGGCGGTTTCGGGCTTGGCGTGCATGAGGATGTGGTCGGCCCCGTGCATCATCGCACATTGCTCAAACTCGTCCATGAGCAGACGACCCACGCCAGCCTTCCGGGCCGACGGCCTAACGTAGAGCACGTCGTGCTGGCACAGATTCACGTTGTAGTGCAGGTCGGAAATCATGAACCCCACCGCGTAGCCGAGGAGGTCCTCGGCGCGGTAGTCCTCGGAGGGGGGCGGGATGCGGCCCCAGGCGCCGAGTGCCAAGAGCATGCCGCGCTCCTCGAGCTGGTAGTAACCGTGCCAGTTCGGCTGTGGCTTCCCCATGTGCGGCTCGAGCTCGGCGGCGTGCTCATCGAACAATGAGCCGGCAAAGGACCTTAGCTCGTCGACCCCCACCGACGAGACCGTTACTAGCGCCCCGGCCCGGCTGCCCGTTGCCACACCGGAATCACACCCCAAACAGCCGGCTCTGGCAAGCTATAGCCTGTCGTACGGGTTGAACTCCCTCCGGTTGCCGGAGCTCAACGCCCTTACAACGTGCGCCTTGGGTGTGTCCATGAGCGCAAGACAGTAAGCCGAACCATAATCCGGGGACCGGCCTAGGGTCTCGATTATCTTCTCCCTCTTCTCCACCTTGACGGCGCCGCCGATGAGCTCCCACCGGGGAGCGCAGAGGTCGGCCAGCAGCCGTCGGTCGGGCGGCAGGGCGATGCCGTTGTTCGCGGCCGGGTCGAGGGCCTCGCGCATGCGCCACCAGAGCATGGAGCGGGTGTCGCGGAACCGGACCTTGCCCGTGACGTCCGTGCCGTTCGCCGGGTCGCCGACGTTCACCCCGATGACCTGGACGCCAGTCTGCATTAGATGACCGTAAGGCTGTGCCCCAACGCCAAATAGGTCAAGGTGGATAGGCGCCCGGTCACGCATGACGGCGAGAACCCGGCCGGCGACCGTCGGTCCGTCGACACACTCCTGGCCGTCGATGGCGATTGGTTCGTCAAACCACATCCCGTGACGCCGAGCGATTACCGTCTGGTCCCTGCCGCCCATCGCCACGTCTACGCCGAGGCTGTCCATCGGGGGTAGCTTCCCAGGCTTGTCCCACCTGGCCATGGCCCGCTCCACCCAATCAGTGGGGATGACCTGCCACGGGTCGTCCTCCATGCCCGCAGCGAAGTCGCCGTAGAGCATCTGCGAGCGCAGCGGCTCGGGCAACGCCTGGAGCTGCGCCTCGTAGCCCGTTCCATGGAGGTAGGGGTTATCCACTACCCGTGAGGCAAGGAAAGTTCTCGACTGAGGTCGAATCGTCTCGCCCTCGTGCACGAAGTGTGTCCCGGTCGGGACCTCGCGCTCGAGCCCGTCCACGACGGCAAACCAGCGGAGCTCGCCTGGTACTGCCGGCTTGGGATGCTTTGGGTCCAGCCACGGGCCAAAGAAGTCCACCACCCACCGTCCCTCGACCGTGGTCGGCGGGTTGAAGGTCAACAGGGCCCGGCACCTCTGGTCGGGGTCGGTGGTGCGCAGCCAGCCGAGCAGGAAGCGGACTGCTCGAGCTCGCATGTTTGCCGCCTCGTCGAAGACCAACAAGTCGTGGGGTCTGCCCTGGTATTTGGTCTCGTCTCCCGGATTTGGGAATGAGCCGAGCTCGATTTGGACCGGTGTGCCATCTGCTCGAGCCGTGCGCCAGATGCGGTCGGAGCCGTTGTAGCCGTCGCGCGTGCCAAGCACCTCGCCGATGCGGTCCACGAGGGCGGGCAGCTCTGTTCCGTTCTGGCGGAAGATGCCGACGCGCCGGTGCTGCGTGAGAGCTAGGCCGATGCCGAGGTCAGACTTGCCACCACCGGCGGCTCCGCCGTAGCCGACGATGTCCGCAGGGCTCTCGTAGGCCAGCGTCTGCGGGCCCGGCAGCGGTCGCCAGATGCGGTCGTCCTCGAGGAGCGCGTCGAGCTCCCGTCTTTCTTCCTCAGTGAGGAGCCTCAAGGTCTCACGGTCCATGCCTCACCGTGGCCGAGGTCTTGCTCGAGTCACCCGCCTGACTACGAACGTGATGCCGAAGGCAGCACCGACGAGTGCCGCCCCAGCCCCGAAGAACAGTCCCACCCAGCCCATCACGCACTCCCGTTCTTGCGGGCCTCAGCCCGGGACATGAGCTCGCGGATGCGCTGCTCGCGCTCCGTGTCAGACATCCGGCGAAACGGCCTGTCCTCGTCCTCCCCGAGTTGGACTTTGTTGCCGTATCTCCTCGGGTCCCAGCACGCCAGGAGCTTGAGTCGGGTGTCGATGCGGAGTCTGTCTCGAGCAACCGCACCCTTCTCGAGCTGCGGCTGGTCGGCAATCTCGAGTGCCTGTTCAGCGAGCTCGGAGAACCCGACTTCTCTCGCGCGGGCGACGCGGGCGGCGAAATTTGGGTCCTTGCGTCGCCAGTCATCTACAGTACGGCGAGCAGGCTTCCCCGCCTGTCTACAGTACTGCCTGAGCGGCTTGCCCTGTTCGAGCCAGCCAACTACCTCGTCAGCGAAGGTCTCCGGTACCGGCTCTGGCGGCCGCCCCAAACGCTTCCGCCGCTTTCCTTTGGTAGGAGTGGTTGATTCAACATCTCCTACCAGAGAAGAGCCGGTGTTCTCCGGTTCTCGCTCGGCACCTTTCGGTGCCTCGGTTGGCCTGCCTGCCCCGGGACGAGCAGGTCTGCTGCGGGTACCGTTGTTCTCCCGCGGCCGCTTTTCGCCGGGTGAGGGGTTAGCCGATACCATACGAATCGCCTCCTTTGAAGTGTTGACCTGCTCTGCCCAGGGAAACTTTTTCACCATTCTCCATGGCCGAAGCGCCCTCCGTGGTAGGCGCGGTCGTGTTTGTCCTGGCCGGTGTCACGTCCACTGGTGAAGTGTACCGATGCCGGCGAGCGGACACAATCGGCACACAGGTGCCGCTTGGCGTCGGTAGGTGGCCCCCAGAAGAGCTCACCGCACCAATAGTCTCCCTCGCCGTCGCAGCGGTAGAGCCACCAGGGCTTCCGGGGATGCCCCTCTTTCTGGAGAATCATCCGTGGTACTCCCGTGAGGGCACGACTTCGCGAAGCTCGGCTCCGGCCTCGAGCATGTCGGCCATTTCCGTGAGGCTGGCGATGGCTCTCTCGCAGTAGCTCACATCCTCGGTGAAGTCCCGGTAGAAGAAGGAGCCTTGCGGCCAGCGGTTCATGTTCCGCCGGAGGATGGGGAGCTCCCCCTTGAACCGGTTGCGGATGCGGCGGAGATTCTGGACCTCGCCGGCACGGTTCTCCATGAGCCGGTCCTTGAGGCCCTGCTCCATCCGGTTCTGGTGAAGATACACGCGCCGCAGCGCCTCGAGCATTTCCTTCGTTTTCATCGGTCTACCGGCGGTAGCCAGTCCAGGGGTTGTCGTCCGCCCAACATTTCCGAGCGGACTTGGGAGTAGATGGATTCTGCCCGGCCACCCTTCTCGTGCTGGAGCACGACCCAGGCGGCCCAGGGCATCCAGGTGTGAGAGAACCAGCCGGTGCGGTGTGCGCCCCGGCCTTCCACGTAGTGGTCAGGTGGCAGGGGAAGCCCTGGCACGAGCTCTGCCACTACCTCCCACTCGACCCACCGCTCGGTGGCGAGGTCGTAGGTGTAGGCATGGTCGACCACGGCTCGGGCCCCTTGCAGGGCCACCCTGCGGGCCTCTGGGATGTCCAGGTACTGGCCCAGGACCTCGAGCCCCCCAGCGCCGACGGCGAGCTGGTAGGCCATCCAGGCCCCCGTGTAGCCCTCGGTCTCGTCGTCCAGGTCGGCCATGAGCCGCGGGTCCCGGCTCACCGACCACCGCTGCACCGTAAGGTTGGAGCGGTCCAGGGCCGGCACCAACACCAGACGGACCCGGTCGCGCATGCGCTGCTCCACCCGAGCGGCCAGCTTGCGGTCCTGGAGTCCCTCGAGCATCCAGCACGCAGCCAGCGCCGTCCAGCCGACACCGCGGTCCGCGCCCGGGCCAGACGTGGATAGCCGCGGGTCTACGGTCTCACCGAACATAACCTGCCGAGCCTGATGCTGGAGGAGGTAGTCCAGAGCCGGACTGCCGGAGAACACCCTGGCGGCCCCGAGTGTGTTCAGGAGCCAGTGTTCCCGGTCGGGCCCGGACCACCCGTGCCAGTTGATGCGGGCCCCGGCCGGCAGACCGAGCTGGTCCGGTGAGACGCCGGTGTGCCAGTGCGGCCTGCCCCACCATGTCACCAGGCGCGGGTGCCCGTCGAGCTCGAGCGGCTCGCCGTCCGGCTCGAGGTAGTGGCAGGGACGCTTCGCCATACTCAGAGCGGCGAGGTAGCGCGGCCACCATGCGCCCGTCCAGGTGAACGCCTCGGAGCCCTTCACGAACCCCTGGTCCTCCTGCGCGCCCGTCTGCCCGCTCATGGCAGCAACGCCCAACATCGGCGCCCGCCACGAGTGCAACGCCGCCAGCGCATCCGGCTCATATCGCCGAGCCCAAGCCCCCACATCGAACGCAGAGGGGAGCTCCGCCGGAACGCCGAGCGGCCCGAACACCCCGTCCCAGTCCCCCATGCCCAGCGGTGGTCCGTGGACCCAGGCCCCAGGGCTCTCCCAGTCGTCTGAGATTCGCCCAGGCCAGACGATGGTACCGACCCATGCCCTACCCTGGCCGTCGCCAATCGTCTCCCCAGCGGCCAGCAGAGGGCTCCCAGAGGGCTGTCCGCGCACCAGGACATGCCCAGGGCTCCATTGAAGTTCCAGGTCGCGCTCGAGCACCGCCTCGAGGTCGGGCAGGCTCGAGTTGCCGGCGAAGACCGCGAGCTCGAGCCCCGCCCAGGGCTGGCCCGGATACCACTGCACCCAGAGCTCCGCCTGGAGCATCGGGGTCAGCCGGCCCCTGAAATGGGCCAGGAAGCCCGGCCCGTCCGGCTCCAGCCGAGCGAGGCCCAGCGGCACGCCCAGCACGTAGGGTTTCCCAAGGGTCCCCAGCGGGTCGGCAAGGATGTCCGCCGGAATCTCCGGCAGGCCGAGCTCGTCCGGCGGCAGCGGGTCAGCGTCGCCGAGGTCGAGCTCGAGCTCCTCGAAGGGCCCCAGGTCGACTTCCAGGTGGACCATCCGGCCCCGGGCCCCGACCCGGCGACCGGCCATGAAAAGCACACTCCCGTCCTCGAAATGTGCCCTTCCCGCGCCGAGATTACCACCATGGCCCGTGCTCACCGGCACCCAGCCGCGGTACCGCTGCGAACTGTAGTTCGCGACCTTCACCTCCTGAGCAACCACGGCCGCAGTCAGCACCAGGAACACGAACAGCCCGACCCCGAATGACATAACAGCCACCCAGGCCATCCTCAAAGCTCGGTCTCGCATCTACTCCTCCTCGAGTAGCTCCTCTTCCCTAAGCTGCCACCTCTTGACTTTGCCACGCGGCCCGCGGCGAGCCCATGACCACACCGCGAACCGTGCTCCCGTGCGAAGCCACAGAGTGAACCGAGGCTCCGCGAGTGCTTTAGCGCGTCGCGCCGAGTGACTAGACCCGGCGCACGCTTGGATACCCCAGAGTGTGGTCCCGTCAATGGCGACCACGTCGATACACCCGAACAGGTCCAGGCGCCGCCGTGCCTGCGGTATCCACCGCTCTACGACCTGCGCCGTCCACCCACGCCGACGACATTCGACTAGGGTGCGCTCTGTCGGGCTTGCAGCCATCGGGGGCCTACTCGCCCGGGACCACCTTGCACTGGTCGCAGTAGATGGACACTTTGACCTCAAGAGGGTCAATGGCGACCCACTCGCCCTCGGTCGCATCCCAATAGTCGAAGTCGTCCCATTCCATGAAGCCAGTTTGGCCGCATTGCGTGGCGTTCCACGTTTCCTGGAACTCGGCGTAGCCACCGATGACCGCGCTGCTCCGAATCACCGGATTGAACGTCCCAAAGAAACACCGCAACTTGGTCCCGGTGGGACAGAAGACCTTGAACTCCACGATAACCGTGCAGGTGTCGGCTTTGACGCACTTCTCCTGCTGATTGTCCCAGACGCACTCGCCGTTCGATGAGTCGCTGAAGTCCACCTCCGTGACGAGGAAGTCCTCGTCGGGAGTCTCTCCCGTGGTCCAGGTCTTTGAGCCGGTGGGATTGCCGTTGCCCTCCCAGTCATCGACGTTCTGGACGGGGTCCGTCACGTCCAGGTGGACCTCCCAAACGCATCCGTAGCAGTCTTCCACGAACACGGGAGTCCCCAGCATGACAGTCGGGGACACCAGCGGAGTGCCGTGGGCATGATGCGCACAGGTATTCACCGCCAGAGCGGACGGGATATAGGGGGCCTTGGCCCGCTGAGCCGTCGCCGGCACAGCCAGAAGAAGAAGGGTAATCAAAAAGCGTAGCATAGCAGTCCTTTGCTAGGGGTTTGTGGCCCTCCCCACAGGGCCGGAAGGGAATTGGGGGTCAGTCACTCTTGTAAGCATGAGGGAACAGTCGGCGACGTATCGCCTCCCTGTCCATCGCGATGATGTCGCGCTCGAGCTTGACTTGCTCGAGCTCGGCCTGGAGAGCATTCAGCCGCTGCTGAATCCAGGACGCCTCCCACCGCGCCGCGCACAGTTGCTCCCACAAGCGGATGCACTCCTCGTGCCGGCCCAGCAGTTGGCGCTGGGTGTGGTTACCCATGGCTCAGTCCTCCATCCTCAACAAGCGGCCGAGGGCTACGCTCACGACCAAGCCGGCGGCAAGCCAAATGAGGAGAAGCCACCAGTAGCTGGCGACGACGCCGAACACCGCCCAGAATGTGTCCACTACGAGGTTCACGATGCACCACCCTTGCGCAGTTCGACTTCAGATTGCAGCGCCTCGAGCAATTTCGGCATGTGCTCGTCCAGGATGTCGCTCGCCCGCTCGGGCGTCGGGCCGATTTCGTGGAAAGGGAACATATCACAGATGGCCGTCCACGCATCGCCGCCCTGGTAGCCGAGCTCCTTGCAGAGAGCGAGTGCCGGCGCAAGCCGCTCCCGGGCAAGGTCGTTAGGAGACTTCTCGACTGGTTCCCGCTTGACCTTCATTCCGATGGCCTCCGGGCGCACCGGGTGGGGCCCCCGACGATGGCTGGACTTCGGAATCGTCGCCTCCGGCGTCGAGCTGTCCGCGTCGTTGTCGCCCTCCGTGGGGATGCAAAACGCCATGAAGGAAGCGTATTTGTAGGCGGCTGCCATCGCCTTGTTCGTTGCCTTGTCCGCGGTGTCCATCGCCTCCCCGTAGGTCGTGATGCTCACCGAGGACCCGTCCTCCGCGCACACGAGCTCAAACTCGACGCGGACGACCACGTTGTAGAGCGCGCCGCCGCGCTGCGTCTTGCGCTCCTCGCACGTCCGCTCCGTGACCCGAGGCAGCATCACCAATCCGTTGCGGCTTAGCGGCCCGGACAGGGCGTTGTAAACATCGTCGATGCCCCGGAAATTGTATCCCTGCTGCTGGTTCCGGTTGCCCTTGGCGATGCCGGCTCCGAGCTCCTTCATAACCCCGCACATCGCGGCGTAGACCCGCGGGGCGCTGTTCTTCTTCTCTGTCATGGCTTGTGCCTCCTAGGCGTCAAAGGCGCCAGCCGGCCAGTACCTCCGCATGAGGCACCAGAGCCGGTGGCAGGTGTCGAAAAGCTCCCAGCCGCGCCGGACCTCATCCTCGGTCAGGACTATCGGCCAGCACAGACCGGGCACGTTGCGAGACACGAAGACGATGCCGCATTTGGCATGAGCGTAGTCCGCGTCCCTGTAGGTGTAGGCCAGGGCAGCCCGCGTCGCCGCAAGCTGCATGAGGTGTGTGTCGTAGACCTTTAGGTCTTGCGCGCCACTCTCCGTGAACTCCTTCCCCTTGAAGTCGAGCACGTAGGCGGGAGATGGTTGCGCCGATGCGCAGAGGTCCGCCTTGGTCCCGTATCCCAGCGGATGCACGCAGCACAGCTCGGGGCCCCACGGCTGGGTGCCGAAGCAGGCATCTAAGCACTGGAGAACCCCTTGGACGTGCCGCTCATAGGGCTCGTGCTCGAGCTCGAGGTAGCCGCGCTCGAAGTAGCCCTGTATCGCGGCGTGAATCTTCGTGCCCTCGTCGGCAGCCTGCGTAGCCTGCTCGCGGCCGTCCTCGAGGATTCTCGTGAGGAAGGCTTGGTCGCTCTCTCCCTCCTCACGCGGCAAGGTCAACGCCGCCATCACCGCCTGCTCGAGCTTCCACCGCTCGAGAGCCGGCGCAGCCATCGCCCGCATAACGCCCGTGACACCCGGCACAAGGCGCAGCTTGCGCGCATGGCGCAGGTCGGGGCGAATCATCTTGTCGCCCTTCGCGTTCGGCACCTCGTAGACCGGGCAGATACCGCGCGGGTCATACCAGTGGATGGACTCCCGGACGTGCTTTGGGCGCAAGTCGGTCACGGCCGTGCCTCCTCCGCAACCCGCTCCCACCAGCACTCGTCGCACAAGCGGGTATCGTCGCCGAACACCGTCTCCGCCTCCGAGCGCCCGCACTCCGGGCACTGGTAGGGTTCCTCGGAGCCTTCGCGCTCGCAGGCCGCGCAGTAGTCCTCGTAGTCCCGCCCGTGCGGGCAACACTCGGGTCCCATCGGGTCGTCTCTCATTGCTGCACCTCCTTCCGCACGCGGAAGTCGTGCGGCTTGCGCTTCAGGAAGCGGACGCGCTGCTCGAGCTCCTCGCGCGTCCATGTCTTGCTGCTGGTGAGTAGCAGGCCGTCGAACGTGAACCGCAGGCGGTAGAGCTTGCGTCCCCGCTCGTCACGCTTGCTGCACTGCACCACGTAGGCGGGCACGCCAGCGACGCGGCTGCGGACCCACCTCGAGGGGAGAGGCGACTCGCGGCGGGCAGTCATCCCTGCACCTCCTCGCCTTGCTCGGCTTCGTCGGGGGCGACCTCCTCAACCACGACGTGGAACTTCCTCTTCGTCAGACGCGCGCACCGCTGGCACACGAGGTCCGGGTAGGGTTGCTCGGTGGTCACACGGTGCCCCCACGCCGAGCCGAGGCTCGCGCCGCACGCCGGCGTGTAGTAGGCGTCGTTGGCGAAGAGCGTGCCCCGGTCTCCGACCGTCTGCCGGAGGACGGCGTAGTGGTATCGGCCCAGACGGTCGGGCTCGTTGCGGACGCGGAGCTCGAACGCCGTCAACAGCTGGACCCACCGGGGGTCACTGCTCCACGAGACCTCGCGCAGCACGTAGGTGCCTGCGGGCTTCTTGTTCTTGGTCTTGGTCTCCATGTCCGCCGAGCTTACAGGTCTTGACACAGGTGTCAACGGGATGGGACCGGATTTCCGCGAAAATCTTTCCTTGCCAGTCCGGGCCGGGCCCTTACGCTTCTGCACATGACAGACTTGCAAGGGCTTATTCGGGAGAGCTTGGTCCCAGTCGCCGCCCTGGCCCGCGCCTGCGGTGTCTCGAGGCAGCACCTCTACGACGTGATGCACGGGCGCGCCTCCCCCAGCAAGGGCCTCGTCGCCTCGATGGCGGAGACGCTCGGATACGCCCGAAAGGTGGTCCTGGCCGCCGTCAAGGAGAGCCGCAGGCGGGGCCCCAAGGCTACCACCCGTCGGGAGTCTGCATAGTCCGGCGGGCGAACGGAAACGCTTTCTCAATGACGCCGACGGGCACGCAGACATTCTCGGTCACGTAGTCCCGGTTCTTCGTCTGCCGCACTCCGTACCGTTCGGCCCACCCGTCACGGATGGCGGCGAGCTTGAGTGCCGCGAGGTCAAACCAGTAGAGCACCGTCCTCCCGGCGGGGTCCTTCACCAGCGGGGTAACGGTCACGAGAATCTGCGCCCGACTGGTGATGAACCAGCCGCGGCGTCCATCGCGGTTCGAGCCGTTGACCTCGAGCGCCAGCCGGCCGGTGTCGGCCGCGCGCTTGTCGCACTTGTACTCGACGGAGATGCACGCATCGGCCAGAAGCCCGGAGCCCTTCCAGTAGAAGTGCCGGTCGATGCCGAAAGCCTTCTCCATCCAATCGGAGACCGGCTCAACACGCCACCGCCTGGAGCGGAAATGGGAATCCAGATACTCGGCCCACTCCTGGCCCTGGCGGTACGAGTCCCAGAACTGGTGGACGACACCCACTACTCCTCCCCGAAGATGCCCTCGAGCGGGTCGGGCTCGTTGTCCGTAGGCGATGGCGGATGAGGGACAGCCCGCAAGGGAGAAGCCCCCTCGCTGAACTGCTTCGCCTGCGTTACCGCAGACTGGTCCCACTCTGCGGTAGGCCCCGGCGCGTCCCCCATGACCTCCGGCCGCGCGCTGCCGTAGTAGCGGCAGTCGTAGCTGCCGTCGGCGCGACGCTCGAGCTGCCCGTTGTAGCACTGTCGGAAGCTGTTCCACTGCCCGGGGTCCGCGTGGTCGAGGCCACGCATCCGCTCGGGGTCACTCCATCCGTAAGGGTTCGACCGCTCGACGAACCGGATGCTCGAGCTTGTGCCCTTGCCAGACCGTTCGCGCTCCTCGCGGTCCTGCTGCGCTTTGGACCGGATGTCCTCGACGATGCGCTTCCAGTCGCCACCGCGAATCCAGGAGACGAACAACCCGACGGGATTGTCTGCGCCCGAGTCCATGGCTTTGCACTCGAGCAGGGTTATATCGTCGAGTGTGGCGTGGTTGCGGTAGAGCTTGAGAGCGAGCTCGTGACGTATCGAGCTACTGACGCCCGCGCTCTGTAGGGCGGACTCGAGACGCGGCAGGGGAGCCTTGCGCATCATTGCCTCACCTTGCTAGTGACCGTGCCGGGAGCAACTGTCTCCCGGGCGGGGAAACGGCCAGTCTTCAGGATGCGGCGGACCTGATTGACGGTCCGCCCACTGCGCGCCGCACATTCCTTGAGCGTCGCGCCCTCGCAGAAGTACGGCCTGATGGCGTCAGCCATCGGCCGCGGAATCTTGCTGAGCCGCACCTCGAGCTGGTCCCAGAGCTCCAGGGCTGCAACGTGGTCGCGCTGGCACCGGGGGTGATAATCCGGCTGCACGTTGTCCAACGACGCGACCCGGTCGTTCTCGGTGACGTGCTCACTGACGGGGAGGTTGTTCGCCTGCCGGCTGTGGCGATACCACCTCCACCAGTCCCGACCCCCGCGCCGAGCTGCGCACGCGGCACGCGCAGCCAACGGATAGGCGTCCGTGTCGTCGTGCCGTTGGAGCACCTCCCAGATACGGATGAGCCCGCACTGCCGAGCGTCATCGCGGTAGCGTTGGGGCCACTTCCACGCCCACTCGAGCAGACCGTGACGCCGGACGAAGTCGAGAAGAACCTCGCTCCGCATCACCGCCCAGCCTCGGGAGAAAGCTCTATCCACTGCGACGGGTCGTAGTCCAATCCGTCGTCCTCGACGGCAGCCACCCAGAGCTTGCCGTAGCTGTCGCCGGGTTCGGGCACGCGCAACAGGTGAGCCGTACGCCCGATGCCGAACACGCCAAGGGTCCCGCAGTCGCTTCCGCTGCGGAACTGGTGCAGTCTGTCGACCTGCCACGTCTCACCCTGCTGGAGAAGGACCCGCACCGGAGCCGCAGCCGTCGACGTGCTGAGGTATTGGCGGACCACCGCCCAGTCGCCAGGGCCGTTGGCGGTTACGTGCAGCCACCCGGGGTCCGCCCCGCTAAAGTCGCCGGTGTTAGATATGGCGACCGTCCGATACCCGGGGTAATACCAGTAGGGATTGTGGACGGTGATGGTCTCGGTCTGCTCGACCTCGAGCCCTTCGTCGCCGGGGAGACGCATCCAGAGAGTCACCTCGTACTCGCGCGTCTCCTCCACCTCGTTCTTCCAATCGGTAGGCTCGAAGACGTGCGCGGCGACCGCGCCGA
>JABAOG010004422.1_pt2 | contig 16450 bp, 14 predicted proteins | sample 7062131 | NCBI WGS metagenome assembly JABAOG01 (sample SAMN14538629, study PRJNA623070) | marine sediment metagenome | biome: marine biome [ENVO:00000428]; feature: marine pelagic biome [ENVO:01000023]; material: deep marine sediment [ENVO:00002113] | place: India: Arabian Sea | collected...
GTCTCCCAGGACATCAACAACCTTAGCCGCATATCGCCGAAAATAATCCACCACGATCTGGCTGCCAAAGTCCCCCTTCTCAACCAGCCACTGCGGCAGAGTAAAATGATGCAGCGACACCATTGGCTCAATATCCCGATGATACATCGCCTGCAAAATTTCTCGATAGCGGGCCAGCGCCTCATTGTCAAACAAACTCGGTTCAGGTTCAATTCGGCTCCACTCCAGTGAGAGCCGGTGAGCATTTGTTCCCATCTCAGTTGCCCGATCCAGGTCCGCCTCAGCATTTTCCCACCAATTACAGGCCAAACCAGACTTCCCACCCTTTAAAATATGACTTTCTTCCTGTTCCCAAAGCCACCAATCATTGTTATTGTTATTACCTTCCACTTGGTGAGAAGATGTGGCAGTTCCCCAGAGAAAGTCTGGAGGGAAATACATAGTTCCTTCAGCCATATTGTTAGTCTCCGACTAATAAGTTTTTGTAATATCTTTGGGTTCGATTTCAACCCTTGTTTTCTTTACATAAATTTTTGACAAGGGGTATCCGGTGTGGTAATCTATCGAAGTCAAAGGGTAAATAATTGTGGGTTCTCTCCAATTAAATCATAACATCTCATTGGTTGAAAATCATTTTGTTTAATTAAATTGCCCTTGTTATACTTGGCCATTATATTGAAATCAATGGGAAGTGGCTAAAATTTACCACAACACCACGTACCGCTGGAGGTCTTTGTGAGAAACATAGTTCCCAAGAGTGGTTACTATTATCCGAATAAGATAGGCCGTATATACCTGCAAGCAATGGAAGAAGTCATGGGTCGCAATGGTCTAAACGCCTTGCTCAACTTGACAGGCTTGAAGGAGTATATTCAAGAATATCCCCCCGATAATCTTGAACGTGCTTTCGACTTCGCCGATTTTTCCAACTTGAATCAGGGTTTAGATGACATTTACGGACCAAGAGGTGGCCGGGGATTAGCGTTGCGTGGCGGACGAGCTACATTTGCCCGTGGTCTGAAAGGCTTTGGCGCCTTAGCCGGTGTTGGCGACCTGGCATTCAAGGTTCTTCCGCGGGAAACAAAGATGAAAATTGGTCTCCCGGCAATGGCCCGGGTTTTCACCCAATTCAGTGATCAGATCACCCGGGTTGAATCATTCGATGATCATCACCTTTACTATATCGATCGCTGCCCGGTTTGCTGGGGACGTCAAGCCGACAGGCAAATTTGCTATGTCGCTGTTGGTTTGTTACAAGAAGGTCTTCGGTGGGTAAGTGGTGGCCTTGAATTCCGCGTCGAAGAAATTGAATGCATTGCAATGGGGGGCGAAGCTTGCGTTTTTAAGATTGATAAAGAGCCAATTAAATAGAGACACAGGCAGTGAGTGAACCCAAAAAAATTCTTATCGTTGAGGACGATCTCGACCTTGCCGAGATGTTAAGCGCCTACTTCAGGGTTCAGGGCTACACTGTCGCTAATGCGAGTTGGGGAGAAGACGGGGTCAGATTAGTCGAAGAGGATGTACCAGATATCGCAGTTCTGGATATTCGGCTGCCCGATATAGATGGCTACGAAGTTTGTCGCCGAATTCGTCAGATTCGCAAAGCACAAAATCTGCCCATAATCTTTCTCACCGAAAAAAGAGAAAGAGAAGATAAACTGGCAGGATTGCAATTGGGAGCCGTTGATTACATCACCAAACCTTTTGACATCCAGGAACTAAGACTTCGGGTGCGCAATGCTCTCCGGCGTTCCCGGATGAATACGATGGTTAATCCGGTAACTGGGTTGCCAGAAGGCCAGGTTGTTCAGGAACAACTCGAAAAGATGCTAGATCAGCCCGAATGGGGAATCATTTTGGCTGGGATAAGTGGTCTGGGCAAATTCCGGGACAGATATGGCTTTGTTGCCGCTGATGATGTGGCCCGCGCCGTCAGCCTGATGATTACCAATGCCATGCAAGACAGTGGCGCCGCCAATGATTTTGTCGGCCACCTTGACACTGTCGACTTCATCATCATCACCGGTTTGGACCGATACAAAAAAGTTGCTGAAAATTGTTTGGTGCGCCTGGAACCTTCTATCCAATATTTTTATCCGGCCGTTGATCGGGCTTATATCACTGAATTATCAGAGTCGGAACGGTTGCAGGTGCAGGTTTCAAAATTTTCATCTCAAAACGGCAAATTCTCGTCCGTTAAAGAATTACAGGCAGCTTTGTACAAAAAACATTAATGGGCAGAAGGGGAGGGAAGAACTGACTATCGCCAAATGCCAAGGAACCAGATACACTACATTCAGGGCTAAAAGTAGCCCTGTTTTTGTTTGCGACAACCATATTATTGTGTCCTAAAGACTTTTGATGTTATTCATTTCAAAGAATTTTCAATAATAAAGCGCAAAACAAAAAATCTTCTAAATTAGTACCTTTTGAAATGAAAAAAATAATTGTTGTAATCCCAACTTATAACGAAGCTGACAATTTACCGATTATGGCGGCCGAATTGCAAGCCTTAAACATTGAAGGTCTCTCCATTCTGTTTGTCGATGATAATTCACCCGATGGAACCGGCCGTATTGCCGACGAAATGGTCCAACGCCATCCGGAACAGATCAATGCCATCCACAACCCCAACAAAGGCGGCCTGGGACGAGCCTACCGCATCGGCTTCAAATACGCTCTGGATTGTGGCGCGGATTTCATTATCCAGATGGACTGCGACTTTTCCCATTCCCCGTCCCACATTCCCACAATGCTTGAAAAAATCAATCACGTCGATGTCGTCGTTGGCTCCCGGTATGTGGCCGGGGGGAAATTGGATGAGCGTTGGGAAACAGGCCGATACCTACTGAGCTGGTGGGCCAATGCTATTTACACCCGTCTGCTCCTGGGCCTGAATGTCAAAGATACAACGGCCGGATTCAAATGCTGGCGGGCGGCTGCCCTCCGGGGCATCGACCTGGATCGCATCAGCTCCAACGGCTACAGCTTTCAATTTGAAATGGCCTACGTCGCCCAACGATTGGGCTACCGGGTAGAAGAAATCCCCATCTACTTTGAAGACCGGCGCATCGGCCGTTCCAAGCTAACCATCCCCATCAAAATCGAAGCCGCCATCCGCGCCTGGCAAATCCTCTGGCGCTACCGCAACTTCACCCCCGCCATGCGCCAACAAGAACAGCCCATTCAAGACACCTAGAAACCATTCAAAAAAAGAAATCTCACGCCAAGACGCAAAGGCGCAAAGGAGAATTTACTTGGCGTCTTTGCGTCTTGGCGTGATAAGCATCCAAAAGGAGTCTATAATCAACTGTAAGAGGGTAAAACGCAGGGCAATTGCCGTTGCGTTTTACGTTTTTTTCATTTAATCTCGTACCTCAGAAATGAACTGGTTTAGGAAGCATTTGCCCGACTTTCTCATTGCGGCAGGATTTTTTATTCTGCCGCTTTTGCTGTTTGCCAACGTCACCATCGGCGGCAAAACCATGATTCCGGCCGACAACCTCTACCAATGGCAGCCCTGGTCTGAAGCGAGCGCCGAAATGGACGCCGAAATTCCCCACAATTCCCTGCTGAGCGATATGGTCCTCGAGAATTACGCCTGGAAACGCTTTATTCGGCAGAGCATCGAGAACCGAGAAATCCCCCTCTGGAACAGCGCCATCTTCGCCGGAACCCCCTTCCTGGCAACCGGCCAGCACTCAGCCTATTACCCATTTAGCATAATCTTCCTGATTTTACCCATCCTCCAGGCCTATGGCTGGTACACTGTCATCCAGTTATGGTTAGCGGGGCTGTTTACCTATTTCTTCGGTCGTATTCTCGGCTTGCAAAGAGCCAGCGCCGCCGTTGCCGGACTCATCTTCCAGGGCTGCGGCTTCATCCTGGTTAGCGCGGCCGTCTTTCCCATGATTTTGGGAGCGGCCGTCTGGCTGCCCCTGCTCCTGGCCTGCATCGAAATGGTAATTCGCAACACGACCCAAAGCGAAGGCGCTGGCAAGACCCTGCCCTGGGCCGCCGCCGGGGCCATTGCCCTCGGCTGCCAGATCCTGGCCGGACACATCGAAATTACCTACTATACCCTGCTGGTTATGGCCATTTTCGCCGCCTGGCGGCTGGTGGTTGTCTATCTTCGTTTGCGAAAGGAAGAAAGTGAGGCAGCTAAACCTCCTTTACAGACCCAGCGATTTTTGCCAGGGCGATTAGATAACGGCCGACATCTCCTCCTGCTCAAACCAGCCGGCTGGCTGCTTATCCTGGTTCTCATCGGCCTTATGCTCGGTGCTATCCAGTTCATCCCCTTCGTCGAAGTCGGGCAGGCCAACTTCCGGGAGGGGTCAGCCACATTGGCCGAGGTCCGCGGTTGGGCCTTCCCCAACCGTCGCATCCTGACCTTCATCCTGCCCGACTTTTTCGGCAACCCGGCCGATCACAGCTATGTCGATGCCTTCACCGGGCGCAGCGTCCCCTTTACCTCCAATTATTACGGCGAATCCAACCCCCATGGGGCCAACACCAGCAACTGGGGCATTAAAAACTACGTCGAAGGCGGCATCTATCTTGGCATTCTGCCCCTGTTCTTGTCCCTTTTGGGCATTTACTCCGCCTGGAAACTCCAGGCAGAACGCCGGGTTCACATCAGTTTCTTTACCATTCTTAGCCTTTTCTCCCTGGCCTTCATCTTCGGCACCCCCCTGTACGCCATTCTCTATTACGGCCTGCCCGGCATCAACCAGCTTCATTCCCCCTTCCGCTGGGTCTTTCCCTTCTCCCTCTGTATTGCCCTCCTGGCCGGATTTGGCTTCGATTACCTGGCCATTAGCCGCTTAGCTGTGGGTGACTGGCGTGCGAAGCCTAAAAAAAGAAACGCCTTAATCACCGCTATCCAATCATTATTCACCCTAAACCGCTCCAAACCCAATATCATCACCCTCCTGGCCGGACTGGCTTTCTGGAGCGGCCTACTGCTGTTGGTCGGCCTGTTCCTATCCCGGATTTTCTACAGCAGTCTGGAACCACTCATTGAGCGGCTGTTCCTGGGGCTGGCCCAGGCCCCGGACGCCTTCCCCGATACCCGCGCCTTTTACANNCTTCCCCGATACCCGCGCCTTCTACAGCTACGAGTTTCGCCAGCTATTTTTGTTGGGATTGATGTTGGTTGCGGCGGGCTGCGTGCTGCGGGTCAGCCGCTGTCGCATTTATCTATTCGGCCGTCCCATCTACGAATGGATGGCCGTTGTCGCTATCGGCCTCGATCTATTCGTCGCCGGATACGGCTTCAACGCCGCCGCCGATCCCGCCCTGCTCGAATACGAACCATCGCTGATGCAGTGGCTCGACCAGCAGCCCGGCCTCTGGCGGCTGACTACCTTTACCCCCCACGGCGACAAACCCCTCAACGCCAACACCCCCTGGCTATACGATTACCAGGACATTCGCGGCTACGATTCCATCATCCTCAAACAATACACTGACTACATGGCCGTCATCGAACCCCAGAACGAGCTCCAATTCAACCGGGTTCAGCCCATCGTCAACTGGGAATCCCTCAACTCTCCTCTGCTCGATTTATTGGGCGTGAAATACATCGTGACCAGCGAGGAAATAGAATTGCCCAAGCTGGAAGAGGTCTGGCATGAAGGCAGTTTGCGAGTCTATGAAAACCTGGCCATCGTCCCCCGGGCTTACACGATTTCGTTCAACAGCACAATTTATACTGATGATGCCTTGGCTGAGATGAATCAGATTGACCCCCGTCAATTTGTTCTTGTTGAAAGAATTTGGGATGGTTTCGCCTCTCAAGAGACAGCCGGAACCATGCAAGCGGCCGAAATCACCGCTTACGGCAACATCGAAGTCAAGGTCCAGGCCACAGTCGAAGAAGATTCCTGGCTGGTATTAAACGACACTTATTTTAACGGCTGGGACGCGTATATTCGGCCGTTAACGGGCGAAAATGCCGAAGAACAACAATCAACCATCACCCGCGTCAATGGCAACTTCCGGGGTGTTCTCCTTGAGCCAGGTAGTTGGGAAGTCCGCTTCCGCTACAGTCCTCTCAGTTTCAAAGTCGGCGGCCTGACCAGCTTCATGGGCGGCATCATCGTCCTCTTTGCCCTGGCCGTCTGGGCCTGGCGGCAGTTCTATAATCCCCAAGGCGAACTCACCAACACCCGCAGCATCGCCAAAAACAGCCTCGCCCCCATGGCCCTCAACCTCTTCAACCGCGCCATCGACTTTGGCTTCGCCGCCTTCTATCTCCGCCTCCTGGGTCCGGCCGACGCCGGTAAATACGCCACCGCCATCATTATTGCCGGCTGGTTTGAAATCATCTCCAATTTTGGCCTCAACACCCTCGTCATCCGCGAGGTCTCCAAAGACAAAAGCACCGCCTCCCATTATCTGCTCAACACCACCATTCTGCGCCTGGGAACCGGGCTGGTCGGCAGCATTCCCGTTTTCATCTATTTAGCCGGTGTCGGCCTGACCGGCAACCCTTTGGGCGCGGACACTACCGCCGCCATCTTGATGATCATGCTTGGTATGGTATTTTCCGGCATGGGTCAGGGTTTGGCCGGGCTGTATTATGCTTTTGAAACGGCCGAATTCCCCGCCGCCATCACCACCGTCACCACTATCTTAAAGGTTGGCTTTGGCGTTGTCGCCTTATTGTTAGGCTACGGCTTTGTCGGGTTAGCGGCCGTTTCCATTCTGGTCAACATCATCACCCTGCTAATTCTGCTCATTTCCGCCTTCCGCCATTTTTCCCTCTCCGGTCCCTGGCAGGTCGATTTTGCCTTACAGCGTCAAATGGTCGGCCAGAGCTACCCCCTCATGCTCAACCACTTCTTCGCCGTCATCTTCTTCCAGATAGACATCCCCCTGCTGCGCCAGTACAACGGCGAAGAGGTTGTCGGCTGGTACAACAGCGCCTATAAATGGGTCAACGCCTTCAACGTCATCCCCTCCTTTTTCACCTTCGCCCTCTTCCCCGTCATCTCCCGCCAGGTCACCAGCGCCCTGGCCGACGCCCGCCGCACCTTCCGCATGTCCCTGAAGCTCATGCTGCTCATCTCCCTGCCCCTGGCAGCCGTCACCACCTTCGCCGCCCCCCTCTTAATCGGCCTGCTGGGCGGCGAGGAATTTTTACCCCATGGGGCCGTCGCCTTGCAATTGGTCATGTGGTCCATCCCCATCGGCTGGATGAACAGCGTCACCAATTACGTCTTAATCGCCCTCGGCGTCGAAAAGCGGCTCACCAACGCCTTCATTGCCGGGGTCGCCTTCAACGTCATCACCAACCTCATTTTCCTGCCCCGCTACAGCTATGTCGCCGCCTCCATCACCACCATCTTGTCAGAAGTTGTTTTACTGGGCCTGTTCGCTTATTACTTACGACCGGTCATGCCCGACGTTCGGTGGAATAAAATATTGGTACGGCCGTTAGCCGTCACTGCCCTCATGCTCTGGGTCATGGTCCTCGGCAGCCAGTTTAATCTCATAGCCGGCGTCATAGCCGGCATTATCGCCTATCCCGTTGGCCTGCTGCTGCTGCGCGTCTTCGGCGAGGAAGAAAAGCGCATCCTCTCCTCCCTGCTCCCAGAACGAGTCATGGTTCGCCTCGCCCCTTTCCTGTAAAAATGTCACGCCAAGACGCCAAGACGCCAAGTAATTATATTGCCTATATGGTGGTGATATTGTTGGTTGCGGCCGTTCTTCGCCTCTACGGCCTCAACAACCTCTCCCCGCCCGGACTAGAGCATGACGAAGTCGCCCACTGGCTCATCAACCAGGACATCCTGGCCGGCAACCACGCCATCTACTTTACCGAAGCCTACGGTCACGAAGCCGGCTACCACTATTATCAGACCATCTTCATGATGCTGTTAGGCAACAACGCCCTCGCCCTTCGTTTGCCCTCCGCCTTTGCCGGGCTGCTCGGTCTGGCTGTCAGCTTTGCCCTGGTGCGCCGTCTCTTTGGTTTGAAAACGGCCCTTTTCTCAACCGCCCTCCTGGCCGTCCTCTTCTGGCCCATTTTTTACAGCCGCCTGGGACTGCGGGCCATTTCCCTGCCCCTCCTATCCGGCCTTTCCGCTTATTTCTGGTGGCAAGGCTGGCGATTGAAGGATAATGTCAAGAAGGGTGAATTCAACGAATGGCAATATTTTGCGCTGGCCGGTTTTTTTGCCGGTCTAACGCTACACACCTACATGGCTGCCAGGGCTGTGCCTATTTTTTACGTGCTCTTCGTCGTTTATCTGTTTTTGGTCGCCCGCCCAACCTTCCGCCGCCGCTGGCGAGGCATCCTGCTCTTTTTCATCGTTTACATCATCGTCGCCCTGCCCCTGGTCCTATATTTGCTCAATAATCCCACGGCTGAATTTCGCATCAGCGAAGTAGACGCCCCCCTCCGATCCTTGCGAGACGGCAACCTCCAACCGGTTCTCGAAAATAGCCTCAAAATCTTCGGTATGTTCGGTATAGAGGGCGATCCTCTCTGGCGGCAAAACGTCGCCGGACTGCCCGTTTTTGATATATTGACGGCCGTCCTATTCTACGCCGGCCTACTCATCGCCTTATGGCGCTGGCGCCAACCAAAATATAGTTTTCTTATCCTCTGGTTATCCACAGCCGCTATCCCCAGCCTCGTCACCATAGACGCCCCCAGCAGCATCAGAATCATCAATACTCTCCCTATAGTGACTGTTTTTCCGGCCATTTCTTTACGTCTTATTCACAGTTACTCACACTTATCCACAGTTTCTCCACAGTTATCCACAGCAAGGTGGGGAAAACTTGTGCCGCTGCTCGTTGCCCTGACCCTGATGCTCAATCTCGGCCGTACCACCTGGAATCTCTTCAACATCTGGCCCAATAACGAAGAAGTCCAATTCGTCTGGCAGGCTGCTTTCACCGATATAGCTGAGCATTTGGACACCTGGCAGGTGGGCGGATCGGCAGCTGTCGGCGGCTGGACGCCGGAAACGATGGACCCACCCACCATGCGCTTATTGCTGCGCCAGGAAGATTTAACTTTGCGCTACTTCGACCCTACCCAATCTGTTATTCTACCTGCCGCCACACCGCAGGAGATGACTCATCTGGCCTGGCCTGCCATCTTACCCCTGGCCCCAGAACTTGAACAAAAATTGTTGGATTGGGGTCTGGCTGCGACAACGTTTCATTCTTACGCCGTTACGCCTTTTACTAATTTATCCGCTCCCCCAGCCCGATTTCCTGCTGATTTAACTTTCGGTGATGAGATAACTTTTCTTGGGTATGATTTATTGGAGCCACAAGCATTGCTGACGCCTGGGCCCCACCGGCTCCTGACTTTTTGGCGGATAGAACGGCCGACCACCGAACCCCGCCGCTTCTTTCTCCATCTCGTTGACCAGCAGGGCCGGCCCATCGTCCAACAAGACACCCTCGGCGCCCCCGCCGAACATTGGCAAACGGGTGACCTGATCATCCAACTTCACACCCTCGAAGTGCCGCCAACCGACAGCCCCGTCTCATTACTTCTTGGCATCTACAACCCCGAAACAAACCGGCGTTTAACAACCGCCGCCGGCCAGGATGCAATTCTTTTGAGCGACCCCTGATCTGATTTTTCACACGCATTCGTATCAACTGGCAAAAGGAGTAAAATAAACGGCCGTACCGCACACTTGTGTCCTTCGGAGTATTTGAATGAGCAGCTGGATCAATACCATACGCCCCACAATAACCACCCAATTAGAAAAAATTGAGCCCCCCGACTCGTTAGTCCTCGTTATCACGGCCGTACTGGTTGGCGGCGGCACCGGCCTGGGCGCTGTTATATTCGTACGCTTGCTATCCCTGATAACCGGCATCAACGAAAGGGTAATCGACCTATGGCCAACTTCCTTCAATTTGCCGCCAATGTTGGTAGTTGTCATGGGAACCGCCGGACTCATCGTCGGTTACATGGTCAATCGCTGGGCCAGGGAAGCCAAGGGACACGGGGTTCCCGAAGTAATGGAAGCCGTCGCCCTCCGCGGCGGCCGTATCCGGCCCCGTGTTGCGCTAATAAAGGTCCTGGCCTCTTCCATCACCATCGGCTCCGGCGGCTCAGCCGGACGTGAAGGGCCAATCGTCCAGGTCGGTTCTGCCCTCGGTTCAACTCTGGGCCAATTGCTCCACCTTTCAGGCGACCGCATCCGGACCCTGGTTGCCTGTGGCGCGGCTGCCGGTATCGCCGCCACCTTCAATGCCCCCATTGCCGGGGCCATCTTTGCCCTTGAAGTCATCCTGGGCCGGTTTACAACCCGTTATTTTGGGGCCGTAGTCATCAGTTCCGTCTCGGCCAGTATAATTGGCCGCGTATTTTTGGGCGCTCAGCCAGCCTTCGTCGTTCCCGCCTATCCGCTGACCAGCTTCGGAGAGCTACCCATTTATATCATTCTGGGCTGTTTATCAGCCCTGGTCGCGGTCACATTTGTAAGGCTGCTCTATCGTATGGAAGGTCTCTTCGATAGATGGAATCTCCATCCTGCCTTCAAAGCATCCATTGGCATGATCCTGACTGCGCTGGTTGCCTCCCTCATACCAGGCGGGTTGGTCCTGGGACCAGGGCTCGAATTCATTGGCGAAGCGATAGCCGACGATTTCAGTGTCGCCTTTAATATTATGCTCCTGTTGCTCATTCTAAAATTGTTAGCAACCTGTTTTACCCTTGGGTCTGGCAATTCTGGTGGTGTTTTTGCGCCCAGCTTATTTATGGGCGCCATAGTGGGCGGCATCATTGGCAACCTGGCTCAAAATCTATTCCCCGAAATCGTTGGTCACCCTGGCGCCTATGCAATTGTGGGCATGGCGGCCGTTTTCGCCGCTGCCGCCCGTGCCCCAATCACGGCCATTCTGATTGTTTTTGAGATGTCCAACGATTACCAGCTCATTCTCCCTCTCATGATGGCGACGGTTCTATCTACCCTGGTAGCTGAACTTCTATTCCGGGAATCAATTTACACCTTGAAACTCCGTCTCAAAGGTATCTCGCTCCAACACGGCCGTGACCGGGACGTTATGCAAAACCTATCAGTCCAAGATGCCATGGACCGCAATCCCTACGTCGTCGAAAAAACAATGCCCCTGGACGAATTGCTCCGCTTCTTCCAAAAGGCCCACGCCCACAGTTTCCCAATTGTCGATCAAGACCACCATCTGATCGGCATCGTCAGTATGACTGACTACGAACGGTATATTGAGACCGGAGAGCCTGATGGCCATACCGTCGCCGATATAGCCACCATTGGCGACATACTTATCGCTTACGAAGATGAACCGTTGGGCGATGTCCTCCAGCGCATCGCCCTGCGGGATGTCAACAAGCTGCCGGTCGTTTCTCGCCGCGACCCCAAAAAAGTCGTAGGTGTCATTCGACGGCGCGATATCGTCAAAGCCTATAACCTGGCCCTGAGTCGCCGGGTAAAAGATAACAATCAAGGCCGCATCCAAAATCCCTGGCGTTCAATAGACAACACCGAATTCCTTGAGATAGAAATACCCCCCGGCAGTTTTGCGGCCGATAAATCACTCATCGACCTGGCCCAACATCTGCCCCACGATTGCGTCATCGTCTCAATCAGCCGTCATGGCACCGTTCTTATACCCCACGGGGACACCGTTCTCAAACCGGGGGACCTGGTAAACGTTTTCCTCCGTCGAACCGATGAAAATGAATTGCGGGCTTGTTTGTTGGGAGATTATTCGGCCGAATCAGACAGCGAACGACCGATAAATACGTTCGAATAGGTCAAGGCCGGGCCTGCCGAAGACAAAAGATGGCCTCGACAGACCCGAGTAAGACCAAAATTAGATTTAATTGTTTATTGAATATTAGAAACTTTTAACTGGATCTCCCCGGCGGGAACATTAACAGTTACGGTTTGACCTTTTTTGGCTCCTAACAATGCCCGGCCGATTGGCGATTCATTAGAGATTCGGCCGTTGCTGGGATCCGCCTCGTGGGCGCCAACAATGTAATACGTCTCCGGTTCATCTTCATAATCCGGCTCCACAACAGTAACCGTGCTGCCAATTCTGACCTTGTCATTTCGGCCGTCGTGGTCAATTACCTCCGCCCGCCGCAGCGAATCTTCCAGGTCTTTAATCCGGCCTTCCACAAAAGCCTGTTCCTGCTTGGCGTAATCATAGTCCGCATTTTCCGACAGATCGCCGTGCGAAATAGCCACCTCAAGCCGGTCAGAAATCTCTGCCCGTTTCTCAGTTTTCAAATATTCCAGCTCTTCTTTAATTTTTTGCAAGCCTTCTTTCGTCAAATAAGTGACATCTTCTCTCATAACATGTTCTCCAAACATTAAAACGACGACCTAAAAGTAGTAGGTCAATCACCCTCTGCATCTTAAATTGTCAATACTTGTTGCAATAAGGGTGGAACTATTTCCTCTGGGGCGGGAAGAGAGGACGGTTCCCGGAATATTTTTGCCGATAATACCAAAATTTCATCGTTGGTTTTTTTGTATTTATTAGCGCTATCAAGAAAGAACCCCGCAAGGTGCGGGGTAGTTCCCTTAGTTTTTGGAAGCCCCAATATTATACCGCAGCCAGGCTATTCTGTCTAGCAGCAGCGCTTGTTCGCTGAGAAAACGTATAGAAAACGACATTCGTTTACTTCTGTGTTAAAATCTTTCGGTTATGAGCAAACATTCACAATCATCAACATCATCAAATGCTCTACGCGTATTCTATGCCCTGATTTTTCCCTTACTAGGCTCCATTGTGTTCAGCGGCCTCGTGATCGCCTTGAGAGGCGCCCCGGATGACGCCCAGCGCCAGACTGCGTTGCAGTTAGCAGGTGTGGGGCTGGTAGCCTGGTTCCTGGGCTTAAACTGGTATCGCATTCCAGGCCTGGGGCTGCGGGGACATCGTGCCCTGTATGCCGGAATCGGTTTTGCCGTTTTAGGCTGGCTGGCCTTTTTTATCGTCCGTTTCGCCACCGTTGCCGGTGAAATTATCAGTATGCCAAATGCCGGCCAAACCTTCATCTATCTCCTGCTCTTTGAAGCCTTTTGCACCCAGCTGTGGACCTTTGGACTATTTTTTAGGGCTGCTGCCGATTGGCGTGGGCCATTAACGGCCGCAATTGCCAGTGGTATCCTGTTCGGCACAGTTGCCTTCTTACTCTTCGAAGAGTCATTCGAGGATCCCACCTTGCCGGCTTTTGTCTATTTCGTCATGTGGGGCATTCTATATGGCATGATCCGGCTTCGAACCGGCAGTATCATCGGCATTGTCATTATCCAGGCCCTCCATAGTTGGTCTGCCTGGCAGTTGTTTGCCCCCGTCAACCAGCCCGACCCCTCCCAACTGAACAACCTGTACCTCATTTCAACCTTTTTATATCTGATTATCATCTGGCGTTTGTGGCCCAAAAAAGAGGAAGATTATCGTGTCTGAAGTATCCGTTTCTATTGACAACCGTGTGCGGCTCACCGCGGCGGTTTTAGCCGCCAGCCATTGGCCCGATCACGAACAGGCCCAGAAGCCCCATGCCGTCCACACCCAGGCTAAAATGACCCGCCAATATGTCAGCGACTTTGCCGGTCACCCCGCGACCCACACGGTCAACGCCCTGCTTGAAAGCGGCGATTTGGACCTGGCAGCGTTGTTCTCGGCCGTTCTGCGGGCCAATTGGCCCCTGCTAGAGCCGGTTGAGCCGCTCCCGGAAGCCTACGCTGACGGCACATTTTTGCAGCAACTGGCCGATTTTTACACCGATTCCGCCATTGCCGCCTTCTTCTGGTCAGATCACAACGCCGTCTGGACAGAAGCCGCCCGGGACTTGAAAGAAATATTTGAAAACAGCAGACTGCCGGATTTCCTCAGAAAGTTAACTGGTCAGGAACTGGCACAAAATATCGTCGTGACGCCCAACCTTTCCTATCCAACGTTGCAAACCATCGGCGCAGAAACGGCCGACGCCCTTTTCCTGATTATACCGCCGCCGCCGGCCTGGGGTGAATCACCTCCCTGGACCTACCATGAAGACCCCGGCTGGGTTGTCGCTCGAAGCTGCTATGCCCTGACCGAAATTTTGCTGGCCAGCGAACTTCAAAGCTTAGACAGCAGCCAGCAGAAATTACTCCGCCACGCGGCCGTTACCCTTTGCCTTGAAGAAACACTTAGCGAGCAAGAATCTAACTCCTATCTGGTCAAGAGCCAAAAACAACACAACCTGCCCGACCTGCCTGCCACCGTCGAAAAAATGAGAGCATTTTTACTTGAGGGCGACGACCACTCAGTGACCGATATCATCTAACATATTATAGAAACTTTGCGTCTTTGCCCCGCATTCTTTGCGGCCTTTGCATCCTTGCGTTAAAAAATAAAGGAGAACCAAATGCCTGAATACGAATACATTCTGACCCGGACTGAAGGGCGAGTTGGCGTCGTTCAACTAAACCGCCCCAAAGTCCTGAACGCCCTGAGCCGGGGAATTATGTCCGAATTGATGGATGCCCTGGAATCATTTGACACCGACCCCGACATCGGCTGTCTGATTATCACCGGCAACGAACGGGCCTTCGCCGCTGGAGCCGACATCACCGAGATGGCAACCGCCACCCCGGTCTCCATGCTCGATAACCCCTTCATCGATTACTGGGACCGGCTGGGGCGTATATCGAAACCGGTCGTAGCGGCCGTTTCCGGTTATGCGCTTGGCGGCGGCTGTGAATTGGCCATGGCCTGTGACATGATTATTGCCAGCGAAACCGCCCGCTTCGGCCAGCCTGAAATCAATATCGGTGTTATTCCCGGCGCCGGCGGCACCCAGCGCATGACCCGCGCCGTCGGCAAAGCCCTGGCCATGGAAATTGTCTTAAACGGCCGTTTCCTGACCGCCGCCGAAGCCCTCCAACATGGCCTGGTCAACCGCGTCTTCCCCCCCGAAGTTTATATTGAAGAAGCCGTTAAATTCGCGGCCGAAATCGCCGCCCGCGCCCCTGTCGCCCTGCGCATGGGTAAAGAGGCCGTCAACGCCGCCTTCGAGATGTCCCTTCAAGCCGGTTTGGCCCACGAACGCCGCCTCTTCTACATGCTCTTCGCCACCGAAGACCAGAAAGAAGGTATGGACGCCTTCGTCAACAAACGGCCGCCCAACTGGCAGGGAAAATAATGACAATCTTCTGCCGCAATTTCGTTTCAGTAATTGGTAGTTAGTAATTGGGTAATTGAACTCGCCAATTACTAATTACCAATTACCCCCTCCGCCTTCTATGCCCACCTACCTCACCTCCGAAGAAGACTTCCTCTGGCACTGCGCCCGCCACTGGCGGCAGCAAGACCAACTTAGAATCGCAGCCCAACCGCTCTGGCCCCGATTAGATTGGAAACGAGTTCTCAAAATCGCCAGAACCAACAAAATGCAGACCCTGCTCTTCACCGCCCTCAAAGCAACCGGTTGTTTTTACGAACTGCCTGACAACATCCGCCTCGAATTAAGCCAAGACGCCGAAAAAATGGCCCGGTTGGCCGAAGGCTACGCCGTTCCCCTGGCTGAATATTTAGAAAGAGCCGCAGCCGAAAACGTACCTACTGTCGTCCTTAAAGGACTCTCCATCTCCAACAACTACTACCAGAATCCCGCCATGCGTCCCGGCGGCGACATTGATCTCCTGGTCCGCAAAAAAGACCTTCACCCCTCCTTGAAAATCCTGGACGAAATGGGCAACTATCGCTGGCACAAATTGCTTGATGACCGCTACTACGAACGCCACCATCTGCACCAGATTCGCGGCCGTCTTGACACCCGCATCTGGTTCGAAGTCCATTGGGCCTTAGACCACCCTTACACCCTTCTGACCGTCGATTACAACGGCATGCTGGATCGGGCTGAACCGGGAACCCTCCTCAACCAGCCAGTCTATGATCTCGCTCCCGCAGACCAGCTCTTGAGCCAGGTCATCCACCTCGTCAAACACGCCATCTATCTCCCCGCCACCATAGAACGGCCGGATATGCGCCGCATCATCCTCGCCGACGGTATGCTGATGTACTTCCTCGACATCGCCGAAACCCTCCGCTATTATCAACACTCCCTTGACTGGCCTCAAACAATCCGGCTGGCTCAAGAATGGGGCACGGCCGATATGCTCGCCTCCGTTCTCATTATCTGTCACCAACACCTCAAAGCCCCCATCCCCGCCGCTGTCCTGGCCCAATTAAAGGTTAAAAAAGCCAGCCGGATCAACCATTACATCATGCACCGCCTGGTCGAGTTTGAAATCGCCCGCTACCTGGGAGAAAAGCCATCACGCCTCTGGGCCTTTCTCGTCGGCTACCAGGAATCGCTCGTCTTACGGCCGATCCGCATCCTCGACGCCCTGACCTACCTCTTCCCCCCGGCCGAATTTTTACAGCGCCGCTACGGCCGTGCCAACCTCCAAACCCGCCTCCGACA
>JABAOG010016374.1_pt1 | contig 16443 bp, 13 predicted proteins | sample 7062131 | NCBI WGS metagenome assembly JABAOG01 (sample SAMN14538629, study PRJNA623070) | marine sediment metagenome | biome: marine biome [ENVO:00000428]; feature: marine pelagic biome [ENVO:01000023]; material: deep marine sediment [ENVO:00002113] | place: India: Arabian Sea | collected...
CAGGCCGTAGGCGCGGATCTTGTTCTTGAGCCCGATCCCGCGCCCCTCCTGGCGCATGTAGAGCAGCACGCCCTGCCCCTCCTCCTCGATCATCTGCAGCGCCGCCTCGAGCTGCTCGCCGCAGTCGCAGCGCAGCGAGCCGAAGGCGTCGCCGGTCAGGCACTCGCTGTGGACGCGCACCAGCACCGGCTCGTCGGGCGCGATCTCGCCCTTCACCAGCGCCATGTGGTCGACGTGGTCGATGTCGTTCTCGTAGACGATGCAGCGGAAGTCGCCGGCCACGCGCGTGGGCATGATCGCCTCGGCGGCGCGCCGCACCAGCTTCTCCTTGCGCAGCCGGTACTGGATCAGGTCGGCGATGGTGACGATCTTGATCTCGTGCTCGCGGGCGAAGCGCGCCAGGTCCGGCATGCGCGCCATGGTGCCGTCGTCGTTCATGATCTCGCAGATCACGCCGGCGGGCTTGAGCCCGGCCAGGCGGGCCAGGTCCACCGAGGCCTCGGTCTGCCCGACCCGGCGCAGCACGCCGCCGGGGACCGCCCGCAGCGGGAAGACGTGGCCGGGCCGTCGCAGGTCGCCGGGCCGGGTCTCGGGGTCCACCAGCAGCTCGATGGTCCGGGCCCGGTCCTGGGCGCTGATGCCCGTGGTCACGCCGAAGCGGGGGTGCGCGTCCACGCTCACGGTGAACGCCGTCCGGAAGGCCTCGGTGTTCTGGTCGGCCATGAGCGGGAGCCCCAGCTGGTCGGCCCGGGTCGGCGTGAGCGTCACGCAGATCAGCCCCCGGGCGTGGGTGGCCATGAAGTTCACGGCCTCGGGCGTGATCTCGGAGGCCGCGCAGACCAGGTCGCCCTCGTTCTCCCGGTCCTCGTCGTCCGCCACGATCACCATCCGCCCGGCGCGGATGTCCCGGATCGCGTCCTCCACCGAGTCGAACGTCGGCTTCTCCCTATCCATCCGGCCTCCCCGGCCCCCTCTTCTTCATGTACTCCACCACGAACCGCCCCAGCATGTCTCCCTCGAGGTTAACCCCGTCGCCGGGCTTTAGGTCCCCCAGCGTCGTGTGCTCCCAGGTGTACGGGATCAGCGCTACCTGGGCCACGTCCGGGGCCGGCATGGCGTTCACCGTGAGGCTCACGCCGCTCATGGCGATGGAGCCGTGGAGCACGGTGACCTCCCCCACGACCTCCGGCAGGCGGACATCCAGCAGGACGTGCTCCCCGTCCCGCTCCACCGCCACGACCTCGCCCACGGCGTCCACGTGGCCCTGGACCATGTGCCCGCCGAAGCGGTCGCCCACGGCCAGCGCGCGCTCCAGGTTCACCGGGGAGCCCCGGGTCAGGGCGCCGAGTGTGGTCCGGGAGAGGGTCGTGGCGATGGCCTCCACCTCGAAGCCGGCCCCGTCGACCGCCGTAGCCGTGAGGCACACGCCCTCCACGGCGATGGAGTCACCCTCCCGGAGCTCGGGGGCGAACGGCGCCGCTACCCGGAGGGTGCGCCCGTTCTCCACCGGCGTCACCACCTCGACCCGACCCACGGCCTCCACGATCCCCGTGAACATCAGCCGCTCCCGTCGATGATCATCAGCACATCCGGGCCGACGCCGCGCACCTCCACCCGCCGGCCCTGGAACCCCACCCCGGGGAACGCCGGGACGCCTCCGGCGCCCAGCACCGTCGGGGCGTAGAAAAGATACAACCGGTCGACGCGGTCGGCCTCCATCAGGGCGGCCGCGATTCGGCCGCCGCCTTCGCACAGCACGGTTCGCACCCCCGTCGCGGCGAGTCGGTCGAGCCCCGCGGCCAGATCCACGCCTCCCTCGGCCGCCGGGACGTCGAGCACCTCCACCCCCCGCTCACGAAGCGCGTGGACGTGTTCCCGGGGCGCGTCGGCCGCCGCCAGCAGCACCACCGGGACGTCCCGGGCCGTGCGTGCCAGCCGGCCGTCCGGCGGGAGCGTCGCGCCGGCGTCGGCCACGACCCGGATGGGGGGGACCCTGGGCGCCGGGGCGTGGCGGACCGTCAGCTCCGGGTCGTCGATCCGGGCCGTGCGAGCGCCGATGAGGATCGCGTCGAAGCCGCTCCGCAGGCGGTGGACCTCCTCCTCCGCCTCCGGGCCGGTGATCCGGGTGCGCGCCCCCGCCCGCGCCGCGATCCGGGCGTCCAGCCCCAGCCCGAACTTGACGGCCACGAAGGGTCGACCCCGCTCGAGGGGACCGAGGAAAAGGGCGTTCTCCGCCCGGGCACGCTCCCGCTCCACCCCCTCGCGGACCTCGACGCCCTCCGCCGCGACCCGCGCCCCGCCCCCGCCCGCCTCCGGATGCGGATCCGCCGTCGCGTAGACCAGCCGCCGGATCCCGTGGCGTACGATGGCGTCCGTGCAGGGCGGCGTCTTCCCGTGATGCGCGCAGGGCTCGAGGGTGACGTACAGCGTCGCGCCCCGGGCCGCCGACCCCGCGGCCTCCAGCGCCTCCACCTCCGCGTGGGCGCCGCCGTACTCCCGGTGGGCCCCCTCGCCCACGATGGCGCCGTCCCGGACCACCACGGCCCCCACGAGCGGGTTCGGGTGGACCCGGCCCCACCCCACCCGGGCCAGCTCGAGGGCCCGGTGCATGAAGCGCGCGTCCGCCTCGGCCCCGGTCCCCGGTCGGGTCCTCCCGTGGCTCGTCACGCCGCGCCTAGATCGAGAGCCGGAGCGCGACGCTCGCCCACCACCCCACCGGGTCCACCGCCACGTCCCCCGGCAGCCCCGGCGGCGCGGGGGCCTCCTGCCAGCCCAGCTCGGCCGAGGCGTGCAGGATCAGCAGCGTCCACGACGCGTTCACGAACCCCGACCACCGGTCCGTGGTCGCATCCGCCGCCTCCTCGATCCGGGGTCCCAGCGGGAAGGAGCGGTACGCCAGGTCCACGTCGCTGCCGTAGCGGTCGACGGCGACGCCGGCCGTGAGCCCGACCGCAGCGATCCGCTTGCTCGCCGCCAGCGTCGCGCTCAGGTCCGAGATGCCGCCCCGGACGTGGCCGTCGGTCGTGGCGCCCGATGGATCCCCGTACGCCACGCCCCCGCTCCGGCCGTACGCGAGCGTCAGGCTCACCCCCGGCAACGTGAACGACTCCCGGAGCCCGCCGACCCGGAGCCCCAGCGACCACCCCCACACGCCCCCGGATTCGAATCCCTTGCCGCCGGGCAGCCCGGCGTAGCCGATCCGGCCGATGGCATCCAGCGACAGGACGCCGCCCACGGTCGGCATGGGGGACAGCCCCGGCAGGATCCCCACTGTGCCCTGGGTCGAGAGCGCGGGGACCAGGGACCGGCTGCTGCCCGCGGCGCGATCCGGGAGCGGAGGCAGCTCCATCGGCACGAGCACCAGGCGCGTCGAGAGGCTGATCCGCGGCACGGAGCCCAGGCGCATCCCCAGCGTGCTGGCGGTCCCCGGAACCGGGCTGCCGCCCCAGAGGGCGACGCCCAGGCGGGGGTGGACGAGCCGGACGGCGGCGGCCGCCAGGTGGCATTCGCCGCTCTCCCCCTCGAGGCGGACGCATAGCCTGGCGAGGTCGTCCTGACCGGCCGCGCCGGCAGGGGCGGCGAGCCCGAGGGCCACGACGGCCAGCGCCGCCCCGGCCCTACCGGAGGACCACCGCCTCGCCGCCATCCGGTCGGTTCTGGACCGCGCCCAGCACCCACGCGTCCTCCCCGGCGCCGCGGAGCGCGTCGCCCGCGCGATCGACTTCGTCGGGGTCCACCACCAGGATCAGTCCCACCCCCATGTTGAAGGTGCGGAACATCTCGTCGTCATCGATGCCGCCCGCCTCCATCACGCCGAGGAACTCCGCCGGCGGACGCCACGTCGAGCGGTCCACGGCCGCCTGGAGCGACGCCGGGATCGACCGGTCGAGGTTGCCCGGGATCCCGCCGCCCGTGATGTGCGCGAGGGCCCGGACGCGGCCGGCGGCGATCAGGGGGTGCACGGCGGCGAGGTAGCTCCGATGCACGCGCAGAAGGACCTCGCCCACCGGGTCGCCGTGGCCCGGGAACGGGTCCCCCAGGTCCAGGCCGAGGCGCTCGAACAGGAGCTTCCGGAGCAGCGAGTAGCCGTTGGTGTGGAAGCCGGCCGAGGCGACGCCCAGGAGCACGTCCCCGGCCCGCACACGGGAGGGGCCGGGCCGACCGTCCTCTTCCACCGCCCCGACGACGAAGCCCGCCAGGTCGTACTCGCCGGGCCGGTAGAAGCCCGGCATCTCGGCGGTCTCGCCGCCCAGCAGCGCGCACCCGTTCTCCCGGCAGCCGCGGGCCAGCCCCTCCACCAGCTCGCCCACCACGCCCTCCTCGAGGGCGCCCATCCCGATGTAGTCGAGGAAGAACAGAGGGCGGGCCCCCTCGACCAGGATGTCGTCCACGCAGTGGTTGACCAGGTCCTGGCCGACGGTGTCGTGGCGCCCGGCCCGCATGGCGACCTTGAGCTTGGTCCCGACCCCGTCCGCCGACGCCACCAGCACCGGGGAGGACAGGTCTCCGGGCACCCGGAACAGGCCGCCGAAGCCCCCGACCGCGGACAGCACGCCCTCCGTCGCGGTGGACGCCACGAGCTGGCCGATCCGGCCCTTGGCCCGCTCGGCCGCCGCCCGGTCCACCCCGGCGTCGCGGTAGCGCAGCCCCTCACCCATGGACCGGCGCCACCGGGTGGTCGAAGGCGGTCAGCTCGCGGAACTCCCGGACGCGGCCGTACACCTCGTCCACCTCCAGGTCCACCAGCCGATCCAGCCCCATCCGCTCGCACACGAGGGAGCCGGTGGCCGACCCGAAGATCATGGCCCGGCGCAGCTCGTCCTCGTCCACGGACCCGGTGTAGGCGAGCCAGCCCAGGAACCCGCCGGCGAAGGCGTCGCCCGCCCCGGTGGGGTCGAAGACCTCCTCCAGCGGATAGCCGGGGGCGAAGAAGGTGTGGGTCTCGGTGAAGAGCAGCGCGCCGTGCTCGCCCTTCTTCACCACCACGATCCGCGGGCCGCGCTCCCGGATCCAGCGGGCGGCCCGGGTCAGGTTGTAGTCGCCGGACAGCTCCCGGGCCTCGCTGTCGTTGATCATGAGGCAGTCGACGCGGCCGAGGAGCTCCACCAGCGAGTCCCGCTTGCCCTCGATCCAGTAGTTCATGGTGTCGCACGCCACGAATCCGGGCGAGGCGACCTGGTCCAGCACCTGGAGCTGGAGGTCGGGGTCGATGTTGGCGAGGAAGACCCATTCGGAGTCGCGGAAGGATGCGGGGATAGCCGGATCGAAGTCGGCGAACACCCCGAGGCGCGTCTCCAGCGTGTCGCGGGAGTTGAGGTCGTAGTCGTAGCGACCGGCCCAGAAGAAGCTCTCGCCCGGCTCCCGTTCCAGCCCCCCGAGGTCCACCCCCCGGCGGCGCAGGAACTCGAGCCGGTCCTCCGGGAAGTCATCCCCTATGACCGCGACCAGCCGGACCGGGTGGAAGAGGGAGGCCGCCGCCGCGAAGTAGGTGGCGGCTCCCCCGAGGGTCCGGTCCACCTTCCCGAACGGCGTCTCGATCCGGTCGAGGGCCACGCTGCCCACGACGAGTATGCTCATGCCTCGTCCTCTCTCTCCATGCGGTCCGGCGCGCTCAGGCCCAGCACTCCCAGGCCGTTACGCAGAACGATCCGGATCCCCCGGGCCAGCGCCAGGCGGGCGGCTCGGAGCTCCGGATCCTCGACCAGCACCGCCAGCTCCGGGTTCCGGCTCGGGTTCCCCGAGTGGTACCACGAGTTGGCCATGCCGGCGGTCTCCTCAAGGTAGTCGCACACCAGGTGGGGCGCACGGTCCGCCGCCGCCCGGGCGATCACCTCCGGGAATCGGGCCAGCTGCTTGATCAGCGCCGTCTCGTCCCCGGTCTCGAGCCGCTCCAGCGCCAGGGGCTTGCCGGCCCGCGGGTCCGGGACGACGCCCGCCTTGCGGAAGATGCTCATCATCCGGGCATGGGCGTACTGGACCTTGAAGACCGGGTTCTTCTCCGAGTGGTCCAGGGCCAGGTCCAGGTCGAACACCATCTGGGTCTCCGCCCGCCGCATCAGGAAGAAGTAGCGGGCCACGTCCGGGCCGGTCTCGTCGAAGAGCTCCCGCAGCGTCACGAAGTCGCCCGCCCGCTTGCTCAGCTTCACCTCCTGGCCGCCCCGGAGGATGCGGACCATCTGGACGACCTCGACATCGAGGAAGCCGGACAGGCCCAGCGCGGCCAGCCCCGCCTGCATCCGGGGGACGTAGCCGTGATGGTCGGCGCCCCACACGTTGATGGCGTGATCGAAGCCCCGGCGCGCCTTGTCCCGGTGGTAGGCGAGGTCCGGGACGAAATAGGTGTGGGTGCCGTCCTGCTTGACCAGGACCCGGTCCTTGTCATCGCCGAACCCCGTGGTCCGAAGCCACGTGGCACCGTCCCGCTCGTACAGCAGGTCCTTCTCCGCCAGGACGTCCAGCGTCTCCCCGACCAGCCCCTCGTCGTAGACCCGGCTCTCCGGGTACCACTCGTCGAAGATGATCCCGAACGCCTTCAGGTCCTCGGCCTGGTCCGCCTTGAGCCGGGCCACCGCCCACTCCCGGATCAGGTCGAGCCGCTCCGCGTCCCCGGCCCCCGCCACCCGCTCCCCCAGCTCCCGGTCCAGCTCCGCCGCCAGGTCCCGGACGTACCCGCCGCGGTAGCCGTCCTCCGGGAGCTCCGCCTCCTCGCCCCGGAGCTGCCGCCACCGGACGTCCACGGACTCCGCCAGCCGATCGATCTGGACGCCCGCGTCGTTCACGTAGAACTCCCGGTGCGGCGCGTCACCCGACCAGGCCAGCAGGCTCGCGATGGCATCGCCCAGCGCCGCGCCCCGACCGTGGGCCACGTGCAGCGGCCCCGTGGGGTTGGCGGACACGAACTCCACCATCACGCGCCGCGGCCGCTCCGGGTCGCTGCGCCCGTAGCGGGAATCCTCCAAGAGGATCCGCTTCAGCAGCGACTGGAGCTGGGCCCCGGAGAGCCGGAAGTTGATGAACCCGGGTCCCGCCACGTCCGCGCTCCGGACCCCGGCCCCCGTAAGATCGAGCTTCTGGAGGATCAGGGCCGCGACCTCTCGCGGCGCCTTCCCCAGGCGACCCGCCAACACCATGGCGAGATTGGTGGCCCAGTCGCCGTGTTCGGGGTTCCTGGGCCGGTCCAGCTGGACCTCGACCTCGCCCGCCCCGAGCTCCGCCGCCGCGTCCGCCAGCTTCTGCTTCAACCGCGACTCCGCCGTCACTCCGCCTTCCCCTTCCCCTTCCCGGTTTCCTTTCCCGCCTTCGTGGAGCCGGAGTCCGAGCCGCCGGTGTCCGCCGCCCCGCTCCCGCCCGACGCCGCCTTGTCGCTCCCCGCCCCGGCCGACTTGCCCTCGTCCCTGGCGGCCGCCTTCCGGTAGCTGTCGCTCCGGTAATCCGTGATGTAGAAGCCCTCGCCCTTGAACAGCAGGCCCGCGCCGCCGGACAGGATGCGCTCCGCGGCCTGCCCGCACTCCGGGCACTCGGCCTCCGGCGGGTCGCTCATCCGCTGGAACTTCTCGAACTCGTGCCCGTCCGGGCACCGGTACTCGTAGGTCGGCAATTCAGTGCTCGCGTATCGATGAAGGTGACGCCGTTCCCCGGCCTCGCGGCCGGGCCGACTCCAGGGTAGGAAAAGTAATGCCGCCGCGTCTCACAGGTTCCGTCAGCTCCCGCGGTAGACGCCCCAGGACTCCCGGAGCACGTCGCTGATCTCACCCAGCGTGGCCATGCACTTGACCGCGTCGACGATGGGGGGGAGGAGGTTCCCCGAGCCGGTGGCGGTCTTCCGGACCGCCTCCAGGGCGCGGCCCAGCGCCCGCTCGTCCCGCTCCCGGCGCACGGCGGCGAGGCGGCCGCGCTGGTCCGCCTCGAGGGTGCCGTAGTCGGGCTGCTCGATGCGCACGGACGCCTCGTCCTCCCGGTACTCGTTCACGCCCACGATGACCCGGTCGCCGGACTCCACCGCCCGCTGGTGCTCGTACGCGGACCGGTGGATCTCCTCCTGGAAGTACGGGATGGCCCGGGCCGCGCCGCCGCGTTCCTCGACCTCGGCGAGGTACGCCCGGGCCTTCTCCTCGAGGGCGTCCGTGAGCGCCTCGACGTACCAGCTGCCGCCCAGCGGGTCGACCGTGCCGGCGACGCCCGACTCGTGGGCCAGGACCTGCTGCGTCCGGAGCGCGAGCTTGGCGGAGTCGGCGGTGGGCAGCGCCAGCGCCTCGTCGTACGCGTTGGTGTGGAGGGACTGGGTGCCGCCCAGCACCGCGGCGAGGGCCTGCACCGTCACCCGGACGACGTTGTTCAGCGGCTGCTGCGCGGTGAGCGTGACGCCGCCGGTCTGGGTGTGGAACCGGAGCCGGGTCGAGCGATCGTCGGCATCGTAGCGCTCGCGCATGAGGCGGGCCCACAGCCGGCGGGCGGCCCGGAACTTGGCCACCTCCTCGAACAGGTCGTTGTGGGCCGCGAAGAAGAAGGACAGGCGCGGCGCGAAGGCGTCCACCCGGAGTCCCGCCGCCACGGCCCGATCCACGTACTCGAGGGCGTTGGCGAACGTGAAGGCGATCTCCTGCGCGGCCGTCGCGCCGGCCTCGCGGATGTGGTAGCCGCTGATGGAGATGGTGTTCCAGCGCGGCACCTCCGCGGCGCAGAACGCGAAGGTGTCGGTGATCAGCCGGAGGCTCGGCTCCACCGGGTAGATGTAGGTCCCCCGGGCGATGTACTCCTTCAGGATGTCGTTCTGGATGGTGCCGGAGAGCCGCTCCCGGGGCACGCCCCGCTCGTCGCCCAGCGCCACGTAGAGGGCCAGCAGGATCGCCGCGGTGGCGTTGATGGTCATGGAGGTGGACACCCGGTCCAGCGGGATGCCGTCGAACAGCGCCCGCATGTCGTCGAGGCTGTCGATGGCGACCCCCACCCGCCCGACCTCGCCGGCGGCCATGGGGTGGTCCGAGTCGTAGCCCATCTGGGTCGGCAGGTCGAAGGCCACGCTGAGCCCGGTCTGACCGGCGTCCAGCAGGTACCGGTACCGCTCGTTGGTCTCCCGGGCCGTGCCGAAGCCCGCGTACTGGCGCATGGTCCACAGGCGGCCGCGGTACATCGTCGGGTAGACGCCGCGGGTGAAGGGGAACGATCCGGGCGCGCCCAGGGCGGGATCCGGCGCATCCTCCGGCCCGTACACGCGCCGGACCTCGATGCCGCTGGTCGTCTCGAACGACTCGCGCCGCTCCTCACCCATCCCCGGCCTCCGCCCCGGCGTCCAGCTCCACCAGCACCGCCCCCTTCTCCACGGGCTCGCCGGCCTCCACCGCGACCCGACGGACCACCCCCTGGGATTCCGCCTTCAGGTCGTTCTCCATCTTCATCGCCTCGATGATGGCCACGCTCTGGCCCGGCTCCACCGGATCGCCCACGGCCACGGCCACGCTGACCACCAGCCCCGGCATGGGCGCCCGGATCGGACGGGGGCCCCGGTCCGCCGACTCCTGGCCCGTCATGGCCCGGATCGCCCGCGTACGCTCGTCCACCACGTCCACCTCGAACCGCTCCCCGTCCAGGTGGATGTCCCAGGCGTCACCCGCGCCGCGCTTCGCCACGAACACGTACGACCGCCCGTCGACCAGCAGGTGCCGCGTCGGCGTGCCCGGGACCCGGGTGAGCTCCGCCTCCACGGGGTCCCCGTCCACCGTCGGGACCGTGCCCGTGAGGTCGACCTCGAACGTCCTGCCCTCCACCGTCACGTAGTAACGCATGCCTTCAGCTCCACCACCGTTTCGACGTGCGCCGTCTGCGGGAACAGGTCGAAGCACACCACGTGCTCGACCCCGTACACCCCCTGCAGCCGTTCCAGGTCCCGCGCCAGCGTGGCCGGGTCACAGCTCACGTACACCACCCGACCCGCCGGTGCCGCCTCCAGCGCGGCGACCACCCCCCGGTCGATCCCCGCCCGCGGAGGGTTCAGGATCACCACGTCCGCCGGCAGCGCCTCCGCCAGCCGCGCCTCCACCGTTCCCTCCAGGATCCGGGCCGTCGGAGCGGACCGCCGGGCTTCGGCTACCGCCCCGGGGTGCGCCTCGATCCCGGTCACGGCCACCCCCTCCCGTTCCAGACGGCGGGCGTAGAGCCCGATGCCGCAATAGGCGTCCACCACGGCCGTGGGCGACCCGGCCAGCACGCGCTCCAGCACGTGGGCCTCCAGCAGCCCCGCCGCCTGCCGGTTGACCTGGGTGAACACGTCCCCGCCGAGCTCCACGTCCTCGCCGGCCCAGTGGTCGCGCAGCGCCTCCTCGCCCGCCAGCAGGCGGTACTCCCCGGCCCGGGCCGCCCGGTGCCACACCGCCGACAGCGCCGGGACCCCGTCCAGCAGCTCCTGCGGCCGGCCCGGTGCGTAGCCGCCGTCCACCGCCAGTGCCACGCTCCCCACGCGGCTGGCCCGGAGCGTGAGCCGCAGCTCCCCGCCCGACGGCAGCCGTCGCGCCTCCGGGCCCCACGCGTGGCGCAGATCCCGCCACGCGTCCGCGAGTGGCGGCTCCGGGAGCAGGCAGGCCGACGTGATGTCGACCAGCCGGTCCGGCCGCTCCAGCTCGTGGAAGCCGGCGATCACGCCGGCCGGCTCACGCCGCAGCGTGAAGGTCACCCGGTTCCTGTAGCGGAACTCGGCGGGGGAAGCCACGACCCGGGGCGGCGGGACGTCCAGCCCGCCGATCCGCCGGAGCGCGTCCGTCACGATGCCCGCCTTGGCCTCCAGTTGCGCGGGATACACGAGATGCTCGAGGGTGCACCCCCCGCACCGGTCGTAGTGGGGGCAGGGCGCCCGCCGGCGTCCCGGCGCGGGCCTGCGCAGCGAGATCAGCTCCGAGCGTGTCCAGCGCCGCTTCTCCTCCACCACGCGCACCTCGGCCTCGTCGCCGGGAGCGGTCCGGTGCACGAACGTCACCCGCCCGTCCGGCAGACGGCCCACGCCCGCTCCGCCGCTGGCGATCCCCCGCACTTCGATGGTGGCCTTCATGGCGGGCGCAAACATAGCCCGTCCTCCCGGGGGCTGAAAGGACGAACCGGCGCAGCCGGTTTGCCCGACGCGGTCCGTCTTCTCAGTCGTCCGGGCGGGGCGATTCCGCCGTGGCATTCACCTCCGCCGGCTCCCGGGCCGGCGGAGGTGATACACCGGTCTCCGTGATCTCCCGGACCATCTGGATGAATTCCTGGTTCACGACGACGTCACCCAGGGGCTTCCTGCGTGGCATCAGCACCGCGTCCCGGAGCGGGATGAACATCGGCGAGCTTTGCAGATAGTCGCTCAGCCGCTGGTCGGCCACGAGGAGGAGGCCGGCGGCGACGACATAGCCGCCTTCCAGCTCCACCTCGACCCGGCGGGGGCCTTCCATCGCCCGCGGCGCGCCCAGCGAGACCTCGCCATCCTCCGACGCCGCCCACAGGATGTTCGCCACCTTCAGCGCCAGGTGCTCCACGTTCTCGCCCGTCCCGAGCCAGCTCACGTCCGTCAGGTTCAAGTACCGATTGCGGGTCGCCAGGTAGGTCGACAGGTGCTGACCCTGGGGCACGAGGGCGTCGGCATCCATGATCCGGTGATCGCGCAGGAAGAGCCTGAGACGGCGGGGCGGACTGTTGTCGGTCTCCATCACGGTCGTGCTCCTCCCTGGCCTTCGGTACCCCATCCGCCCACGGCGCGAGCCCGCCCCGGCGGCCCCGGGGGCCCCCCCGTCCGGCCGTGGGCCTTCATACGCCACCCGCCCGCCGCACGGCGGCCCGGACCCGGGTCACGAAACGCTCCGCTTCGAGCGGCTTCTCCAGGTAGTCGTCGGCGCCGGCCTCCACGACGTCGGCCTCGTCCTCCGCACCGGACGACCCCGCGATGACGATCACCTGGATCCCGGGAGCGGCCGCCTCCGAGCGGAGGCGCGCCAGCACCTGCCGGGCGTCCATGTCGGGCAGGTCCCGGTCCAGAACGACGACCGGCGGGGCGCCCGCCTGCCCGATCCGGCGCAGCGCTTCCTCGCCGTCCCGGGCCTCCTCCACGTCGAAGCCGTGCTCGCTCAGGATCGTGCACACCTCGAGCCGGTCCTCCGGATCCCCATCCACGACCAGGATCGCGCCGCCCTCCACCGCCGGCGCCAGTTCCGTGCCGCCGCCGACCCGGGCGCCGGCCGGCTCCTCGACCTCCCCGGACGCGCCCCCGGCGCCCGTCCCGGGTCCGGCCGCCCCCGCGGCTTCCCCATCGGCGCGCTCCGCCGGGTGCAGCGGAACGGCGGGGCCATCGGGGACGAGTGATTCGCCCAGCTCACGGCGATCCAGGACGAGCCCCAGGTCCCCCATCGGCGCCTCCGGCTCCCTCGGCGCAGCCGGCGCCTGCTCATCCGGGTCGGGTCCGGCGTACTCGAGCCCGGCGCCGATCCCCTCCAGGGAGGGCTCGTGGGGCTCCACCGGGCCGCCGCCCCCGCCGTCCGAGGGCGCGAACCGCTCGAGGTCCAGGAGCCCCGCGTCCTCCTCCGATTCCGGCGGCCCGGCCGCGCGTTTCGACCCCGGCCGGGTGGGTTCCCCGACGCGCGGTCGATCCTCGCCCGGGCCGAGCACGCGCTCGAGCTCCTCCAGGGTGGTCTCCCCGCTCCGCACCCGGTCCAGGCCGACCTGGAGCAGCGGTCGCATGCCCGCGGCCGCGGCGGCGGTGTACAGCGCTGGCCGGGACGCGCCGGCCCCGATCATGTCGGCGATGTCGCGGTTGATCAGGAAGACCTCCTGGACCGGGACGCGGCCGCGGTAGCCGGTCTCGGCGCACCGGCGGCAGCCGACGCTCCGGAGAGGAGGCCGGAAGTTGTACAGCTTGGCGAGCCGGGCCTCCTCCGGGGTCATGCGGCCGCGAATGGGCTCGCCGCACTCGTCGCACACCTTCCGGACGAGTCGCTGGGCGATGGCTCCACGCAGGGCGGCGGCGATGGCGGGGTCGTCCAGCCCCAGCCCGCGCAGGTGCGCCACGACGCCCACGGCGTCCTCCGCCGGGAGCGTGGTCAGGACGAGCGTGCCGGCCATGGCGGCCTTCAGGGCGGCCTGCGCCGTCTCCGCGTCGGCGAGCGTCCCCACCAGGACGACGTCCGGCTCGTCCTCGACGACGGAGCGCAGCGCGCTGGCGAACGTGACCCCCCGCTCCGCCTGGACCGCGATCTGTCGGACGCCCGGCAGCTCGTACTCGGGGGGATCCTCGACCGCGACGACGTCGGCGCCCGCCGCGGCCAGCTCCCGGATGCCCGCGTACAGCGTGGTGGTGCGGCCCGATCCGGAGGGCCCGGCCACGCAGACGATGCCATCCTCCCGGGAGAGCAGCTGGCGCAGCCGCCCGAGCTCCCAGCTCGGGAGCCCGATCTCGCTCAGCCGCGCGGCCTGTCCTTCGCGCAGGATCCGGAGCACGACCTTCTCCGCGCCCCGGGCCGGCGCCGTCGAGATCCGGACGTCGTAGCGCTGTCCATCGACGAGGACCCGCGCCCGGCCCCGGTCCCGGCGCAGCTCGCCGCCCGTCTCGATGCTGCCCAGGCTCTTGATCCGCGAGACCAGCCGGGTCAGGGTCGGCAGCGGGAGCTGCATGTAGCTGCGCAGCACGCCGTCGACCCGGAACCGGACCGTGCCGCCGCTGGCGCCCGTCTCGATGTGCACGTCGCTCGCCCCGCTCTGGACGGCGTCCCGGAACAGCAGGCGGGTCAGCCGGACGACCGGCGCGCTCTCGGGGTCCCCCTCCGTCGCCGGCTCTGCGGTGTCCTCGTCCCCGATGATGGAGACCGAGTCGGCCCGTGCGGCGTCGCCACGGGCACGCAGCGTCTCCGCCACCCCGTCCGGGCTGTAGCTGGCGTTCAGGTAGTCCAGGATGATCGGCGGTGGCGCGACCTCGAAGATGGTCTTCCGCCCGGAGATGAAGCCGAGGGCCTGCTCCGCGGCGAAATCCGTGGGGTCGGCGGTGGCGACCGTCAGGTGGCGGTCGTCCTCCTTGACGGGGACGATGGCGTACTGCCGGGCGACTTTCTCCGGGATCAACTTGAGGGCGGTGGGCTCGGCGTTCTCGAGGCGGGCGACGCGGAGCCGGAAGTAGTCGGCCACGTGGAGGGCCAGGTCGTCCTGCGTGATTCCCAGCCTCTGGCACGCGACGGTCCACGCCTCGGCCGGCGGCATCGCGGGATCCATGGCCAGCTGCTCGGCGCCGCGGATCCCGGCCCTGCCGAGGACGTGCACGAGCCAGTGCGCTTTCTGCAGACTCTTCGCCACGAAGGACCCTTCGCCGACAGGGGGATACGACCGGCCCCGGTCAGTCGCGCGTTGCAGAGATCGACGGCACTCCGCCCGAAGGGCGGCCGGACGGGAGAGTGTGGCCTTCCATGTTAGAATTGATGGTAGGGTATCGCAAGCGCCGGAACGAGTTGCGGCCCCATCACCGCCAGCCCATGTCGCGCCACCGGGACGCCCGACCGGCCTGCCCGTCCGCCCGCTGGACCGTCCGCCGCTCCCGCTCCTGCTCGGCGAGCAGCGCCGCGGCCAGGGCGGTGGACCGCAGGACCTGGGCGTCCGGGGTCCGGGCCAGGAGCTCGTCGTGCTGCTCGAGGTAGCGGATGTCGAACTCACCGGCCCGGAAGTCCGGCTCCTGGAGGACCCGGCGGTGGAAGGGCGCGCTGGTCTCGATCCCGACGACCCGGAGCTCGCCCAGCGCCCGGAGCATCCGGTCGATGGCCCGGTCCCGGGTGGGGGCGTGGACGATGAGCTTGGCCAGCATGGGGTCGTAGTGGATCGGCACCTCGAAGCCCTCGTACACGCCGGTGTCGAGCCGAACTCCGGGGCCCTGGGNNCTCGTCGCCCTCCTGGATCCCGCCGTCCCACCGCACGCCCGGGCCCGTGGGGACGTGCAGCAGCTCGATCCGGCCGCTGGACGGGAGGAAGCCGTGGGCGGGGTCCTCGCTGGTGATCCGGCACTCGATGGCGTGGCCATCCCACCGGATGGCGTCCTGCTCCAGGTCCAGCGGCTCCCCGGCCGCCACCCGCAGCTGCCACTGGACCAGGTCCACGCCCGTGACCAGCTCGGTCACCGGATGCTCGACCTGGATCCGGGTGTTCATCTCCAGGAAGTAGAACTCGCCGTCCTGGTAGAGGAACTCCACCGTCCCGGCGTTCCGGTACCCCACCGCCTGGGCGGCCGCCACGGCGGCCTCCCCCATCTCCTGTCGCAGGGCCGGCGTCATGACCGGCGAGGGCGCCTCCTCGATCAGCTTCTGGTGCCGCCGCTGGATCGAGCACTCGCGCTCCCCGAGGTGCAGGACCTTGCCGTGGTGGTCCGCCAGCACCTGGAGCTCCACGTGGCGCGGCCCGTCCAGGAACTTCTCGACGTACACACTGCCATCGCCGAAGGAGGCCTCCGCCTCCCGGGACGCCGCATCGTAGGCCGCGACCAGGCCGTCCCGCTCCCGCACCACCCGCATCCCCTTGCCTCCACCCCCCGCCGCCGCCTTCAGCATGACCGGATAGCCGATCTCGCCGGCCACGCTCAGCGCTTCCTCGGAGTCCCGCAGCGCCTCGGCCGTCCCGGGCACCACGGGGACCCCCGCGTCCATCATCGCCTGCCGGGCCCGCGTCTTGTCGCCCATGGCCTCGATGGCATCGGCCGGCGGGCCGATGAAGGCGAGTCCGGCGTCCTCGACGGCCCGGGCGAAGGGCGCCCGCTCCGCCAGGAACCCGTAGCCCGGGTGCACCCCATCCGCGTCGGTCTCCCGGGCCGCCTCGAGCAGCCGGTCGATGCGCAGATAGCTGTCCGCCGCCGGCGGCGGTCCCACCGCCACGGCCCGATCCGCGGCCAGCACGTGGGGTGCCCGGCGATCCACCTCCGAGTACACCGCGACGGTCTCGATCCCGAGCTCGCGGCACGCCCGGATGATGCGGAGCGCGATCTCACCGCGATTGGCCACCAGAACTCGTCTCAGCATGGGCCCCCGCTACAGCGGAATGTTGCCGTGCTTCTTCCACGGGTTCTCGTCCCGCTTGTTCTGCAGCATGTCCAGCGCGCTGATCAGGCGGGGCCGGGTCTCCCGGGGATCGATGACGTCGTCGACGTAGCCCCGGGCCGCGGCGATGTACGGGTGGGCGAACCGCTCCCGGTACTCCGCCTCCTTGGCGGCGGTCTCAGCCTCCGGGTCCTCCGCTTCCGCGATCTGGCGCCGGAACAGCACCTCCACGGCACCCTTCGGGCCCATCACCGCGATCTCCGCCGTGGGCCACGCCAGGTTGACGTCGCCCCGGATGTGCTTGGAGTTCATGACGTCGTACGCGCCGCCGTACGCCTTGCGGGTGATCACCGTCACCTTGGGGACCGTCGCCTCGCTGAAGGCGTACAGCAGCTTCGCGCCGTGGCGGATGATGCCGCCGTGCTCC
>JABAOG010011818.1_pt1 | contig 16358 bp, 14 predicted proteins | sample 7062131 | NCBI WGS metagenome assembly JABAOG01 (sample SAMN14538629, study PRJNA623070) | marine sediment metagenome | biome: marine biome [ENVO:00000428]; feature: marine pelagic biome [ENVO:01000023]; material: deep marine sediment [ENVO:00002113] | place: India: Arabian Sea | collected...
CCCATGACACCGCGTTCGGGCCAGTAGTCCTCGATCGAGACTCCCGAGGCTCCCGCCGCGGCGAGGGCGCCGATCGCCCTGGGCAAACCCTCGAATTCGGCCGCATAGCCGGCCTCCGCATCGACGCTGAGGGGAATGTCGATGGCCCCGGACATGTCGGCGACGTGCACCGACAGCTCGGCCAGTGAGACTGACTGGTCGTGTCGTCCCAGAGACGCCGCGAAGCCGGAGCTGGTGGTGGCGACCGCCTCGAAGCCGAGAGACTGGAGTACCAGGGCAGACCCGATGTCCCATGCATTGGGCATCACGAAGATCCCGGAGTCGTGGAGCCGGGCGAAGCGCTCCCGCAGGTCGGCGATGTCGGCCATGGGAGCGCGACGGTAGTTCGATCGAGCCAATGCCCGGCTCCCGCAATGCGTNNCCGGCTCCCGCAATGCGTATTGCGTAACATCCGCTCGTGGCTGCGGAGAACTCAACGGGCAGTGATCCCGTGCTTCGGGCCCTCGGCGACCTGGTCGAGGCTCTGAACCAGAACGTCGAGGCGAGCCAGCTCGCGATAAAGCGAGCCAAGACCATCGAGAAGCTGCGCGCCCAGGGCCTGGCCTACCGGGACATCGCCGACGAGACCGGGGCCCCGCTCGTGGTGCAACTAGTCACCGAGAACCTCGACCGGCTGCGCGTTCATGGAGCCCAGCTCCGTCAGGCTCAGGCGGCGGCCCTCCACGAGGAGGGATTGACCATGGATCAGATCGCCGGGCTGTTCGGGGTCACCAGACAGCGGATCTCGGCGCTGTTGCAGGCGGGACGTAAGGGCTGAGCACCCCTCGAGCTCTGCCCGAGAGGCAACTTCCGCTACTGNNGCCCAAGAGGCAACTTCCGCTACTGGACCCCGCGTGACCTGACAAGCGCGGCGCGGGCGTGGGCTTCCAGCCCTTCGAGACGGGCGAGACGCGCCGTGTCCTCCACCAACTCGTCCGGGCGATCGATCGCCAGCCAAGTGGACGGTCTCAGGAACGTCATCACCGAGAGACCGGCCTGATAGCGGGCGCCACCACCGGTGGGGAGCACGTGGTTGGGCCCCGCCCCATAGTCAGCGAAGGCCTCAGCGGCCGCGCCCCCTACGAATAGGGACCCGTAGCTGCGGACCAGCATCGCCAACGCGCGCGGATCGGCGACGTGGAGCGCGAGGTGCTCAGGAGCGAGACCGTCCGAGACAGAAGCCGCCTGCTGCATGTCATCCACCACGACGCACACCCCGTTCTCGAGGGCGGCGCGGGCGGTCGCGGCGGTAGGCAGATCTGTCAACTGCTTCTCGAGCTCGTCGTCGATTTGCTCGGCCAGGGTTTCCGACGTCGCGATCAGCGATGGCACTGCGTCGACATCGTGCTCTGCCTGGGCGAGCAGGTCTGCCGCCACCACCGCAGGGCTGGCAGCCTCATCGGCGATCACCAGGATCTCGCTGGGCCCGGCGAGGCCATCGATACCGATCTCGCCGTAGAGATGCCGCTTCGCCGCGGTGACCCACTTGCTGCCCGGTCCGACGATGAGCTCGACGGCGGGCCCGACCGTGCCGAAGGCCATCGCGGCCACCGCCTGTGCCCCACCCACCGCCAGGACACCATCGGCGCCGGCAACCCAAGCCGCGCCCAACGTCAGCTCCGAGGGTCGTGGTGACGCCAACCAGACACTGGTCACTCCGGCCACCCGGGCCGGCGTCACGGTCATCAGCACCGAGGAGGGCAGTGGGTATCGCCCGGCGGGCGCGTAGGCGCCCACGGAGTTCACCGGGAGCCAGCGATGTCCCGCCTGGCCCCCTTCGATCTGAATGGTCAGGTCCGACAGGCCATCACGCTGTGCCCTGCTGAACCTCTCGATCCGCTTGTGCACCCGGGCGAGCAGCTCGCGGGTGGTCGCGTCCAGGTTCTCGAATGCCGTCTTCAGGTCGCCACGGTCTACGACGAGGGGCCCGCCGGGATCAACGTCACCGAGACGCTCGGCATGGGAGCGCAGGGCCGACTCTCCATGTTCACGCACCTCTTCGACGATCTCGACCGCCACACTTTGTGCCTCTGCGTCACTTGGCCGGGGGCTTGCCCCGTTCAACTCGGCCGGGGTCACCCGGCGAAGCAGACCACTCACTCGATCTCCTTGGAAAACATCGCGCGCCGGGAGACTCGCCGTTCTCGCAGGTCGAGGATCCTCTCAACGTCCTCGATTCCCGCCCCGGCCGCCACGNNTGAAGTAGACGAGGTCGGCTGCTTCGGCCGCGATGTCGGCGTCACCGTCCAACAGCTCGCCCAACTCCTCCCGCAGCTTGGCATCCAGCAGCCCGGGATCTTCCAGGAGTCGGACCGTGTTCGAGCCCGGCGGGCGGAGGCGGTCGATCTCGCGAATTCGTCGGTCGAGCCGGCCGAGACCGTGGTCCTCGCCCCAGCAGGTCCGGGTGCCCTCGTGACAGAACGGACCGTGTTGATGAACGGTGAACCGAAGCGTGTCTCGATCACAGTCGACGTCGACGCCGAGGAGGTCCTGGGTGGCGCCGGAGGTCTCCCCCTTCACCCAGATACCCCGTGTCCGGCTCTGGTAGACACCGCGACGGGTGGCCACCGCCTGGCGGAGGCTCTCGGCGCTGGAGTAGACGAGGCCCAGCGCCACCCCCCGCTCGTCGGTCACGACCGTGGGCCAGAGCCCGTCGGCGCGGTCACTGCGAAGAGGGGCGGCGAGGGCATCGGCGAGCTCGAGACGACCCGTGTACAGCGCCATGCCCACCTGGGCGTCAGCGCCGAGACGATCCAGTTCGGCGATCTCCTTCGTCGTCGTGATGCCACCGGCAATGGTGACATCCGCACCACCCGCCTCCTCGACAACCGCGGCCGCCATCTCCATGTCGGTCCCGCCGAGACGACCCTCCCTCTCCACGAAAGTGACCAGAAACCCGCCACACAGGTCCCGGAATCGCCGCACCGAGTCGAGGAGACGCCGGCCACTGTCCTGTCTCCAGCCGTGGGTGACCACCGCCCCATGTCTGGCATCCAGGGCCACGATCACCCTCTCAGAGGGCAGCTCGGCCAGTAGGTCTTCACTGGCGGCGGTTCCCACGATGACCTTGGCGGCCCCTGCGTCGAGCCACTGGCGCGCGCTGGCTGCGGAGCGGACTCCACCACCGACCCGGATCGGAGCCAACTCACACAGCTCCCCTATCTGCTCCGAGTTGTCGCCCTCACCCCGGGCGGCGTCGATGTCGACCACGGCGACTTCGCCGACCAGCGAGAAATTCGCCAAGAGCTCTCGCGGGTCGCCGGCGTCGAGAGCCTCCTCCTCTCCTCCGATGAGCTGGACTGTGGTGCCCCCGGCGATGTCTATGGACGGGACGATCATGGGCGCACCAGGATCCCGGCCTCGGCTATCCCCGCCTTGAGCCGATCGACGGTGGTCAGCCCATCGTGGAGTATGGATGCGATGAGAGCTGCGCCGGCCCCGGCCTCGAAAGCCTCGACCATGTGCCGGTAGCCGCTGGCGCCACCCGACGCGATGACCGGGACGTTGACCGCACCGGTCACCTTTCGGAGCAGGTCGAGGTCATATCCCTCCCCGGTGCCGTCCCTGTCCCAGCTCGTCAGAAGGATCTCTCCGGCTCCGTTGGCGACGGCCTTCTCACACCATTCGACGGCGTCGAGCCCGGTGCGGGCACTGCCGCTGCGAATGACCACCTCCCAGCCCGCTTCCGCCCTGGCGGCGTCCACGGCCACGACGGTGCACTGGGCCCCGAATCGCTCGCTTATCTCGGTGACCAGGGCGGGGCGGTCCACCGCAGCCGTGTTGATGCCGACCTTGTCAGCCCCGGCGTCCAGCAACTGCGCCGCGTCATCGGAGGAGCGCACGCCACCTCCCACTGTGAGGGGGATGGACAGCACCTGACGGACGGCATCGACCACGCCGAGGTTGTTGGCCCGGCCCTCGGGCGTAGCCGATACGTCGAGCAGGACGATCTCGTCGGCTCCTTGCGTCTCGTAGGCATCGGCGCACTCGACCGGGTCTCCGGCATCACGCAGGCCTTGGAACCTCACGCCTTTGACCACGCGTCCGTCGTCGATGTCGAGACAAGGCACCACCCTGTAGGCGAGCATCAGGCGGCTCTCCTTCCCAGCCAGCCGGCCAGGATCTCGCTTCCCCAGGGGCCGCTGAGCTCGGGGTGGAACTGGCAGGCGAGTACGGCGCCGCGCTCGATGGCCGCCACGAACTCGCCTCCGTGGTCGGCGGTGGCACCAGACCACCCCGCAGGGATTCGTTCGATCCGGTACGAGTTGGCGAAGTAGGCCCAACCATCGCTGACGAGTCTGCACCCGGGACCGGCGTGCACCTGGTTCCATCCGAGCTGCGGCACACGAACGGTGTCGGGGAAGCTCCCGACAGGCTCGGCCACATGCCCCAAACCCTTGACTCCCACGCTCTCCTCGCTGGTCACCGCCAGCAGCTGCATCCCGACGCAGACAGCCAGTGTCGGCCGCTCTTCGGAGAGCCTCTCACGCAGGGCGGCACGCATCCCGACCCGATCGATCTCCGCCATGGCCGCCCCGAAGGACCCAACCCCAGGAAGCACCACGTGATCGGCACCGGCGACGTCGTCGGCTCCGCGTGCTATCTCGGGAGCGGCGCCCAGCCTGCGGAACCCGGCGAGCACAGAGGCCGTGTTGGCAGTCCCGGTGGGCACCACGACCAGGGCCGGGGTCATCGCAGGCTCCCCTTGGTGCTCGGGACCCCGTCGCCCCTGACGGCCACCGCCTCCCGGAGGGCGAGGGCCAGCGCCTTGAACGCCGACTCGGCCTTGTGATGGTCGTTGTCACCGCGGATGAGGTCGATGTGCAGAGCCATGCGGCCTTCGACGGCGAGGCTGCGGAGGAAGTGCACGATGTTCTCGGTGGCCAACTCGCCAATGGTCGGCCGATCGAATCTGATCGCGATCTCCGCCCACGCCCTGCCGGAGAGGTCGAGGACTGCCCGGCTGAGCGACTCGTCGAGGGGGGCGTAGGCCGAGCCGAAGCGAGCCACGCCCGAACGGTCGCCCAACGCCTCGTCGAGTGCCCTCCCGAGCACGATCGCACAATCTTCCGCCGTGTGGTGATCGTCGACCTCCAGGTCTCCCGTGGCCTGGAGGGTCAGGTCGATGCCCGAGTGCTTGGCCAGGGCGGTGAGCATGTGGTCGAGGAAGCCCAGCCCGGTGTCGACACGAGCGGATCCCGAGCCGTCGAGATCGATCACCGCGGCAACCTCGGTCTCACCGGTCTTGCGGCTGATCTCAGATCTTCGCGACATCGAAAACCTCCTCGATCTGGCTGACAGATTCGATGATGCGGGCCGCACCGGACAGCGCAGATGGGTCGTCGCCAGGGACCACGACCCCGATGGGCAGGGCCCCGGCCCCACGCGCCGCCCGGAGGTCGTCGACCGTGTCGCCGAACATCCACGCCCGGCTCACCCCAATCCGCTCGATCGCGAGGCTCACCGGAGCTGGGTCGGGCTTCGACGGGGCATCCTCGCGGGTGACCACCGTCGAGAAGACGTCCTCCAAACCGAAGCGCTCGAGGAATTCCCTGGCGTCCTTTCCCGGCCTGGCGGTGACGATTCCGAGCGGAAGTCGCGAGTGCCACTCCGCCAGACGGGCCCTGTCGATGAGCAGCCGCTCCTTGGCCTTGAGTCCCGGTTCGGTCTCATCGCCCTGGTAGATGCGCTCGAACTCGTCCCGCACCTCTTCAAGGCTGACATCCACGCCGGCAGCGGCGCAAAGCCCTCTGGTCAGCTCCCAATCGTCCGAGGCGTCGCCGCGGGCCTTGGCCGCGGCGATGTCGGCCGCGGAGATGGTGACACCGAACGACCGGCCCGTTTCCACGATCGCCGCCCGGAACGAATCGCGCACGTCGGCGATGACCCCATCCATGTCGAAGAGGAGCGTCTCGGGGCTGAAGATCGTTCGGAGGGCCCTCTCCAACCGGGCGAAGCGATCGGGGTCACCGGGAAGGCCTATGCGCACCGAGCCGGCGAGCTCTTCCCTGTCTCCGAATCTGCGGAGCCCGATCCCGAGCGACGCCGCAGCCGGGACGAGCCAGCCGGGATCGACCGCGGTGGCCAGGACGAAGTTGGCCTGAGAGCGGAGCGGTGCACAGCCGAGTTCGTCGAGGAGGCGGGTCAACTGCTCCCGCTCCCCGACGATCTCGTCGATGAAGGAAGAAGCAGCGTCGGCACGCCCGCCGATCACCTCGGTGGCCAGCGCCGCCGACAGCGAAGACACCGAATAGGGCGAGCCGAACGCGGCCAGCCGCCGGACGAGATCGTCCGAGCCGAGCAGGTAGCCGACCCTCAGGCCGGCGAGGCCAAAGGCCTTCGAGAGCGTGCGTATGACCACTACGTTGCCCAGGCTCAATGCCTCACTCGTTGGATCCTCGGCAGCGAACTCGGTGTAGGCGCCATCGAGAACCACAAGCCGGAAGGCGCCGGACAGCTTGCGCAGATCGGCCGGGTCGATGACGTTCCCCGTTGGGTTGTTGGGAGACACGACAACGGCGATGGCCCCCTCTTCCTTCCCCGCCTCGTCGAGGAAGTCATCGATAGGAAAGTCCTCGTCCCACCACTCCGTCTCGATGAGCCGGCTGCCGACCTGTGCCGCGTAGCGCCTGATCATCTNNACGATCGGCTTCCCCGCGTTGGCCAGGAAACAGCGGAAGAGGGCATCGTCGCCTCCCGCCGTGACCAGCACTCTCCTCGCAGAGAGCCCGTGCCGTACGGCCAGAGCCTCCCTCAATGCGCTGGTGTCCGGGTACCTGGCGGTCGCCGCCGCCAGCTCGTCGGGGCCGAGGCCGATCTCGGTGATCATCGGCCTCCCCTCGTTTCTCGAGAGGTCGAGATCGATCGGGGCGTCGAACTTCGGAGACTCGTAGAGGTCGCTCATGGGACGATCTGCTCCAGACGCGACACGACGATGTCGGTGGCTCCCCGGGTCTTCAACAGCGGTATCAGACCCGGCAGGTCCTTCCTCGGGACTGCAGCCTTGACAGCCAACCCGGAGGACCCATGAAGAGTGGCGATGGTTGGCTCCCGCATGCTGGGGAGGATCTCGATCACCTGCTCGACGTCCTCCGGAGCGACATTGAGCTCGACCATCGCCCGGCCCCTCGCCTCCAGCACGGACTTGAGACTCACGACCAGCCCGTCGATGGCCTCCTTCTTGGTCGGCGAGCTCACCGCATTCGTGCTGGCGTACAGCCTCGTGGAGGAGCTCATCAGCTCGTCGACGACCACGAGCCCGTTGGCCGCAAGGGTCTCCCCGGTGGCCGAGATGTCGACGATGACGTCGGCGTCCTCGGGCGGGAAGACCTCGGTGGCGCCATACGACCTGACCAGAGTGGCATCCAGCCGGCGCTCCTCGATCCAGCGGGTGGCGAGACGGCCCAACTCACTCGCCACCACCAGGTGACGATCAGGGAGGGCACCGTCCTCGATCAGAGCCTCGGGTGCGGCGGCCACCACCCGCACTGGGTCGAGACCGGTGTCGAGGAGCTCGACGAGGTCCGCGGACTTCTCGGCCACCCAGTCGGCGCCGGCGAAGCCGACGTCGCGGGAGCCGGCGGCCAGCATCTCGACGATGTTCTGGGGCTTGAGGAGCTTGACCTCGAAACCCTCGACCGAAGTCACCGGCCGGTAGCCACGCGGGCCCGAGCGCAGTTTTATGCCGGCGTCGGACAGCAGCGCGGAGACACCCGCCTCGATCCGACCCTTGGGGACGGCGAGGTGTATCGGGTCTCTCTCCGTGGGGAATCTGGGCATTTGTCGCCTTTCCCGCCTGTCGGTGCGGTCGGCTTGCCCGTGAACGAGAAAAACGCCGACCGGCCGGTCGGCGTCTCGAGTGTTGGTTGCGTTCGCTCAGCTACACACGATCAGCCGACCCGTTGCGGGTGGTGATGGTGGTGCAGATGGGTGAACGTCTGGCTCATGTCTGCTGCAACCTAGCAACAAGGCCCCCGGTGCTGCAAGGGGGCGATCGATTCTGCCCTTGACGCCCTGCCCGGTGGCCGGTACGTTCTCCAAGCTCATGACGTCGCACGTGATGATGTGTTGTCTGTGTCACAGCTCTCGGGTGGTCCGCCCGGGTGCCGACGCAACATGCTCACGGCACTCCTGAACCGACGCCACCACCCCTGAGCGACTCGCGGCGTCGGATCCCGTCCTTCCATCACAGGAGTGCACCATGTCAGACAACAATCACGCCAACCCAGACGCCCTGGTCAGCACCGACTGGCTGGCGTCCAACCTCGACGACCCCTCCATCCGGATAGTCGAGGTCGACGAGGACACGGAGGCCTATGGCCGGGGCCACATCCAGGGGGCGATCGCCTGGAACTGGTCAACCGACCTCCACCATCCAATTCGTCGCGATTATCTGGATCAGGAAGCCCTGTCGGCCCTGCTGGCCGAAGCCGGAGTAGATGCCGACACGACCGTGATCCTCTATGGAGGGAACAACAACTGGTTCGCCGCCTACGCCTATTGGCTCCTCAAGCTGAGGGGCTTCGAGAGCGTCAAGCTCCTCGACGGCGGCCGACTCAAGTGGAACATCGAACAACGCGAGTTGACGGACTATGTCCCCGACTACGACCGAACGACCTTCCGCATCGAGGGAGATGGGCGACCGGGTCTGCGGGCACTGCGCGACGACGTTCTCGGACGGGTTCACAGTGGCGGCACGAGCTTCGTCGACGTCCGCTCACCTGAGGAATACTCAGGTGAGAAGTTGGCACCCGACCATCTCCCCCAGGAGCAGCCGTACGTAGGCGGCCACATCCCGGGTGCGATCAACGTCCCCTGGTCCAAGGCGGCCAATGAGGACGGCTCGTTCAAGTCGACAGCCGAGTTGAGAGAGCTGTACGCCGGTGCCGGGCTGAACGGCGACCCGGTGATCTCCTACTGCCGGATCGGTGAGCGCTCGGCTCACACCTGGTTCGTGCTCCACGAGCTCCTGGGGCACACCGAAGCCGCCAACTACGACGGCTCCTGGACAGAGTACGGCTCACTGGTCAACGCACCCGTGGAGAGATAGATCCCAACATCCGTTCTGTGAGTGTTTGGTACGCGTGCCGCGTACTAGACCCTCACAGAACGGGATCAGGACCTGGAGACTGCCCCGTCATAGGCACAGGTGGCGTCGTATTCGACGATGCGCGGCGGCATTGACTCGTCGGCACATGCCGGGCAGTCGGGGTCTCGCCGGATCTTCAAGTCGAGGAACTCTTCGGTGAGGGCGTCATAGGTGAGCAGACGACCCACCAGGCCCTCCCCGATCCCGAGGAGCAGCTTGATGACCTCGACGGCCTGAATCGACCCGATGATGCCGGGCAACACGCCGAGCACACCGGCCTCGGCACACGATGGCGCCAATTCCGGTGGTGGCGGTTCGGGATACTGGCATCGATAGCACGGCCCGTTGTACGGATCGAAGACACTGACCTGGCCGTCGAAGCGGAATATCGAACCGTGCACGACTGGAGTCCTCAGGTGGAGTGAGGCGTCATTGACCAGATATCGGGTGGGGAAGTTGTCGCCCCCGTCTACGACGACGTGGTACCCGTCGAGGATGTCCAAAACGTTGTCCGCCGAGAGTCGGACGTTGTGCGGCTCCACCTTCACATCGGGGTTCAAGGCGGTGAGAGTCTCCCGGGCCGACTCCACCTTGGCCTGGCCGATCCGGTCGAAGTTGTGGAGCACCTGTCGCTGGAGGTTGCTGGCGTCTACGACGTCGTAGTCGACGATGCCGATGGTGCCCACACCCGCGGCCGCCAGATAGATGGCGGCCGGAGACCCGAGACCTCCGGCGCCTATCAGGACCACCTTGGAGTCGAGGAGCTTCGTCTGGCCACGCTCGCCGACCTCCGGAAGGAGGATGTGACGGCTGTAGCGGCCGCGCTGGTCGCTGCTGAGAGCTTCAGGGGCCCCCCAGGAGAAGCCCTCCGTCTTCCAACGATCGAAACCTCCCTCGAGTGACCACACGTTGGTGTAGCCCATCTCCTGGAGAGTCTTGGACGCCAGCGCCGAGCGGGCCCCGGCTGCGCAGTAGAGAACCACCTCGTGATCGTGATGCGGCGCATGGATCGGAATGGCCGATTCGAGAGTGCCCCTCGGGACGAAGACGGCCCCGGGGATGGCTCCTTGCTCAAACTCGTCAGCCTCCCGGATGTCGATGATCGTCAGGCTCGATCGTCGGCGGTCGAGACTGCCCGGGTCGATCTCTCTGATCTCGCGCTTAGCGGCTTCGACGAGATCGCGGTAGCTCTGTGTCATGGCTCATCCACCTGCCGGTACATGGAGGATGCTAATGAGCCCCGGCCCTCAGAGAAGGGTGCACCGAGAGCCGGCCCTACCGAGGGCGCCCATCAGAGAGTTGCGCCCAGATAGTTTGCCAGCCGGAGCAGGTCGGCGAAGACGCCACCTGCNNCCCTGCACGACCAGCGGGTTCTCCGAGTAGCGCGTGGTCTGGAAGGTGACGATGTTATCCGTGAGACGGATGCGGGCGAAGGGATGCTCGATGTCGTAGGAGCGAAGCGAGACCTGGCATCCGTGGTTCGGGTCGATCACACCGACGAATCGAAGCACGCTGCCCGAGGCCCTCGCCTCCTCGACCACGCCGAGCATCTCATCGTCGTGCTCGGCGAGTCGGTCGAGGAAATCCTCGACGCTCCCCTCCTCGAGGCCCGCCGGGATCAGGCCTTCGATCTCCATGTCCTCGAGGCCGGTCTCCATGCCCATCTCGCGGGCGAGGATCACAACCTTGCGGGCCACGTCCATCCCGGATAGGTCTTCCCTGGGATCGGGCTCGGTGTACCCCTTGTCGCGGGCGGCCCTGACGATCTCCGAGAACGGCGTCGACCCGTCGAAGCTGTTGAAGAGGTAGGACAGCGTGCCGGAGAAGACACCTTCGATCCGGTGCACCTCGTCACCCGTCTGCACCAGGTCGCGCAGGGTCTGGATGACCGGAAGGGCGGCACCGACCGTGGTCTCGTAGAAATAGTGGGCGTCGGCGCGCCGGGCCGCCTGCTGGAGCTTTCTGTAGTACTCCATGTCACCGGTGTTGGCCTTCTTGTTGGGGGTGATCACGTGGATCCCCTTCGAGAGCCAACCCCCATACCTCCCGGCGATCGCATCGCTGGCGGTGCAGTCGATGATGGCAGCATGGGGAACCGACTCGGTGTGCACGTAGTCGGCCAGGAGATCGAGGTCGACGGGCATGCTGGCGGCGTCATCACCCCGCAGCCGCTCCCTCCAGCTGCCCAGGTCGATTCGGTGCTCGTCGAGAACCATCGTCGAGCTCGAGGCGATCGCCCGGACCCGCAGGTCGACACCGAACTCGGCCATCAGAGAGNNGGTCCCGCCGACGTGGCCCGGCCCGATCAGACCGATAGAGAGCGTCTGACGCGACAGGTAGAACCCGGCATGTGCGGCGCGCAATGCCCTGCTGGCGTCGTTCCCGTCGATGACGACCGAGATGTTGCGCTCCGAGGACCCCTGGGCGATCGCTTTCACGTTCACCCCCGCTCTGACCAGAGCGCCGAAGAGGCGTGCAGCGATGCCCGGAGTGCCCGACATGCCGTCACCGACCGCAGCCAGGATCGTGCACCCTCCGGTCACCTCGATGTCCTGGAGCAGGCCGCGCTGGCGCTCTGCGGCGAAGGCAGCCTCCACGGCCTCCTTCGCCGCGGGGCCCTGCGACTCCGACACCGCGAAGCAGATGGAGTGCTCGGAGCTCCCCTGGGAGATCATGACCACCGATACCCCTGCCTGGCGCAGCGACCCGAAGAGCCGCTCGGAGATACCGGGCACTCCGATCATGGCGGTCCCCTCCAGATTGACCAGGGCCATTTCGCCGATCGATGCGAACCCCTTGACGGGCATGTCCTCCCGCGACTCCGGGGCGATGCGGGTCCCGGACGACGCAGGGTTGAATGTGTTGCGGATGGTCACGGGGATGCCATTGCGGATCGCCGGGGTCATGGTCGCCGGGTGGATGACCTTGGCACCGAAGTAGGCCAGCTCCATCGCCTCGTCGTAGGAGAGCTCCTCGAGGACCTCGGCCTCGGGCACGAGGCGCGGGTCGGCGCTCATCACACCGTCGACGTCGGTCCAGATCGTCAGCTCGGCCGCATCGAGCAACGAGCTGAAGATCGAGGCCGAATAGTCGCTCCCATTGCGGCCGAGGGTCGTCGGGGCGCCGGTTTCGTCCGAGGCGACGAACCCGGTGATCACCACCACGTCGTGATCGTTTCCGCCCAGCCATGCCTCCAGATTGGCTCCGCTGGTGTCCCAGTCCACGACCGGCGTGGTCACAGCAGGGGTGACGACCAGGATCTCCCGGGCATCGAGCATTCCGGCGTCGACTCCCCGACTCTGCAAGTAGGCGGCGAGCAGACGCGCCGACCACACCTCACCGAAGCCGGCGACGGCCCCGATGGCGTTCTCCAGCGCGGTGCCCATGACGCTGGAGGCTCGCAGTACGTCGGTGATGTCGGCGAAGTCCTTGTCTATGCGGGAGATCAGGTCATTGGGGCCGGAGCCGTCGAGGAGCTCCTCGACCAGTGCCACCTGGCGCCGCCGGAGACTCTCGGCCAGCTCTTCCGATGTGGTGTCGCGACGCCCGGCCCGTCCCACCATCTCGATGAGGCCGTCGGTCATCCCGGCGGCCGCAGACACGACCACCGCCTGCTTCGGGCGATCTGAGCCTTGGATGATCGCAGCGACTGCCCGGTAGGCATCGGCATCGGCAAGACTCGTGCCGCCGAACTTGTGAGTGACCCACGGGGATGGCATCTCCACCTCGGCTGCCGGCGTGAGACGGTGAAGTTAGCCGTGTCAGCCGAGAACGCTGAAAGAGGAGTCCTCGTTTATCTCCCGATTGCGGCTGAAGACACTCATGTCGAGCTCGAGGCCGGTGTGCGGCATCGTCACCCTCACGGGATCACTGTCATGGTCATGGCCACGCTCCACGGCCTCGATCAGCTTGGTCAGGCAGTAGCTGGCGACATGGCAGTTCTTGAACTGATTGCCGCTCGTCCCGATGGCTACGTAGAACCCGGGCAGATCGGTCTTGTCGTAGATCGGGATCCAGTCGTCGCTCACGTCGTAGAGATCGACGACACCCTTCTTGTCTCCGGGCACGCCGAGTGAGGGGATGCGACGGGCGAGCCGAAGCACCTGGGCCTTCCACTGGTCCTCAGTGATGGCGCGCTCGAACTCGTCGGGGTCCTCCACCCAGACCTGCGGATCGCACTCCGGGTCCTGGCTGCCGACGAGGATGTGATTGCCGATCTCGGGGCGGAAATACGTGCCCAGATCGTCGTCGCCAACCAGCAACCCGTCTTTCTCGAAGTCGAGTCCTTCCGGGGAGGGGACGTGATGGACCTCATGACGAAGCGCCCGGGTCTTGATGTTCATCGACTCGGCGACACCGGCCATCTCGTTGATGACAAAGGAGTGCGGGCCGGCGACGTTGACGACGATCGGTGCGTCGATCAGGGTCCCGTCGGCGAGCTCGATGCCGGCCACGCGGCCCGATTCCACCCGGATGTCGACTACCTCGGTGTTGAACATGAACTCGCCGCCCTTGGCCTCGGCCGCCCGTTGCAGGTTGTGGGTAGCGAGCTGCGGATCGGTTATGTAACCGGCGATCGGGGTGTGGACGACGCTCGTGATCTGTTGCTCCGGGTCGGCCCAGAAGGCATCGTCCTCGGGCCGCTTCGGTGGCGCGTAGTTACCGGTGTCGAGAAAGCCCACCTGCCGGGATAGTTGGTCGGTGTCCCACACCTCGTACTCGATCCCGATCTCGTCGAACAGCGGGAGGACCTTGCTCTCATAGCGCTCATTGTCCCCTACGTAGACGGCACCGCATTGGACGAAGCCGGCAGTCCCCCGCTCGTCTTCGACCTCGAGATAGTCGTCCCACTCCTTCCAGTAGTGAAAGCCCTCGAACGACATCGCCACGCCGGGCCAGGTCGAGTAATGGCACCTGACTATGGCGCAGGAGTTCGCGGTCGACCCATAGCCGGCCGCCGGGAGCTTGTCGACGTTGAGGGTCCGGTATCCCGCCTTCGCCATCTCGAAACCCAGGTTGGAGCCGATGATCCCAGCACCGATGATGATGGCGTCGTACTTAGGTCGCTCACTCATGGCGTCCAGCCTATTCAGACCCTAGGGTCACCACCTCCATGGTCAAGACCGAGCGCTTCTCAGCATGGAATCTGTTCAGACACGGCATGTCGCGCTCGCCATGGCAACGGGTGTGGGAGCATCACGATCTCGAGACTTCCTACGACGTGGTGATAGTGGGCGGTGGCGTTCACGGTCTCGCCACGGCTTACTACCTGGCACGCAACCACGGCATCACCAGCGTTGCCGTGCTGGAGAAGAGCTATGTCGGCAGTGGTGGGTCAGGGCGGAACACCGCAATCGTCCGCAGCAACTACCTGACACCGGAAGGATCCCGCTTCTACGACCGTTCGGTGAAGCTGTACGAGAGACTGGCCGAAGATCTCAATTTCAACGTCATGTTCGAGCAACGTGGCCACATGACACTCGCCCACAACGATTCCTCGCTGCGGACGATGCGATGGCGAGCCNNGCTCGAGGGCATCGAGTCCTCGGTCATCAGTCCCGACGCGGTCAAGGACCTCGCCCCGTTCATCGACGTATCCGATCATCCCCGCTTCCCGATCTTGGGGGCGCTATGGCACCCGCCCGGGGGCATCGTCCGCCACGACGCCGTGGTCTGGGGATACGCCCGGGCGGCCGATGCGATGGGGGCACACATCCATCAGGAGACCGAGTTGACCGGCATAGATGTGCGCAACGGTGCGGTCACCGGTGTTCAGACCAGCCGGGGCCCGATTACCACGGGCGCCGTCATCAACTGCACGGCGGGGTGGGCGTCCCTCATCTCCGACATGGCCGGTGTCGAGATGCCGATCACCACGCGGCCGCTCCAAGCCGCGGTCACCGAGCCGGTGAAACAGTTCCTTCATCCTGTCGTGGTCTCGGGGAGCCTCCACGTCTATGTCAGTCAGACCTCCCGGGGCGAGCTGGTCTTCGGAGCCAGCGTCGACCCGTTCACCAGCTACTCCACCAGGGGCTCGCTCGAGTTCACCACAGGGCTCGCCACCCATGTCCTCGAACTGATGCCCGGGATAGCCAATATGCGGCTGCTCCGGCAATGGGCGGGGCTTTGCGACATGACCCCGGATTTCGGGCCGATCATCGGGTCCACACCGGTGGGTGGGTTCTACGTCGACGTCGGCTGGGGAACCTACGGGTTCAAGGCCGGCCCCGTGGCCGGCGAGTCGGTCGCCGAGCTGGTGGCCGACGGGAGACCCGGGGAGCTGATCGAGCCTTTCGGCCTCGACCGCTTCGAAGCCGGCACGCTCACGGCCGAGAAGGGGGCGGCCGCCGTTGGCCACTAGTGCAATGAGTAGCACTCCACAGATACTCGAGAGGTGGGCCACGTAGATGCTCGTCATCATCTGCCCGAACTGCGGCCCGCGCAACAGCGACGAGTTCGCCCATCAGGGTGTAATCCGGATCCGCCCCGATCCGAACACCACCGATCCTGTCGAATGGCGCCGTTACCTGTACATGAGGTCGAACCCGTCGGACTGGGTGTCGGAGAGGTGGTTCCACGTGTCTGGCTGTCGCCGCTATCTCTTGCTGGAGCGCCACACCGAGACCAACGAGATCAGAGACGTCGCCCTCGTGGGTGAGCAGCAGTGACCGCCTATCGACTCGATCGCCAGCCGGGCGAGGTGGTCGATCGGGGTCGAGAGCTCGCGTTCGAATGGAACGGCTACAGCTACCCGGCCCTCCACGGCGACACCATCGCCTCGGCGCTGGCCGCGAGCGGGGAGCGGGTCTTCTCCCGCAGCTTCAAGTACCACCGCCCGCGCGGGCTGCTCACCGCCACCTACCACGACCCCAATGCCATGGTCCAGATCGGGGACGACCCCAACGTTCGGGCGGCCCACCGCCAGGTCGAGAGTGGGATGTCGGTGTCCGCCCAGAATGCCTGGCCTTCGCTCGACTTCGACGTCAAGGCATCGAACCGACTCGTGGGCCGGTTTCTCTCCCCCGGCTTCTACTACAAGACCTTCATGGCTCCACGGCCGCTGTGGCCCGCCTACCAGAAGGTGCTGGCGCGGTTTGCCAACGGCGGCACGGTGCGGCCGGACGCGGAGCCCGGGCATTTCGACCACCGCCATGCCCATCCCGATGTCCTCATAGCCGGTGGTGGGCCGGCAGGGATGGCTGCCGCCATCGCCGCGGCGGAGGCCGGTGCG
>JABAOG010001611.1_pt2 | contig 16347 bp, 14 predicted proteins | sample 7062131 | NCBI WGS metagenome assembly JABAOG01 (sample SAMN14538629, study PRJNA623070) | marine sediment metagenome | biome: marine biome [ENVO:00000428]; feature: marine pelagic biome [ENVO:01000023]; material: deep marine sediment [ENVO:00002113] | place: India: Arabian Sea | collected...
GGCGAGATCGCGGCGGTGGTGACCCGCTACTATGGGGGCGTCAAGCTGGGGAAGGGGGGGCTCCAGCGGGCCTATTCGGGCGGCATCCGGCAGGCGCTGGACTCCCTCCCCCGTGCGGAGCGGGTGCTCCGGGTCACGGTCGAGCTGGCCGTGGAATACGCCGCCCTGGAGCCGGTGGAGCGGGCCGCGCTGTCGCTTGACGCGCGGATCCTGGACGAGGAGTTCGCAGCCGAGGTCCGCCTGCGCGTGGCCGTCCCCGAGAGCGCGCTGGCCGATTTCCGCCGCCTGGTGGCCGAGGCCACCTCAGGCCGCGCACGGATCGAGACGGAGGACGGGCCCCGATAGCCGACGCTGGCCGACCACCGACCCGTGCGGCGGCCGATGGTTATCGATAATCGATTATCGATTGTCGATTATCGATTCTCAAAGACCTCCTCGATCCCGATGATGGTGATGTCCTCCTCGGTGACGGGGATGGGGTAGCTGGCGATCTGGCGGTCCTCGGCCAGGACCTCGTCGGGCTGCGGCCCGGCGTAGGTGATGGCCGTGGGCTCCCCACTCAGCAGCTTCCGTTTCATCCCCTCGGCGTCCTGGGTGACCATGACGAGGTAGAGGCCGTCGGCCTGGAGATGGCGACGGACGGCGGCGCTCACGGTCCCGGCGTCGAGCCCGTCCAGGGCGGGGCGGAGCGAGGCCAGGTACCCGGGCTGGTCGATGCCGTAGAAAGCGTCGTCCATGCGGTAGGCGAGCCGGCGGCTGATGGTGTTGCCCCAGTTGACCGTGTAGTTCCGCAGGAACCCGACCGTCTCCTCGACGCGCGCCGCGTCCAGCCCCTGTTCGACGAGCAGGTCGAGCTCCCGCAGCGCGGCGCGGGTGGCGAACAGGGATCGGTCGTGGAGGTTGCCGGGCTCCGTCAGCGCGATGGGCCGGATCCAGATCTCGAAGAGCTGGCTGCGGCGGGCGACGTTCGTCCGCGGCTGCTGGGTCGCGAAGCCGGCGGGGAACGCCTCGATGTAGGAGTAGTCGCCGTAGTTCATGCCCCGGGTCTCGCGGATCACCTGGTAGAGGTGGCTGAAGGAGTTGCGGTGCTCGCCGAACCACGAGTTCGCCGCGAGCATGGCGATGAAGTCGTCGTCGCCCCGCAGCAGGTCGATGGGGAAGCCCATGGAGATGGCGGTGGCGTCGGTCTGCTTCTCCACCAGCAGCACCTCGATCCCGTCGGGCCGCTCGGGCTCCGGCGCGGGTACGGCGCGCACGGTGCCGGCGGGCAGCGCGTCGAGGTCGGTCCGGACACGCTCGGCGAATCCGTCGGGGTACCCGCCGCCGACGCCCACCACCACGGCGTCCCGCAGGTAGTGGTCGCGGTAGAAGGCCTCCACGTCCTCCAGCGTGATGGACTTCACGCTCTGGACGTAGCCCTCCTCGGGGTGCTCGTAGGGCGTGCCCCGGTAGGCCATCCAGAACAGCAGCTCCTTGGAGAGCTCCTCGTCCCGGCTGTAGCGGCGGCTGCGCTCCAGCTGGTTCAGCGTCTGGGCCTTGATCCGCTCGAAGTCCTCGGGGTCGAACGCCGGCTCCAGCAGCGCGGCCCGGAACAGCTCGTAGTACGCCTCCAGGTTGTCCTCGTGGATGCGGCCGGTGAACGTGGTCATCTCCTTGTCGACCGCGTACCCGTAGCCGGCGGCCATGGGGTAGAGCGCTTCCAGGATCTCCTGGTAGCTGCGGTCCCGGGTGGAGCCGTCGGCGACCACGCGGGCCGTCAAGGCCGCCAGCCCCTCCTTGCCCTCGGGGTCGTTCTGCGACCCGGCCCGGACCCAGACGTTGAACGCGATGAACGGCGACCCGGGCTCCGGCAGGGTCACCAGCCGGGGCACGTCCATGGCCTCCTCCGGCGCGGGGGTGGGGGGTGGGTTCGCGGGCTCGGGCGGCTGCGCGCCGCCGGCGCATCCGGCGAAGGCGAGGGCGAGGGCGAGGGCGGTGAGGGCGGGTCGTCGTCGCATGGCTCAGTCCTCCGCCTGGATCATGGTGACCGTGGTGCGATGGTCGGGCACCAGGTAGCGGCGGGCCGCCTCCCCGAGGTGCTCGGCCGTCACGCCGTCGAGCGTCTGGTAGTAGGCCTCGACGGCCTCGAGCCCGCCCGTGTTGATCACGAAGGGGATGAGGCTGAACGCGATCCCCTGCGCGTTCTCCAGACTCATCAGGAAACCGTACTTCATGTTGCTCTTGGTGGCTTCGAGGGTCGCCGGGTCGACCGACTCGGTCCGGAACCGCTCCACCTCCTCGAGAATGCGCGCCTCCACGGCCTCCACGTTGGCCGGGTCGCTGACCATGGTGGTCAGATCGACCAGGGCGGGGTCGCGGGCGAGCCCGAACCCCGCCGACAGGAACTGGACCGCCCGCTCCTCGATGACGAGCTCGCGGTAGAGATCCGAGTTCGATCCGAAAGCGGCCCGTCCCAGCACCTCCAGAGCGACGGCCATGGTGTCCGTGGCGCTCCAGGCCGGGGCCCGGTAGTTGATGCTGAGGATGGGCAGTGTGCGGGCGGGGTACTCCACGACGCTGTCCCTGGCGGCCGTCTGCGCGGGCTCCGGCTCGATCTCCGGCGGCGAGTACCCGGGCTCCCAGCCGCCGTAGTACTCCTCGACCAGGGCCTTCGCCCGCTCCGTGTCGAAGTCGCCGGCGAGGACGAGGACCACGTTCTCCGGGCGGTAGAAGCGGTCGTAGAAGGACAGGCTGTACTCGTAGCCCTCCGGCATGGCCCGGATGTCCTCCTCGAACCCGATGGTGGTGTGCCGGTAGGTGTGGCGGTCGAACGCGGTGGCCCGCACCGCCTCGTCCAGGTACCGGAACGGGCTGAGCTTGCCCTGCTGGTACTCGCCCAGGATCGCGCCCGCCTCCGTCCGGAACTCCGCCTCGTCGTAGGCCAGGTTCCGGAACCGGTCGCTCTCCAGGTCCATCACCTTCTCCAGGTACTCGTTCGACAGGACCAGGTAGTAGACGGTCATGTCGTTGCTGGTGAAGGCGTTCCGGGCCGCGCCCATGGAGGCGGTGACGTCGTCGTAGTTCGGGTACTTCTCCGTGCCCCGGAACATCATGTGCTCGAAGAAGTGGGCGAAGCCGCTCCGGCCCGCCTCCACCTCGTCCCGGCTGCCGGTCCGGACCATGGAGACGTACGCGATCTGCCCGGGTGCGCCGCCGTCGATCAGGTAGGCCGTGAAGCCGTTCTCCAGGACCACCTTCTCGTAGTCGAAGGGGAAGATGGGGTCCTCCTCCTCGAAGGGCGCTCCCCAGCCGGCCGCGACCGCGACCAGTCCGGCGATCAGCCCGGTGGTGATCAGTGCTCTCATCCCGCCCGTGCCTTTCCATCGGGGTTCTCTCGGGCCCACGGTCCGGAAGCTACGGGTTCGGGGCCGGGCTCGACAAATCCGCGCCCGGAGCTTCAAGGGCGCCTCGGGTCCCGGTCCGCCCCGACGCTCGACCTCCGCACCCGGGCCTTGGCGCCGACCGGTCCTCCGGACGTGCGTCGGTGCCCGGTCACGACTACTATTCGGGAGACTGTCAACCAGGAGCTTCCGATGCGACGATTCGCCACCGCCGTGCTGATCGCGGTCACGCTCACCGTCCTGTGCGCGCCCGTCCCGGCCACGGCCCAGACGCCGGCGCCCCTGGAGGTGGGCGCCGTGGCGCCGGCCTTCACGATGCCGGGCGCCACGCGCCACGGCGTACTGGCGGAGCCGGTATCCCTGGCCGACTACGAGGGGGAGACCGTGGTCCTCGCCTTCTTCTTCCGGGCCCGGACCAAGGGCTGAACGATCCAAATGCACGCGTACCGTGATCAGTACGCGCAGTTGTTCAACCTCGGCCAGGACGTCGTCCTCATCGCCATCAGCGCCGACCCCATCGAGGAGCTCGCCTCCTGGGCCCACGACGACGACTTCCCGTTCCTCATGGCCAGCGACGCGGAGCTCGAGGTCGCGAGCCGATACGGCGCGATCTACGAGCGCGGGGACCGACGGGGGACCAACCGGAACCTGTTCGTGATCGGGCCCGACGGGCGCATCGCCTACACGGCCACGCCGTTCCGGGAGATCGACCCCACGGCCTACGAGGAGCTGGAAGCGGCCATCGATCGGATCGCCGCCGAGGCGGACCCCGGGACGGAGCGGTAAGCCGCCCCGGGTCCGGATCGGCCCGGGTCCGGATCGCCCGGGGGTCCGGATCGTCCGCTCCGGGTTCGCCGGCCGTCGCGCGGGCCCCGCGCCCGCTCGCTACTCGGGAGCGCCCCCCAGCACGTCCCGGAGGGCGCCGTCGATGTCCTGGCTCGGGCCCGTGCCCGTATACGCGACCCGGCCATCGGCGTCGAGGATGACGATGTAGCCGGTGCCGGGCGCCTCGAAGGCGCGAGCGGCCCGGCCCCGGACGTCCCAGAGGATGCGGCCGACGACCGGACGCCGCTGGATGTGCCGCCGCACGTCGTCCCGGTCCTGGGCGACGGCCGCCGCGACGACCAGGAACTCGACCTCCTCGCCGTGGGCCTCGTGGGCCGCGGCCATCCGCGGGTGGAGCGCCTGACAAATGGCGCACCACGTGGCCCAGAACTGGACCAGCACGGGCCGCGTCCCGAAGACCTCGCCCAGGTCCACCGGCTCGCCGTCCAGCGTCTCCAGGACGACGGCTTCGGGCACGGCCCCCAGGGCGATCCCGTCCTCCTGCGCGGCCGCGCGCCCTGGCGTCGCCAGGGCCATGACGGCCGCCAGAGCCACAAGGAGGGCCGGTGCGGCGGCCGCGGGGAGGGTTCCCGGGAGCGGACGGGTACGGGCTGCGACGGACATGCGGGCTGCTTCGTCTCGGGTGCGTGGCTCGGGGTTCCGATCCCCTAATACCTCGAACGGTCGGCGGGGATCCCCCGGAGCCCGCGTCAGTGCTTGGTCCAGATGGCGATCACTCCGCAGGTCGCGTGGCCCCGCCACCGTGACGGAACCGTGCTGGCACCCTTGTATACCTCGATCCCGTCGATCCAGCTCGCCGGGACGATGTCGTCGATGGAGGCGCCCCGGAGCTCGGTCCCGTCCAGGTACACGGTCGGGGAGCACGATCCGCCGAATGCGCTGGTGATGCCCCGCATGTGGACCCCGCCGCGGGCGGTGACGGATACGCCGGGGATCCGGCGGAGCAGCTGGGTGGGGAAGGCGCCGGGCATGCGGTTCAGGTCCCGCGGGCCCAGGAAGGTGCCGTGGCCCCGCTTCATCCGGTCGTAGAACCCGCTCGCCTCGAGGTACGGCAGGACGCGCGGCGCCGTCACCGTGATGGGCTCCAGCCCGAACGCCTTCGGCTGGACCCGCAGCTCCAGGTACAGGTTCTGTCCCGGGGACACGGCCACGTTGGCGGTGGCGGTGGAATCGTACCCGAAGCGGGCGACGGCGAGGCGGTAGAGCCCGGAGTCGTCTACCTGGAAGAAGAACCGACCGTCCGGGTCGGTGAGGCCCCGATCGACCGGCTCGCCGCGGACGTCGCGGAGCACGACGCTCATGGCCGGGACCGGGTCGTCGTCCCGGGCGTCCAGCACCTTGCCGGTGATCATCTGCGGCCGGTCCCGCAGGTGCGACCCGCCGCGCTCGACCCGGACCGTGATCCCGTCCGTCGGCAGCGGCGCCGGCTCTACCAGGACCCGGAGCAGGACCGGCCCGACGTCCAGCTCCACCTCGTGGCCGGCCGGGGCGGTATACCCCAGCGCGTGGACCCGCAGCCGGAACGTGCCCCGGGGCGCCTCTTCCAGGGCGAAGCGGCCCTCCGGGCCCGTCCGGGTCTCCCGGACCACGGCGTCGGTCGCGTCGAGGAGCGCCACGGTCGCGCCGGGGATGGGCGCATCGGAGCGGGCGTCCACGACGCGTCCGCGCACCGATTGGGCGGGGAGCACCGCGGGCACGAGGGCGAGGGCGAGGGCCGGCACGACGGCTCGACGCGGGGCGCGGCGCCGGCCGGCGGGCGGACGGGTCCCGTGGAGCTGGCTCAAGGGTTCACCTCCGGGGGGCGGCGAGGCGAGTCTTACGCAATACGGTAAACCGACCGGCCCACCCTGAACAGACCCTGGACCCCGGACGGGCGGGGTCGGCCGCCCGCCGGTCTCCGGCAGGAGCTCCGCGGCCTTCCACTCCGTCAGGAGAGGGAGCCGGCGTCAGGAAGCGCGGGGGCCCGGGACGAAGACGTTCGTCCTCCGGACGTACTCCTCCCACCCGGGCCGCCCCTGCATCATCCGCTCGGCGAGGGGGACGCCGGAGACGTAGCGCAGCAGGATCGTCATGAGGAGGGGGCTGCCGAGGGCGGCCCAGCCCCAGGGCACGGAGAGGGCCACGATCCCGATCCCCCACCAGAGCACGGCTTCGCCGAAGTAGTTCGGGTGTCGGGAGGTCCGCCACAGGCCCTCGTCCAGGATCCCGCCGGTCCCGGGGCCGGCGCGGAACGCCCGCAGCTGGGCGTCGGCGATGGCCTCGTAGAGGAAGCCGGCCGCCCAGACCAGCTCGCCGACCGCGTCCCACACGGTGAACCGCGGGGCGCCCGGGACGGTCATGGAGAGCTGGATCGGGAGGGCCACGATCCACAGCACCGCGCCCTGGAGCAGGAACACCCGGAGCAGGCTGAGCCACCACCACCGCTCGCCGTACCGGGCGCGCCACTGCGCGTACCTGGCGTCCTCGCCCCGGCCGCGGTTGCGCCCGCGGATGTGCAAGCCGAGCCGGAGCCCCCAGAGGCCCACGATGGCGGCCACGAGCACGCGCCGGCCGGTCCAGCCATCGCCCCAGATCAGCCCCATCAGGGCGACGGCGACGAAGATGGGTCCCCACGCGACATCGACGATGCTGGCATCCCGCAGCACGAGGCTCAGGAGCCAGAGCCCGGCCATGATCGCCGCGATCAGGATCCCGGAGGCGACCAGGAAGGTGGACAGGTCCATGGTCGTAAGGTAGGGGCGGGGGAACGCCGGGCAATCGCGTCCGGCGGGCCGGGGGGGCCGGGGCTCCCCGAACGGGGGAGCGCCGGGACCGGCCGGTGCTCCCGGACGCCCGGCGGGGCCGGGCAGCGGTTGCCGGGGCCTCCCCGGCACCCGACCTTGACCGCATGAGCATGGCGGATCCCGTGGACGCGCGCCTGCCGGACCTCACGGAGGAGCTCCTCGACTTCCTCCGGATCCCCAGCATCAGCACGGACCCGGCTCACGCCGACGCCGTGGCGGCGGCGGGCCGGTGGCTCGTGGACCGGATGCGCCGGGCCGGACTGACGGCGTCGCTGGAGACGACGGCCGGGCACCCCATCGCCCTCGGCCGCCACGACGCGGGGCCCGGCGCGCCCACGCTGCTGGTCTACGGCCACTACGACGTGCAGCCGCCGGAGCCCCTCGGGCCGTGGCGCTCGCCGCCGTTCGAGCCGGAGGTGCGGGACGGGCGGATCCGGGGCCGGGGCGCCGCGGACGACAAGGCGCAGGTGCTCGTGCAGGTGGCGGCCGCCGAGGTCGCGCTGACGACGTCGGGGCTGCCCGTGAGCCTCGTGCTCCTGTTCGAGGGCGAGGAGGAGGTCGGCTCGCCCTCGCTGGGGCCCTGGCTCAGCGACCACGCCGACGCGCTGGCCGCCGATCACGTCCTGATCGCCGACTCCATGATGTTCGGGCCGGGTCGACCCTCGCTGATCTTCGGCATGCGGGGGATCGCCTACGTCGAGATCGAGGCGAGCATCGGGTCCACCGACCTGCACTCGGGGCAGTACGGCGGGGCCGTACCCAATCCCGCCAACGCGCTGGCGGCGGTGATCGCGTCGATGCACCGGGAGGGTCGGGTCGCCGTCGACGGGTTCTACGACGACGTGGTGATGCCGCCGGCGTCGCTGCTCGAGGAGTGGCGGACCCTCGGCTTCGACGAGGAGGCCTTCCAGGCCAGCGCGGGCGGCGCCCGCCCGGCCGGGGAGCCCGGCTTCGCGACGCCGGAGCGCCTCTGGGTCCGGCCGTCGCTGGACGTGAACGGGCTCGTCAGCGGGTATACCGGTCCCGGCAAGAAGACCGTCCTGCCCGCCCGCGCGCTCGCGAAGCTCAGCGCCCGACTGGTGCCGGAGCAGGACCCCGTCCGCATCGAGGCAGTGCTCCGGGACCACGTGGCACGCATGGCGCCGGCGGGCGTGGCCTTCGAGGTCCGCTCGCTCCAGCGGAACCGGCCCTGGCGCGACGACCCGGACGCGCCGCTGTTCCGGGCGGCGGCGGCCGCCCTCGAGTCCGGCTTCGGCGCCGCGCCCGTCCGGGTCGCGCACGGCGGGACCCTGCCCATCGCGCCGGAGCTGCGGGACGTCCTCGGGGCCCCGGTTGCCGTAATGGGCCTCGCGCTGCCCGGCGCCAACATGCACGCCCCCAACGAGTGGTTCCCCGTCGCCCACCTGGAGCGGGGAATCCGGACCATGACACGTCTGTACCACGAGCTGGCGGAGGGCCCATGAGGATTCGGGACGCGAACTGGATGCAGCTGGAGCGCTACCTCGAGCAGGACGACCGGTGCGTCGTCCCGCTGGGCAGCACCGAGCAGCACGGCTACCTCAGCCTGATGACCGACACCATCCTCCCCGAGCGCGTGGCGGTCGAGGCCGCGGAACCGCTGGGCGTGCCCGTCTTTCCGGCCCTGCCTTATGGCGTCGCGCCCTATTTCCTGGGGTATCCGGGCACCATCGCCCTCCGCCTCGACACGTATCTGAGCGTCATCGGCGACGTCCTCGACAGCCTACACGGGGCCGGGTTCCGGCGGATCCTGCTGGTCAACGGCCACGGCGGCAACGCGCCCGCCGCCACCCTGGCCGTGGAATGGATGGCCGCCCACCCGGATGCCACCGTGCGCCTCCACGACTGGTGGAAGGCGCCGAGGACGTGGGAGCAGGTGCAGCGCACCGACCCCGTCGCCTCGCACGCGTCCTGGCTCGAGAACTTCCCCTGGACGCGGCTGGAGGGCGTCGAGGTTCCGGCCGGCGCGAAGGAGCCGATCCGGCGGGAGCTGATGGCACGGATGGGACCGGAGCGGGTCCGGGACTACCTCGGCGATGGCAACTTCGCCGGGCTCTACCGCCGCCCCGATGAGGAGATGATGGCGATCTGGGAGGTGGCGGTGGAGGAGGTCCGGGCGGCGATCGAAGGTGAATGGTAGACGGTGGACGGTGAACGGCAGACGGTAGACGGTGGACGGTAGACGGTGAAACGGTGGACGGTGAACGGTAGGCGGGAGGTGGCGGTCTGGGGGGCGGGGGCCATGGGAGGGACGGTGGGGGCACACCTGGCGCGGGCCGGACACCGGGTCCGGTTCGTCGACCTGGTCCCTGAGCACGTGGCGGCGATCCGGGCGGGACTGCGGATCACCGGGCCCATCGCGGAGCTCCGGGTCGCGGCGCCGGCCAGCGTTCCCGACGAGGTCGAGGGCCCGCTGCACACCGTGCTGCTGGCGGTGAAGGCGCATCACACGGAACGGGCGGTGGGGCAGATCGGACCGCTGCTGGCGGAGGACGGGGTGGTGGTATCGGTCCAGAACGGGCTCAACGAGCGGGTGATCGCCGACGCGGTGGGCGCGGACCGGACCTTCGGCTGCTTCGTGAATTTCGGCGCGGACTACCTGGAGCCGGGCGTGATCCATTACGGCGGTCGGGGCGCCGTGGTCGTGGGCGAGGTGGACGGTCGGCGGACGGAGCGGGCGCGACGGATCCACCGGCTGTTCACCGATTTCGACGAGGGAGCGCTGCTGAGCGACAACGTGATGGGATACCTGTGGAGCAAGCTCGCGTACGCGGCCATGCTGTTCGCCACGGCGCTCACGGACGACTCCATCGCCGACGCCCTGGACCGTGGGGCGACACAGGACGTGTTCACGGGGCTGGCCCGGGAAGTGGTGTCGGTGGCGCTGGAGGCCGGCGTCCGGCTGGAGTCCTTCGACGGGTTCGACCCCGCGGCGTTCACGCCGGGGGGCGGGAGCGAGGCGGCCCGGCTGTCGCTGGGCGGGCTGGTGGCGCACAACCGGCGGTCGGCGAAAACGCATAGCGGGATCTGGCGGGACCTGGCGGTTCGCCACCGGAAGACGGAGGTGGACGCGCAGCTGGGCCCGGTGGTCGCGGCCGCGCGACGGCTCGGGGTGCCCACACCCCGGGTGGCCCGGCTCATCGCGATGATCCATGAGGTCGAGGCGGGGGCCCGGGAGCGGACGGTGGCGAACCTGCCGGAGCTGAGGGGCGCGGGATGAACATCCGATTCGACGACCGGACCGTGATCGTCACCGGCGCGGCCCACGGGTTCGGGCGGGAGATCGCCGTACGGTTCGCGGAGCTCGGGGCCCGGGTGTGGGGCTGCGACGTGCTCACGGACGAGCTGGCGGAGACCCGGTCGCTGTGCGGCGAGAGGGGTCGGACCCGGGTCGTCGACGTGACGGATGCCGAACGCGTGGGCCGATTCGTGGACGAGGTGGAGACGAGCGGGCCGGACGACGCGTCCGGCGGGCGGGCCGTGGACGTGCTGGTGAACAACGCCGGGGGCGTGCTGGGTCAGGTGGGCCGGCCGCTGGAAGAGGTGGCGCCGGAGGACTGGCAGGCGATCTTCGACGTGAACGTGACCGGGGCGTTCCTTGCGGCCCGGGCCGTGGTGCCCGGGATGAAGCGGGCGGGACGGGGCCGGATCATCAACATCTCCAGCGGGGCCGGCCTGGGGGTGAGCCTCACGGGCATCCAGGCGTACGCGTCCGCCAAGGCCGCCCAGATCGGCCTCACCCGGCAGCTGGCCCACGAGCTGGGGCCGTTCGGCATCACCGTCAACAGTGTGGCCCCGGGCTTCGTCCGCTCCAACCCGACCACGGAGCGGCAGTGGCAGGCGTACGGCGAGGAGGGGCAGCGGGCGCTGGTCGAGGGGATCCCGCTGCGCCGTCTGGGCACCCCCGGCGACATCGCCAGCGCCGTCCTGTTCCTCGCCTCCGATCATGCCGGGTGGATCACCGGCGAGGTCCTCCGGGTGAGCGGCGGGCGGTAGGCCCCGCGCTCCTCGCGTCGGGCGGGCGGCCCAGCGGGCCTTGATCCGTCGACCCGGCGAACCGCATGATATCGTGTCCGCCGTCCCCCCTGCGGTGGACCCCGCCCGGGCGTCGTCCGCGGGGACGCCACCCGGGCGTTCACCCCGGGCCCGCCCGCCCCTGGCACCGACCGCCGGGCCGGCGGAGAGAGACGGACCGATGCGGCTGATCTTCCTCCTCGCGATCCTCGATCAGGGCGCCATCGCGGGCACGGTCCGCGAGGACCCGACGCTGACCCCCGTGCCCTACGCGACGGTGGAGATCGTCGAGCTGCGCCGCAGCACCACGACGGACGAGGACGGCTACTACGTGTTCCCGGGGGTGCCCGACGGGACCTGGACGCTGCGGGCGTCCGCGCTCGGGTATCTCGACGGGGATCGGGCCGTCGCGCTCGCCCGGGGCGCGGGGGCGCGCGTCGACTTCCTGCTCGCGACGGATCCCGTGGATGTCCAGGGTCTGCGCGTGCGTGTCCAGCGGGCCGAGGTGGTGGGCCCGCCCCCCGTCCGCATCGACCTGGCCACGGTCAAGCGGGCACCCGCGTACGCGGAGCCGGACGTGCTCCGGGTCGCCCAGATGGTCCCGGCCGTCCAGGCGATCTCCGACTTCTCCAGCGCGCTCCATGTCCGGGGCGGCGCCCCGGACCAGACGCTGGTCACGCTGGACGGGATCCCGCTCTTCAACCCGTACCACGCCGGCGGCATGTTGAGCGCGTTCAGCCCGGAGGCCGTGGAGTCCGTCGAGGTCGTGCCGGGCGGGCTCGGCGCCGGGACCGGTGACCGGCTGTCGGGGATGGTGGCCATCCGTACCCGCGACGCCGAGCGTGACCGATACCACCTGGAGGGCGGCCTCGGACTCCTCTCGCTCCGGACCACGGTGTCGGGTCCGCTCCCCGGCGGCGCCGGGCTCGTGGTCGCCGGCCGGCGAACGTTCGCGCCGCTCCGCGGCGCGATCCACGCCCGGGGGATGATCCCCCGGGACCTGGACCACGGCTTCAGCGACCTGCTGGTCCGGGCGTCGCGGGACATCGGGCCCGGTGGCTCGGTGACCCTCACCGCGTACGCCGATGCGGAGGGGTTCCAGCCCACGGAGTCGTTCCGGGGAGCGATCGACTACGACTGGGACTGGGGCTCGCGCGTCGCCGGCCTCCGACTCCGTTACCCCCTGACCCCGTCGCTCCAGGCGGAGGTCAGGGGTGCGATCAGCACGTTCCGCACGAGCCTCACCAGCGCCTGGCGGGACGGGCTCCAGTGGGAGCACACGCTGGACGGCGAGGGGCGCATGCGTGACGCCCTGGCGGCGGCGGAGGCCACCTGGCACGGACGGATCCACACGCTGCGGCTGGGCGGGCAGGTCGATGACTACCGCTTCCGGTACCGGACCGAACGCGGCACGGAGCTCGCCCCCGGCTCACCGGAGTCCTACGTCCCCACCTTCCGGCGGAGCGACGAGCTGACGACCCTCGCCGCCTGGGTCGAGGAGGAGATCCGGCCCGTGCCGGCGCTGGCCGCCCGGGCCGGCGTCCGTCTCCTGGACGCGGGCTCCCTCGGCCGCGTATGGATGCCCCGGGTCGGAGCGCGGCTCGACCTGGGATCGGGGCTCGCCCTCACGGCGTCCGCGGGGCGGTACGCCCAGGCGGTGCACAGCCTGCGGTCCACCGAGGCCTCCCTGGCCAGCCTCGTGGCCTACGAGGTCTACGCCGCGGCGGAGCCGGCCACCGGGCTGGCGACGGCCGACGAGGTCACGGCGGGCCTCACCTGGTTCCGGGGCCGGACCAGCCTCCAGCTCGATGGCTACCTGCGGGAACTGGAGTCGCTCTCCCTGGCCCCGCTCCCGTCGGATCCCCTGACCGCGCCGGTCCTGGTACCGGAGGGGCGGGTCACTGGGACGGGGCGGGCCCGGGGGCTCGAGGTCCTGCTGCGCCACGTGCGCGGGGAGGGTGGGGCCTGGATCTCCTACTCGCTCCTGTACACGGATCGGACGCAGGAGGGACGGACGTACGCGCCACGCTTCGAGCGGCGGCATTTCGTCGACGCCATGGTCATCGTGCCGTTCTCCGACCGGACCACGGGCAGCGTCCGGATGATGGTCGGGAGCGGCCAGCCGTACACGCCCACGGTCGGGGTGCTCTACCCGTCGTTCCTGGACCCGGAGAGGGAAGGGCTGGTGGACGGCGGGCACATGGTGGGGCTGCTCGGCCAGCACAACTCGGCCCGGCTGCGTGCCTATGTCCGGGGTGACGTGGGCGTCCGTCACGCCGTCGACACGAAGNNACACGAAGGTGCTCGGCCGGGACGTCACGCTCCGACCCTACGTCCAGATCCTCAACGCCACGCTCGCCGACAACGAGCTGGAGCGGGAGCGACCGGCCGCGCTGCTGCCGCCCTGCTCGTCCGGGGACTGGGGGCTCCCCTCCTGCGTCCAGCAGAGCACCGACCAGCTGCCGATCATCCTGTCCGCGGGGATCGAATGGGTGTACTGACCCGGGCATCCGCCGCCCTCGCCCTTCTCACCCTCGCCGCCTGCGATTCCGCGGTCGAGCCCATGGTCGACTTCCGCCTGGTCCACGGCGTCCTCCTCGCCGGGACGGACTCGGTGCACATCCGGCTCGAGCGGGCGGAACCCGACCTGGGGCTGCGCTCTTCCATCGACGACGCGGCGGTCACGCTGGAGCTCGATGACGAGACCCTCGCCCTGCCGTGGGCGCCCGGCCTGCCGTGCGTCGACTCGATGTCCCTCCCGATCGTGGGGATCACCGGCTGCTACCGGACGGGGCTGGACGCGCCGCTGGCCCCCGGTGTCCAGGCCCGGCTCTTCATCGAGCTGCCGGGTGAGGCGCCCGTCCTGGGGCATACGCGCATCCCGCTACCCACGACGGTGGTCGTCCTGGAAGAGCCGTGGCTGCGCTACCCGCTGTCGCATCCGTACGTTCCGGTCCGCCTGCGGTGGGAGGCGGGCCCGGACGTGGGACGGATCGAGGCCCGGCTGAGCCCCCTCGGAGGCCACGAGCGAGGTGGGGACTGGCACGCCGGCGGGTGTCGGATCGCGCTGGACGGCGCGTTCGTCCACGACCCCCGGGACGGGGACGCGGAGATCCGGCTGCGCGACGTGGGCTGTCCCTTCGACTGGGACTCGTTGGCGGTGGAGGTCCGGAGCACCGCGTACGACACCGCGTACGCCCGCTACCACGATCTCGCCGGCCCGTCCTCCCTCGGGACCCGCGCCACCCTCGTCGCCGCCGGCGTGGACGGCGCCCTCGGCGTCTTCGGCGCCGCAGTCACCGCCGTGGACAGCTTCCACATCCTGCGGGAGCCGCCGCCGCAGTAGCGTCCCGGGTCTGCCCGATTGCCGCTCGCTGACCAGGAATGGGCCGCATACGCCCGTTAGCCAGAAAGATCCGGAACCATGAAAACTGTAGCGGGACCGTCCGGCCCCGCTCCACGACGCGGAGTGTCAACGGTTCCTTAAATGATTGCAAGGCAACTAGATAGAGGACCCTCTGTCGGCCAGGGTCCCGGGTACGAGCGTTGCGCAGGTGCCACGGTACCATCTCCCTTGCCGGAGGTCGCCCGATGTTTCGTCGTTTCAGGAAACCGAAGATCCCACCGGACGTGGCCGGGAAGCTGCGCATGGCCGCCGCCGTGGCGGCCGAGCAGGTCCTGGACGAGCACGTCCGCTCCGCCATCGAGATGGTGGAGGAGGGCGGGGATCGGGCGCCGGTGGAGCGGCTGCTCCGGGCATACGCCCGGCTCCACTACCTGACGGACTCGGAGGCCAGGAAGCTCCGTGAGCGGGTGCTGGCGGCGCTCGGCCGGGGCCGTCAGAGCGTCGTGGCCGAACTGGATGGGCCGCGTTCCCCGGTTCGCCGCATCCGGAGCCGCCTGAAGGGTCGGGTGAACCCGGAGCTGCGCCGCTGGGTGGATCGGCACACGGCCCGGGTGGAGCTGACGGTGGTGGACATCCACGTGGAGAACGCGCTGGGCTTCCTCCGGCTGTTGGAGTCCCGCGCCGACGTTCAGCGCGGCGTGGCGCTGTACGCCGAGATCATGCGGTTGCGGCCCACCGTCACGGAGCTGGTCCGACTGAAGGTGTTGAAGGTGCTGCACGACAAGGAAGCGGGCCACGCCGAGCTGCTCCGACCCCAGCGCGGCCAGTATCCGCTCCGGGTCGCCGACAACAAGTCCTGATCCTGCCGGGCCCCGCGGCGGCCCGGGCCGCGACCCGGCGTCCGCCGTCAGCCTCCGGCCGGGAGCACGCACCGACCCGCGTTCGGCACGAAGAGGGAACGACCGAACCGCCCCACGCCGTACGCCCCGATCAGCGCCTGCGCCTCGGGGCCGGTGATCCAGAAGGCGAAGTCCCGGGCGGCTTCCGGGTGTGATGCCCCGGCCACCGGGATCACCCCGTACTGGTTGAACAGGCCCGGGTCGCCCTCCACCAGCACGGTCAGCTCCAGCCGCTGCCGCAGATTCAGGTAGGTCGCCCGGTCGGTCAGCGTATAGCTCTGCTGCTCCGAGGCCATCCGCAACACCTCCCCCATCCCCTGACCGACCTCCATGTACCAGCCCCCCGCCGGCTGCACCCCCGCCGCCTCCCAGAGCGACCGCTCCCTCCGGTGCGTCCCGCTGTCGTCCCCGCGAGAGACGAACTCGGCGCCACTCGCCGCGATCCGCTCCAGCGCCTCCGCAACGTCCCACAACCCCGACACGGACGCCGGGTCCGACGGCGGGCCCACCAGCACGAAATCGTTGTACATGACATCGCAGCGCGCCGTGCCGTGACCCTCGGCCACGAACGCGGACTCCGCCGCCGGCGCGTGGACCAGCAGCACGTCCGCGTCCCCCCGTTCCCCAAGCCCCAGCGCCTGCCCCGTCCCCACCGCCGTCACGTGGACCTCGTACTCCGGGTGTGCCGCCTCGAACGCCGGCAGCAACCGGTCGAACAGCCCCGAATCTTCCGTCGAGGTCGTCGACGCGATCAGCAGCTCCGTCGAGTCGCCTCCGCACCCCGCCGCCAGCACCACCAGCCCGGCGACGCCTGCCCACCGTCTCATCGCCCTCTCCTCCCTGTGCACCCCCCCTCACTCACCCGCCAATCTTCTCACCCTCCCCCCTCGCCGCAACGGCTGCCGGGCTCGCTCCCCTCCGCCCCCTCCCCTCGGCCCCGTCCCCCGCCGGCCCCCCCGGACACGGTGTACGGTGTACGGTGTTCCGCCCTCCCCGCCGCACTCCGATACAGTGTACGGTCGAATGGCCCGCCCACCGTCCACCGTCTACCGTCTACCGTC
>JABAOG010017002.1_pt1 | contig 16337 bp, 15 predicted proteins | sample 7062131 | NCBI WGS metagenome assembly JABAOG01 (sample SAMN14538629, study PRJNA623070) | marine sediment metagenome | biome: marine biome [ENVO:00000428]; feature: marine pelagic biome [ENVO:01000023]; material: deep marine sediment [ENVO:00002113] | place: India: Arabian Sea | collected...
GCCGCCGCAGGCGCCGGCGCCGGGGCAGGCGTGGCGCACGATGTCGAGGCGCTCCTCCTCGTCGATGCGGCCGGCGATGTACTCGCCGTAGGACTGGAAGGCCGAGACGATGTCGAGGGGGCAGCCGCTCGCGCCGCGGCCGGGCCGGATGGTGCCGCCGTAGACCATGAGGGACGGGCGGTTCAGCCGGCCCATCGCCATCAGGCAGCCGGGCATGTTCTTGTCGCAGCCCGGCACCGCCACGAGGGCGTCGTACCACTGGGCGCCCATCACGGTCTCGATCGAGTCGGCGATCAGGTCGCGCGACTGGAGCGAGTAGCTCATGCCCTCGGTGCCCATCGAGATGCCGTCGGAGACGCCGATGGTGTTGAAGCGCATGCCCACCATCCCATCGGCACGTACGGCCTCACGCACCAGCTGGGCGAGGTCGCCGAGGTGCATGTTGCAGGGGTTGCCCTCGTACCAGACGCTCGCGATGCCGACCTGCGGCTTGTCCATGTCCTCCTCGGTGAGCCCGGTGGCGTAGAGCATGGCCTGCGAGGCCCCCTGCGAGTCGACCTCGGTCAGGCGGGCGCTCGTGGCGTTCAGCTTCTTTCGATCGCTCATGGCGCGGAGGATGAACCGCCCGCGGCGGGAACGCGAGAGCTCAGCCGAAGGGGTTGCTCGGGAGCGGGCCCTCGGGCTCCGCTTCCTCTTCGGCGGCCGGGGCCATCGTGGCCGGGCTCGGCCGCGGCGCGCGCCGGCGGCTGGCTCGCTCGAGCTCACCGACCTCGAGCTCGTGGAAGCGGCGCTCGTCCTCGCTCTCGAAGGCGTCCGCGCCGATCTCGGCGTGGAAGGGGCGGAAACCACGCTGGGTGACCTCGATGGCGACCGGGCCCTCGAGGCTCGCGCCGAGCTCCACCGCGCTCGGGTCCTCCACGGCCTCGCCGTCGACGGTCACCGTCGCGCCCTCCGGCGCGGCGACCGAGAGCACGAAGGGTGCGACCTCGAGCTCGAGATCGATCGGCTCCATGCCGGCCTCGGGGGTCACCTCCCGCTCGACGGCCACGAAGCCCTCGTGGGTCACGCGAAGGGTCAGGGCCTCGTCCGCGGGCAGCTCCAGGTCGCAGGGCGCGGTGCACTCCTCGTCCCCCGCGGCCACCGTCGCGCCCTCGGGCACGGTGCGGACGGTGAGGGTGGCCAGCTCGGGCTCGTCGCTCGCGGCCTCGTCCTGCGCGGGCTCCTCGTCCTCGGCGGCGCTCAGCGCCGGGTAGGCGACGGCCACGAAGACCAACGCCAAGAGCGCGCTCACGGGGAGCAGGAAGGAGCGGGGCTCGGAGGGAGCGACGGGGCGCTCGGGGAGCTTCTTGCGTGCCATGCCCGGACAAGTGGCTTCCCCCGGTGACGGATCGGTGACGCCCGGGTGCCCATTGCGCGGAACCGGAGGGCCGCCTGCGATTCGTCACCCCATCCTGCTTGACCATGCCTCCTCGCGCCCCTATGAACTTTCAAAGAGATTTGAAACCTATGGAGCCAATCCGGCTCCCTAGGGTGTGTCGAGCCTGAAATCACCCCCAGAAAAGGGCGCTTTCAGGGGGAAGGAGTCGCTCATGTCCACGTCCACTGCCGTCGGTGGGCCCCTTCGAGCCCGGTCCGCTCCGGGCGGCGCTCCCGCGCGGCGCACCGCCGAGCCGGACCCGAAGGTGCTCCTGAGCCTGGAAGATCTCTGCCGCCGCCGGGGCCTCGGCGCCCTCGCCGCCCGCATCGGCGAGCTCGCCGGCCTGGTCCGCTGGGACATGGCCGAGATCGAGACCGCGCTGCGTTCGCTCCCGCGGAGCGAGCGGGCGGTCCACCGCAGCGCCCATCACCTCCTCGACCAGGGCGGCAAGCGCCTGCGGCCGCTCTGTGTGGCCCTCGCCGCGCGCATGGGCCAGGGCTTCGGCCCTGCGGCCCGTGAGCTCGCCGTGTCCGTCGAGCTGGTCCACTGCGCGACGCTGCTCCACGACGACGTGGTCGACGACGGCGACCAGCGACGCGGCGCGCCGGCCGCGCGCACGATCTACGGCAACGCCGCCTCGATCTTCGCCGGCGACTGGCTGCTCATCCACGCCCTGCAGCGCGTGCGCCGGGTCGGCGTCGACGGGACCCTCGACCGGCTGCTCGCGATCATCGACGAGATGATCGCCGCCGAGTCGCTGCAGCTCGAGAGCCGCGGCGAGCTCGATCTGGGCGCCGAGCGCTACTTCGCGGTCGTCGAAGGCAAGACCGCCGCCCTCTTCCGCTGGGCGATGTACGCCGGGGCCAAGGCCGGCGGCGCGACCGAAACCGAAGCGAAGGCCCTCGAGACCTACGGGGACCACCTCGGCGTGGCCTTCCAGCTCGTCGACGACCTGCTCGACTACGGCGGCGACGCGGACACGACCGGCAAGGCCCTCTTCGCCGATCTGCGCGAGGGCAAAGCGACCCACCCGCTGATCCTCGCCCGCGAGCGCGACCCCGCGGTCGACGGTCTGGTCCAGACGGTGCTCGCCCACGACGGCGACGACGCCGCGCTCGCCGAGGCGCACGCGCTGCTGGCGGCGGCCATCGAGAGCTGCGGCGCCATCGACGACTGCCGCGCCCTCGCCGCCGACCACGCCCGCCTGGCCGTCGAGGCGCTCGAGCCCTTCGCCGAGGGCCCGGCGAAGACCGCCCTCGTCACCGTCGCACGCGCGACCGTCCACCGGGAGCGCTGAGATGAGCAGTGACGTCAACCCCAAGGTGAGCAGTCGGTTCCCCGGCTTCCACCGTCACTCGCTCGAGGAGCGCCGCGAGCTGGTCGCCGAGCGCCTCGCCGGCGAGCTGCAGGCCCACCTCGCCAGCGGTGAGCCGCTGCCGCTCGAGGTGGCCGACCGCATGAGNNGACGTGCTCGTCCCCATGAGCGTCGAGGAGCCCTCGGTCGTCGCGGCGGCCTCCAACGCGGCGCGCATGGTGCGCCTCGGCGGTGGCTTCGAAGGGGACGCCGACCCGTCCATCATGACCGCCCAGGTGCAGCTCGACGCGGTGCCCGAGGCTCTGGCCGCGCTCGAGCGCGTCGCCGAAGCGAAGGATGGCCTGGTCGCCGCGGCCAACGACGCGATCCCCCGCATGGTCGCCCGTGGCGGTGGCTGCGTGGACGTCGACGCGCGGGTCCTCGACGCGGACGCCGGTCTGGTGGTCTTGCACTTCTACGTCGACGTCGGCGACGCCATGGGCGCGAACGTCGTCGACACCGTCGCCGAGGCGGTGGCCCCGAAGGCCCAGGAGCTGCTCGGCGGCTCCGTCGGCCTGCGCATCCTGAGCAACCTGCCGCTGCGGCGCCGGGTGCGGGTGCGCTGCCGCGTGAGCGAGGAGGCCATCGGCGGCGCCGAGCTCGCGCTGGGCATCGAGCGCGCCAGCCGGTTCGCCGAGGCCGATCCCTTCCGGGCGGTCACGCACAACAAGGGCATCATGAACGGCGTCGACGCGGTGGCCCTGGCCCTCGGCCAGGACTGGCGCTCCATCGAGGCGGGCGCCCACGCCTACGCCGCGCTCGGTGAAGGCTACCGGCCGCTCGCCACCTGGCGTCACGAGGCCGGCCACCTCACCGGCGCCCTCGAGATGCCCCTCGCGGTCGCGACCGTCGGCGGCTCGACCGGCGTGCACCCGGGCGTGCGCGCGGCCTTCGCCATCCTGGGCATCACCGATGCCCGCGAGCTGGCGATCGTGATGGCGAGCGCCGGCCTGGCGAGCAACCTCGCCGCGCTCCGCGCGCTGGCGGGCGAAGGCATCCAGAAGGGGCACATGCGCCTGCACGCCCGCAAGGCCGAGCTGCCCTCGGTTCGGAGGAGAGCCCATGACCGCTGACCTCACCACCGCCACCCGCAGCGAGGACGTCACCCTCGGCTCCGGCGCGATGTTCGACGCCATCGCCGCGCGCTACGACCGGCTGAACCGGATCCTCAGCCTCGGTCTCGATCGGCGCTGGCGCCGGCAGACCGTCGAGGCGATGGCCCTCGAGCCCGGCGCCCGGGTGCTCGACCTCGCCACCGGCACCGCGGACCTGGCCCTGGCGATCGCGGACGCCCACCCGGGCGCTCGAATCGTCGGCTCGGACCCCTCGGAGAACATGCTGGCCATCGGCGATCGGAAGGTCGCCGACGCCGGCCTCGGTCAGAAGGTGCACCTCGAGCTCGGCGACGCGCAGACGCTCGACCATCCCGACGACACCTTCGACGCCTGCTGCATGGCCTTCGGGATCCGCAACGTCCCGGACCGGCCGAAGGCGCTCGGCGAGATGGCGCGGGTCGTCCGCTCCGGCGGCCGCATCGCCATCCTCGAGCTCGCCGAGCCGGAGCGCGGGCTCCTCGCCTTCGGCGCGCGCTTCTACATCCGCGTGGTCGTCCCCTGGGTCGGCTCCCTGCTCAGCGGCGCCAAGGAGTACCGCTACCTGCAACGATCGATTCAGGCCTTCCCACCGCCACAGCGCTTCGCCGGCATCATGCGCGAAGCCGGTCTCGAGGTGCTCGACGTGCACCCGCTGACCTTCGGCGTGGTCACCCTCTACGTGGCGAGGGTGCCATGAGGGAAGCCTTCCACACCGAGACCGCCCAACGGCCCCGGGGCCCGAGCGCGTTCCTCCACGCCGCGCTCACCGAGCGGGACGTGACGCGTCCCCTGGTCGTCACCCTCCCCGCGCCGGTAGCCCACGACGTGGTCGCTCTCTGGGACGAGGCCAGCGACGCGGTGCTCTTCGCCCCGCCGAAGGGTGGAGCCATGGCCGGCGTCGGCGTCGCCTTCGCCATCGAGGCCAGCGGCACGGAGCGCTTCGCCGTCGCCGAAGCACGGGCCCGCGCTTTCTTCGACCGCTTGGTGCTGGCCACCCACGGCGCCGTCGAGCGCGCACCCGAGCCCCGCTTCGTCGGCGGCCTGGCCTTCGCGCCCGGCGGTGCCGTCGGCGCGCCCTGGGACGTCGGCGGCAAGAACGCCTTCGGCGACGGACGCTTCGTGCTCCCGCGCTGGACCTACCGCATCCACGGCCACCAGGCCTCGCTGCAGCTCTGCGTCGCCGCGGGTGCCCCCACCCGCGGCGTGCTCGAGGAGCACGAGCGGCTGCTGACCCGGCTCGCGCACGCGCGCCCCGCGGAAGAACGGGTCGCCCCGCGCGGGATCATCGAGGAGCCGCCGGAGCGTTTCGAAGCGCGCGTGCGCCGGATCACCGAGCGCATCGGGGCCGGCGAGGCGGAGAAGATCGTCGCCGCGCGCCGCGTCGAGGTGCGCCTCGAGGGACCCGCCTCCGCCCGACCGCTCATCGAGCGCTTCGCGCGCCGGCACCGCTCGTGCACCCGCTTCGCCATGCGCATCGCCGGCACCACCTTCCTCGGCGCGACCCCCGAGCGGCTCGTCGCCGTGGCCGGAGGTCGCGTGCGCACCGAGGCGCTCGCCGGCACCGCCCCCCGCGGCGACCGCGAGGCGCTCGAGGCGAGCCTGAAGGACGCCGCCGAGCACGCCTTCGTCGTCGAGGCGATCGCGAGCGCGATCGAGCCCTTCGTCGACACGGTCGAGCGAGCGCGCGAGCCGCAGGTGCTGGTCCTGCCGGACGTGCTCCACCTGCAGACGCCCATCGAGGGGACCCTGGCGGGCGACGCCCACGTCCTCGAGCTCGCCGCGGCCCTGCACCCCACGCCGGCCGTCGGCGGCGTCCCCCGGGAAGCCGCCATCACCCACATCCTCGCCCACGAGCCGCCGCGCGGCTGGTACACCGGCCCCTTCGGCGTCTTCGACCGCCGCGGCGAAGGCGACTTCGTCGTGGCCCTCCGCGCCGGCGCCGTCCGCGGCGACCGTGCGTGGGCCTGGGCCGGCGGCGGCATCGTCCGCGACTCCTCCCCCGCGGCCGAGCTCGAGGAGACCCGCTTGAAGTTGCGCCCCTTCCTCGGCGTACTGGACGGGTGACGATGAGCGCCGCCGCCCAAGCCGCGTTCGCCGACGCCTTCGTGGGCGGGTTGGCGGCGAACGGCGTGCGCGACGTGGTCGTCAGCCCCGGCTCGCGCTCGACCGTGCTGCTGCTGGCGGCGCGACGAGCCGGGCTGCGGCTGCACCCGGTCCACGACGAACGGGCGGCGGCCTTCTTCGCCCTCGGTCTGGCGCGAACGACCGACGGACCGCCCGCGCTGCTCTGCACCTCGGGGACGGCCGCGGCGCACTACCTGCCGGCGGTGATGGAGGCGAGCGCCACCGGCCTCGGCCTCATCGTCCTCGGGGCCGACCGACCGCCCGAGCTCCACGGCAGCGGCGCCAACCAGACCATCGACCAGAGCCACCTCTTCGGCCGCCACGTCCGCGCCTACGTGGATCTGGGGCTGCCGGACGGTCGNNACGGTCGCGAGAGCACCCTGCGAGCGGCCGCTCGCCGGGCCGCCCAGGTGGTGGCCGCCGCGCGCTGGCCCGACCCGGGGCCGGTGCACGTGAACGCCCCCGCCCGCAAGCCCCTCGAGCCGGAGGGCGACGCGCCCGCCGTCCCCCACGCCCCGGCGCTCGCCCTCCCCTCGGCGGCGCCGGACCGAGGCAGCCTCGACGAGCTGGCCCGCTGGCTCGACGAAGCGGAGCGACCGGCGGTGGTCGCCGGACCGGCCCACCGCTCGTTGCGTGCCTCGCGAGATGCCGTCGCTCGGCTGGCCACCGCGCTCGACGCGCCGCTGCTCGCCGACGCCACCAGTCAGCTCCCCGGCTCGGTGCCGGCGCACGATCGGGTCGCCGCCCACCTCGACGCCGACCGCGTGCTCCAGATCGGGCGCCCGCCCATCGGTGGGCGGGTCGAACGCTGGCTGAGCGAGCGACCGCGGGCGGTCCTCGCCGCGCGGGGCTGGCCCGATCCCGCTTCGAGCGCCGAGCGCTTCGTCTTCGGGGCGCTCTCCGCGAGCCTCCAGCGACTCGCGACGACGGTCTCCCCGCGCCCACGGGCCGCGTGGTCGAGCCGCTGGCGCACGGTGGCGAGCGCGGTCGAGCAGCGCCGCGAAGCGCTGCTCGCCGAAGGCTTCCACGAGGGCCACGTCGCCCGCGTCGCCCTCGAGCGCTGGCCCGCCGAGGGGCTGCTGGTCCTGGGCAACAGCTTGCCCGTGCGGCACGCGGATCTCTGGGCTCGGCCGCCGCAGGCGACCGTGCTCCACCAGCGGGGGGTGAGCGGCATCGACGGCCTCGTCGCCGGTGCCGCGGGAGCCGCCGTCGGCGCCGGCGCACCGACCCTGGCCATGATCGGCGACGTCTCCTTCCTCCACGACGTCGGCGGCCTCGCGGCCGCCCGCCGCTGCGAGGGGCCGCTGGCGGTCCTCGTCGTCGACAACCACGGCGGCCGCATCTTCGAGCGCCTACCGGTGCACGGCGCCATCGAAGAGGCCGCCTTCGAAGAGCTCTTCGCGATGGCCCCGGCCATCGACGTCGCCGCGGCCGCCGCCACCTTCGGCCACCGCATCGCCCCCGTCGACTCCGCCGACGCGCTCGCCGCCGCCATCGACGAGGCGCTCGCCGCGGACGGCTGCACGGTCATCCACGCGACCGCCACCGGCGGCCGCGACGCGGACCGAGCCCTCGGCCACGCCATCGACGAGGAGGGCGCCCGATGATCGTCGCGCTCCACGGCTTCACCGGCTGCCCGGAGAGCTGGCGACGGACCCGCTCCGTCGCCCGTGTGCCCTTCGCCACGCCCCGCATCCTCGGCCACGGCGCCGCCGCCCCGGGCGTGGACACCTTCGACGGCGAGGTGGACCGGCTCGCCCGCGGGCTGCGCCGGCCGGCCGACCTCGTCGGCTACTCGCTCGGCGCGCGGCTCGCGCTGGGGATCGCCGTCCGGCACCCGGCGCAGATCCGCTCGCTGACCGTGGTCGGCGTGAACCCCGGCTTCGAGGACCCGGCATCGGCCATGGCGCGACGGGACGCGGACGAGCTGCTCGCCCGGGCGCTGGAGACGGACGGCATCGAGGCCTTCGTCGATCGTTGGGAGCGGGTGCCGCTCTTCGCCTCGCAGCGCATGCTTCCGCAGGCCCTCCGCGCCGAGCGACGGCGGCAGCGGCTGGCCCACGACCCGAACGGGCTGGCGCGCGCGCTCCGGGTCCTCGGCCTCGGATCGATGCCCTCCCGCTGGGACGCCATCGGGCACCTGAAGATGCCGGTCACGGTGGTGGTCGGCGCCGAGGACACGAAGTACCGCGCCATCGCCGAGCGCATCCGCGACCGGCGACCGGGCACCCGGATCGCCATCGTGCCCGACGCCGGCCACGACGTGACCCTCGAGGCGCCCGACCACCTCGCGCGGATCCTCACCGAGAGCGCGAGCTCGCTGGAGGCGCGACCGTGAGCGCCGGCGCTCGGCCGCTGCCGCGGCAGGGCTCGCTCGGTGCCTGGGTGATGGCCACCCGGCCGCCCACCCTGGCCGCGGCCTTCGTCCCCGTCGCCGTCGGGACCGCGGTCGCCGCGCTCGAGGGGGGCGTGCGCTGGCTGCCGGCCCTCGCCGCCCTCGCCGGCGCGCTCCTGCTGCAGATCGGCGCCAACTTCGCCAACGACGTCTTCGACTTCGAGAAGGGCACGGACGACGAGGACCGCCTCGGTCCGACACGCGCGGCGCAGGCCGGGCTGCTCACCGCTCGCCAGCTCAAGCAAGGGATGGTGGTCGCCTTCGCCCTCGCCACCCTCACCGGCGTGTACCTGACGTGGGTCGCCGGTTGGGCCATCCTGGTGATCGGTGTGGCATCGATCCTCAGCGCCATCGCCTACACCGGCGGCCCCTACCCACTCGGCTATCACGGCCTGGGCGACGTCTTCGTGATGCTCTTCTTCGGCTTCGTCGCCGTCGGCGGCACAGCTTTCGTGCAGCTGCTCACCGTGCCGACGAGCGCCCTCGTCGCCGCCCTCCCCGTCGGCGCGCTGGCGACGGCGATCCTCGTCGTCAACAACGTGCGCGACCGCCACGGCGACGCGCTGGCGGGCAAGCGCACCCTCGCGGTTCGGTGGGGCAAGACGGGTGGGCTCGTCGAGTACGGCCTCTGCCTCGCCCTCGCCTACGGCGCCCCCATCGTGCTGGCGGTGATGGAGCGGGCACCGACCATCGCCGCACCGGTGCTCACCCTGCCGATCGGCCTCGGCCTCTGGCGACGGCTCGCCGCGGAAGAGGGCCGGCCCCTGAACCAGGTGCTGGCGCACACCGCTCGCCTCCTGGTCCTCCACGGAGCGACCTTCGCCGCGGGGCTCACTCTCGCCCGAACGCTCCGGTGGCCGGGATGAAGCTACGGGCGCGCGTCGAGCTCGTCCGCGGCCCCTTCGCGGCCCACAACGCCAATCGCGGATGGACCGAGCGCTCCGGCCTGCGGCTCTCGCTGACCGACGGCTCCCACACCGGTGAGGGCGAGGCCTCGCCGCTCCCGGGCTACTCGCCGGACACGCTCGAGGAGGCACGCGAGGCGCTCGCGACCCTCGACGGGCTGCCGATCGACCCGCTCGCGCCCTTCGACGCGCTGCCGGCGCTCTGCCCGTCCGCCGCCTTCGCGGCGGAGGTCGCGCTCCTGGACTGGCAGGGGCAACGCTCCGGCTGGCCTCTCGGCGCGCTGATCGGAGGCGCCCGCCACGCGCGACTGCCGGTCGCCGCCCTCGTGGACGGCGTCGAGAGCGGTCGCGCCCGCCTGTCCGCGGGCCATCGGATCCTGAAGCTGAAGATCGGCGCCGATCTCGACCGCGAGCTCGCGGTCGCCGAGACGCTCCGCGCCGAAGGGGCGACGCTCCGCTTCGACGCCAACGGCTCGCTCGATCCCGACGCCCTGCCGGCGGTGCTCGAGCGGCTCGCGGCGCTCGACGCCGAGCTCCTCGAGGAGCCCTGCGACGGGCCTTGGCCGACCGACTCGCCGGTGCCCCTGGCGGTCGACGAGAGCCTCTTCCGCGACCGAGAGCGTGCCCTGGCGCGAGTGCGGGGCGCCGAAGCCGCGTGGGCCGTGCTCAAGCCCACCTGCCTGGGCGGCGTCCGCGCCATCGATGCGCTCAGCGAGTCCATCCACGACGCCGGCGGACGGGTGCTCTTCTCCCACGCCTTCGGCGGACCCATCGAACGGGCGGCGTGTGGCGCGCTGGCGCTCGCGCTCGGCGACGGCGCGCCGGGACTCGCGCCTCACGCGGGCCTCGAGCTCTGGCCCGCCGCCGTGGCCGATGCCTTCGACGGCCCGACCCTCCGGCCCTCCGCGGCGCCCGGGCTCGGGCTGCGCTGGGACGCGCGGTGACGAGCCCGCTCTCGCTCGAGGCCGCCGCTCGAGAGCGGCCGGAGGCCACCGCCCTGGTGGAGGGCGCCACGACCTGGGACTACGCGACGCTCTGGGGGGCCGTGCGCCGGCGGGCTGCGACCCTCGACGCGGGGCCAGTCGTGCTGAGCCCACGGGCGACTCGGGAAGACGTGGTGACCCTCCTGGCCGCCGTGGAGGCGCGCCGACCGCTGGTGCTGATCCACCCGCGGACCAGCGCGCCGGAGCGCGCACGTCGGCTCGCCCTCCTCCGAGCGCCGATCCCCGAAGACACCCTCGCCCTGCTCTTCACGTCCGGGACCACCGGCGAGCCGAAGGCCGCGCTCCTTTCGCGGCGGGCGTTCGCCGCGGCGCTCGAGGCGAACGCCGAGCGCAGCGGCTGGCGACCGGGCGATCGCTGGGCGCTCTGGCTACCGCCGGCGCACGTCGGCGGGCTCTCGATCCCCCTCCGCTGCGTCCAAGGGCGAGCGGCCATGGCGCTCCGAGACGGCCCCTTCGACGCGGNNTGCTCTCGCTGGTGCCCACCATGCTCCGCCGACTCCTCGACGCCGGATGGGCCCCGCCGAGCCACCTTCGGGCGGTGCTGGTCGGTGGCGCCCCGCTGGATGGAACGCTTCGACACCGAGCCATCGCGGCAGGCGTGCCCATCCGGGCGACCTACGGGATGACCGAGACCTGCGCGCAGCTCGCGACGACCACCGGCGTCGCCGAGCCAGGGGTCGGGCGACCGATGCCGGGCATGGAGGTCGCCATCCGCGATGGGGAGATCGTCGCCCGCGGCCCGGCGCTCTTCGCCGGCTACCTCGGGGAGCCGCCCCCCTTCGACCCGGACGGTTGGTTCGCGACCGGCGACGCCGGTCGCCTCGATGACGAGGGGCGGCTGCACGTGCTCGGCCGGCTGGACGATCGGATCCTCAGCGGCGGGGAGAACGTGGACCCGCTCGAGGTCGAGCGAGCGCTCGAGGCCCACCCGGCCATCGCCGAGGCCGCGGTCTTCGGCGAGGAGGATCCGGAGTGGGGACAGCGCGTGGCGGCGCTCGTGGTCGCCGACGGCGAGCCGGCCGCAGCCGTGGCCGAGGTGAACGCTTCGCTGGGCGGCCATCGACGGGTGCGGGCGATCTACGTCGTCGACGCGATCCCACGTACCGCCAGCGGCAAGAAGCGACGGGGAGCGTGCGCGGCGATCGCGGCCGAGACCTCGCCGCCGAGTGGCACTAGAATCGGGCGGCGATGACCCGCTTCGAGCGCGACTACCGACGCATCGCCCGCAAGCTGGGCACGGTGCAGCTCATGGCGCAGTCGATGGACGACGCGTTCCTGCCGGAGGACCTGGGGCTCTCGGGCGGGGTCGAGGAGCGCCGCGGACCGCGACGCTTCCTGGACTTCTACGGCGACGAAGGGCTCGACCTCGCGTTCCAGAAGTACGGCCTCTACCGCGCCCTCGAGGAGCGCGGCTACCGGTCCATCGCGATCGAGACCGACGCCGACGACGAACGACACGTGCTGCGGGTCCGGGGCGAGTGCGGCGCGCTCGTGGGCCGGCAGCTCCTCATCGAGCTGGTCGTCCGGCGAGACCAGCTGGTCCCGGGCGACGGCGCCCCCATCACCCGATCCCACGAGGTGTTGACCCTCGACTGGCTGACGATGCGCGACCCGGCGCGACCCTTCGGGGGCAGCCGGCCCCCGCTCCCGGGCCAGGACGCGCCGGGCCTCGGGATGGGCGAGCAGATCCTCGAGGTGCTCTACCGGACGACCGAGCGCCTCGAGCTCGACGCCCTGGTCGGGATTGCCGACCATTTCCACAACGCGGTCATCTACGGCCGCGAGCTCTCCTTCCTGGAGGTCGAAGCTGCTGCCCGCCATCGCGCGCTCGAGGACGCGCTCCTCGGGCGAGAGGCGCTCAGCCTCGGTCAGGCGGCCTGGGCGCTGGAGTGGGGGCTGGTCGCGGACGACGAGGGACGACCCATCGCGCACGTGCCAGCGGCGCAGCTACGAGCCTTCGCCGAGGACCTGGCCGCTCCGCTGCGAGACGAGGCTCGGCGCCGGGCGATCCTCGAAGGGGCGGCGAGGATCGCGATCCGGCTCGACCGAAAGGTCTTCGACGCGCGCTGGGCCGCCGGGGACGGGCTCAGCCCGTCCGATGAATGATGTGGTAGCCGAAGTCCGTCTCGATGACGTCGCTGGTCTGACCCGGCTCGAGGGCGAAGGTCGTGTCCTCGAAGGCCTTGACCATCTGTCCCTTGCCGAACTCGCCCAGGTCGCCGCCCTTCTGGCCGCTGGGGCAGTCGGAGTGCTGGCGAGCCAGGTCGGCGAAGTCGGCGCCGCCATCGAGCTGCTGCTTGATCTGGGCGATCTGCGCCTGGGCCTCATCCTTCGACCGGGTGGCGGTCGAGCGAGCGGATCCCTGGTACATGAGGAGGATGTGAGACGCGCGAACGGTGTCAGCCATGAACGGGCCATACCCCGGCCCGCGCGCGGAGATCAAGGGCGGGCGTCGTGCTAGGTTGGCGGCCATGACCTCGGACTACCGGAGCCGGCTGATCCTCGCCCTCCTGCTGGCGACGGGGTGCGCGGTCGACGTCGCCGGGCTCGGCCCCGGGCGCACCGAAGCCGACCTCGGCGGGGATCGGGACATGGACGTGATCGATCCGCCCGACGGCCGCGTCCCGGACGCCACGACCCCCGAGGACATGCAGGCGCCGGACCTGAGCGTGGACTCCTTCGTGCCGCCGCCGGACATGTGCGTCGCCACCGCCGAGAGCTGCAACGGGGTCGACGACGACTGCAATGGCGCCATCGACGACGGCCTGCTGAGCGGCCCGTGCGACGGCGACGGCGACGGCTGCATGGATGGCTCGAGCGGGTGCGCCGCCGGGACCCCGACCTGCGCCGACCCCGCGCCGATGGCCGGCGACCCCTGCGACGGCCCGGACGCCGACACCGAGCCGGAGGGCAGCCTGAGCTGCAGCGGCGGCGGGCTCGTCTGCAGCGGCGACTGCACCGCCAGCGGCGAGGTCTGCGACCGACGGGACAACGACTGCGACGGCGACGTGGACGAGGACGGGGTCTGCAGCAACCCGGGCACCAGCTGCACCAGCGTCACCCACGACGGGAGCGTCTACCTCTTCTGCACCGAGAGCGACGGAGGCGACGATTGGGCCGGCGCCCGCGACGAGTGCCGCGCGGGCGGCTACGAGCTGGTGCAGATCGACGATGCCGCCGAGCTCGCGTTCCTGGTGATGCACGTCGGTAGCGAGAATTGGTGGACCGACGCCCGGGCCGACACCGACGACAGCGACCTGTGGTCCGACCCGGACCGCTGGGATTGGAACACCTCCGGCGACCCGGTCGACGCCTTCGTGTGGGACACCGGCGAGCCGAGCGGCACCGGCCGCTGCGGGCTCCTGCGCAGCGGGTCGATGCACCTCGACGACGCGGAGTGTGGCAGCAATCGGCAGATCCTCTGCGAGGCGCCCATTCTCCCCTGAGTCCCGCGCGGCGCGCGCGCGAAGCTGATAGGCTCGACGCCCATGCGGATCCCGCTGGCCAACCTGCTCGTGAAGAGCCCGCTCCCGCGCATCGGGGAGCTGATGGAGGCGGTGCAGGCGTGCGCGGACAAGCTGCCGCTGCTCGTCGAGGCGGTCATCGAGGAAGACTCCGCGGGGCTGGACCGGCTGGTGAAGGAGACCAGCATCCTCGAGGGGCGCGCCGACGAGGTGAAGAACCGGGCGCGCGCCGAGCTGCCCACCCGGCTGCTCTTGCCGGTCGACCGTCGAGACCTGCTCAAACTGCTCAGCGAGGTGGACGCCATCGCCGACTGCGCCGAAGACGTGGGCGTGCTCTTCGCCCTGCGGCCGCTGACGGTCCCGGAGGCGATGAAGCCGGTCCTGCGCGACTTCGTGACCGGCGTGATGGACACCGTCGGCGCGGCCCGCGAGCTGGTGGACTCGCTCGAGTCCCTGGTGAAGGCCGGCTTCAGTGGGCGGGCGGCCACCGCAGCCCTGGAGCAGGTGGACGTCATCGGCGAGCGCGAGCACGAGGCGGACAAGCTCCAGGACCAGTGCGCCAAGGCGCTCTTCCGCGCGGAGGCCGAGCTCGCGCCGGTCGCCCTCTTCATGTGGACGAAGGTGCTGCAGCAGATGGGCGACATGGCCAACCACGCCGAAAACGTCGGCGACCAGTTCCGCCTCTTCGTCGCCCGCTGACGCCCGATGGACTTCGTCACACTGCTCTTGGCGGCGGCGGCCGTGAGCGCCCTGTACATGGCCTGGAACATCGGCGCCAACGACGTCGCCAACGCCATGGGCACCTCGGTGGGCTCCGGGGCGCTGACGCTCAAGCAGGCGATCATCGTGGCGGCCATCTTCGAGCTCACCGGGGCCGTCTTCTTCGGCTCGACCGTGACCGAGACCATCGCCGACGGCATCGTCAGAGTCTCGACGCTCCCCGTCGAGCCGCAGACGGTGGCCGCCGGGCTGACCTGCTGCCTGATCAGCGCGGCCCTCTGGCTCCACTTCGCGACCCAGCGCGGCTGGCCGGTGTCGACGACCCACGCGATCGTCGGCGCGGTGCTCGGCTTCGGTCTGGTCGCCGGTGGCCCCGCAGCCGTCGACTGGTCGGTGGTCGGAACGATCGCCCTCGGCTGGATCGTCTCGCCCGTCCTCGGCGGTCTCGCCGCCTGGAGCCTCTTCCGGCTGATCCAGCGTCGCATCCTCCAAGCCGACCGACCGGCCCGGGCGCTACTGGTGCTCGGACCGGCGGCGGTCTTCGTGATGCTGGCGGTGCCCGGCTTCGCGCTCCTGGTCGACCCTCGGCCGCCACTGATGCTCGATTGGCGCTGGATCCACGCCGCCCCGGTCGCGCTCGGCGGAGGCGTCGCGGGCGCGATCGTGACCAGGCTCTGGCTCGGCCGACAGCTGCGGGACGGACGGCACCGCACCGCCGACCGCCTCTTCGTGCGCCTGCAGGTCGTGACGGCCTGCTTCATCGCCCTGGCCCACGGCAGCAACGACGTCGCCAACGCGGTCGGTCCGATGGCCGGCGTGTTCGCGGCGGTGGGTGGCCAGCTCAGCGACTCGATCGCGGTGCCGATGAACCTGCTGCTGATCGGCGCGGTCGGCATCGTGCTCGGGCTGGCCACCTTCGGCTTCCGCGTGATGGCGACCATCGGTCGCGAAATCACCGAGCTCACCGCCGCCCACGGCTTCGCCGCGGAGCTCTCGGCGGCGCTGACGATCGTCGTCGCGAGCGAGCTGGGCCTGCCGGTGAGCACCACCCAGGTGCTGGTGGGCGCGGTCGTCGGCGTGGGTCTCTCCCGCAGCATCGGGGCGATCAACCTCAAGGTGGTGCGCGAGATCGCCTTCAGCTGGGTCTCCACGGTGCCGGTGACCGCCGCCCTCGCGGCGGCGCTCTACTCGCTGGTCGGGCTCTTCCTCCGAAACGCTCCATGAGCGGTGGGCCCCGGCTCGTGCTAGCAGAGCGGCGCGATGAGTGTCGTCGTGCTCGAAAACATCTCGATCACCCTCGGAGGGCGCACGCTCTTCGACGACCTCTCGCTCCGTCTGGCGGAGGAGGACCGGGTGGGCCTCATCGGCCCCAACGGGAGCGGCAAGACCACGCTGATGCGGATCCTCGCTGGCGCGTCCCAGCCCGACGGCGGCGCGGTGCGACCCCGCAAGGGTGCCCGCATCGCCTATCTGCCGCAGGACGTCACGGTCGGAGGCGGCCGCTCGCTGATGACCTTCATCCGCGAGAGCGTGCCGGGCCGGAAGGCCCTCGAGGCGGAGATCGCCGAGACCGAGACCGCGCTCTCCGAGGCGGGGATGGACACCGACGCCGACGACTACGAAGAGCGGATGATCCAGCTCGGCGGCCGGATCGGCGAGCTGCACGAGCGGCTCGCGGACTACGACCGCTTCTACGGCGACCACGAGGCCCAGCGCATCCTCGCCGGCCTCGGCTTCGCCGACGCCGATCACGACCGGGATCTCGGCGAGCTCAGCGGTGGCTGGAAGATGCGCGCGGTGCTCTGCTCGCTCCTCTTCCAGCGGCCGGATCTGCTGCTCCTCGACGAGCCCACCAACCAC
>JABAOG010000325.1_pt1 | contig 16318 bp, 11 predicted proteins | sample 7062131 | NCBI WGS metagenome assembly JABAOG01 (sample SAMN14538629, study PRJNA623070) | marine sediment metagenome | biome: marine biome [ENVO:00000428]; feature: marine pelagic biome [ENVO:01000023]; material: deep marine sediment [ENVO:00002113] | place: India: Arabian Sea | collected...
CCGGGCGAGCATGTCGAGCCCCATCGCGGCCTCCCCCGCCCGACCGAGCGACTCGAGCCGCTCCACGCTCCGCACCAGACCCCGCACGAAGTGGGTGTCCGGATGCGCGGCGAGCGCGAGCTCCGCCTGCACCGTCTCGGCGAGACAAGCGACGGCGTCCATCCCGCGACCGGTCGCGGCCCCCTTCGCGGCCGCGGCCCAGACCGCCGCTTCGTTCTCCCGCCCCGCATCCACGCAAGCCACCGCCGCCCGGACCGCAGTCTGCGCGAGCGCCTCGTCCATGCCGAGGTCGCGGGCCAAGGTCGCCGCGTCGACCCAGAGCTCGAAGGCGTAGTCGCCCCCTTCGCAGGAGGCGACCTCGGCGGCAGCGTAGAGCGCCCGCCAGCGTAGGCGCGCGCCACCGTGCGCCGCGGCCCGCACCAGCGCGCGATGCGACGCCTCCGCCGCCCGCTCGTCCTCCCCCGCGCGAGCGCAGGCGATGGCGAACGCGGCCAGCGCGTCACCGAGCTCGGCGCCCGGCTCGGGCACCCAGAGGCTCCCGCGACGCGAACCGGGCGGCGACGGCGGCGCCACCTCGAAGCAGCCGACCGCCGCGTCGAGGGTATCGATCGCGTGGTCCACGTCCCCGGTCTCCATCAGCGACCAACCGAGGGCGAGCCAGAGCTGGCCGCGCAGCGCGTCGTCCTCGACGTCTTCGAGCACGTCCGCCGCGCGCTCGAGGATGTCGACCGCGTCGGTCCAGAACGACTCCCGCGCACGCAGGCGCGCCCGCACCAGCCCCGCGCGCACGACGAGCGAGGGCTCGGCGATGCCCTCGGTCCCCTCGAGCGCGCTCTCCACCAGCTCCGCGTCCCCGGCCTCGAGGGCGAGCTCCGCCGCCCCGATCCGCCAAGAGACCGCCTCGTCGCCCTCGGCTTCCGCCGCCCGGGCCGCCTCCAGGGTCCACCAAGCGGCGCGCTCGATCGCCCCCTCCCGCCGCAGCGCCTTCGCGGCCGCGAGGCAGTGGTCGGCCGCCTCCGCCAGCTCCCCGAGCCGCGCGTGGCGGGCGAGCAGCTCCGGCGGTGGCTCCTCGAGCTCCTGCAGCGCGGTCACGGCCGACGCATGCAGGCGCTGACGCTTGCGGGCCGGCAGGGCGGCCAGCACGCAGCGCCGAACGAGATCACCGCCCGCGATGCGGACCGCTGCCGGGATGGTCGCGGCATCGCCGCCGCCCCAGCGGCCGGTGAGCTCGTAGCGGCTCCCCCCACCGATGGGCCGCAGCCAGCGCGCCGTCAGCAAACGCATCAACGGCCTACGCATCAGGTCCACCGGCGCGTGGGTGAGCGCGGCGAGCGTCGTCGTGCTCGCGTGCTCCCCGAGCGCGGCGCAGGCCGCGAGCACGTCGCGGGCGCCCTTCGGCAGCGCGGACACCCGCGCGGCGACGGCGGCGGCCATCCGCTCCGGGAGCGGAAGCGCCTCGAGCTCGGGCAGCTGATGGAGCACGCCCTCGCTGATCGCCGCGCCGCCCTCCGCCGTGAGCGCCGCCGCCAGCTGCGAGAGCCCCGCCGGATTCCCTTCGCAGGCCCGCTCCACCACCTCGCCGACCTCGCCCTCGAAGGCGCGGGCGCCGAGGGAGCGGGCGAAGAGCCGCTGCGCGACGAGCGGCTCCAGGCGGCCGAGCCGCAACGTCTCCACCGATCCGAGCGGCGGCAGGGCCACGCCCGGGCGAGCGCTGAGCACGGTCAGCACCCGCTTCGATCGCAGCGGACCGGTCAGCAGGTCGAGCAACTGCCGGGTCTCGTCGTCCATCCAGTGGACGTCCTCGAAGACGGCGAGCACCGTCGCGTCTTCGCTCAGCGCCTGCATCGCGCGCTCGAACGCGTGGGCGAGCACCAACCCGCGCGGCCGGCCGATCGGCCGCTCGATCGGCCCCTCGAGGCCGAGGAGGTGGGCGACCTCGGCGATCGAACGCTGGCCGAGGCCGAGGACCCGCAGCCGATCCACCTTCTCCCGCTTCACCGCCGGCGTGTCGCTCGCTTCGACGCCGCAGAGGTCCCCGAAGAGCGATCCCAGCGCCCCGTAGGCGCCGGTGCTGCCGGAGCGGCCGTGCGCCGAGAGCACCGTCGCCCCTTCGCAGGTGGCCGCGTGTGCGAGCTCCGCGATCAAGCGCGACTTGCCGCTCCCCGGCGCGCCGCTGACCAGGACGCTCCCACCCTTCCCGTCGGCCGCGCGCCCGAACGCCGCGAGCAGCTGCTCCAGCTCGTCGCGCCGACCGACCAAGGGCCCGTCGCGGAGATGCTGGATCTCGCGCTCGGCCCGAGAGCGCGCCTCGCCGATGGTCGGCCAATCCTGGTCGCCGTCCTCGATGTGGAAGCGCCAAGCGAGCTCCTCGGTCAACGCCGGGTGAATCCGCAGCCCGTCGCTCAGGTGCGCCAGCGCCTCGGCCCGGGTCTTCTCCAGCGGCTCGGCCAGGTCTCCGTCGAAGACCCGGGCGCCGCCGCGCAAGAGCGCCAGCGGCGTCTCCCTGCGCTGGTGGCGCACGTCCAGACCGAAACGGACCGCGCGCTCGGCGGCGTGCTCCGCGTCCCCCTGGTGGCCGAAGATGACCTCGTAGGTCCCCTTCATCGCCGGCAGGAGCAGCCCGCCATGGCGCCGGGCCAAGGCCCGCAGCACGTCGTGGGGCCCGGCGTCGTCGGGCATCACCGCCACCAGCGCCGCCCGCTCCTCCGCGCGCAGTCGCTTGGAGGTCGAGAACGCCATGGTCGGCTCGGTGATCGCCACCGGCGTGTCGCCGTGGCCCATCCGCTCCGCGTCGGTCTGGGTGAAGAGCGAGATCCGCGCCTTGTTGGCGCGCGAGGCGTCCGCCGGTGGGGCGATGCGGGCGATGGCCTCGCGGAGGTCGGCGTCGCCGACGTGCGCCTCCATCTCGACCAGCACCCGCGAGAGGTCGTCGGCCATCAGGCCCGCGCTGGGATAGCGGGACTCCCGGTCCCGCTCGAGCGAACGCTCGAGAACGCCCGCCATGAAGGACGGCAGCCCCAGCGCCGAGAGATCCAGCTCCGGGACCGAGCTGGAGACCACGCGCTCGAGCGTCTCCTCCGGCGTCTTCGCCCGGAAGAGACGCTTCCCGGCCAACAGCTCGTAGAGGACGATGCCGAGCGAGAAGATGTCCGAGCGGTGATCGAGCGTCTCCGCCCGCGCCTGCTCGGGCGACATGTAGGCGTACTTGCCTCGGAGCGTGTTCCCGTCCTCGGAGCGGCCGAGGCCGTGGGCGAGCGCGATGCCGAAGTCGGCGACCTTGACTTGCCCCTCGTAGCCGAGGAGCACGTTCTGGGGGGAGATGTCCCGATGGACGATGCCCAGCGGTCGCCCCTCTTCGGTCCGCTGCCGGTGGGCGTAGTCGAGCGCCCGCGCCGCCTCCATGACGATCCAGAGCCGCAGCGGCAGGCTGAGCCCCACCCCCTGGGCCAGCGGGTTGGGCTGCGCAGCGAGGGCGCTGGCGAGGTCGCAGCCCTGCACCAGCTCCATGGCGATGAAGTAGGCGCCCTGCTCTTCGCCGAGCTCGAAGATCTGCACGATGCCGGGGTGGTTGAGCCGGGCGGCGACCTTGGCCTCGTGGATCAGCAGCGCGGCGAAGTCCTCGCGGGCCATCAGCGAGGGCAGCACCCGCTTGATGACCACCTCTTTCTCGAAGCCGGCGACTCCGCGGGAGCGCGCACGCCAGACCTCGGCCATGCCCCCCTCGCCGATTCGCTCGAGGAGCTCGTAGGAGCCGAAGAGCACCTGTCGCCCCATGACCGGCGGACCCTAACCCGGAAAAATCACCGGCGTCGAGGCGACGCTTCCGTGGAAGCGGCTCAGTTGCCGTAGGCGTTCTCGGGGAGCCCGCCCCAGCGGTAGTAGAGGGTGCGCCGGGCCTGCTCGCCCTCGGGGCGTACCCGGGCGCGTCGGAGCGCGCTGGCCACGCACTGGTTCGTCGCGTCGTTGCCGGCCGGGCGGACCACCCGCGCGTCGCGCACCGTGCCGTCGCGGAAGCGAACCATCACCACCGCGCTGTCGGTCCCGCTCCCGAGGCAGGCGCGCACGCCCGCTCGGCTCCGCTCGACCGCGTCACGGCCGCGGGCCTGGGCGGCGGGGGCCGACCCGCCGCCCCCGGCGAGGTCGTCGAGCGCGGCCGCCGAGCGCTGGGCGCCGCTCGCGGCCATGCCCGTCGCGCGCGAGCGCCGCCGGCGAGTCGCCGTCGTCGCCCCTTCGGTCGCGGTCGCGGTCGCGGCGCTGCTCGGGAGGGGCGCCTCGGCGGCGGCCTCGGCCGTCTCCTCTTCCATCGGCTCGGCCTCCTCGGCCTCTTCGGCCTCCGCCGGCCACGCCTGATCGGCCTCCTCGAGCGCCGTGCCCGGCTCCGCGGGCGAGGCGGGGAGCTCCTCCTGGGCGGGCGCCTCACTGGCCACCGCCGCCGGCTCGTCGCCCTGCTGCAGGGTGGTGAGGCTGACCATCACCCCGAGCGCCACCACCGCCGCGGCGGCGACCCAAGGCGCCACCGGCGCGCGCTGCTTGCGCTCGGGGCGCGGGGGAGCCGAGAGCGACACCGCCGGCGAGGGCCCCGTCATCTGGGCCGGAGACGGCGCCTCGACCGCCCCCGCGAGGGCGTCGAGCGAATACTCGCCGGAGCGGCCGGCCGCTCGGTCGCCGCCGAGCGGGCTCACCCGAGCGTCCGGATCGTCGAAGGTGGGCGGCGCGATGGCGTCGAAGGAGCCGAGCGGCTCGTCGAGGCGCTGCTCGATGCGCTGCGCGATCGGCTCGAGGTCCTCTTCGGGGACGCTCACCTCCCAGTCACGAAGCCAGCCCTCGAGCTTCGAGAGGGCCGCGACCTCTTCGCGGGCCTCCCCGTCGTCGGCGATGGCCGAGCGGACCTGCGGGTCCTCGCCCGGATCGCGACCGGCATCGAGCAGCTCGTGGACTCGCCGTTCGAGGTCCGCCTTCACGAGGCCTCCCTCCCGCCCTTGGCGGGCTCGAATACGTCGTGGAGCATGATGCGCATCCGCCGCCGGGCCTCGTGGATCCGCCAGGCGACGGTTCCCTCGGGGATCCCCAGCACCGCGGCCGCCTCCTTGTGGGGCATCCCCTCGAGGAGCACCAGCACCACCGCGGTCCGCAGCGAGGGCGAGAGCGCGTCGAGGGCTTCGCCCAGGCGCCCATAGAGCTGCACCGTCTCCGCGTGGCGCTCCGGATCGTTGCCCGCCTGGGTAGCGTCGGCCGTCGGCTCGGGGATTCGCGGATCGTCCACGTCGGCGGCGGAGACCCGCTTGCGGCGACGGATCACGTTCAGCGAGACGTTCACGCAGATCCGGTAGAGCCAGGTGGAGAGCTTCGAGCGCCCGTCGAAACGGTCCAGGGCTCGCCACGCCCGGACGAAGGTCTCTTGGACGGCGTCCTCGGCCTCCCCACGATCGCCGAGCATCTTGATCGCGCAGGCGTGAATCCGCTGCTGGTGCATCCGCACCAGTCGTCCGAAGGCCCTCTTGTCCCCCTCTTGGGCCGCTTGGAGGAGCGCCCCTTCGCTCGCGTCTGGGCTCGGTTCCGCCATCGACCAATCGGGCCTGGCCAAGATGGCGAGCCCGCTGCGCCTCACCCATGGGGCGCGTTCCGGAGCGTAGGAGAACACGCAGGCTGAAACAACATTCCCCGTCGAACCTTGGGACCGTCGGTCCCGTGGATGCACCATTCCCTTGCCCCGATGGCCGGTGGATGCTCGAATATCGACCATATGGAGTCAGCCGACGGATCGGACAGGCGCGGTGAGACGCGGGCACCGATCACGCTGAAAGTCGAGTACAAGCGGCTCAATTCGTTCTTCGCGGACTACACTCGCAACATCTCGAAGGGCGGCACGTTCATCCGCACCGAGCGACCGCTGCCGATCGGCACCGAATTCCACTTCGAGCTGCAGGTGCCGCAGCTGAAGACGAACCTCCGCCTGCGGGGCAAGGTCCAGTGGATCCTCACCCCCGAGGACATCGAGGGCGACGAGGATCAGGAGCCCGGCATGGGCATCGGCTTCGTCTACAAGAGCGCCGCCGAGCGTGAGCGGGTCGAGAGCGCCGTCGAGACCCTCATGGAAGAGAGCCTCGGCCCGGTGATCTACCGCAAGCTGCTGGACAAGCATCAGAGCTGAAATCCGACCTCGTGGACCCACCCCATCCGGGCGGAGGACTGCTAAGCTCGGGCCGTGACCGCTGCGGAGGGAAACGAGGAGACGCCGGAGTCGACCGGCGAGCCCTCCCGCGAGACCGGGCCGCGGGAACGGCCTCCGGGCTCCATCGCGCCGCCGCCCATCCCCATCGGGAAGGTCATCGCCGAGCGCTATCGGGTGATCCGCAGCGTCGGCGGCGGCGGCATGGGTCACGTCTTCGAGGTGGAGCACGAGGCCCTCGGCCGCCGGTTCGCCCTGAAGGTGCTCCGGGTCACCGGCTGGGACGAAGAGCTCGTCCGGCGCTTCGAGCGCGAGGCGAAGGCCCTGGCGCGCATCGGCAGCCCGCGGGTGGCGCAGGTGAGCGACTTCGGCTTCGAGGAGGGCATCGGCCCCTGGTTCGTGATGGAGCTGGTCGCCGGCCCGACCCTGCAGGAGCGCCTCGACGAGCAGGGGGCAGTGGGCTCCGAGGAGGGGCTCGAGCTCGCCATCGCCCTCTGCGAGTCCGTCGAGGACGTGCACGCCCAGGGCATCGTCCACCGGGACCTGAAGCCGGACAACGTCTTCCTGGCGCGGCAGGCGGACGGCTCGGTGGTGGTGAAGATCCTCGACTTCGGCATCGCCCGGGACCTCGACACCAGCAAGGACAACGTCACCCACACCGGCATCGCCATGGGCACGCCGCACTACATGGCCCCGGAGCAGGCCATGAGCGCCCGGGGCGTGTTGGCCACCGCCGACGTGTGGGCGCTCGGGGTGATGCTCTACGAGGCGCTCACCGGCCGCACGCCCTTCGATGGGGAGACCGCGAGCGCGATCGTGGTCCACGCCTGCACCCAGCCGCACCCGCCGATCCAGGAGGTGCTCCCCGATCTCTCCCCGCCGCTCGCTCAGCTGATCGACCGCTGCCTGGACAAGCAGCCGACCCACCGGCCGGCGGACGCGGGGGAGCTGCAGCGTCTCTTGCGTGAGGCCCGAGGAGGCCGGACCGCCAGCCAGGGGCAGGACCTCTCGCTCTCGACGCCGGCCGCGCGTGGCCATGAGCAGATGGGCGCCGGCAGCTCGGGCTTCGGGACCAACCCCGGCGCCGGTAGCGGTGGCGGATTCGGCTCGAGCCCCGGCTTCGGCGGGGCGGCGCCGACGCCGGGACCGCCGTCTGGCTCGGGGGGGATGCCGCACACCCACCAGGGCGCGAGCCCGGGCGGGACGGGGCCGGGCACGCCGGCGCCGGCGGGAGGCTTCGGTGGCGGGATGGCTCCGCAGGCCGCGCCCCCGGCGAGCTCCGGGAGCAAGACCGGGCTGATCATCGGCGTGGTCGTCGTGCTCCTGCTCCTCGCGGGTGGAGGGGTCGCCGCCGTGCTGCTCCTCCGCGGGGGCGACGACACACAGGCGGCGGCCAACGCGGCCCAGCAGCCGCAGGCGCCGACCGGCGGCATCGGCACGGTGACCATTCAAACGGATATCCAGGGCGGCGCCGAGCTGCTCGTCGACGGCCAGTCGCAGGGGCTCGTCGTCGGTGGCCAGCAGGTGCGGGTCTCGTCCGGGCCGCGGCAGCTCGAGCTCAAGGTCGACGGCATGGTCGTGGCCAGCCAGCTGGTGCAGGTGATGCCCAACGCCACGACCACGGCCCAGCTGACGCGCGGGGGCAACGGACCGGAGACCATCACCACCGGCAACCTGCAGGCCGGCGATCGGACGCTGCAGACCGGTGAGCTCGCCGACCACTACACCTACCAGTGGCAGAGCGGCACGGTGCACCTCGAGGCGCGCTCGCAGCAGTTCGACCCCTACCTGGTGGTGAAGTCGCCGAGCGGTCAGCAGCACGACAACGACGACATGACCCCCGGCGGCAACGACACGACCGCGGGGCTCGACCTGGCGATCACCGAGCCGGGGACCTGGACCGTGATCGTGACCAGCTACCAGCCGGGTGAGACCGGCCAGTATCAGCTGATCCTCCGCGGCCCCTGAGCCCCCGGCTCAGACCTTCTTGCGCGGCCGGGGCAGCTCGAACTCGTCCAGGCGGTTCACCAGCGTGCGGCGGGAGATGCCGAGCGCCTTGGCGGCGAGGGTCTGATTGCCGCCGTGCTCTTCGAGGGCGTCGATGATCGCTTGCCGCTCCGCCGCCCGGACCTCCTGTCGCAGCTCTTCGAGCTTCGTCGGCGCCTGCTGCTCACCGGCGCGGATGGCGTCGGGGAGGTGCTCCGGGCGGAGCTCGCCTCCGTCCAGCAGCGCGATCGAACGCTCGATCACGTTCCGCAGCTCCCGGACGTTCCCGGGCCAGGCGTAACCCTCCAGCCGCCCGACCGCTTCCGGGGAGAGGGTCGGCGTGGGCAACTGCATCTGCCGACAGACGTTCTCGGCGAAGCGCTTCGCCAGCGGGGCGACCGCCTCCCGTCGTTCGCGTAGCGGAGGGACCTCGAGGACGATGCCCGCGATCCGGAAATAGAGATCTTGGCGAAAGGTCCCCTCCGCCACCCGCTCCTCGAGATTCTGGTTGGTGGCCGCGATGAAGCGGACGTCGATGTCCTTGAAGGTCCGGGCGCCGATGCGCCGCACGCGGCGCTCCTCCAGCAGTCGCAGGAGCTTGGCTTGAGTGGTCGGCGGTAGATCGCCGACCTCGTCGAGGAAGACGGTTCCGCCGTCCGCCGCCTCGAAGAGGCCTTCGCGGGCCGCCGACGCGCCGGTGAAGGCGCCCTTCTCGTGCCCGAAGAGCTCGCTCTCGAGCAGGGTCTCCGGGAGCGCCGCGCAGTTGAGGGGGACGAAGGGCTCGTCGCTCCGCGGGGAGCTCACGTGGATGTGACGGGCGAGCACGTCCTTGCCCACACCGGTCTCGCCGAGGAGGAGCACGCTCAGCTGGCTCCGGGCGGCCCGGGTGGCGCGCTCGTAGACCCGGCGAAGCGCCGGCGAGCGAATGATCGCGTCGGTGGGCGGGCTCGCCTTCGCCGGCGGCGTCACCAGCGCGTGTCGAAGCTCCCGTTGCCGCTCGAGTCGAGACTCGATGCAGGCGAGGAGCTCCTGGCGCGTGAAGGGCTTGGTCAGGTAGTCGTCGGCCCCACGGGCCATGCCCTCGCGGACGTCCTCGCGCTCGGCCCGGGCGGTGAGGAAGACGAAGGGGACCGCCGTCGTCTCCGGGTAGTCGCGGAGCTGCTCGAGCACCTGGTGGCCGTTCATCACCGGCATGGTGATGTCGCAGATGATCACGTCCGGGCGACGAGCGAGGGCGGCGGCGATCCCGGCCTTCCCGTCGGACGCCTCGAGCCCCTCGTAGCCCTCGGCGTCGAGGAGATCGAGGATGTTCCCCCGGATGACCGGGTCGTCTTCGATGACGAGGACCGACGTCATGCGGCCTCCTTCAGCTCGGGGACGCGGACGGCGAAGCGAGTGCCGCGGCCCACGCGACTGTCGACCTCGATCGTGCCCTGGTGCACGTCCAAGGACCGCTTGACGACGGCGAGGCCGAGCCCGGTGCCCGGAATCGCGCTGGCGTTGCTGCAGCGGTGGAAGGCCTCGAAGAGCTGCTCGAGCTCCTCCTCGGGGATCCCGATCCCCTCGTCGCTGATCTCGAAGAGCACTCCATCCTCCTGTTCGGTGACCGAAAAGCGCACGGTGCTGGTCACCGGCGAATACTTGAACGCGTTCGAGAGCAGATTGGAGAGCACGTGGCGCAACAAGCTCTCGTCGAGGAGCATCTCCTCGTCGCCGCCTTCGGCCTCGTAGACGAGCTCGCGCTCCGCGCCGACCGTCGAGCGGATCTCCTCGGCGACCTTCGCGGCCAGCTCCGTCGGGCGGACGAGCCGCGGGTTCGCCTCGAGCATGCCCGACTCGGCGCGCCCGATGAGCAGCACGCGGTCGAGCATGTGACTCATCCCTCTCGCGGCGTCCTGAATGCGCCCGAGGTGGGTCAGCTCCTTGTCCCGATCCCAGCGCTCGCCGTAGGCCTCGAGGAGCTCTGCCGACGACAGGATCACGCTCAGCGGCGTGCGGAATTCGTGGGAGGTCATCGAGACGAAGCGACTCTTCAAGTTGGCCAGCTCCACCTCTCGGTCGCGCTCCACCCGAAGCTCGTCCAGCGCGACCTCGAGGCGCGAGCCCGTCTCCTGGAGCGCCTGCGCCGACGCTTGCAGTCGCGCGATGATGAGCCCCGACGCGAGGAGGAGAAGCAGGATGGCGGCCACCAGCGCGAGCGCCCAACGGCCCCTCGCGTCATCCACCGCCCGCTGGTGGAGCATGGCGTAGGTGTCGCCGGCCGAACGCCCTCGGCTGGCCACCGGCACCGCCATCAAGTGGTCGACGACCGACGCCACGGAGCGAGCGCGGCCGAGGATCGTGTGTGCGTGACTCCGGATGGTTCGCAGCTGCTGGCGCTGCTCGCTCGAGAGAGCGCTGCGATCGAGCTCGGTCACGCCGCAGCCGGAGGGGAGCCCGAGGAGCTCGAGACCGCAGCGGAGCTCGTTGGCCCGCTGCTCGTCGCTCGGGGCGAGGACCAAGAGCAGCGCGTCCCGTAGGAGCGCTTCGAGCGCCGAGTCCAGCGCCGGGTGCGCCCCGTCGCTTCGCTCGAGCCAGCGCTCGATGTTCCGGGGCAGCGCGCGGAGCGAGTTGCGAAGGACGGCGTGGTCGCTCTTGAACGCCTCCATGAGTCCGTTGCGCTGCTCGAGCGCCTCGCGGTAGGCCTCCAGGTCCCGTTCGAGCAGGGCGCGCCGGTCGCCCTGGATGCTCCGCGGGATCCGGAAGAGCGCCCGTTGGTTGTGGCGAAGCTGGTCCCAGACGCGCACCAGCTCGTCGTAGTGGGTGACGATTCCCAGCCGTGCCTTGGCGACCTCCTCGCCGAGCCGAGCGTCGAGCTCGAGCGCCTGCCGGAGCGCGGTGGAGTAGCGCTCGTGCTCGGCGTCGTCGATGTCGTAGCGGATCGCGAGGGTGGTGGTGATGATGACGGCGACCAGAGCCACGCCGGTCGCGACCGCCAGGCCTCGGGGGAGGGAGCGGGGTAGCGAGCGGTGGCTCATGGCTTCACCGCGGCGAGGGAGGTGCCCTCGAACGTGCCGGTCAGGCTGTGCAGGAACGCGACGATGGCGCGCACCTCGTCGTCGTCGAGGGTNNATGTGGACCACCGCCTCCTCGAGCGTCGCCGCGGAGCCGTCGTGGAAATAGGGCGCGGTGATGGCGACGTTCCGGAGGCTGGGAACGCGGAAGACGAACGCATCCTCTTCGCGTCCGGTCACCAGCATGCGCCCGTAGTCCCGCTCTTCGAGCTCCCGGCCCTCGAAGGCGTCCCGCATCACGCCGAAGCGCTGGAACATGTTGCCGCCGACGTTCACTCCTTGGTGGCAGGTGGCGCAGCCCACCGACTTGAAGAGCTCGTAGCCCCGCTCCTCCTCCGGTGTGAGTGGGATCTCCCCTTCGAGGAAGCGATCGAAGCGGGACCCGGGCGTGATCAGTGAGCGCTGGTACTCGGAGATCGCATCGCGGACGTTCTCCGGGGTGACACCGCCTCGGTAGCCCGCCGCGACGAATGCGCTGCGGTACTCGGGCGTGAGCCGCTCGACGACCTCGGGCCAGCTCCCCGCATTCATGACCGCCTCGTTCATCATCGGTCCGCTGAGGTGTTCCTCGAGGGTCTCGAAGCGACCTTGCCAGTTGTAGCGGAAGTTGAAGGCGACATTGAAGACGGTCGGTACGTTGTAGGGACCGGTTTCGTTCAGCGGATGGTTCGAGCGCACCTCTCCGGGCACGACACCGCCGGCATGGAGGTCGTGGCAGTCGACGCAGGCGCGCTCGCCGTCCCCGGAGAGCCGCGGCTCGGCGAAGAGCCGCCGACCGAGCTCTACCCGCTTTGGATCCAGGTCGAGCGAGCGAGGCAAGGGCTCGAAGGGATCGTCCACGGTCGCGTGCTCGCTGGGCGGGAGCCGACTCTCGATCGACTCCGGCGCGCTCGCCACCTCGGTGCACCCGACCACGGCGATCGCCGCGATCACCCAACCACCTCTCCCACCCATTCCACCTCGGAGGATGCACGAAGCGGACCGAGACTGGAATCACACATTTGTGGGGGGACTCGTGCTCATCCCGGCTTCCGTTGCGCAATGTGTTGCGCAAGCGGACCCCGTTGTGCACGGCGTTGCACGTCGCCGATGGGTGCGCGTTCGGATGCACGAGCCGTTCTCGGGTTGCGCGGCGGCTTGCGCGATTCCGTCGTCGATCGGCCGAGATCTCCGGCGAAAGCCGCTTGGTCCGACCCTTGCTCAGCGTTCTTTCCGAAAGGAGAGAAGAACGATGAAGGGTTGGAGTGGAATGATGTTGCTGGGGGCTCTGGGCTTCGGTTGTGGAGCGTCGGCGAACGCGCACCTGGTGCGGAGCACCCCCGGGGGAGGCACGGTCGCCTTCGAGGGCGGCTACATGGATCGGGTGGCCAAGGGGATGGTCGTGATGGCCGCCCATTGCGATGGGGAGTTCCAGATGCTCGGCCCCGACGGTAGCCCGNNGACTCGCCCGCGCGCGATCAGACGACCGTGTCCTTCGAGTGCAAGGGACCCGCCCTGGCCGCTGCCCAGTGAGAGCCGTCAGTCGACGTGGGCGGCAGTGAACTCGCCCGTGAGCTCCATGAAGGTCTCGAACGCGCCGTCGGCGTCGGTCCCGTCGTCGTCCGGAAGCGTATCGACGACCGTGCGCGGAACGGTGATCTCGCCGGGGACCCAGCGGTAGCCGTCCGTGTCCGCGTCGTAGTCGCCCCAGCGGAAGTAGAGGGTGCACTCGTCGGTCTCGCAGCGGACGTGCTCGTAGTCGTAGCTGAGCGCTCCCTCGCACCAACCGTCCGGGCACATCGAATCGGCCCAGGCGACGAAGCGCAGCTCGGGGTGCGTGGTGTCCTGGAGATCGTCGAGGGAGCCGGCCGGCACCCAGCTCTCGAGCTCCGGTGAGAGGGCGGCGTCCAGCGGCTCCGGCACCACCGACCCCCGAGCGTCCGACTGGACCGCCTCGCGCGGGATCCGTACCCGACCCTGGAAGGGCCCCTGCAGGTCGTGATCGAAGTGGTAGCCGGTGAACTGGATGGCGCACTCGCTTCCGTTGCAGCTGACGTGCGTGAAGAGGTAGTCGCGGTTCGTCGGCGCGCACCAGGCGTCGTGACAGGTGCGGTTCAGGTGCTCGAGGATGTCCGCGACGGGCACCGGCGGTGCGGTCTCGCCCTCGATGGGCGCGCGCTGATCGCTGGGCGGGGCAGGGGAGGGCGCGGGGGCTCCGGCGTTCGGGTCGGGCGGCGGCAGCCAGCCGATCGGGTCGTTCCCCGCGTTGCTGAAGCCCTGCGCGGCACCGGCCGTGCCCGCGGCGCCGGCGGTGACGCAGGCGTTGCAGAGTCCACAGGTCATCGCGACCAGCAGCCCCAGCACGAAGCCGATGATGCTGAGGATCAGCCCGGCGATCGAGACGCCCTTCATCTCCGGGACCCTCGAGTGGGCGATGCCCCCGAGGATGATGCCCACCAGCGCGATCAGTGGGGAGCCGAACGCGAGGATCGACCCGACGATCGGCATGGCCGCGGTGAAGACACCACCGATGGCCATCAGGAGCGCGAGGGCACCGCAGATGAGGGAAGCGACGGGCACGACCCGAGCTTACGCCGAAGAGCTCCCTCGACTCCCCCCTGCCGGTCGCGGGGCCGTGCGGATGGTCACCGTGCGAAGACCGCCGCGTCGTCGCGGAAGCTCTTCAGCTCGATGACGTTCCGGCTGGGGTCCCGGACGAAGAACGTGCCCTGCTCGCCAGGGCCCCCCCGGAAGCGGATCCGTGGGCGGATCATGAATTCGACGCCGGCGACCTCGAGGCGCTCGGCCATCGCCTCCCATTCGCTCCATTCGAGGATGGCGCCGAAGTGGCGGACGGGGACCTGGTCGCCGTCGACCTCGTTGGACGCGGTCCCCACGATCTCGTCCACGAGGTGCGCGGAGAGTTGGTGGCCGAAGAACTCGAAGTCGACCCAGCGATTGCTGCTGCGACCCTCGCGGCAACCCAGCACGCCGACGTAGAAGGTCCGCGCCTGGTCCAGATCCGCGACGGGAAAGGCCAAGTGAAAGCGGGGATGCATCCGGCGCGCATATCACCGTCCGGCGTGCCGCGAAAGACTCCCCCGCAGCGGACGCCCCCAGAGGAGGCGAGCGGCCTCGCGCATCGCCGGTTTTCCCATCGGGGTGTAGCTGCGGTCGTGCGGGCCGCCGGGACCGAACGCTTTCCAGAAGAAGAGGCCCCGCAGCCACGGGCGCCCGACCAGCGCGCGACGCGCGGCGGCGTAGTAGGCGCGCTGCGTCTGGAGGTCGACGGGGGTGGCGACGGAGTCGTCCCAGGGGGCGCCCAGGGCGCCGGCGCGGCTCGGGCAGCCGAGCTCGAAGACCACGATCGGCTTGCCGGTCCGTTCGGCCAGCGCCGCCATCCGACGCGCGGCCCACGCCCAGGCCGCGTCCGGGTCCCGGCGGACCGGGAAGTAGGCGCTGACCCCGACGACGTCGACCACGCCGAAGGGGCCGCTCTGGTCGAGCGCGTCGTGGTTCGCCACGTAGGCCAGCGGCACGTCGAGCTCGGCTCGCGCGGCGTGGGCGATGGACGCCCAGCGGTCCTGGGTCTCGGGGCCGCTCGACGAGCTCAGCTCGCTGCCGATGGCGAAGAGGCTGGCGCCCACGCTCCGGGCCCACCGCGCGTGCGCGACGATCGCGTGGCCGTAGCTCCGCCAGAAGCGCTCTCGCTCGACCGGCTCGAGATTCCCTCGCCAGTCCCCCGGCGCGCCTTCGCGCAGGGCCAGCCGCGGCATCCACACCACCTGCAGCCCCCGCTCGCGCGCGCGCCGAGCGACCCGGAGGTGCTCGCTCGGATCGCCCGGGTCCACCACCGCGGCGCGGCGGTGGGCGATGGGCAGCTCGGGCGCCAGGAGGACCGCCGACGCGCCCAGCGTGCGGAGGTGCTCGAGGCGGGGCGGGTAGCGGAAGCGTTGCCGGCGGGCCTCGTCCGGGTGGACGCCGACGGCGAAACCGAAGAGGCCGCCGGGGGCGGGCGTCGGCGTTGGCGAGAGCGCCCCAGCCAGCAGGAGCACCGCGACCAGCGGTCGGCTCACCGGCCGACCTGCGTCGTCGCGCGCAGCGCCTGGTGCCGGGCCCGCCCTTCGCGCACGCCGCCGGCCACGGCCGAGGCGACGTCGCCCCCGGGCTCGACGCAGACCCGCAGTCGCGGACCGTCCGGCCCGTGCGCACAGAGCTCGGTGCGGAAGGCCTCCGGCTCCGTAGGGCGACCGACGATCACCGGAACGGCCGTCGCGTTCTCGGCCGCCGTCGCCAGCGCCTCGTAGGTGGCCATCGCGTCTTCGTCGGGCACCGACTCGTCCAGCGCGAAGACGAAGACATCCGGCCAGGAGGCGATCTGCGCCTCCACGCGCGTTCGGGTCTCCTCGAGCGGCTCGTCGGGCACCACCGCCAGGTCGTAGAAGGTGCCCGCCGGCGCGTCGTCTTCGCTCAGCTCGGTCAACACGCCGGAGCCCACCACGTGGACCCGGTCGCCGCCCCCGGTCCACAGCCGCCAGGCGCCCATGATCAGCAGCGGCGCCAGGAGCGCCCAGACGATCCAGGGGACGCGCCGGTAGAAGGGTTTCGCGTCGGCCATCAGCGCTCGGCGGGATCGCGAGGCACCATCGCGCCGGTCCACCACTCGTAGTCGCGGCCCAGCTCGTCACCGTCGGGGAAGAAGACCAGGTAGCTCATCGCGTCGTAGGGGAGAAACGATGGCCGACCGCGCGCGACGTTACCGATCTGGTGCACGGTGCGCCAGGTGCCGGTGTTGAAGTACGCGGCCTCCCGGCCGTGCACGCGCCCGAGCGGGACCATCGACGCGAAGTGCGAGTGGCCGTTGACCACGTAGCTCAGGCCGTGCCGATGACCGAGCTCGTCGACGGCGTGAGTGGCCATTTNNCCGGTGTCGAAGCCGAAGCGCTTCCGTTCGATGGTCCGCCGCTCGCGCATCCACTCCTTCACGAAGGGCGTCGAGAGGAATTCCTCGACGAGCTGTCGCCAGGCCCGGCCCACGGGCCGGAGCAGCTGTCGGTCGACCAGGCCCAGGCTGCGTACCCAGGCGGGCACCGCGTAGATGGGGCGGACGTCGTCGATGTCGTCGAGCAGC
>JABAOG010006324.1_pt3 | contig 16318 bp, 11 predicted proteins | sample 7062131 | NCBI WGS metagenome assembly JABAOG01 (sample SAMN14538629, study PRJNA623070) | marine sediment metagenome | biome: marine biome [ENVO:00000428]; feature: marine pelagic biome [ENVO:01000023]; material: deep marine sediment [ENVO:00002113] | place: India: Arabian Sea | collected...
TCCTTGTGCATGTCGATGAAGATCTCGCCGAGCTCGCCGTCCTCGTACTCGCCGGTGCGCAGATAGACCTTGTGGCCGCCGACGATGGCCTTCTGGGTGTAGCCCTTGCGCCGGTCGGGCAGCCTGCGCCGGCTGATCTCCGCGGCGACCACCTTCTCCACGACCTTCTCGACCACCTTCTCCGCCGCCTTGCGCGCCGCGCCGGCGGGGGCTTGCGCGACCGCCTCGTCGAAGGCCTCGAGCGTGCGCTCGTCCAGGAGCGCGCCCATCAGCGGCTGGGAGAGCTTCGAGCCGTCGCGGTAGAGCGCGACCGACTTCAGGCCCAGGCTCCAGCCCTGCGCATAGACCTCGCTGCAGCCCTCGATCGTGGTCGTCGCGGGCAGGTTGACGGTCTTGGAGATGCCGCCCGAGACGAACGGCTGCACCACGGCCATCATCTCGAGGTGGGCGTCGAGGCTGAGCGCGCGCGTGCCCGTGCGCCCGCACGGGTTGGCGCAGTCGAACACCGGCAGGTGCTCGGCCTTCAGATGCGGCGCGCCCTCGAGCGTCATCGCGCCGCAGCAGTAGAGGTTGGCCGCCTCGATGTCCTTGGCCGCGAAGCCGATCGCGGCGAGCAGGTCGAAGCCCGGCTCGGCGATCTGCTGGGCCGACAGGCCGAGCACGTCGCGGCAGAAGCCCTCGCCCAGCGTCCAGGGGTTGAACGCGTAGCGGATGTCGAACGCCTCCTTCAGCGCCGTCTCGACGACGCCGATCTCGTGGTCGGTGAAGCCCTTCGCCGCGAGCGTCTCCCAGTTGATCCCCGGCGCGCCCTCGAGCGTCGCGCGCCCGATGGCGTAGGCCTCGATGTCGGCGATCTGCGCGGGCGCGTAGCCCAGCCGCCGGAGCGCGGACTTGGCCGCCCGGTTGACGATCTTGAAGTGCCCGCCGCCGGCGAGCTTCTTGAACTTCACGAGCGCGAAGTCGGGCTCGATCCCGGTCGTGTCGCAGTCCATGACGAGGCCGATGGTGCCGGTCGGCGCGATCACGGTGACCTGGGCGTTGCGCACGCCCGCGGCCTCCGCGCGCGCGAGCGCCGCCTCCCAGGCGTCGCCGGCGCGCTCGAGCAGGCCGGGGAAGGGGCAGGCCTCGGCGACGACGGTCTGCGGGGGGACGTTGAGCGCTTCGTACTCGGACGGATCGGCTTCGCCGTAGGCGGCGCGCGCGTGGTTCCTGAGCACGCGCTGCACGTGGGACGCGTTCTTCGCATACGCGGGGAAGGGGCCCAAGGCCTCCGCCATCTCGGCGGACGTGTCGTAGACGACCGCCGTCATGAGGGCGGAGAGCCCGCCCGCGGCGGCGCGCGCGGCGTCGGAGTCGTAGGCGAGCCCAGCGGACATGAGCAGGCCGCCGAGGTTGGCGAAGCCGAGCCCCAAGGTGCGGTGCTCGAGCGAGCGCTTCGCGATCTCCTTGGAGGGGTACTGCGCGAGGCCGACGGAGATGTCGAGCGTGATCGTCCACAGCCGCGCGGCGTGGGCGAGGCCGTCGGCGTCGATCCCGATGACGTTCTCTGGGCCGTCCTTCAGGAACTTCACCAGGTTGAGCGAGGCGAGGTTGCAGGCCGTGTCGTCGAGGAACATGTACTCCGAGCACGGGTTCGAGGCGCGGATCTCGCCCGAGGCGGGGCAGGTGTGCCAGGCGTTGATGGTGTCGGCGAACTGGATCCCCGGGTCGGCGCACGACCACGCCGACTTCGCGATTCCGCGCCACAGGGCGCGCGCGCGCACGCTCTTGGCCGTGAGCCCGTCCGTGCGGCGCACGAGGTCCCACTGCGCGTCGGCCTCGACCGCGCGAAGGAAGGCGTCCGTGACGCGCACGGTGTTGTTGGCGTTCTGGCCCGAGACCGTGGCGTAGGCCTCGGAGTCCCAGTCCACGTCGAGCGCCTCGAGCCCGAGGTCCACGTCGCCCTGGCGCGCGAGCGCGAGCGCGTGGGCGATCGCGCCGTCGGGCACGCCGGCGCGCCGCGCGGCGAGGATCTCGCGGCCGAGCGCGGCGTTCGCTGCGGGATCGGAGCAGTCCTCGGCGTCCCCGTCGCAGTTGGCGCACGCGCGCACGATCGCCTCGAGCCGGCGGCGCATGACGCGCGAGCCCGTCACCAGCGCGGCGACCTTGGCCTCCTCGCGCGCCTTCCAGTCGACGAACGCCTCGATGTCGGGGTGGTCGACGTCGAGCACGACCATCTTGGCGGCGCGCCGCGTCGTGCCGCCCGACTTCACCGCGCCCGCGGCGCGGTCGGCGACGCGCAGGAACTCCAGCACGCCCGAGGAGGCGCCGCCGCTCGAGAGCGGCTCGTCGGCGCCGCGGAGCGCGGAGAAGTTGGTCCCCGCGCCCGAGCCGTACTTGAAGATCCGCGCCTCGCGCGAGACCAGGTCCATGATGCCGCCGTCGGCGACCAGGTCGTCCTTGACGCCCTGGATGAAGCAGGCGTGGATCTGGGGATGCTCGTAGGCGCTCTCCGAGCGCCTCACCCGGCCGGTCGCGGGGTCGACGTAGTAGTGGCCCTGGGCCTGGCCCGCGATGCCGTAGGCCCAGTGGAGGCCGGTGTTGAACCACTGCGGGGAGTTNNTAGCCCGTCTTCCAGCCCCAGTAGGTCCAGGTGCCGGCCAGGCGGTCGAACACCTGCTTGGCGGAGGTCTCGCCGCCCGAGCGCTCGTGCGCGGGCAGGGCGGCGAGCGCGTCCTCGTCGGGGACGCGGCGCTGCAGCCACGCGGGCACGCCGTCCTCCGGAGCGGGCTCCGTGCGCGCGGGCACGCCGGCCTTGCGGAAGTACTTCTGCGCGAGCACGTCGACGGCGACCGCCGACCAGCCCGCGGGCGCTTCGAGCGCGTCGAGCTCGAACACCGGCGCGCCGTCGGGCCCGGTGATCTCGCTGCGGGTGGTCGCGAAGGGGATGTCGGCGTAGGCGTCGTCTCCGGCGCGGGTGAAGCGGCGAGCGATGCGCATGATGTCGGCGCCTTTCTAGCGGGCGGGCGGCGGAGCGTTATCCATATATAGCGCAGCGCAGTGGGATTTCATCTATATCTTGCGGCCAGGTGGTGGACAAAATGCAGGCCGCTCGGGTGAGGTCGAGATGTTGACCCTGGGGCGGAGGGCGTCACGCGCACGCGTTGATGTAGGCTGAGAGTTTCAGGCGAAATATCGCATCTGCGGGTTGGGTGGATGGGCGACACCGCGGCTGGCCTCGAGCGCCTCGATGTAGGCCGCGTGATCGTCCTGGCGTCCAATTTGATCCGGCGCAACGGCTTGGTTGCTCTGGGATTGTCGGTGGTGCTGGTGATCACGCCCGCTCTGTTGCTTGCGAGCGCCGGCTTTGGGCTGATGGCGCTGGAAGGCGTAGGACCCTGGGGAGGAGAGGGCTTCGGCCTCTTCAACTTCGCGGGCATGGAGCCGGACCCCTGGCTCGGTGACGCCTTGGCCGTCTCATGGGGCGCCGGTTTGATCGTCGCCGTCGTCTCGTCCTTCGTCTTGCTGGCCGCCTTCATACACTGCGCCGTGTCGGACCTCGACGGTCGCAGAGCCGGGTTCGCCTCCAGTCTGGGCGCGGGGTTTCGCCGTAGTTTGCCCCTGATCGCCGCCGGGATAGGCGGTGGCCTCATCATCGCGCTAGGGCTCGTCATGCTCGTTGTTCCCGGCGTGATCTTCGTCCTGATGTGGCTCGTCACGCCTCCCGCGATCGTTGTCGAGCGCATCGGCATCCTGAGCGCGTTTCGGCGCAGTCATCGACTGACGAAAGGGCGCCGTTGGGCGCTCCTGGTCCTACTCATCCTCTTCCTGGTTTTCTTGATCGTTGTCAGATCCGTGCTTGAGCTCGCCGCCTTCTTGATCACCGTAGGTTTCGAGCACTTCATCTACGCCATGATCTTCTTCTCGCCGGTAAGCCGCGCGATCGGCCTCGTCGTCGGCGCGGCGGGCTTGGCGGCGCTCTACCGGGAGCTTCGCCGCATAGAGCACGGCGGTGACGGGGCTGCCGACTGGACGAGATGAAGGACCGCCACTATCGTCCGCGCCGCTTTGCACCGGGGCCGCCCATGCTGACGTTCATCAAGAGACTGTTCGCCTGGTGGGACGGCGCCACGCTCGGCGCGCTGTTCGACATCCACCGCCGCGCGCGGCGCGTCGGGGAGGACAAGCTCGGCAACGTCTACTACGAGGAGCGGCGGCCGAGCCTCGACGGCCGGCCGCGCCGCTACGTGATCTACAAAGGCTACGCCGACGCCTCGCGCGTGCCGGCGGACTGGCACGGCTGGCTGCACCACACCTTCGACGAGCCCCCGACGACCAAGCCGCTGAAGCGCAAGCCGTGGGAGAAGGACCACCTGCCGAACCTCACGGGCACGGTGATGGCCTATCACCCCAAGGGCAGTCTCGCGCGCCCCGGCCCGCGGGCGGNNGACGCCGAAGTAGCGTGGGGGCGGTCGGAGCTTTGGGATTGAGTGCGTGGTGCGTAGTGCGTAGTGCGTAGTGCGTAGAGTGCTCTAAGAACACCGCACTGAGCACTACGCACTCGCGAGGGAGCCCTTCATGCGCGACCAGATCGCCGAGACGCTGGTGGGGGCCGTGGTCCTCGTGGTCGCGGCCGTCTTCCTGGGCTATTCGCTCACGGCCGCCGACCGGACGGCCCGCGGCGGCTATCCGCTGTCGGCGCGCTTCGGGTCGGTCGACGGGCTGGCCACGGGCGCGGACGTGCGGCTGTCGGGCGTCAAGGTCGGCTCGGTCAGCGCCATCCGGCTCGATCCGACGACCTACAACGCGGTGGTGAGCTTCACGGTGGCCAACGGCGTCGCAATTCCGACCGATTCCAGCGCCAGCCTGAAGAACGAGGGGCTGCTCGGCGGGGTCTTCCTGGAGATCGAGCCGGGGGGCGACGAGGATTCCATTCCGCCGGGCGGCGAGCTCGAGTACGGCCAGGGCGCGATCGACGTCATTCGCCTGCTCTCCGAGTTCGTCACCGGCGGGCGAAACAACAACGGCGATCGGGACGATCGGGACGAATGACACCCAAGAGCTGGCTCGCCGCCGCCGCGCTCGCGACGCTGTCGGTCTCCGCGGCCCACGCCCAGGCTCAGCCGGGCGCGGCGCCGTTCGACCCCAACGACCCGTGGGTCTGGGGCGACGTGGCCTCCCTGCGCGGGCTGGACAAGGTGACCGCGGAGACGCGCGACTTCTATGCGCCCGTGGGCGAGAACGTGCCGTTCTTCGCGCTCACGATCTCGGTCAAGCGCTGCGCCAAGCGCCCGCCCGAGCGGACCCCCGAGACCATCGTCGGCATGGAGGTGTACGACCGCCGCACGGACGGCTCGGGCGTCGAGGGCGGCGCGGAGCGGATCTTCTCGGGCTGGATGTTCGGCTCGAGCCCGGCGCTCAACCCGCTCGAGCATCCCGTCTACGACGTGTGGGTGCTCGACTGCCTGGACTCGGCCAACCTGCCCCCGCCCGCGACGACGGCCGAGGCGGACGACGCCACGACCCCGCGCCCCCCGCCCGAAGGCCCGGCGCCGGGGGAGGTGTCGGACTGAGGCGGGGCGCGCGCCGGCCCGAGCCATTCACCACAGAGACACGAAGCGCACGAAGACGGCGCGAGCGTCGTGACAGCCTTTGCGCGCTTCGTGTCTTCGTGGTGAGCACATAGCGGCGCGCGCTCCACGACCTCGCCCTCGCCTACGGCCCCACGAGCCGGCTCTACGAGGTCGCGGGCGGCTCGACGACGCGCTTGCTCTACGACGGCCCCGACGTGATCGCCGAGCTCGAGCCCGACGGCCGGGGCGGGCACGCCGTGCTCCGGCGCCTGGCCATGTGGACGAAAGAGACGCGCGCCCGCGCGGCGGCCATCGAGAAGCGGACCAAGCGACACCCGACCGACCTCACCGATGAGGAGCGGGCGGTGGTCGCTCCGCTCCTGCCCCAGCCCGCCAAGCGCGGTCGCAAGCGCGAGACGGACCTGCGCGAGGCCCTGAACGCGATCCGCTATCTGGCCCGCACGGGCTGCGGCTGGCGCATGCCGCCCAAGGACTTCCCGCCGTGGCGGACGGTCTATTGGCGGTTCCGCCGGCTGATGCGCCGGTTCCTGTCCTCCACCGTCCACGACGTGGCGCTGATGATCGACCGTGAACGGAGCGGCCGGGAGGCGAGCGTCGGGCGGGGTCGTGGCCCGATTGCTTTGCCTGCACATCGAATCCGGCGGCGTCACCTGAGAAGGCCGTGACGCCGCGAACCGGCGTAAGTCGTCGACCCCATTGGGAAAAGCGTGGCGTCACGCTGAAAACATCCAATGACCTTTATGCCTTGATGGTTCGCCTCGCGAGTCCCGCGGCTGGCGACGGGATCGTTCGCCACGGCCGCGAGACCGGCTCGAGTCGGTGATTGCAGATGAGGCGATTTTATGGATATATCCTCTCCATGAGCGCATCAGGGGGAGACGAGGCGTGAGGCGGGCGCGCGCACCGCTCGGACGTGACGATTGGGGTCCGGCCCGCCCGCGGCGGCGAGGCTGACCGCCATGGATCTCGAGCACGCCTTCCGCGCCCTGACCGGCAACGACGCGCCGATGAGCTGGCAGAGGCGGCTCTACGCCGAGCGCTTCCTCGAGGGCGACATCCCCTCCGCCGTCGACGTCCCCACCGGGCTCGGCAAGACGTCCGTCATGGCGCTCTGGCTGATCGCGCGCGCCTGCGCCAGCGGCGAGGCGCGCGCGCGCCTGCCGCTCCGGCTGATCTACGTGGTCGATCGGCGCGTCGTGGTGGATCAGGCGACGGCCGAGGCGGAGAAGCTGCGCGCGGCGCTCGCAGGCGAGGCGGCGCATTTCAACGCGATCGGCGAGCGCCTCGGCCAGCGAGCGCGCGCGGGCGCCGAGACGGCCGCGGCCGCGCTGCGGGAGGCGCTGCGGCTCGATCGCGGCGCCGCGCTCCCCATCTCCACGCTGAGAGGCGCGCACGTGGACAACCGCGACTGGCTCGCCGACCCGGCGGCGCCGGCGATCATCGTCGGCACGGTCGACATGATCGGCTCGCGGCTCTTGTTCCAAGGCTATGGCGTGTCGCGCAGCATGCGCCCGTATCAGGCGGGGCTCGTCGGCGTGGACACTCTCGTGGTGCTCGATGAGGCTCACCTCGTCCCGCCGTTCGAGCGACTGCTGCGCGCGGTGGAGACGGGGAGCGGCGAGGGCGACGGGACCTTGGGCCCCCGGAGCGCGGCGGAGCGGCGAATCCTGCCGCGCTTCGCCCTTCTGCCGCTGTCGGCGACGCAGCGTGAGGCGCAAGCCGCGTCGGACACCCGCGCCGTGGAGCGCGGGCGGCGCGCGTTTCGCTTCGATCCGAGCAACGGCGACCTCGACGACGAGGTCGCCGAGCGCCGCTTCGCCTCGCACAAGACGCTCCGTATCGAGCCGATGGGGAAAGATCACGACCAGCAGCTGGCCGAGAAGGCGCTCGAGCTGGCGACGCGCGACGGTCCGGCGCGCGTCGTGGTGTTCTGCGACAGGCGCTCGAAGACGAGGGACGGGCCGAGCGCCGAAGGCGTCGCCGACGAGATCGAAAAGCTCGCAAAGGGGGACGCAAAGTCCGGTCGACCCGCGAGGGACATTCATCCGCCCGAGCGGCTCGTGGGCGCGCGCCGCGTGCGCGAGCGAGCGAAGGCGCATGAAGAGCTGGCGAGACTCGGCTTCATCGGCGACAAGCGCCCGCTCGACAAGCCCGCCCTCCTCGTCGCCACCGCCGCCGGCGAGGTGGGCGTCGACATCGACGCCCACCACATGGTCTCCGACCTCGCGCCTTGGGAGCGCATGGTGCAGCGGCTGGGGCGGGTCAACCGTCGCGGCGAGAGCGCCGCCGAAGTCGTGGTGTTCGATACCTCGCCCCTCGAGGCGAAGAAGAGCGCCCCGCGCGGCGAGCGGCTCGCGAGGACGCGAGAGCTGCTCGGCGAGCTCGAGCGGTCGGACGGCGCGAGCGTCAGCCCCGCCGCGCTCAGGGCCTTGAGCGAGACGAAGGGCGCCGACGCGATCCGCGCGGCCTCCTCGCCCGAGCCGCTGCGTCCCGCGCTCACTCGCGCGGTGGTGGACGCCTGGGCCATGACCTCGCTCGACGAGCACACCGGCCGGCCCGAGGTCGGGCCGTGGCTCAGGGGATGGGCGGAGGACGATCAGCCGCAGACGACGCTGGTGTGGCGGAGGCACTTGCCGGTGCGTCTCGACAAGGACGGCCGACCAACCGTTCCTGCGCCGAAGAAGGACGTCGAGGCCTTCTTCGCCGCTGCGCCGCCGCACGAGAGCGAGAAGCTCGAGACCGAGACCCGCCGCGTCGTGGATTGGCTGGAGAAGCGCGCGAGGGCGATCCGGGACGCGAGGAGGAAGGACGGCGGCGTGAGCGGTGTCCCGCTGACGGACGGGGCGCCGTCGGTCGAGGTCGGGAGCGAAGACGACGCCGCGCCGGGGAGCGAAGCGCCGGCCGCGGACGGGCGCGGGCGAGTCGAGATCGCCTCGCGCGACGTCGTCGCTCTCGCCCTCACGCCGGCGCGGAAGCTCGCCGAGGCCTACGGCTTGCGCGACTTCCTCGACGACCCGAAGGACAAGCGAAGGAAGCTCGACAAGACGGCGCTCGGCCGCGACCTGGCGGGCAAGACGCTGGTCGTCGACGCGCGCATCGCCGGGCTCTCGGCGGCGGGCATGCTCGACGCGGAAGCCGCCGGCCCCGTCCTGGCGGCGGACGCCGCCGAGCCGGCGGCGTGGGGCCTCGACGGCGACCGGAAGCCGTTGGTGACGTTCCGTGTCGGGATCGATGAGGGCGGCGGGCGCGCGGAGGACGACGCGTGGAGGCGCCGCACGGCGCTCACGCTCCGCTCTTCCTCCGACGACGACGAGGCCGACGGGCCGCGGCTGGTCGTCGAGAAGTGGCGCGGCGCCGCCGAGGGCGAGGACGACCGCTCCGTGCGTCCCCGCCCTCAGACGCTTTCGGACCACCAGGCCTGCGCCGCCTGCAAGGCCGAAGAGATCGCCGATCGTGTCGGCCTCGACGGCCGAGCCCGCGACGTCCTCGTCCTCGCCGCCCGCCTCCACGACGAGGGCAAGCGCGCGAAGCGCTGGCAGGAGGCGTTCAAGGCGGCGCGGGACGCGAAGGCGCTGGGCGTCGAGGAGCCGCTCGCCAAGACCAGAGGGCCGATCGATCAGCGCGTGCTCGGGGGCTACCGGCACGAGCTGGGCTCGCTCGCCGTGTTCGAGGAGGGCCGCAAATGGAGCGCGGAGCTTCCGGCGGACATCCGTGAGCGCATCGACCGCGTCGAGGGTGAGGACTGGAAGGACCTCCTCCTCCACCTCGTGGCCGCCCACCACGGCGGCGCGCGGCCGGTGATCGGCACGGACGGCGCGGCCGAGGAGGATGGTCCGCCGACCCTCCTCGCCTCCCGCGCTCGCGACGTGGCGCTCCGCTTCGCGCGGCTGCAGAGGCGCTGGGGGCCGTGGGGGCTCGCGTGGTGGGAGGCGTTGTTGCGCGCCGCGGACGCCAAGGCGTCGCGCGAGAACGACGCGCGGGGCGCGCAGGGCGCTGCCGCTCGAATCGCCGAAGCTGGAACGACGCCGGCCCTCGCCGCGAAGGAGGCCAGGTGATGGGCGAGGCGCGCATCCCCGTCGACCTGGTCAACCCCGGCCAGGTGTTCGCCTGCCTGGGCTTCCTGGAGGCCGCCGACGCGCTTCTCGGCGACGCGGAAGGCGGCTTCGTGTGGGGCGAGGTGGGCGAGACGGACGCGGAGTTCGTGCTCAAAGCGGGGGGAGAGAGCAATCCGGTTGCGGAGGTTTTGGGGTTTTTGGCGGAGGCGGAGGTCACAGAGGTTGCGCCGACAGGTTGGGCGACAGAGATCAGGCGAAAGAAGAACGAGACCGACGAGAAGTACGCCGAACGCGTCGCCGAACATCAACGGTGGCTCGATGACCTTCCTCGCAGCGCCACGTATCCGTCGACCGGTCCGGATAGTCCCGCCACGCTGGTCGCTCTACTGAGGTCGGGCGATCGAGCCATCGCCTTGGACTATTGGACGGACGCAAGCTCGCGCGACAACTTCAAGCTCTGGGCGGGCGCAGGTGGTTACTCCNNTCCGACATATCTTGCCCCGCGCCGGCGATCCGTTCGCCGCCGCAGCGCCGCAAACCAGCAGCTTCCGCCTCGACTGGCGACGAGACTACGTCCCGATGGACGTCGGATTCTCACCGAACGATCACACCGACCTCAAGATGGTTGGCTACCCGGTGGTCGAGATCATGGCGGCCATAGGCCTCACTCATGCCCGCCCGCTGCGCCTGGGCCGAGACAAGCTCGCTTATCGTTACGGCGTGCCCGGCTGCACTCCCTCCGACGGTCTGCTCGACCCCAACTTCCTACGCGCCGCGCTGGGCTGCGCCGTCCTGCCGTTTCCACGCCGCACCTTCACGGTGCGTCTCGGCTGGCCCGGCAAGGAGGGTCAAGCGCGCTGCATCATCGACGTTCAAGAGGAGCCCCAGCCATGATCAAGCTCGACGCGAGCGCCTTCAATTCGTGGGCTGACGACAGGAACGGACCTGTCGCGCTGCACTTGAAGCAGCGGCTACTCCCGGTCGAAGGCGAAGGCGGGGTGATCTTCCCGCCGACCTACGCCGCGAACGAGACTAGATCGCCCTACAACATCGACACTCTGTCCGACGGGACCAAGGTCGCGACCATCGACAGCGTTGGCAGCCAGGCGAACCGTATGGAGCCGATCTTCAAGGCGGCTCCGACCGGCGAGCCTGAGAACCCGCTCGCCAAGCTCGTGCCTCAAATCGACATCGCCTATGATGGCAACGAGAGAACCGTCTCCATCCTCGAAGCCGGTCATCGCTTGGGCGACGCGATCATCCGCTCGACGCCGCTCCAGCAAGAGGCGCAGGCGGCCTTCCGCGAGTTTCTGGACGCGAGTGATGCGACCAAGCTCGCCAAGCTCGCGCCAACCTCACTGGTGTTCGGAGTCTGGGACTCGCGCGACACGCAGGCCAAGTTGCCGCGCATCGTCCAATCCGTGATCCGCGCGTGGGACGTGTCGGAGCTGAAGCGATCAGCTCAATACAACCCGGCGCTCGACTACGCCGCGCTCGACGTCTTCTCCGAAGCCGAAAAGCAAAAGGCGGAAGGAAAGGCGGGGGCGCCGCTCGCGGAGCGCGGCTTCGTGCATGTGCCTGCGACGGGCACGCACGGCGGCGTGGTCGCGCGCGGGGACATCGTGCGCGACGTCACGGTGAACCTCGTCGCGCTGCGCCGCCTGAGAGGCGAGAACGGCGAAAAGTTGCGCCGCTACATCCTTGGCCTCTGCCTCGTGGCCGCCGCCGAGCCGATCGACGGCTTCTTGCGCGCAGGCTGCCTTCTGACGCCGGACCCGGCCGTCCGTGCGAAATGGGAGGTCGTCAAGCGTGATGGCGCGCGCGATGAGATCGCGCTCACGGCAGGCGCCGCGCTGAGTTACGCTGAGAAGGCCGAGGGTGATTTCAAGAAGGGACCCGATCGGGCGGTCTCCTTCGAGAAGGAGCGGGCCAAAGCCGACGTCAAGAAGGCGAGTTGAGTAATACATGCCCGCCCTCCTGCTCACCGTCCGCTTCCACGATGGCCGCTACCACGGCCTCCGCGACTGGCCGCCCTCGCCTGCGCGCCTGTTCCAGGCGCTGGTCGCGGGCGCAGCGCGAGGCGAGGCGCTCGATCCCGACGACGGAAACGCGCTCGCGTGGCTCGAGAGCATCGCCGACGCGACCGGGCGACCGCAGGCCCCCGTCATCGCCGCCCCCGCCGCGCGCTCCGGCCAGGGATTCACCACTTTCGTCCCCAACAACGACCTCGACGCTGTCGGCGGCGACCCGCGCCGAGTCGCCGAGATCAAGGCCGGCAAGCAGATCAAGCCCATCCTCTTCGACGCGGACGTCCCCCTCCTCTACCTCTGGACGTTCCCCGACGACCCCGGCGCGCGCGACCATGCCCACCGCGTCTGCGCGATCGCCGAGCGCCTCTATCAACTGGGCCGCGGCGTCGACATGGCGTGGGCGGTGGGCGAAGTGATCGACGACGAGGCGGACGCCCGGCGCCGCCTCGAGGCGCACGGCGGGCCGATCCACCGGCCACGGAGGGGCGAGCGGGGCGCCGCGCGCGCCGTCCCCATGCCGGGCTCGCTCGAGAGCCTGATCGATCGCCACAAGAAAGGCGGCAAGCGCTTCGAGAACATCTACGTAGCCAAGCCCACCAAGAAGGACCAGCAGGTCCTCAAGGGCCAGCTCTTCTCCCAGCCCCCCAAGCCGCGCTTCCGCCAGGTCGCCTACGACGCCCCGCCCGTGCGCCTGCTGTTCGACCTCGTGGACCTCGCCGCGAAGGGCGATCACCGCGCCGCCTGGCCGCACGCCGACGTGGTCGCGTTGACGGAAAGCGTGCGCAACGAGGCCGCGAGGCGCCTTACGGACGCCTACCACAAGGCCAAGGACCCCGCGCTCGCGAAGCTCTCCGCCTGCGTCGACCCCGTCCTCGTCGGGCGCGGCGCGAGCGAGGCCGACAAGGCCGCGCGCGTGCGCATCACGCCGCTGCCTTCGATCGGCATGCGGCACACCTCGCCCGCCGTCCGCCGCGTGCTCGTGGAGATCCCGCCCGATTGCCCGCTCCCTTCGGGCGACGTCGCCTGGGCCTTCTCCGGGCTCGACGTCATCGAGCCACGCGTCGATCCACAGACCGGCGAGGCGACCTCCCAGCTCCTCCTCGCGCGCGCCGCCGATGATTCGATGCTCGGCCACTACGGCGTGATCCGCGACGAGGCGGATCGCATGGACCGCCGCGGCGACCGGGGGCGCGCGGAGTCCGGGCCGCGACGCCCGACCGGCTTCCGCCTCTGGCGCACCGTGACCCCCGCCGCCTTACCGAGCGCGGCGCGCCGCCGCATCGATCCGGCGCGGCTTGAAGCCGAGCGAGCCCAGCGCAAGCGCGGCGTCCATCCGTCGACGAGCGGTGTGGGCGGCGCCGCCAAGGACGGCCCCGCGCGCGCCGCGGAGGAGGCCCGCGCTGCGCGCGCCGTCCTCGATGCGCTCCGCCATGCGGGTCGGCGCGAGCGCGTCGCCTCCGTCCGTGTCCAGCGCGAGCCGTTCCACGCCAAGGGCGCGCGCGCAGAGGCCTTCGCCGCAGGAGCGCGCTTCTCCAAGCACGCGCTCTGGCACGTGGAGATCGCCTTCGCCGAGCGCGTCACGGGTCCGCTGATCGTCGGGGACGGCCGCTACCTCGGTCTGGGCCTCATGGCGCCGCCGGACACGGGACGCCGCCCGAGACCCGATGCGCTCCTCTTCGAGATCGCTCCCGAGACCCGCCCGCCCGTCGCCCGACGAGCGGCCGTCGCGCGCGCCGTCCGCCGCGCGCTCATGAGCCGTGCGAGCGCGCCCGACGCGGGCGAGGTCCCGACCTTGTTCTCGGGCCACGCCGCGGGCCCGGGCCCGGCGGCCGACGGCCGTCACCGTCACGTCCTGATCGTCGCCGACGACGCCGACGGCGACGGCCGGCTCGACCGCGTCGGCGTGATCGCGCCCTGGCGCGCCGATCGCAGCTGGGCGCCGCGCGGCGAAAGGGGCGACGCCGAGCGCGCGCTGTTCGAGGACGTCGTTTGCGACCTCGAGCGCGTGAGCGCCGGGCCGGCCGGCGTGTTGTCTCTCACGCCGGCGCACGAGCCGTGGGCGGACGACCCTCTGTTCGCGCCCGCGTGCGTCTGGGCCTCGCGCACGCCTTATCGGCCGACGCGACACCCCAAGCGCGGCGCCGACGCCCGCGCCTTCGTCGAGAGCGACATCCTCGAGGAGGTCCGCCGCCGCGCGCTCCCCCGCCCCGGGGTCGAGATCCTCGCGCTCGACGCCGGCCCTCGCGGCGGCCTCGCCGCGCAGGCGCGTCTCACGTTCGCGGTCGCAGTGAGCGGCCCGATCCTGCTCGGCCGCGACGCGCACGCGGGAGGGGGGATGTTCGCGGCGGAGAGGGGCGCCGCCGACGGCGGGCGAGGGTGAGCTCGCACGCCGCCGGCCACCCGTCACTGAGCGGCGATCCTCCGCGCCTCGGGGAAAACCTCGCCGAAGAGCGCCTCGATCACCTTCGCGCCATCAACCCCAACACTGCAAACGAGCGGCATCCCATCATTCCTCCCCACCCCGATCCTCCCTAGACTGACCGCTGCGCTCCAGGGGGAGACGGTATGCCTCAGACACCACAGCTCGAGCTTCCCCTCCCCGCGTCGCCGGCGGGCGACGACGAGCCCCTCGTGCCCGCGCGCATGCTCAACGAGTGGGTCTACTGTCCGCGGCTCGCCTATCTCGAATGGGTCGAAGGCTCGTGGGAGGACAACGCCGACACCGCCCAAGGCCGGCGCGCCCACATCCGCGCCGACAAGCCCGGCCCGGCGATGCCGTCACCGGACGACATGACCGACGGCGATCCCGGCTTCCGCACCCGCTCGGTCACCCTCTCCTCCACCCGCCTCGGGCTCGTCGCGAAGATCGACGTGCTCGAAGGCGAGGACGGGCTCGTCACGCCGGTCGACTACAAGAAGGGCAAGCGCCCCCATGTCGAGAAGGGCGCCTACGACCCCGAGCGCGTGCAGGTCTGCGCCCAAGGGCTCATCCTCGAGGACAACGGCTACAGGACGGGGGAGGGCGCGCTGTGGTTCGCCGAGAGCCGCGAGCGGGTCCGCGTGCCGTTCGACGCCGAGCTCCGTGAGCTGACGCTCAAGGCCGCCGCCGAGCTTCGCCTCACCGCCGCCGCGCGGCGTGCGCCGCCGCCGCTCGCGAACAGCCCCAAGTGCCCGCGCTGCTCGCTGCTGCCCATCTGCCTGCTCGACGAGATCCGCTGGTTCGACCGCGGCGCGCCGCCTCGCCCCCTGCCCCCGCCCTCCGACACGGCGTTGCCGCTCTACGTTCAGATCCCCGGCGCGCGCGTGGGCAAGAGCGGCGGGGAGCTTGTCGTGAAGACGGAGGGCGCCGAAAGCGTCGCGGTCTCGCTGCAGGACGTCTCCGAGCTCGTCGTCGCCGGTCCCGTCTCGGTCTCGACGCCGGCGATCCACGAGCTTCTGCGCCAAGGCCGTCCCGTCGCCTGGATGAGCTCGGGGTTCTGGTTCCTGGGCTCGACGGGCGTGCAGGGCCCGCGCTCGGCGCTCGCGCGGACCGCCCAATATGCGAAGGCCGCCGATTCCGCCTTCGCCCTGCGTTTCTCGCGCGGCCTCGTCGCGGCGAAGATCAAGAACCAGCGCACGCTTCTGCGCCGCAACGCCGACAAGGGGCGCGAGGCCGGCGAGCCCGAACGGGACCGAACGCTCGACCGGCTGCGCCAGCTCGCCGCTCGCGCCGAGGACGCCAAGGACACGAGCGCGCTGTTGGGCGTCGAAGGGGAAGCCGCCGCGCTCTACTTCCGGCTCTTTCCCGCCATGCTCTCGGCCGCCGCGCCGCCGGCCTTCGACTTCGCCAAGCGCACCCGCCGGCCGCCGGCGGACCCGATCAACGCCTGCCTGTCGCTCGCTTATGCGTTGCTGACCCGCACCTGGGAGGCCGCCCTCGCCACCGCGGGGCTCGACCCGTGGAAGGGCTACTTCCACGTCGAGCGGCCCGGCCGCCCGGCGCTCGCGCTCGACATGATCGAGCCGTATCGCCCGATCCTCGCCGACAGCGCCGTCGTCGGCGCGATCAACAACGGCGAGATCGGCGCCGGCGACTTCATCACCGCGGGGCCGGGCTGCAACTTGAAGCCCCATGCGCGGCGCAAGCTGATCGCGGCGTACGAGCGCCGGCTCGACCAGGAGACCACGCATCCGACGTTCGGCTACCGGGTGTCCATGCGCCGGCTCATCCACGTTCAGGCGCGTCTCCTGGTCCGTCATCTGTTGGGCGAGACGCCCGACTATCCGCACTATCTCCCGCGATGATCGGCGACGACGAGAGCCGCGACGAGCCTCGCGCCGAGGAGGGCTCCGGCGACGCGGCGGAGGAGCGTGAGGATCTCGAGGCGTCGGCGAGCGCCGCGCGCGTCGACGCGGACGGCGAGGACGGCGAGGACGGCGAGGACGGTTCGGGGGCCTCGCCCGAGGAGCCTGGCGAGGAGAGCCGTCCGCGCGGCTCGGCGATCGCGCCGCGCGGGCGCGGACGGCCGGCTTCGGCGGAGCGGCTCTATGTCGTCGCCTACGACATCAAGAGCCCGCGCCGCTGGCGGCGCGTGTTCCGCACCATGAAGGGCTACGGGCGGTGGCTGCAGCTGTCGGTGTTCCAGTGCCGGCTCACGGGCCGTCGCCGCGCGGACCTGGG
>JABAOG010006200.1_pt1 | contig 16296 bp, 15 predicted proteins | sample 7062131 | NCBI WGS metagenome assembly JABAOG01 (sample SAMN14538629, study PRJNA623070) | marine sediment metagenome | biome: marine biome [ENVO:00000428]; feature: marine pelagic biome [ENVO:01000023]; material: deep marine sediment [ENVO:00002113] | place: India: Arabian Sea | collected...
GTGGGTACACACGCTGTTCAGAAAATGGCGGTCATGGGAGATGATGATCATGGTGGAGTTGCGCGCATTGAGCACCCCCTCCAGCCAGCGGATGGTATTGATATCCAGGTTATTGGTCGGCTCATCCAGCAGCATGATGTCCGGATCGGCAAATAGAGCCTGAGCCAGCAGCACCCGCAGTTTCCAACCGGGCGCCACCGCACTCATCAGCCCTGCGTGCTGCTCGATGGGGATCTCCAGGCCGAGCAGCAGCTCACCGGCGCGCGACTCGGCGGTATAGCCGTCGAGCTCGGCGAAACGCACCTCAAGGTCGGCGACCTTCATGCCGTCCTCCTCACTCATCTCCGGCAGAGAGTAGATGCGGTCACGTTCCTGCTTCACCTCCCACAGCTCAGCATGTCCCATGATCACCGTATCCAGCACGGTGAACTCCTCAAAGGCAAACTGATCCTGGCGCAGCTTGCCAAGACGCTCGTCAGGATCGATAGAAACCGTACCGGCACTAGGCTCGAGATCGCCGCCGAGGATTTTCATCAAGGTCGACTTGCCGCAGCCGTTGGCGCCAATAAGGCCGTAGCGATTGCCGTCGCCGAACTTGACCGAAATATTTTCAAACAGGGGCTTAGCCCCGAACTGCATGGTGATATTTGCTGTAGAAATCAATTGTGCGTACCGGAAAATGAAGAGTCAGAGAGGGGTAGCCGAAGGCTGTCTGGCATCGCCGGTGGAGGCGAAGAAAAGCACTTGAGTACCGAAAGAACCATTATCGCACAGAGAGGAGAGTGCGGCGAACCCTGAGCAAAATCAAGCCATCCAGCGCAGGTTTGACCTAATAATCCGCCCGGCAATTTTCCATTATCTTTGCAGGAACTCGAAAAATAACGGATATTGAGAACTCTTTCACAGAGTGTTATGTTCGAACGCTGGATGCCGAAGGGGCATATGACACACAGTAACATGAACGAGCCCACTCCGGTCAATTACCACAGTGAGGGCATAGCGTCGCCGCAATCCCAGGCGCAAAGGCGCTCTCATGCTATGGGGTTCTACTCGTATTGGAAACACATCCTGCTCATCGCACTTGCCTATGCGGGCATCGCGGCAGCAGGACATTTAATGTTGGAACCCCTCAACCACGCCTCGATACTGTGGCCGGCCGCCGGTTTTGCACTCGCGGCATTGCTTGCCTGGGGCGGCCGCATGTGGCCCGGTGTGTGGCTTGGTTCATTTGCCTTTAATTATCTGCTCTCGGGAACCTTCGAAGCTCCTGCTATCGCCGCCCTGATTGCTACCGGCATATCACTTCAGGCCATCCTGGGCTCCTACCTGACGCGCGCTCTGTTCGACCAGGCTCCTCCTCTGGCACGCGAAGGAGAAGTAGTACGCTTTCTGTTACTGGCGGGGCCCGTTTCCTGCCTGGTTTCAGCCAGCGTATCCAGTGTTGCCTCCTACAGTATTGGTGCCGTCGACGCGGGGCAGGCCGTCACGATGTGGCTCCTGTGGTGGACCGGCGACACCCTTGGCGTATTACTGTTGACCCCGGTGCTGCTCGCTCTGCCGATCGCAGGCTCAATCCTGCCACGCAGCACCATCCGCATCATCCTGCCGCTGCTCATCACTGCCATCTTGCTGGTTTCAGGCAATAGCGGCCTGAATCTCATCGAGCAAAGCCGAGCACGTGAAAAAGCTACCCAGCTCATGGCTGAAGCCTATGATGGCGGATTCCATTTGCTCACCTATGCCACCATCCCGCTGGACAGTATTGAGCGATTTTTCTCTGCCAGCGACAAAGTTACCCGGGAGGATTACACCACCTTCACCTCCTCTGTTGCCGGCCAACCATGGCTCCTTTCGATTGACTGGGCGCCGCGGATATCACGGGATAAGCGTGCAGCCTTTGAAGCCTCTCTGCGCCGCCAGGGACTGATTACATCAGAGGTATTCGATCTTGATGCCATGGGCGCTCCAATCCCCTCGGCGGAGCGGAACGAATACTTCCCTGTTACACTCACCGAGCCGATGGCCTCCAATGGCGTTATTATCGGCCTCGATCATGGCTTCGAAGCACCGCGGCGTGAGGCCATGGAACGTGCCCGCGATACCGGCCAAATTACTGTCACAAAGATGCTGCCGCTGTTACGCACGCCCCAACGTGCGGTTCTGGCATTCAACCCTGTTTATCGGGTCGGTGCAAAACTGACCTCCCAAGAGCAAAGGCGCGAAGCATTGCTGGGTTATGTCGTCGGCGTATTCGGAATTAAGCAACTCTTCAGTGACCTAAACAGTATCGCCTCGACCCACCAGTTGCTCTATCGGATTACCGACATCACCTCAGATGACACCCGTCACATCCTGTGGGATACCCTCCCTGAGGGCGCTACACCGCAATGGCATCGCACCGTCCAGTTTGCTGACCGCCTGTGGCAACTCGAGATGCAGCCGGCAATACCCCTGTGGCAACCCGGTGCCAGCCTTCCTTCCCGCTACTACCTGAGCTTTTCGGTCCTGACCGGCTTCCTGATCGCCTTTGCCGCGCTCAGCACAGCCGGGCGCAACGCCTCCACCACACTGAAAGTGGTCGAACGAACCATAGAACTGGCTCACGAACTTGACGCCCGTCGTCAGGCGGAAACGGAAGTTCACCGCCTCAACATCGCCCTGGAAGAAAAGGTCAAAGAACAGGCTCGCACCCTTGAGATTTTGCATACCAAGGAGGAACAACTCAGCGCCATCGTCGACAATCTCCCCTACGGCCTCGTCACCATCGACTCACTAGGTATTGTGTACAGTGCCAACCCGGCCATGGAGCAGATGCTTGGCTACCGCCCTGAGGAAATCATCGGCAAAAATATTTCGCTCCTCATGCCCAACCACGAACGCAAACGGCATGATCACTATATTGACAAATATCTGGATACCGGTGAGTCCAATGTCATGGACAAAGGTCGGGAAGTGCAGGGGCAACACAAAGATGGCCGGCTAATCCCACTTGAGCTGGCGGTCACAGAGTACCGGGTCCATGGCGAGCGCTTTTTTATCGGCAGCCTGTGGGATATCAGTGAGCGCAAAAACTTCATTGACGAGTTGACTCGTGCGCGCTTGGGTGCCGAGCAGGCCAGCCGCGCCAAATCCTCCTTCCTTGCCGTCATGAGCCACGAAATCCGCACCCCCATGAATGGGGTTATCGGTCTGGTGGATGTGCTGGCGCATAGTCGCCTCTCCGATTATCAGGCCGAGCTCGTCACCACCATCCGGGAGTCGGCCACGAGTTTGCTCGACATCATTGACGACATCCTGGATTTCTCCAAGATCGATGCCGGAAGAATGACCATCGAGCACAACCCGGTCTGTCTCGCCAACCTCGCTGAAGTGCTATGCAGTTCCATGCAACCGGACGCGGCTAACAAGGGCGTGACCATATCGCTGTTTATTTCGCCGCAGATCCCGCAACTGGTGCTAACCGACAGCGTGCGCCTTCGCCAGGCGCTGGGCAACCTGATCGGCAATGCCATCAAGTTCACTGCCAACCAGAGCCGTCGCAAGGGATATGTCTCCGTCCGCATCACCCTTGGCGAGGATCAACCAAAAAACCTGGTCTTCGAAATCGTCGATAATGGCATCGGTATGACCCAGGCCACACTGGAGCAACTTTTCACGCCATTTACACAGGCCGAGGCCTCCACCACCCGGCGTTTCGGCGGTACCGGGCTGGGTCTGGCCATTACCCATCGTCTTGTTGAATTGATGAAGGGAAAAGTCTCGGTAAGCAGCAGGCCGGGAGTGGGCAGTCAATTCATTGTCACTCTACCTTTCGAAGCGGCTGAGCAACAACCCGCACCGGCAAAACCGGAACTGGCAGGGATACATTGCATCGTGATCGAAGACCCGGAATTCAACAGTGCCGATCTCCACGCCTATCTTGAGCATGCCGGAGCCAATGTAGAGGTGGCTGAAGATATCGACTCAGCCGTGCAATTAGCCTCCCGGCAGGCCGCACCTATAGTTGCCATACAGGATGCCAAGCAGCAGCGTCCGGCTGTGGATCCTGCCTTATCCGCAATCAAGGGGCTGTGTCACCTGCAGCTCACCCGGGGCCGTCGTCAACGGGCCAGGATTGAAGCCCTCGATGTAATCAGTCTCGACTATCCAATTATAAAAAGACAATCTCTGGTGCACGCCGTCGCACTGGCCACGGGACAGGCGAACCCGAAGCATTCCCATGAACATCCCCTGCCGGAAATTGCGGTGGACACTTCGCCACCCAGCATTGATGAAGCCCGCGCCCAAGACAGGCTAATCCTTGTCGCCGAGGATGATCCCCTCAACCAACAGGTTATCCTGAAGCAACTGGCGCTACTCGGTTATGCGGCTGAGGTCGCCGGCAATGGGACGGATGCCCTGCGCTTGTGGCGCAACGGCGGCTATGCTTTGCTGCTAACGGATTTGCAAATGCCGGACATGGACGGTTACACCCTTAGCAAAACTATACGTCAGGAAGAGGGAGAAGGGCGTCACTTTCCTATCCTAGCCCTCACCGCCAATGCCCTTCACGAAGAAGCCAATCAAACCCTAGCCGTGGGAATGGATGCGTACCTGACCAAGCCCCTGCAACTAGATCAACTGCGTGAGATACTGGAAAAATGGTTGCCGAAACGCAATCTTGCCCCCCCGCCTCCGGAATCCTCTCCCCCACACCGCAACGGCCCTGCGGTGGATGTGACTGTGCTACAGGACATGATCGGCGATGACCACGAAACGGTAACAGGCCTGCTTGCCGATTATCTCGAATCACTGCATCACCTGACGCAGGAGCTACGCACGGCATACACACAAAATGACATCCGGCAGGTCAGCACCATCACACACAAACTCAAATCCTCTTCAAGGGTGGTGGGGGCACTGAGCCTGGGTGACCTCTGTGCGGAGATCGAAAGTGCCGCCAAAGAGGAAAATAACACCGCCATCGACAAAATCATGCCACAGTTCGAGGCTACCGTGACTGCCGTCGAAGCGGAAATCAGCAAACTGCTGGAATCCATCTAAGGTCCGAACTCAGGGACGTCGGTGCCTTTCCTTTTGCCGCTGTACGGCACTCAGCGCTACCACATCCATCAGCTCCTCCGAGAGGATATCGAGAATATCATCCACGGTGAGTATCCCCTCCAGCCCGCCACCGCTGTTAACCACCGGCATCCTTCGCAGGCCCTTGGTACGCATATACCGCAAAGCGTCCAGCAATTCCTCCTCTTCCCGTGCCGTCTTCAGTGGCTGCACCATCAAGTCTTTAACGCTGACACTTGCGGCCTCGACACCCTGGGCAAGGATCTCAACCACCAGATCACGGTCAGTGACGATACCCACCGGAACATTCATGCCACCACGCTGTTCCACCACCACCAGATCGCCAACGTGAAACTCCCTCATCAGCCGTGCCGCCTCGTTTGCGTCGGCCCCTTGCTCCACCACAATCACTTCACGGTTACAAACCTCACCGACCGACATCGATACCCCCTCCTGGCACGGCGAAACAATCAGGCCGTAGCACCGTAATGTTTGTGAATGTTGTGAATATCCACCTCCGATTCAGCGTTGGCATATATCTGCCATTGCCCCTCTATCCCCTCTTCCTCCAACTTGGCCAAAATCGTGTCAAAAGGATGGTCGTCGAGATAGGGTCGGGTAAAAACCTTCCACTTCTCATGGCTGATATAGGCATCAAACTCACGTGCCCATTGGTAACCTTGCTCTTCCATGTAGGTCTCTTTTCCGATATCGAGTAAGTGTCCCATACGCCCTCCATCTTCAAGTTCGCACTTCAAACCAGGAAGTCCAGCGCCGACTCAATACAAGCATTGAACGACAAACGGTTCTCTTGAAAATATAGACCAAACATCGCCTGCCTTGACGCGAATCCCGGTGCGTAACTGATGCGAAGAGGGCCGATCATCAAGGACTCTACGACCGAAGAGGGAATGGTTGTGGCAGCCGGTAAGATGCCAGCAAAAGAAGATGGGGTGTCGCCGGTCTTGAGCAAGCGGCCCCGGGGAAGACGGGTAGGGGAATTTCGAACAATATTAGTCGGGTGATGCGCCCGAACCGGCATTATCCTTCATCAGCAGATAGACACCGGCCACCACCAGGGCGACCCAGAGCACCATCGCTCCCCGGCCCATGAGTTGCCACAAACTGCCCATGAAAAGCACCAGCACCAGGGCAACCGCCAGAATGCCGTTGCCCAACCAAAAGTTGAGTGATTGCTTGTCACCGTTCATTTCATCCGTCTCTCGCCGGGGCCAGCATCGCCACCGCTTAATGAATCATGTTCAATATACCAACAGCAATAAGGTATATGCCAACCACATAGCGTAAAAACTTTGGAACGGCCAGCACCAGGATGCCGGCAATAACCGAAATCAGCGGTATAACCTCGAAGTAGATTTTCATATCCTTTATTCCTTCTTGTTTAGTTCTCTGCCGAAATCCGCGAGTATACCAACTCGGCGGCCGGACACCTTGAACCCGGTCTCAACCCTAGTNNCAGCACATAAGCGGCGATCACCCAGTAATGGCAGGCACCACCGCAGAGCACCATAACGTGCCAAATGCAATGGGACCAAGGGCTGTATCGCCCCAAAGCAAAGAAAAACACCCCGCTGGTATAACAGATGCCGCCGGCCAATAGCCAGTAAAATCCCTTTTCCGGCAACACGGCGAGCAACGGATCGAGCGACCCCACTATCAGCCACCCCATCACCAGGTAGATGATCACCGGCACAATCCGCCGTCCACCCGGTTGCGGCAACGCTTCCTGAGCCATCCCCACCCCGGCCAGCAGCCAAACCTCACCCAACAGCAACCAACCCACTTCACCATTCAGGGTAACCAGAGCAAACGGCGTGTAAGTACCGGCGATCAGAAGGTAGATCATATGGTGATCAAACCGCCGAAAGCGCTCCTTGGCCAAACCCTGACTACAGTGATACAGACTGGAGGAAAGAAACAACAGAAAAAGACTCGTCCCGTAAACGCTTGCGCTGATGATCTTCCAGAGATTGGTTTGCTGCCAGGCCACCGCCTCCAGAGCCATCATTCCCAACAGGGCGCCCACTGCACCGACAAGATGTGAGTAACAGTTAAACCGCTCATTCCCGGCGCAATGGAAGTTCATCGCTTTCGTACTACCTGATAAATCAAAATCTGCTTATGGCTCAATGCATCGCAAACACTTTCGCTACAGCTTTGTTCATAACATAGCAGCCCCTACCGCGAAGAGGACAGAAACTTGACCTGAAATGGCTCCTGCGGACAATGACCAGTGACCTGACAACCTTGAGGACCATGAAATCATGCCGTTACCTTCGCACTATCTGATTACCCCCACGTTAGATAACGAAACAGAGTTTCTTGCCGCCCTGGAACTCAGTCTACAGGCGGGTATCCGACTGATGCAGTTGAAAGGGAAGGGGATGGAGCCTCACGCATATGTCCAACTGGCAGGACAGGTAATCCCGCTGGCGCGCAGTCACGATTGCCGTGTACTGCTCACTGGTGAGCCCGCCCTGGTGGAACATCTCGGTGCCGACGGTCTGCACCTGGATAGTCGGGCCCTCAAGAAAACCGCACAGCGACCGCTGCCCGACGATTTCCTGCTCGCCGTATCGGGACATACTCTGGAGGCACTGCAACAAGGCGAAGCGATCGGCGCCAGCTTTGGCGTACTCTCCCCCATTCGCTATACCAGCGCCCACCCCGATATAGCTCCCATCGGTTGGGACGGCCTGGCGAACATCGCCGGGAAGCTGAAGATGCCGCTCTACGCCCTGGGCGGCGTCAGCGCCGAGGATGAGGCGGAAGCGATCCGGGCCGGAGCACAGGGCGTCGCCGGGAACAAAGGGTACTGGAAGGCCTGAAGCGGCCTGAAACGCTCAATCAGTGAGCAATTTAACGCACGTCTCACCGGTCGCTCTGTCGATAATGCACTCCACTTCACAATACTCCGATTGCCGATCGGTCGGTGTCGGATCATCGGAGCAACTGCAACCGGCAATGATCCCGCTGTAGAAAATCCCGGCCTTGACCCGAATGGCCGCCGGCTCTTCGACAGCTCCAATCACCATTACCTGAAAGGGCTCATCGCTCAGCGAGGAGCTCAGCGACAACCCCTGCTGCAATGGCAACTCATGGGCGTCCAGAGCATGCAGCTCTGCCTTGAATACCTCATTGAAATTACGACTGTCCCACGCCGCTATCGATTGCCCGAGACGAATCACTTAAAAAATTCCTTAACCGATTGCCACACACTCTTTGAGGATTTTTTCACTTCTTTGGAGGCTTCCTTTGAGCTCTCCTTCACCTCAGCCCAAACCTCTTTGGAATCCTGGGTGATCGTGCTCCACGACCGCACAGCCTCTGGCCTGAACTTGTCCCAGGCACGGGATTCGGCCATGACGCTCCCTGCATCCAGCAACAGACACGCCATTAACACACCTTTACGCAAAGCATTCCACATCGGTTTTACCTGTTTATCACAGACGTTCAAGTCGGCGTATCTTAGCAGGGTCACAACGTAAAAAAAGAAAGGCCTCCCGAAATAATTTCATTGCGACAACAAACAATGGCAATCGTGCCTCTATCAGCTTGTCTCACTCTCGAACACGCTTTCGCAACCCCCCCTAAAAAGGGGGTCATTACCCACCTTGTCTCCCCCACCATGCTGGCTAACTTTCCCAGGTAAGGCATGTGGAATAAACCCACCGATTGAAATACCTGTCCGCTTTCAGCGGATAACGACACTCTTGTACAGGAGGGTAATTCAATGAAATGGACACGACTGGCACTCACAGGTTTTACGACATTGGCCACGATAGGCATGGCGGGGTGCAGCAGCGAAGGCAACAACACCATCACCGGGCAGACCATCAGCGGCACAATTACCGGTTTTGGCAGCGTATACATCAATGGCATTGAGTACGAGACAACAGGCGCCAGCGTTACACTCGATGACAGCGCGGGTGGCGAGACGGATCTGCAGGTGGGGATGGTGGTCAATGTGCAGGGCACACCAAACCCCGACGGCGCCACCGGCACCGCCAGCCGCATCACTTATGCCGATGTGGTTGAAGGCTTGATCATGGCCGTCAATCTGACCAACGGCACAGGCACGCTCAATGTGATGGGCCAGACGATACAGGTCAACGAATTGACGATCTTCGACAGCAATGTGACAGGGATAACCCTGGACACCATCCCGCTCAACAGCATGGCGGAAATCAGCGGCTATACCGACGGTAGCGGCACAATCTACGCCACACGTATCGAAATTAAGCAACAGGCATTGCAGCCAGGTGACCTTCTTGAGGTCAAGGGTATCATCGGCAACCTGGACAGTACCGCCATGACGTTCCGGATCGGCGCACTGGTCGTCGACTACAGCCAGACGACACAACTCCCCGGCAATCTCGGCAACGACCTGCATGTTGAGGTAAAAGGGACTACCGCCCCGATAGACAACGGCGGTACCTACACCTTTATTGCCGATCAGGTTGAGATGTTCGATGACGGCGATATCGGCATCGGCGCCTCCGAAGGGGATGCATTGCACCTGCAGGGTGTCGTCACAGCCATCGATACGACTACCCGCCTCCTTGTCATCAATGGCCAGATGATGGAAGTGCGTGCTGACGCCATGCGCAACAGTCTGACCCTCGGTGACCTCTCGGTCGGCACCTACATCAAACTGGAAGCCGAATTTACCGGTAGCCAGTGGATAGTCAAAGAAATCGAAGTCGGCCGCAGCAGCAATGTGGAACTGACGTCCAATATCGAAGCCATTGACCTTGGGGCCGGCACAATCACCCTGCTGGGTAAACTCATCATCATCGACCGGAGCACACTGCTGCAGGACGAAGTTTCAGTCAACCCGCAGCACTATTTCGATATCAATGACCTGCAGATCGGCGAGCGGGTGGAAGTCGATGTGGACAGCCATACCGGAGTATGGACTGCCGCCAAGCTGATGCGCGAAGACCCAGGCAACGGCACCGTGCTGGAAGGCAAGGTCACCTCGGTTACTCCCGTGCAAGTTGCCGGCATCGAGGTCGTTGGACTGGATACGCTCGGTATAACCCCGGCCCTCGGCATGGCGCTGGAAATCACCGGCTCCTGGGATGGCGCGCAGCTAACCGCCGCCACAGCAATGCTCACCCAGTGATTGAAAAACCCGGCCCGGTAACAGACTGGGCCGGACTACCGTTGCACTCAAAAAGACCGGGTCACTCCGGCACTAACGATGTTGTGATTGTAGTCAAAAGCATCGATGTTGGAAGCATTTTCCGTATGGTTATACTCCGCAAACAGGAGCCAGGCCTCATGAGCCGTTGCCTCTGCGCGCAGACTGAACAGAAGCTGCTCGTCTGAACGGCTGACAGTGGTCCCGCCCGTCAACAGGTTGGGTTCATCGTACTCGCTAAAACGATAACCCAGACGACCGGCCAGTCTCCATTGATTACTTAAGTCAAGTTCACCACGCAATGTAGCGGAATGGCGTTCGGGCGAATAATTACTGAAAGTCGTAGTGGTTTTCAGATCCTCCCGATCATTGGCTTCATATTCATAGGCCAACCCCATATTCAACCCGCCGAAATCCCGGCTGCCATCAATTTCCGCACGATGGCGCTGCCCTTGCAGATAATCGTATCCGCTGTCGAGTGCTTCGATACGGTCGAAACGATAGCGCAATCGCAACCGGGCTTTGTCACCCATGGGCCGTTGGGTTTTTAACTCCAGCGACTGCGTCGCCAGGTAATCCTCCTGACCAAGCGTGCTGCGCTCAGTGAATACCATGGCTTCACTGCGCCATTNNAGCCGTCCCGCACCCAGTCGCAGGGCCGCGAGATCAAGGTCATCCACTGCAGCGTAATTCAACAGATACGCGCTGCCATCCAGCCTCCATCCGTCACTCGGCGAACCGAACAAATAACTGCCCACAGCAAAAAGTTCGCTAAAACTATCTCCTTCGTCGGTAGTCGTGGTCGCCGTGGGGTCCACCACATTGTCATCGACACCGAGGCTTGCCCCAACCATCCCGTAACCATTTTTTTCGGTCCTTTGCAGCAGCTGCTTCATCTGGATGGCGGAGAGCGCACGGATTTTATCGTTACGGCCCTGCAGGGCACTATCGAACCATTCGACAGCGTCGATTCGTTGGTACTCCTTGAGCGCCACCAGGCCAAGATTGTAATAGGCCAGCTGCTGGACCTGTTCATATTCAGCCGCTTTTAAAAAGTTGTTGCGTGCCTCTTCATAACGCCCCAGGCGGTACGCGCACACACCCATGTTGTAATAGAGTGCGGGCTTGGCCATCCCTTCCCGGCGCGCTTGCGCAAATGCATCACAGGCCGTTTCGAAGTTGCCGCTACGAAACGCTTCCATACCTTGTGAGAAAAACGCCTCAGCGTCAGGCTGCGCCCATGCGGAGGTTGCGGTGGCAAGTGTAATAACAATGCCAAGTACCCATTGTTTCATCCGATTCCCTTTTTTGTTCTAGCCTCGGTTGGCTTCCGGCTAACGGTATTCCCCAAACGCGAAAAACCCCTCCGGCCTTTGGCTGGAGGGGCAATCAAACATGCTCCTGGAATTACTGACCCATTTGCTGTTGCGGCTCCTGCACCTGATCCAGAATCTCCCGCTGCATTTCCTGTGTGCGTTGCTGCCGCTCGCGTACCTGCTCCTGGTACTGTTCGCGATACTCATTCATCTCCTGACTCTGCTCACGAAGCGCCTCCTCATTCTCGGCGATGTTCTCGCGAACCTGTTCACGATGACGCTCACGGCTCTGCGTTCCGGTCCGCTCCTGAACCATTTTACGCGCGGTCTCACTGGCCTGTTCCGGCAGTTCGATCTGGTTGGCGACCGCATTGGTAGTGGCCTCATCCAGCTCCATTACCTCCATCGTAACATCATCGAGTTCATCCTCTGCCTGCGCCGCCAGGGGGAGAACCAAAGCAAGTGCAGCGCCGACAAGTAATCCAGAACCTTTTTTCATTTCACTATCTCCTTTGTTTAAGTTAATGTTACCGGTGCCGCACTGGTATGCCGGTCAGTTTGACCTGCCTCCACTTGCAGCACGAATCGTTTAATCTCGTTGCCATGACGGATCTCGGCCAAAACCTCACCCCCATCCTCATGCCGGGCCACCAGTGGCAAGGTCAACAGGTTGCGCCCCGCCTTCAGGTCCGCCTGCCAGATGAGTTCTCGCTGGCCTGGATGGTTTACCAGCTCGACTCCGGCGGGCAGCGCCATGACAAACGTTGCCCCCTTGAAGTCCCGCGGGGAGTTGAAGGCCAGGCTCAGTGCACGGGGTTCATTCACCTGCAGATGTACTTGCGCCAGCTGCCCCTCGGGTGCCTTGCTGCCAAGCTGGCCAATAGCGATCCCCAGCATCAGGGAAGCGGCCAGGGCGGCGGCCACCAGCCGATGCCGCTGAGGCACCTGTGATGATGCCTTGGCCTGATGCAATACCCGGGCGGCAAAGTCCGGAGAGGACGGTGCAACCGGGAGTTCCCGCATTTCGAGGCGCAACCGACGCTCCTGCTCCAATAACGCGGAACAACGGCTGCACGCTTCGGCATGACGTTCAACACCCTGCATCCCCGAAACGTCCAGGATGTTATCGAGATAATCGTCAATATGGTGGTGAAATAGCTGGCAATTCATTTTTTTCGTCCTCTATCCCACAAAACGTTGATTGTCGCCAAAAGGTTCCATCACCCCGGCGCTCTCCAATGTTTCCCGCATCCGAACCCGTGCGCGGTGCAGGCGTGATTTCAGTGTTCCCACAGGAGTCTCCAGCACCACTTCCAATTCAGGAAGGGAGTACCCCTCGATGTCATGCAAACTCAGCAATGCACGCTGATCCGGATTGAGCGACCCCAGCGCCGCCAACAGGTGACGTTGCATCAGAGCGCCCTCAACCTGCATCTCCGGCTCATGTGCCGGCTCTGTGGCCGGTTCGACCTCTTCTGCCGCCTCCGGCTTGCCGGCGCTTCGCCGCACCTGATCAATAAAGAGGTGATAAAGACTGCGGGTGAGAAAAGGTCGCAGCCTCTCCATAGCGCCCAAGTCCTTGCATTTGGGATAGAGCCGCACCAGGAGTTCCTGCACCAGGTCCTCCGCATCGTGCCGGTTTCCGGTAAATCGATAGGCGAGGCGATAGAGCGTTTCGATATGCGGCGCCAGCAGGATGTCAAAATCCTCCTTGGGGCGTCGAAACAGTTTGGTTATTGTTCCCATACCCGTATTAACGAAAAGTGCGAGCCAAAGGTTCCATTCAAATTCATCTTTTTCTCAGGCCTGATCATAAAAACCGGGCGTGTCTGCAGCACCGCCCTGAATCTTCCCTGCGACGTGAGGCACCCCTNNTCATCTTTTTCTCAGCCCTGGCCACGCCCCTGCCGGCACGTGTGGGGTAACCTATTGAAACACCACGACTCTTATGCCAATTACGAGACCATGGTGGAAGTTTTTCAACGTCAAGCTGTGGCATAATAAACTTTAAATTTTCAATCGATTGAAATTGTTGCGCATCGATACCCCATCTTTACGCGCTACCCACCCTGCCAGATAACAGATAACTGACCAAGCCATCCATGAGACTTCAACTACGCAAATACCTGAAAAAAAGCACGGTCCTCACAGTCGTCCTGGTGGCAGCGGCAGGACTTGCCTTGTATACCCTTTACCTCGATTTTCAGGTACGCGAACAGTTTGAAGGCCGACGTTTTGCCTTGCCGTCGCGGGTCTATGCCCGCCCCCTCGAGCTTTTTCCCGGTGCCCGCCTGAACGCCAACGAATTCGCCAAGGAATTGCAGAGACTCGGCTACCGGCAGCCGCTGCGGGACAGTGAGCCAGGACGCTTCGAGCGCTATGGTAACGAATTCCAGGTGGTCACCCGCCCGTTCGTCTTCTGGGACGGATCCCAGTCCGCCTCGGCCCTGCATCTCTCCTTCAATGCAGACGGACTGGAGACGCTGTCCACTGNNACCCGGCCGTTCGTCTTCTGGGACGGATCCCAACCCGCATCGGCCCTGCACCTCTCCTTCGGTGCAGACGGACTGGAGACGCTGTCCACTGCAGAGGGGACACCCGTCACCCTCACTCGCCTGGACCCGGAATACATCGGCGGGATTTACCCAGGCCACAACGAGGATCGGGTACTGATCAAACTCGACGAAGTGCCCGCCGATCTCGTCAATGCCCTCCTTGCCGTAGAGGATCGCCGATATTACTCCCACAATGGGCTCGACCCACGTGGCATTGCCCGCGCCCTGATGAGCATCCTCTCAGGCGGCCCCCGGCAGGGCGGCAGCACCCTCACACAACAACTGGTCAAAAACTTCTTCCTGACCCCGGAACGCACGCTCAAGCGCAAGTTCAACGAAGCCCTGATGGCGCTGCTCCTCGAATCTCACTACGACAAGGACGAGATCCTCGAAACCTATATCAACGAAATCTACCTCGGTCAGGACAGGAACCGGGCCATCCACGGCTTTGGCCTGGCCGCCAGATTCTATTTCGGCAAACGGCTCAATGAGCTAAGCCTGGCCCAGTCCGCCATGCTGGTGGGGATCGTCAAAGGCCCCAAACTCTACGATCCGCACCGGCATCCCGACCGGGCGCTGGAGCGGCGCAACCTTGCACTCAGCCTCATGCGTGATCAGGACTTCATTTCCGAGGATGAGTTTCTCCAGGCGAAAATCGAGCCGCTGGGTGTCGGGGCCAAACCCTCCATGGGAACCACCCGCTACCCGGCCTTCTTCGGGCTGGTCCGCCGACAGCTGTTGCAGTATTACCAGGAGGAGGATTTACGTGAAGAGGGGTTGCAGATCTTCACCACACTCGATCCTCGCACCCAGGCGGCCGCTGAGGACGCCCTGNNCGATCCTCGCACCCAGGCGGCCGCAGAGGAAGCCCTGGCAAAACGCCTGGCCCGCATAGACAAAGGAGCAGAAGGGGAGCCCTGGCTGGAAGGAGCCGTAGTGGTGACCGATTCGCAGAACGGCGAGGTGCAGGCCCTGGTTGGCGGACGTGACGCCAGCTACCCGGGTTTCAACCGTGCTATCGATGCGCACCGCTCCATCGGCTCGCTGATGAAACCGGCGGTCTATCTGACAGCCCTCTCGGATCCACAACGCTACACCCTCGTTACCCCCCTGGATGACAGCCCCCTGGTCTGGGAAGAACCGGGTCGCCCCGCCTGGAGCCCGCAGAATTACGACAAGACCAATCATGGCGAGGTACCGCTGCGCACCGCGCTGGCCAATTCGTACAACATCCCGACCGCCCGGATCGGGCTTGATCTGGGGGTCGAGAAAGTGCTCGACCAGGCAAGCAAACTGGGGGCCGGGGAACATTTCCCGCCCTATGCCTCCAGTATGCTCGGTGCCGTATCCATGTCACCGCTCGACGTAACGCAGATGTACCAGACCCTCGCCAACGGCGGCTTCCGCGTACCCCTGCGGGCGATTCGCGAAGTCTTGACCACCAATGGCACCCCGCTACAGCGCTACCCGCTGTCCGTCGAACAGGTCGCCGATGCAGGAGCCGTCTATCTGCTAACCACCGCCATGCAGGATGTGGTTCGCGAAGGCACCGCCCGGAGGCTCGTCAATTATCTGCCCGCCGACCTGAACATCGCCGGTAAAACCGGCACCAGTGACGATACCCGCGATGCCTGGTTTGCCGGGTTCACCGGCGACAGGGTTGCGGTGGTCTGGGTGGGGTATGACGATAATCGCCCAACCCGTTTTACCGGCAGTAGCGGCGCCCTGCCGATCTGGGGAGATCTAATGTCCCGGCTCGATCCCGAACCGTTAATGCCGCCGCTTCCCGACAACGTGGAGAAGGTCTGGATCGATGCCGCCACCGGTTTGCGNNCAGGAGCAGAGCATCCCTATTTCTGCTTTCCGACTAAAAAAGGTACTATTAGTACCAAGACCACTCTTTACTAAACAATACCGTGATGCCATATCGCCTTCTCCGCTCCCTTGCCATATTAATCTCCCTTGCTTCGCTCACCGCGTGTACCGGCATGAGGGGACCGGACATGGGGGACGAAACCGCCCAGACTACGGACCAGCCGTCCTCCAATCAGGCGGTTATCGCCCTGCTGGACAAAGCCCGCCAGGATGCCAGTGCCGGACAACTGCCCACCGCAACCGCCTCGCTGGAACGGGCCTTGCGCATCGAGCCGAGAAATCCGGTGCTTTGGCAGGAACTGGCCCTGTTGAAACTGCAGCA
>JABAOG010000590.1_pt1 | contig 16289 bp, 15 predicted proteins | sample 7062131 | NCBI WGS metagenome assembly JABAOG01 (sample SAMN14538629, study PRJNA623070) | marine sediment metagenome | biome: marine biome [ENVO:00000428]; feature: marine pelagic biome [ENVO:01000023]; material: deep marine sediment [ENVO:00002113] | place: India: Arabian Sea | collected...
AAACGGGCTCAAGGGGAAAGGTATGAAATATGGCAGCGTTACATGTGTTTTGTGGTAGCGGGCAGCCAGATAATGACCAAATTCATGTGCCAGTAATATCGAAAGAATACTAACCGCAAAAGGCCACCCGGTATGCAGGGACCCCAATATTACCCGGATAAATCCTGCAGTACTTTCTGGGACAGGACCATCATAACCATACAACACACCAGCAAAAAGAACACTCAATACCGTTATGATGAATAAAATCAGGTTCAGCCATGGATTTGATGGATTCCCAAATTTCCTTCCTTTCAAAAGAATGATCGCATCCTGATCATCTATTCTGCGGAACAATGGGGTGATATCTCTGCTTTCGAAATAATCTGAAATCGCATCGTACGCTGCCGTCGATTCTGTGAGCAGTTCGCCGCGAAATTGAGCCAGGTAGCCTTCTTTTGATCCACCGATCAGTGTCGCATCGATACGCATATACCGTTGGATAAAACGTTTTTCCTGTTCCCTTTGATTTTCAGCAATGATTTCTGTATTAATATCCATTCAAGTCTCCGTTAAATATCAGGCGGGAGTGCATGGGAGTCGAACCCACCGCGGCCCGCAACGCGACCCGCCACCGGTTTTGAAGACCGGGGAGCCCACCGGGACTCAACCACTCCCGAGCTAGAAATGATTATATCTACTGATCAAATCTATGTAAAGCAATCATCATCCTTTAAATTTAGGTCTGGCGACCAGCCATAAGATCATCAATATTATTCCACCTAATAAGAATGGGTATGTTGAGCCCATCAGTTCAAACACTGCACCCATAGCCAGAGGAGTGATCGCATTCGCTGCGCTGAAGAACGAGGACGATATGCCCAGGATCCCTCCAACATCTGACTTATCCACATTTTTGGTGATCAACGAGTTAATCGATGGCTGTAGTACTGCTCCACCAATCGCCGTTGGCACCATGGCTATGGAAAGCCAGATTATCCCGGTCCATCCACGGTCTTCATTCTCCGGCAGGTTGATCGAAAGATCTTCACCCGCTGAAGTCTCACTCAGGGTGTTTCTATCAGACATCATTTGAGCCTCCATCACCTCCCGGTCGTACCATGGCACAGCCGAGTCAGGCACCAATGCTGACAGGATCAATCCAACACCCAGTACTGATAATCCCATTAAGATCAACCAGCGGTCGCCGAATTTCTTGCTCCATTTTCCAACAAAATATCCCTGGACAGCAACAACGATGATTCCAACAAAGACAAATAGAGCGGCGTTGCTGGTAGCATCCATCCCCAATCTGGAAAGGGTAAATAAAGATAATAATTGTTCGAAACCTCCAAAAGAGAACTGCTGGAAAAACATCAAGACCATTAAAAAACCAACAGATGGCATACTCAGCGCCGAGATCATGGATTGAAATCCAAACTGGCTGGCGGTCTTTTCTTTCGACTCACCAGTCTGGGGATTTGTCTCCTCTAGTAAAAACCACGTTAATATGATGGAGATAAGCGAAAACGCAGCTGCAACATACGCCGTAATGGAGTAATTATTATCTGTAAGGGCGAGGGATACAAACGCGATGATAGGTCCAATAATAAATCCCAATCCAAATGCCGCTCCAATTAAACCCAACCCCTGGGTGCGGGTTTCTTCCGTGGTCTTATCGGTAATTACTGCCTGTGCAGTGGAGATATTCGCTCCAGAAATGCCATCAATTATCCTGGCGAGGAATAACAGCCAGATAGAATTCGCAAAGCCAAGCAAAATAAATCCAGATAACGTGCCAATCTGGCTGATGAGCAAGATTGGTCGGCGACCAAAACGATCTGACAACCGTCCAAGAAGCGGAGCACCGAAAAACTGCATGACCGGATAAGCAGCACCCAGAGCCCCGATCACCAATGCATTCACCCCAAAGCTTGCCGCGTAGATTGGTAAAAGAGGAATAATGATTGTCAAACCAAGAAGATCGATCAATACAATGACAAATACTGGCAGGATACTCTTAAAATCTAATTTTTGGCTGTCCTGTATTTCATCCATGTTTTTCAAACAAATCACTCCTGGTTTCGATGAGATCCAATTATTTTATCACCCGGCTAAAAGTTAATTTATGAAATGTATTTAATAATAAAAATCGGCTTGATGCTTGAATTCCATCGCGCCGATTTTGTTTCAAAGTATATTGAGAATTACTAACTTTCTTTAGTTTTCGGTGTACTATCGGATTTGTTCTCAGATTTTGTCTCTGATTTTGTTTCCTTTGTTTCAGAAGATGTTTCTTTTTCGTTTTTGGAACTCGAAGTTAAACCACCCGATGGTGACCGGTTGTCGGTCGAGTAAAAGCCCTTACCTTTGAAAACGATTCCAACTGGTAAATAAACTTTGCGCAATGCTTCTTCATTGCACTCGGGGCATAATTTCAGTGGGTCATCACTGAACTTTTGTTGTTGATCAAACTGAATACCGCAATTCTCACAGCGGTACGTATAAATTGGCATTTCTTACCTCTTACGTAGTAAATCTAACACGGCAAAAGATTATAGTCCTTTCTTGCTAGATTGGCAAGCGAATTGATTCAGGAAATTGCACTACGAATCGACTTCCCCCAAGTTCTGCATCCTCCACCCATATTTGACCACCATGAGCTTCAACCGCTAATTTACAGAATGCTAAACCTAAACCTGTTCCCCTTTTTCTGCCTTTTAACCCGGGAATTTGGGAAAATTCGTCAAATATTTTCTCTCGAAATTCCTCCGGGACACCCGGTCCAGAATCACTGATCGATATTTGGAAGTGGTCCGCTGTCTTTTCCCCATTGACCAGGATTTTCCCTCCCTCAGGTGTAAATTTGAGCGCATTATCGAGGATATTTGCAAAAACCCTGTAGATTTTCTTGTAGTCTCCCTGGATTTCCTCCAAATCTGAATAGGAATCAACTTGAATATCTATACCATAATCTTTGGCAACACCAGAATATTCTTCNNATATCAACAGGGTTTTGTTCTAGCTGCAGCGACCCTTTACTTAATCCAGAGATATCCAGCAGATCTTCGACTAAATTTATGACTCTTTTCGTGCTCCTTTTAGCTACATGTATAGACTGTTCTAATAATTCCTGGTCATCCATATCATTATGGATCAGCTCAGAAATCATATCCAAAGAACCAATGACAGTACTCATTGGCGAACGTAGATCATGAACCAGCGTGGTCGTAATCAGCTCACGGGCTTGATCTAATTCAACTTCATCCGTCACATCCCGGATCACAATGATTAACCCTGAAAATGATTTATCGTCTGTCTGCAGAGTTCCAATCAACCGTTCGAGATGGCGATTCCGTTTACCGTCGAAAATGACATAATTGCTGATTTGAAGCATATCTGCCGCAGCATCCGTATGTGCCTCCTCCATGAATACAGCGGGATCCTTAATGCCCAGCGCATTATATATTCTTGGCGGCAGGCTAATTAATTCAGTCCCAACAAACTCCCTGATTCCAATGCCCAATATTGCTGATATTTGCTGATTGCACAGGACGATAACACCCTGGGAATCAAGCATAACTATCCCTTCCTGGATGGAATTGATAATCGAAGTTACCCGATCACGGTCTTCTTGTGTGGTGTGAAATAGAGTTGCATTTTNNACCTGGTCATCAAAAAGAGGATGCCTTAATAACTCATCTATAAAGACAACTCCAATAGTCGAACCTGCACTGACCATTTTATAGATCAAACTCTGACCCTGATCCATTTTTTTATCTTCGGTAACGTTGTTCGTTCGATGAGATGTTGATGTGAATTGGTAGTTGCTGTCTTTATGGCTTGATCTAAAAATTCTTTTTAAATCCTGAACCTGGAATTCGATTGAATCTCCATCAGTTACTGGTCTGCTGGATTTTAGCAATCGATAGCTTGCGGATTCAGGTGAATACAGGTACAGCTGAACATTTCTTGGAGCAAATTCCTGTTGAAATATATCGAAAACATAGCTTAATAATTCATCTCGCTCCAATGACCGGGATAGCTTCATACTGAAATCATACAAAGTCGACTGTTCGTCTAAGCGATTTTCAATCTCTGCATACAATTCCGCATTTTGAACGGCAATGGCAGATTGATTGGCCAGTTGAGAAAGGAAAGCTTCCTCATCCCTCGAAAAAGCATTAGCTTCATCGCTCTCTAAAGTAATCGATCCCAGCATCCTTCCCTCGAATAATAATGGAGCCGTAATCTGCGATTTTGTTTTTCCATCCCTCAGATCCAAGAAATCTTTGTCCATTTCGACATTACCGGTGCTGTAAAACTCAGGCTGGTGAAGAATTCTCGTTACGATCCCCTCATTTGTTGGGACCTGATCGATCTCTGTTGAATAACCCCTGGTCGCTTTGACCAGCAATTTCCCTGTTTTGGGATCAAGAATATCCACTGCTCCACTGGGGGCGCCTGTATATTCCAACGCATGATCCAGGATAACCTGATACAACCGGTCTGATGCAACCGCAGCAGAGAGTTCACGAGAAACTTCTTCAAGGATCGAAAGCTGCTGCACTCGTTTCGCAAGCTGCCGATCAGTCTGGGAATGAAGCATTGCATTTGAGATTGAGATTGCTGCCTGGGACGCAAACATGGACAGCAAGTCGACTTCATCCTGCCGGAACTGGTGAGGCGCCTCATAATAAATCGCTAATAGCCCGACCGTGCCGGATGAGCTGATCAACGGGAAAGTGGCTGATGCAAATATCCCTGCATTGAGATATTCATGCGATATTTCCGGGGAAATATCATCATGATAACGATAATCTTCGATAAGCTTTGGGTGATTCTCAATCAGTGGACTTGATTGGGAGTATTTGTCAAATGATAAATTCCTGGTTGAGCGTAGAATGCATTCAGGTAATCCGATTTCTTTTGCCAGCCTGAAGGTTTTTTTGCGCTCATCCAGCAGGTAGATAACACTTTGATTTGCGTTTCCACTTTTAATCACGGAAATGCATACTTCATCTAGAACTTCCTCAATCTGTAAACTGGTTGATAATGATCGTGTTAATTCACTTAGAGTTTCGAACTGTTTGACCCTTTTCGATACCTGCCCATATAGCAGGGCATTCTCAATTGCTGTGCTCACCTGAGCGGATAATATCGTCAATAAATTCAGATCCTCTTCATAAAAGTTCTGATTTTCATCTTCGCTGAACACAGCAATACATCCTATTGTTCCTTTCGAGGTGATCAATGGAACACCAAGCCATGCTTTTGTTAGGGCAATACTGGGTGGAAGTTCAGAAGGGTTTACCTGGTCATGGTTCCCAAAGCTAAATAATAACGCCTCACCAGATTGAATGACCCGATCGGTTAAACGTCTTGACATCATATGCCTTCTTGGCCATTTTTTGACCTTTCCATCACGAACAGCGATCGGGTACCACAATTCTTCCCGGTCTACATCCAGTAAGGCAACATAGAAATTATCTGCATCGATCAGATTGAGAACCTGATCCTTGATTATTTCCAGCAGATCATCCAGAACGATGCTCGAACGGATCAAATGACTGATCCGATCCAGTGCCTGGAGTTCTTTCTCTTTACGATCTATATGCTCCTTGGCTAAAAATAAATTTTCGTAGAAGTACGAACTTAGAAGCAGTAATATCCCTGAGAGAATAAAAGCCTGTATCCCGTAGATTGGATAGAGCTGGAAAGTCATCATTACGATAGCGTATGCGAAAATGATGCTCATCAACTTTCCAATGCTGATCCTGAAAAAAAAGCGGTCCGGCCGGTTCTTCCTGCCCCACAACTGGTCCAATCTCCGCAAACTGACACTGCAAATCAGAAAAACAACGAATAAAAGTAAACCAAACAACCAGAATAAGTCGAGCTCGGAAGTAAAACCTAGCAGTCGGTTCTGCCCGATGATGATCACGTCAACAATATATATGCTGATTAAATCGATGGAAACTTCAAATCCGTGGTTTTCTAACGAAAAATTTTTTACATCATCTGGCTTTTTAGAGACAAAGGAGTGGATAGAACAGGCTATTCCGTATCCTGCTATTCCACCAGCCAGAAATCCCGGGATCGATACCTCCTGTCCAAATAATCCGACACTGATTAATCCCAAAATGCTGGCGAAAAAATACCCCATTCGTCCTTGTTTCAGGTTGAAAACAAAAAGCAGACTGGATAAGATAACGATCCAAAGAAAACCGCCAGTAAAAATTCTGTTGAAATTGGTTCCAATAACAGAGACAATCAGAACCAGACCCGTTAATCCAAAAATCAAATAACGATAAAAACTCTGGTAGTTGATTGACCGGTTATCTGTCTGGACAGGACTCATCTCACTCAGTATCGGATTCTGTTGGCGTATAGGTCGGGGTCGAAGTGGGACTTGGGGTAACTGTACTCGTAAGTGTGGCAGTTGGAGAGGGTGTAGATGTTGAGGTTGGTGTCGGCGTCAATGTATCTGTCTGTGTCGGCGTCCAGGTCGGCGTAGGAGTGTTTGTTTCAGTTGGGGTTGGTGTATAGGTCTGGGTTGGAGTAGGTGTTGGTGTATTCGTTGGTGGGTTAATCCGCAGATTCGCATCCTCGACCCACTCCCTTGGAAGTCGTATCGATTCGCTAATAGATAACAAATGCTCCCAATTCTGATTTGCTTCTGCCGTCTGCCCCATCGCCTCCAGTGTATTCGCACGCCAATAATACACACTTGCTTCATCTTTTAAGGTATTGGTGATGGTTTCCGTTGCGTTAAATTGATTATATGCTTCGTTATATCTCTCAAGGAAATGTAATGCTCGCCCAAATTCATAATTTGCGATGAAAGAATACGGAAGTAAATTTTTTGCTATATATAGGTCACTCAGCGAATCCTGATATTCTTCTTCTTCGAATTCTGACAGACCCCGGTACAGGTGAATGTAGGCATTTTCCTCGTCAAATTCCTCCGCTTCATCAAAAACCTCGATTGCCTGTTCCAGATCATCTTCAAGCAAGTAGAGCAATCTNNAGCAATCTGGCAGATACTGCCCAGGCTAATGGATTTTCATCATCGTAAGCAAAATAAAAATTGACCAGATCTTCTGCTTTACTGAGATTATCATTCATCAAATTCGCTTGACTCAGAACCAGGTAGCTCTCTAAAGAGGTTAAATCTCTCTCATTTGCTTCAATCGCTGTCGACAATGCTTCAGTTGCATTCCCCCTGTCAATATAAGATTTGGCTAGTAACAGATAGTACTTAGAGTATTCTTCCAGGATTTCCTGGTTTTCCAGCAGTATCTCCAGCGCGTTCTCAGCTTCTTTAATTTCATAATAATAATCGGCTAACTCTAAAATGGCATCAACATAATCCGGGGCGTACTCTAATGCATTTTGAATGTATTGCTCTGGATCTGGCTCTGGATCAACATATCGCTCTACGATTGCAAGCCCAAGGTATGCGGGTCCAAATTCATCGTTCATTTCAAGAGCTTGATTGAAATACGATCGAGCATTATCATAATCGCCGATCTCCAAATAGGCTAATCCAGCATAATAATAAATGTCGATCGAATCGGGNNTTGACGTATAGGGGGACTGGGGTATATGTGGATTCAAGTAATTCTATTAGAGGTACCGCTGTTTCCGGTGTTGGGGTAGGAGTTCTGAATCGAGGAGTCGAGGTGGGGGTGAAAGTAGGTGTGTCCGTCCATGCGATCGGAGTTATCGTCAGCTGCGGAAACAACATCGATGAACCAAAACCAACGATCCCCCAGAAGATCAGTCCAACAACAATAGCCAGTGCACCAATGATGCCCACAATCCTTGTAACAGGATTTGCCAAAAACTGTTGAAACCGTGTTGTGCTGGGCAAAGTATCGATGATCAGATCTTCTTCCCAGTTTCGTCTAATTTGCTGATTAATTTGATTCGAACTTTCAGAATCTTTTTCCCCTAATATTGCCAATGCTGTAGTAATTCGCTGGTCCTGAGGCGCCAGTTTTTTAGCCATCCGCAGGCAATAGATTTTCTCAGTACGATTGTCGACAACATAACTCATCCATAACCAGTATAGAGGGTTTGATTTGTCCTTTTTAATTAATTTCGTCAGAATTTTCTGCGCTCTACGCAGCTCACCAGACTCGATCGCACGGATCACATCATCCAGCATAATACCTCTCGCAATTTCCAGTACGGTCCCGGGACAACTAAAATACTACCGCAACGAGTATAATTCACGGCATGGTTATTAAATCATTGTATTATAAAAAACTAATTCTCGTGCTGTTGATTTTGATAAGTTCAGGCTGCAGTGGAATTTCTGATGAACTGTCGTCCACATCCACTCCAACTGGTACCTTCACTCCCTCTCCAGCGACCCAAACCCCAACATATACCCCGGATTTTACTGCTACTCCAGATCCAACTAATACGCCGGTCATACTGGTGTCTCCAACACCTACCGAAACACCAGTTATCCATGAGGTCAGATCAGGTGAAACGTTCATTGGTATTGCAAACCAGTATGACATATCTGTAGAGAATCTTACCCTGGCTAATCCATCAGTAAACCCAAGCCTGATGCCCATCGGGATCACTTTGACCATTCCGATCAGCACGGAAACGACCATTCAGCTGCCAATATCAACATTAGACCTGGAAATGCTCGAAATGGATTGTTTCAATGAACCTCTCGGTCCCACCTGGTGCCTGGCGGCGATCATAAACAAGCATTCGAATAGTTATGTTAACGTATCTGCATCCTTATCCACCCTGGATGTTGAGGGCAATCTTATCCAAACGGTGCCAGTGAGTACACCAATCCTTTACTTCCCAGCTGGTTCAGTCATGCCATTTGGATTCTATTTCCCCAATGGCAAAGCAGACGATGTCCAATTTTCACTTAATATCACTACCGGCACTGAGATTTCACCTGAAATCGAAAATGATCTCTGGCAGGAACTTTCATCTGAGGAGCTGATCATTGAAGAATCTTCGACATCAATTGAGATCGGTATTTCAATCGAAGAAATACCTCAAAACTCTTATCAGATTTATACGATTGGGTACGTGCTGGATGAAAATGGAACAATTACTGGATATCGAATAAAACAGCAGGATGTTTCTGATCTTACGGGTCCATTTACGGATACGATTAAAATAAACAGCCTTGATCCAGAAATCAATAGCTACGAATTATATACTTTTATCCGTTTGCGAGCGGATTAAGGTGAATTACCCCAGATGAGAAAATCATTCTGAACACAATCCGAATCCGATCTACCGTCGAGCAAGCAAGCCTGATATTCAATACGCGTCCCATTGGGGGCTGAAATTGGTTTCAGGCTCAGTGAGGTTTTTCCATCCCGGTCGGTGATTGATGGATAGAACTTGTCAACCTCCCCACCCGGGTAATGAATAACCACTTGTGTATTGATCCCTTCCAATGGTTTTCCATCCAGGGACATCGTTATCATTATCAATTGTTCTTCAGTAGATGTGATCAGCTCTTGCCGTACTTCCGTGTGAATGTCGATCAAATACGCAGGGGTAACAGTTGGTACTTGGGGCGACTCATCTTGCTCTCCAACCGGAGTTACGATTACCGGGGTTGGTTGAATATTATTCCCATTTGGTCCAACAACAATGATAGGAATATGGACCGTATTCTCATCAGTCTCCCGTTGGGTCTGAGAATAATATTCGTTCCCCAATGGCAGAACGCGAATATCTTTGCCATTCCCTACATATTCCAGGCAAATATATTCAAAACACTGCCGCCAGACATCCTGACCAACTGATTTTGGCTGCTGAATGGGGGCTCCGAAAACTTTAATATCGCCATTGCCTTCAATAAATTGATAAACGTTTTCGTTGATATGGAAACCGACATCATCTCTTGTGAAGATGAAACGATGTTTGTTGATGGTTGTTGGCAGGACAGGTTCGTCTGTGAAATAGCCCAGGATTTCTGCCAGCGGTCTTATGAAAATCTCTCCCATATCTCTGGGGTAAGCATATAAAACAAGGTTTTCATACACCTGCTCAATTGTTCCATCCGAACCTTTTCGAATTGGGGAAACTTTTTCACCTGCGATACCGTTGTATTCCTGGATCTTTAACTCGAAGAGTGTCTCTTTCATCAAGGTTTCTTTGACGATCGCTGCTGGATCCACATTTCCTTCAGCTAAGCATTTATCTTTACACATCCAAACACCATACGGTAGAAGGCGGACCCTGCTATCAGGATCATCTTCATTGACATAGAAACCGATATTTTCGAAATACTGGAGCATCCGATTTGAATTCGGATCTAAAATGGGACCTGAAAGTGGTTCGCCTGCGAATTTCGGCCCATTCAGATAACTGTAATACGTATCGAGAAATTTCGGATAAATGGGGAATCCATTACGGAACTGGTTATTATCCGTCTCATCGGGTTCCAGGTATTCAGATTGATCAATCCCCATTTCTTTGCCAATCGCAGAAAGACTGAACTGCTGACCGTCAGGCATGGATGGATCAAAACGCATCAAGCCTGAAACAGTGTATTGGTACTCGTTTCCAAAAAGTGAAAATTCCCGGGAGATTCCAATTCCGAGAGTTTGTTCACCTCCCAATTGCTCGTAGAACTCCCTGAATCTTGGAGAAATAACATATTCATACGTGTTATAGGAATAGACCTGGTCTTCTTCTTGCATCGCATAGTAGACAGCATAAAGAACACCCATAAATAGGGTGAGCAACAAGAAGGTTAAACCGTAACGTTTTACCATGACGAATTCTTTATGGTAATTACTCGTTGGTCCTTGCTAAATTGAATTGCCAACAATCCACCGCTAAAATATCAATAAAAAATTATTCACCATTAATATAAAATAAGAACCGTAAAAAGATTATACAGGGTAAATCCTCTGGAATCAATATATGAGAGGGTAACTCGCGCGTTTGAGGGGAATTTTTAAGAAATTATTGTCAGTTAATATCTAATCTTCTACCGAAAACGTCTTTACCCATTCATATAAAATATTCAACGCCTCTACCGGAGTCAGACTGTTCACGTCCAGGTTACGTAATTCATCCAGTAGCGGGTTGGTTTCCGGGAAGAGGGTTAATTGTTTGGATTCAACCGGATTGATTCTTAAAGTACTTCCGGATGTCAATTCAAGGTTCTTTATAATGTCCGATGCTCTCTGGATTATTGGTTTAGGGACTCCCGCCAGTTGGGCAACGTGAATACCGTACGATTTGTCAGCAGCACCTTTGATGATTTTTCGAAGGAATACTACGTTCCCATCTGCTTCACTGACAGCGACATTGTAATTTTGGACACCAGGCAAATAGTCCGCCAGTTCTGTCAGCTCATGGTAGTGCGTCGCGAAGAGAGTCTTGGATTTCAGATTGGGATGATTGTGGATGTACTCAACCATAGCCCAGGCAAGTGAGACACCATCATATGTACTGGTTCCTCGCCCTACCTCGTCAAAAATCAACAAACTTCGCGATGTGGCGTGATTCAGGATATTGGCAGTTTCAACCATTTCCACCATAAATGTGGATTGACCAGCATGAATTTCATCCTGAGCGCCAATTCGGGTAAATATCCGATCGATCAGACCAATTTCAGCTTCCTCCGCAGGTACAAAACTGCCGATTTGTGCTAAAAGGATAATCAAAGCAACCTGACGCAAAAATGTTGATTTGCCAGACATGTTTGGTCCAGTNNNATGATGGGTCGTGAGTAATTATTTTCGATCGCGGTTTCCGCGAATGAGGACAGGACATCTAATTTTGTGATGCTTCTGGCGGTGCTGAGGATCTGGCTGGCATAATCAGAGAGCTGAGAACAGACCGTATAGAACAACCTTCGCTCCAATTCGTGAATGCGTTCCTCAGCATTCAAAACCTGCGCTTCATACTCCTTCAACTCAGGAGTGATATATCGTTCGGCATTGACCAGGGTCTGTTTCCTCACATATGAGTCTGGGACCAGATCGGTATTGGTTTTGGTGACCTCGATGTAATAGCCGAATACTTTGTTATAGCCAACTTTCAGACTCTTGATCCCGGTACGCTTTTGCTCTAATGATTCCAGAGATGCAATCCATTCCCTGGCATTCTCAGAGCTCTCATAGACACCATCTAGTTCAGCGGAGAAACCACGTTTGATCACACCAAGATGGTTTAACGTGGCAGGACTGTCAGAATCAATTGCATTGATCAGTAATTCCCTGGCACCTTCACAGGGTAAAATTTTGCCGATATAGCGGTTAAAATCGAAATCCTGTTCGTCCAAAACTGCAATCAAGCCTGGCAGTTCCAAAAGGGTATCACGGATCGCGGCGAGATCCCTCGGTTGAGCTGTCCCCCCCAAGACACGGTTTGTCAATCTTTCGAGGTCAGATATCCTCCGAAGACTCTGACGGATATCCGCCCGAAAGATCCCATTTTCTACCATGTAATCCACTACTGTCAGCCGTTCATCAATTTCATCAACTTTGAGCAGAGGTTTATGGATCCACCCATTGAGCAATCGCTTCCCCATTGGCGTAATCGTCTGGTCAATGATCTCAATCAGAGCCCCCTCATCCGAACCACCGCGAATTGTTTCGGTCAATTCCAGATTTCTTCTGGTAGCCGCATCCAGGGTCATGAATTCTGATTTTGTGTAATAAGCTAAGCGTGTAACCAGCTGCAGAGCGTTCGGCTGATTGTCACTCAGGTATTGGAGAATACCACCCGCTGCCTGGATCGCCAAAGTTTTATTACTCAAACCAAACCCATCCAATACTGAGACTTCGAAGTGGTCCAGCAACAGTGATTCGCAGCGGCTGAATTCAAAACGCCAGTCTGGCAGTTCAGTCTTATGACCAATATCCGGCAGCCTGAAGGGGAAATCAACCGGATAGATTGTCTCTGCCGGTTTCAGTCGTGCGAGCTCGGAGAGGATGCCTTCTTTTGTATCCTTTCCGACAAACTCGGTCACCTGGAATTCTCCCGTTGTAATATCAATAAAAGCGAGCCCAGATTTATTCTCTCTACTGACGATTGAGACCAGGTAATTATTGGCTGCGCCNNGACAATTGTCCCCGGAGTTACAACCCGGACAACCTTCCTCGGCATCAGACCATTCACAGGCTGGTCACTTACCTGCTCGCAGATAGCAACATGAAATCCCTGCTTCAACAAGCGGGAAAGATAATTTTCAGCGGCATGGTGTGGAATGCCTGCCATGGGAACTTTAGCCCCTTTGCCAATATTGCGAGATGTAAGAACAATGTCCAAGACTTCAGAGACTTTATGGGCATCCTCATCGAAAGTTTCATAAAAATCACCCAGGCGGAAAAAAAGTATCGCATCCGGGTAATCGCGTTTGATATCCAGGTATTGTCGTCTTATTGGAGTGACATCTTTGCTTTTTGACATAGAATCTATTTTAACCGCTGTCCGCTGTTCCCGCAGGATTGAATAGCAAATTTTTCGAAATAAATCATTCTCTTCAATTGCCTTTTAAGATTTTCGAGGATATAATGTTATCACTATATTTGCGACGAAAGGAGTAAGACTTTATGGCTAGCGTAACTTATGAACATGTTTTCAAGCGTTTCGGCGAAGTCACAGCTGTTAATGACTTGAACATCGAGATCGAGGATAAGGAATTCCTCGTGTTGGTTGGACCTTCAGGCTGTGGAAAATCCACTGCTCTGCGCCTGCTTGCTGGGCTGGAGGAGATCACTGAAGGTGAAATTTTGATTGGAGATCAGGTTGTCAACGATGTAGCTCCGAAAGATCGTGATATCGCCATGGTATTCCAATCCTATGCTCTCTATCCGCACATGTCAGTTTATGACAATATGGCATTCGGTCTAAAACTGCGCAAATATCCCAAGGATGAAATCAGGCGCCGTGTAGAAGATGCTGCTGAAATTTTGGGAATTGAAAATTTGCTTGATCGCAAACCCCGCCAGCTCTCCGGTGGTCAGCGCCAGCGTGTTGCTGTGGGGCGAGCGATCGTGCGTGAACCCAAAGTCTTCCTCCTGGACGAACCACTGTCCAACCTGGACGCCAAACTCCGTGTCCAAACCCGCTCTGAGATTACCAAGCTGCATCAGAACTTGCAGACCACTTTCATTTACGTTACCCACGACCAGGTTGAAGCGATGACCATGGCCTCCAGGATCGCCGTAATGAACCAGGGAATTTTGCAGCAAATCGATACCCCCCAAAATCTTTATGACAATCCGGACAATTTGTTCGTTGCCGGTTTCATCGGCTCTCCTGCTATGAACTTCTTCGATGGCAAGCTGGTCAAAGACGGCAACACACTCTATCTGGATGCGGGTTCATTCCAGGTGGCGTTACCGGAAGAGAGAAATGATACGTACATGCCTCACGCAGGCAAGGACGTTATTTTCGGTGTCCGACCGGAAGACATCCACGATCCACATTTCGCAGCACCTGGGATCAAAGAGGAACCTGTTGAAGGTCATGTCGAGGTAACCGAGTTGATGGGCAACGAAATCTTCCTGCATATGACCAGTGGCGATCACAGCTATATCGCTCGCGTGGATCCTCGGACAAGTTTCCGCATGGGCGACGACGTTCAGGTCGCATTCAACATGGGCAACATGCATGTCTTTGATAAGGAAACCGAGGAAACAATTCGCTAATTACCGCTTTAATTAAGATATATAATAAACCCCATGGAAACCCATGGGGTTTAATTATTTCAAAAGAAATGGAGTACCGTATGCCGTTTGATTATATTCCGCCAATTTTACAAAAAAATTCATCCAAAATTGTGTTATTGGTCATGGATGGTCTGGGTGGGCTGCCGATGGAATCCGGTGGACCAACAGAATTAGAATTCGCCAACACGCCTCATATGGGACCGACTAGCTCTGGAAGGATCGCTCGGACAAACGATCCCGATCCGTCCCGGTATCACCCCGGGATCAGGACCTGCGCATCTTGCACTTTTCGGTTATGACCCACTTGTGTATGATATTGGACGCGGCGCGTTATCTGCAGCTGGAGTCGGGGTCTCTGTAAAACCTGGTGACGTTGCCGCCCGGGGGAATTTCTGCACCATAGATAAGGATGGAAATATCACAGATCGCCGGGCAGGGCGGATCAGCAGCGAAGAATCAGCACCTATTATTGAAAAGTTAAGAAGGATACAAATACCGGGTGTTGAGATCGATTTAAAGCAAGTAAAAGAATATCGATTCGTGATCGTCATGCGGGGCGAAAATCTTACTCCCGGATTGAAAGATACAGATCCCCAAAAAGTAGGTGTTCCCCCACTTCGTGTCATCGCTGAAGATGAGGCATCGCAGAACGCAGCGGATCTATTTAACCAGTGGGTAGAGAAAGCCAAACAAACCTTGGCTGACGAACCAAAAGCGAACTGTGTGACTCTGCGTGGATTTGCTACGGATCCAGAATTAATACCATACGATCAGGCTTATGGTTTGAATGCTGCCTGTGTTGCAGCCTATCCAATGTATAAAGGTGTTGCCAAGTTGGTAGGCATGGAGATTGTCGATTTCGATGGCGAAACACCTGCTGATGAATTTGAAGCAGTCAAATCTGCCTGGGATGAGCACGATTTCTTCTTCGTCCATATCAAAAAAACGGACAGCAAAGGCGAAGATGGTGATTTCGAGGGTAAAGCCCATATCATCGAAAGTGTCGACCAGGCGTTACCGATTTTGCTGGATCTGAAACCTGATGTTTTGATCATCACCGGTGATCATTCAACCCCAGCAAAAATGAAATCACACTCGTGGCATCCTGTACCTTTCTTGTTGTGGGCACCAGAAACTCACATGCCTGACCGGCAAGAAAGGTTTGGGGAGAGATACTGCAGTGTAGGTGGTTTAGGCACAATCTCCGCCCTGGATACAATGCCGCTTGCACTAGCACACGCCAATCGCATCCAAAAATTTGGGGCATAACATCTTGACTTCCCGTGTGGTGGCGGCTCTCCGTCACCACACATTTTCTCTGTATGAACAGAACCCACAGTAGTATTCTCACACTTCTGCCGATCATCTTACTCTTCTCCTCCTGCACAAGTATTGAACCTACATTACCAGCTTTACCAACCGGTACATCAACGGCAGATACATTGGAGTCAACGAGTACCCCTGACAGATCCGAAAAGACTACTGAGCAGGTTAAAGAAAACGATAGTCCATTTTATCTTCAACTCTCAACCCGGCAGAAACAGGAAGAATTGATAGTTTTTGGTCTGCTCAGGAATGTATCCAATAGTTCCTATTCAGACATTGAGATCCGATTAT
>JABAOG010014208.1_pt1 | contig 16257 bp, 14 predicted proteins | sample 7062131 | NCBI WGS metagenome assembly JABAOG01 (sample SAMN14538629, study PRJNA623070) | marine sediment metagenome | biome: marine biome [ENVO:00000428]; feature: marine pelagic biome [ENVO:01000023]; material: deep marine sediment [ENVO:00002113] | place: India: Arabian Sea | collected...
GGGCACCATCGCGAGCGCGCGGTCCGCCATCGCGGCGAAGTCGTCGAGGCTCGGCGCGGCCGCGCGCGTCCAGTCCATCACTCACTCCATTCGCCCATGGCCCACGAGGTCGCCTCGGGGTCCTGGGCGCGGCTGTCCCACGTCGTCAGTCGTCCGTCCAGGGGGGCAAGGCGTAGACGCGCGGATCCTCCTCCGCGCTGGGGCGCGCCACGAACGGCAGCCGCTCCAGGCCCCAGGTGTACTCCGCGAGGCGGATGTAGGCCTCCTGCCGCTCGTCGACCTGCTCGGCGGTGAAGTCGTCGTAGGGGCGGAAGTCGAGCTCGAGCTGGGCGAGCCGGTCGCGCGCGTTCGCATCGTAGAAGGAGGGGTGGAACGTGCGCGCCAGCCGGGTCATGTTCTGGTAGAACTCGCGCTTGGCCGTATACGGCTGATCTCCCAGGCGCTGGTTGTCCAGCGCGCTCACCAGAAGCAGCGCGCCGATGCGGTTGCGCTTGCGCTGAAGGCCCTTGTCGCCGCCGCCGAGGAAGCCTCCCCGTCCGCCGTCGGACGGGAGCACATGCTCGATCGAGTAGCCGCGATTGAGGGAGCGAAGCTCGTAGTGCGCGTAGGCGCCGAGCTGGCCGAAGGCCTCGTCGAAGCAGGCCGACATGCGCGCCAGCAGCGTGTGCATGACCATGCGCGGGCGCGGCCCGGCGTTCTTCGACGGCAGGCCGGCCTCGGGGTTCGAGCGGAAGTCCACGGACCAGCTCTCGAGCTGCTCCCAGAGGATGGCCACCGTCTCGGCCACCTCGCGCGCGCTGCGCAGGCGCACGGCGGTCTTCTGCAGCAGCGTCAGCGGCTCGGTCTGCAGCTTGTTGTTCTGCGGATTGTTCCAGTAGTACCGCGCGGAAAAGATCTCCATGAAGGTCGCCGCCGCGCGGAGCTTCGCGAGCGTCGCCTCGAGCGAGGCGTCGACGTCGACGGTGGCGAGCATCACCATGCGCGCCTCCCGCGCCCAGCCGATCTGAAGCTGGTCGAGGAAGTAGAGGCTGCTCCAGCCGCGCCGCGGGAAATCCGCCTTCTCCCGGATGCGGATGTAAGCGTCCGCCATGGCCGCCATCTCGTAGCGCATGAAGCGGTAGCACTCCTCGGAGTCGAGGAGCCCCAAGCGCACGAAGTTGGCCTTGAGCCAGGCGAAGTGGTCGTCTTCGATCAGGTCGGGCTCGTTCGGCCGGCCGTTCTGCACGGGCATCTCCGCGTAGCGGGAGACGAGCCACTCCTGGAAGAACTCGCGGTCCCCGCCCATGCCGAAGCGCTGCATCGCCCGCATCGTGAGCGTCCAATGCGTGAGCGCGTCCTCGCGCAGGTCCGGATCGGCGATGTAGGACTGCAGCAGGTTCTTCGTCAGCTGGCCGGAGCCGAGCTTCTGTCCACGGTCGTTCGTGGTCTCGAAGATCGTGTAGGCGTCGGACTCCATCTCGACGTCGACGACCGTCATCTGGACGTGCTCGAGCATCCAGTCCACGAACCGTCTGTGCATCTCGCCTTTGAGATTCTCGGGAAACGACAGGCCGATCGTGAGGTATCGGTCGACGATGTTGCGGTCCGTGTCGTTCTCGAGCTCGACGCCGTGGCTCAGGCTCGGGTCCTCGAGCAGCGCGCGGAACACCGACTCCCGCTCGATGACGTCGATGGCGAAGCTCGCGCCGCGCGGACCCTGGTGGACGATGAGCTGACCGAGCACGCCCGCGAGCCGGCGGTCGCGGTCCCTGAGCTCGTGGTAGGACCAGATGAGCAGCAGCATGAGGGTGGTCAGCCGCTGCTGGCCGTCGATGATGTGCCGGTAGCCCTCGCGCGTGTGGGTGACGATGGTGCCGAGGTAGTAGTCGCCCGAGACCTCGGGGCGGCGCTGGCGCTCGAACGCGCGTGCGAAGTCGCGCAGCATGATCGCCACGTTCTCATGATCCCAAGAATAGCCGCGCTGAAAGGCGCCGATGGCGTAGTCGTCTCGGAAAATGCTTCGAACGTTGCGCATCTGCACGGACATCCCGGGCACGACGCATTCCCCTCCTTGCCAGCCGGTCCTCTCCCCCGGACCTTAGGAAAGCCTCGCCTGACAGGCGAGTCGACCACCCAGAACCGCGCCGCCTTGAACGGTCTTCGTTAGCAGCTCACTGTTACACACTCGATACAGGAGTGGCGATGAGCCAGGACACAACCGAGATCGCCGCGGACCCGGCGCAGGACGCGCCCGAGCTCGGGGCCGAGCGCGACGCCGCCACGGCGGCCGTGACCCGCGGCGCGATGCGGCTGCTCGGCAGCCTGGGGTTCGCCGCGATCGCCGAGCTCGACCTGCCCTCGGGCCGGCGCGCCGACCTCTTGGGCCTCGGAGCGGACGGCGAGGTCGTCATCGTGGAGGTGAAGTCGGGCGCAGAGGACTTCCGCGCCGACCTCAAGTGGCCGGACTACCGCGCCTACGCCGACCGGCTCTACTTCGCCGTCGACGAGCGATTTCCGATGGAGCTGCTGCCTGCCGACGTCGGCGTCATCGTGGCCGACGGCTTCGGCGGCGCGGTCGTGCGCCCCGCGCGCGTGCGCAAGCTCGCTCCGGCGCGCCGCAAGGCCTTGACCTTGCGCGCCGCGCGCGCCGCCGCGCAGCGCCTCGAGCGGCGCGCGCTCGCGGTTGCGCTCTGAGGCCTGCGGACGTGCCGACGACCGCCGCGCCCGGCGANNCGTCCTGAGGCCGGCGGACATGCCGACGATCGCCACGCCCGGCGAGATCCTCGCCCTCGTCGGTCGGGAGACCGGGGTTTCCGATTGGATCCTCGTCGACCAGGCGCGCATCGACGCTTTCGCGGAGGTGACCGAGGATCACCAGTTCATCCACGTCGATCCCGCGGCCGCCGCGCTCACCCCGTTCGGCGGGACCATCGCGCACGGCTTCCTGACGCTCGCGCTGCTCGCGCCCATGGCGCGCGACGCGGTGGTGCGCATCGAGGGCGCCGCCTTCGGCGTCAACTACGGCTTCGAGCGCGTGCGCTTTCTCCAGCCGGTGCGGTCGGGCGCGCGGGTGCGCGGACGGTTCGTGCTCGCCAACGCCCGGGAGAAAGGCGGCCCCGGCCGCTGGCTGACGGCCTACGATGTCACGGTCGAGGTCGAGAGCGAGGCCAAGCCGGCGCTCACGGCGCGGTGGCTCGGCATGCAGATCGTGCCGCCTTAGCGCGGCGCGCGCTTGGCGAGGATGCGCTGCAGCGTGCGGCGGTGCATGTTCAGCCGGCGCGCGGTCTCGGAGACGTTGCGGTCGCACAGCTCGTAGACCCGCTGGATGTGCTCCCAGCGCACCCGGTCCGCGGACATGGGATTGTCCGGCGGCGCGGGGTTCTCGCCCGGCGGCGCCAGCAGCGCCTTCGCCACGTCGTCCGCGTCGGCGGGCTTGGAGAGGTAGTCGACCGCGCCGGCCTTCACGGCGGCCACGGCCGTGGCGATGTTGCCGTAGCCCGTCAGCATGACGACGCGGCAGTCGGGGCGGCGGCGGTGCAGCTCGTCGACGATATCGAGCCCGCTGCCGTCCTCGAGCCGCATGTCCAGCACGGCGAACGCGGGCGGGCGCTCTTCTGCGGCCGTGCGCGCCTCCGCGACGGAGGCCACGTCGGCGACCTCGAAGCCGCGCTGGGTGAGCGCCCGCGAGAGCCGGCTGCGGAACGCCGCGTCGTCGTCGAGCACCAGGCAGCTCCGGTCGGCGACGCCGTCGGGAACGGTGGTCATTGCCTCCATGACGGCCTCATCGTGCGTGCCCAGAGTTCGGCCGCTTATTACCGGCGGGGGGGCGGCGTGGCAATCCGCCGCAGGCAGGCGGCGGCTCCGACGCGCGCTCTCGCGGCTCGCCAGAGAGCCTTGATTCGGTGCGCCTTTTTACGACGCGGAGACCTCCCGCACCAGGGCCGAAGGCCAGCTGGCGCGGACGACCGCCCCGCTCTCGGGCGGCCGGCGGTTGCCGAACACCAACGTACCGCCGGTGCGCTCCACGAAGAGCTTGGCGATGAAGAACCCGAGCCCGAGACCGCCCCGGCCGACGCCGCCCGCACGGGCGGTGACGTAGGGCTCGCCGAGCTTGGCGAGGATGTCGGCCGGAAAGCCCGGCCCGTCGTCGACGATCTCGATCTCCACCCAGTCGTCCGACCAGCGGCCCGTCATCGACACGCGCTCGCGGGCATGATCCATCGCGTTGTCCAGCAGATTGCCCAGCGCATAGAGCATCTCCGGCGACCGCTTGAGATGGGGGGCGACGAGCGTGCTCGCGTCCATCGGCTCGAGGCGGATATCCACGTCGGGCCCGAGGCCTCTCAAGGGCTCGGCGACCTCCTCGAGCAGCCCGCCAAGGGTCACCCGCGCGTGCACCTCGTCCCCCTCGTCGCCCCGCCGGGCGAGCTGGCGGAGGATCTCGCGGCAGCGCTCGGACTGCTGGACGAGCAGCTCGGCGTCCTGCGCGGTCTCGGAGCCCTCGGGCGCGGACCGCGCGAGCTCGGTCGCCACGATCTGAATGGTCGCGAGCGGCGTGCCCAGCTCGTGCGCCGCGGCCGCCGCCAGACCGCCGAGCGCGGAGAGCCGCTGCTCGCGCGCCAGCACCATCTCGGTCGCCGCCAGCGCCGTCGACATGGCCCGCGCGTCCGCGGCGAGCCGCCAGGCGAAGACGCTCATGAAGCCCGCTCCCGACACGAGCGCGGTCCAAAGCCCGGCCTCGTAAAGGCGGGGCGGGTCGAACGTCTCGGCGGCGTCCCAAGGCAACGGCGCCTTCCAGCGCGCCATCAGCAGGGTCGCCGTCGCGGCCAGCACGCCGAGGGCGACGACCCACGCGGGCCGCAAGATCGTCGAGGCGATCATCACCGGCACGCCGAGCAGCACCACGAACGGGTTGTCGAGCCCGCCGGTCAACGCCACCAGGGTCGACAGCTGAACGATGTCGAACGCCAGCTGGGCGGCGGCCTCGCGGTCGTCGAGGTAGCGCTGACCGGGCGAGGCCGCCGACAGCAGCGTGTTGAGCCAGGCGCTGGCCGCGATCACGGCGAGGCAGAGCGCCAGGTCGAGGTCGAAGTGGAGGACGAGCTCGACGATCAGGACGGTGGCGGTCTGTCCCGCCACGGCCATCCACCGCAGCAGCACGAGCATGCGCGCGCGCACGCGGCGCTCGGTGATGGACAAGGGATCCTCTGAGGCCGCGACCATGGCGCTCCCCGCGGTGTGCTCGGCGTTGGGGGATCTATAGAGCAATCCGCGGCGGCGCGTTCGAGCCGCTGTTGCGGCGGCGCTCCGGGCCCATATTCTGGAAGGGCGCCGCGAGAGCGCGGCGCAAGGCCCAGGAGGATCGATCTCACCGTGCTTGCGAACGCTGCGATCCCGTCCGTCCCGCTCTTCCGAGCGCTGCGGCGCGCGCTCGCGCCGCTGGCGGCGCTGAGCCTGCTCGTCGCGTGCGGCGACCGGCCCGGGGAGCAGGACCAGGTCGCCATCGGCGGGCCGTTCACGCTCGTGGACTCGACCGGCGCGGAAGTGACCGACGCCGATCTCCGCGGCCGCCCGTTCGTGGTCTACTTCGGATTCACGTTTTGTCCCGACGTGTGCCCGCTGGCGCTCAACAAGCTGGCGCTCGCGCTCGACCTGCTGGAGCCGGCCGAGGCGGAGCGGTTTCAGACGGTCTTCATCACCGTCGACCCTGAGCGCGACACGCCCGAGCAGCTGGCGCTCTATGTGGGCAACTACGGTTTCCCGAGGGATCTCATGGGGTTGACGGGATCGCCCGAGCAGATAAGCGCGGTTGCGGACGCCTACCGCGTTCACTACAAAAGAATCGAATCCCGGGAAACGACAGCCCCATATCTGATGGAGCACACCAGCGTGCTCTATCTGATGGATGCTGAGGGACGCTTCGCCGGCGTGTTCACGCACGCCTCGACGCCGGAGGAGATCGCCGAGGGCTTGCGGAGGCACCTCGCGGGGGAGTGACGGGGTTGGACAGGCGTGGAGGCGAATGCGGTGCTGTATACGCTTTATGAGCTCGGCCACGCTGCGCTGACGCCCTGGCGGACCGTCGCCAACGTCGCCCGCCGGGCCTACCGCTCGCCGTTCAACCCCGCGTCCTACACCCTCTCCGGCCGCTCGCTCGCCGCGGCCGCCGACCTCTTCGAGGCGGTCACGCGGCGCTACCTCAAGCCGGAGTGGAATCTCGACCTCACGACCGTCGGCGGCCGCCCCGTGCCGGTCACGCCGCGCGTGGTGGAGAAGCGCACATGGTGCGACCTCGTCCACTTCGAGCGCGGACCGCGGGCCATGAGGGCCGCGCAGGAGGGGCGAGGCTGGTTCGATCCCAAGGTGCTCATCCTCGCGCCGCTGTCGGGACACTACGCCACGCTGCTGCGCGGCACGGTCGAGGCGTTCCTGCCCGACCACGAGGTCTACATCACCGACTGGGTGGATGCGCGCACCGTGCCGGTCACCGAGGGACGATTCGATCTCGAGGACTACACGGACTACGTCGTCGACTTCCTCAGGCTGCTCGGCCCCCAGACCCACCTCGTGGCCGTCTGCCAGCCCGGACCGCCGGCCCTGATCGCCGCCGCCCTCACGGCCGAGGACGACGATCCGGCGACGCCCGCCACGCTCACGCTGATGGGCTCGCCGATCGATGCGCGCCGCTCGCCGACCGAGCCCAACAAGCTCGCCGAGACGAAGCCCCTGTCGTGGTTCGCCGAGCACATGATCTACACCGTGCCGCTGCCCCACGCGGGCGTCTTCCGGCGCGTCTATCCGGGGTTCGTGCAGCTGGCGAGCTTCATGAACATGAACTGGGATCGCCACGTCGACGCGCACTGGTCGTTCTTCGAGCACCTCGTGGCGGACGACGGCGACAGCGCGGACAAGCACCGCTCGTTCTACGACGAGTACCTCTCGGTGATGGATCTGACCGAGGAGTTCTATCTCCAGACGATCGACCGCGTCTTCCAGCGCCACCTGCTCGCCAACGGCGCCTACGAGCACCGTGGACGGCTCGTGCGGCCCGAAGCGATCACCAGCACCGCTCTGCTCACCATCGAGGGCGAGAACGACGACATCTCCGGCGTCGGCCAGACCCAGGCGGCGCACGACCTCTGCGCCGGGCTGCCCGCCGCGATGAAGGTGGACCACGTCCAGCCCAAGGTCGGCCATTACGGCGTGTTCAACGGCTCACGGTACCGCACGGAGATCCAGCCCAAGATNNTATCTCCAGCCGAAGGTCGGCCACTACGGCGTCTTCAACGGCTCGCGCTACCGCCACGAGATCCAGCCGAAGATCCGCGCCTTCGTGCGCGAGCATTGGGACGAGGCGCTCGACCGCGCCGGGCGCGTCCCGCCCGGCGCCCGCGCGCTGGCGGCCGAGTAGCGCCTACTCCGCCTCGATCCGGATGTTCATCATCCCCAGCGCCTGGTCGTAGTCCTCGGCCTCGAACGCCGCCATCAGCGCGGCCACGGAGACCGGCTCGGCGGGCTCGATCGCGATCGTGAGCGTGCCCGGCGTCTCGAGGAACTTCGACGCGGCGGTGATGGCGTCCGCGACGAGCACCTGCGCGGGCCCCGGCGGCGCCATGAGCGTGCCGATGGCCATCACCGCGACCATCTGCTCGCGGACCTGCTCGGGCGTGGAGCCCTGCGAGGCCGCGGTGGCCTGCAAGGCCCTGTCGACGAACGAGTCGTCGATGAGGCGCAGCTCGAAGCCGTTCACGACGAGCGGGCCGAACAGCGCCGCGAGCTCGTCCGGGCTCGGGTTGGCGCTCATGTTCATCCCGAGCTTGGTCGCCGTCCGCAGGTACGACTGGACGCCGCCGATGTCGTAGTCGAGCTCGAGCGCGAGAGCGTCCTCCGCCCGCAGGGAGTAGGCGTCCGTGGTCAGCCGGTCGTTCACCTGGTCGGCGAGCGCGACGAACTCGCCGTTGATCTCGATGCGGTCGTAGCCCAGCAGCGCCAAGCCTGCGAGCGCCTGCGCGCCGAGCTCCCGGCTGTCGTCGAAGGCCACCGTCAGGCCGCGCAAGGTCTCGTCGGTCTCCACGCCGACGCGCGTCTGCCGCGCCTCCCCGGAGACGCTGTCGAGGGAGATGAGGACGCCGTCGACATCGATGTCGACGCCGCTCAGATCGTAGCTGTCGTAGCGCTTGCGGAACGGGTCGTTGAAGCCGCTTTCCGTGATCGCGCGTTGCACGGCCTGCTCGTCGTCGATCTCGATGTCCGCGAAGGAATCGACCCCCGAGAGGTCGAGCCCGCTGGCCCGCCAGGACGCGAGCGTGAACGCCACCCCCGAGCCGTCCGCCTCGCCCGAGCCGGCGAGGTCCTCGAGCGCGAAGCCGCCGAGCCCACCCTGGCGCAGCGCCGAGAAACGCAGGGTCTCGAGCGCCACCTCGCCGCCGTCGCCCCGGGCCTGCAGGCCCTCGAGCGCGAGGGTGTCGAACGCGTAGTCGCTGAGCTTGCCCCAGTCGGCGTCCTCGTCCACGCCCTCCGCGGAGAGCATCTGCGCGATCAGCGACGCCAGAAGCGCGTTGGGCTGCTCCACGAGCACGCGGTCGATCGTGAACGTGTCGGCCCCGTCCTCCGCGGACAGCCCCGCGATCTCCAGCGCGTCGAAGACAGCCCCCTCGGAAGTCTCCCGCGCGCCCGCCAGGCGCAGGGACTGGGCGCGCAGCTCGACGCCGTCCTCGCCCTCGAACACCACGTCGGTGAAGACCTGCGCGCCGCGCTCGAAGGCCGACGAGCCGAACGACACCCGCCCCTCGCCGGATTCGCCGAGATGGAAGTAGGCCAGGGCGTCCGCGTCGGGCGCGGCGCCGTCTCCGCGCGCGAGCCCTCCGGCGCGCAAGCGGCGATCAGGGCGGCGACGGTGATGGCGATCTCGCGGCGCATGGCGCGCTCCTGGCTGGCTGTGGGGACACTGGACTGTAAAGCACGCACAAAACGGCCTCGATGAGGCGATCGGGCGCCGAGCCCCGCCTCGCACGGATCCCGCGGTCCGGCGCGCCCGCCGGGCCGCTCTCCGGCGTTTAGCCTTTGTTTTCCCTTCCCTGGGTATCAGCCGCGAGGGCTTGGCGTCGATTTTCGGCCGCGTCAACTGAATGTCGCGCGCCCGAATCACCACGAACGCGGTATGCTCAATGGCGGGTCGGATCACGATATCTAACCACTCTCAGGACGTTCCAGCATGCGTCGCGTCGGTCGCACGTCGCCCCCTCTGAGCGCGATTGAGCATCGCGCCAATCCGCGCGCGCGACGGGTGTCGTTGCGCGTCGACGCCGCCAAGCGGCGCATCCTCCTCACCCGCCCGTCGCGGGTCGCCAAGGCCCGGGCCATGGCCTTCCTCATGGAGCGCGCGGAGTGGCTGTGCGAGCGCTGGGCGGAGCTGCCCCCGCCGCTGCCGTTCGAGGAAGGCGGCGCGATCCCCCTCCGCGGGGTCATGCACGTGCTCGAGCGGCCCGGCGCGCGCGGCCGTGCAAAGATCATTCGCGGCGCGCCGCCCGTGCTCAGCGTGCCCGCCGTCGAGGGCGCCTTCGAGATGCGCGTCCGGCGTTATCTCAAGTCCGCAGCCGAGCGCGCGCTCGTCGCGCGGGTCGAAGCGCACGCGGAGGCGCTGCGCGTGCGCGTCGGGCGCGTGCGGGTGAAGGACACCGCGACGCGCTGGGGGTCGTGCGCGCCGGACGGAGATCTGTCGTTCTCGTGGCGGCTCGTCGGCGCGCCGCCGTGGGTGCTCGACTACGTCGCCGCGCACGAGGTGGCGCACATCCGCCATCCCAACCACTCGAGCCGCTTCTGGTCCGTGGTCGATCGGCTGTACGGGGACCCGACCCCCGCGCGGATCTGGCTCCGCGACAACGCCGCGCTCCTGTTCGCGATCGGCGCTCGCTCCTGAGCGTCAGAACGCCTCGAGCCGTCTGAGCAGAGCATCGAGCTCGCTGCGCGTCGCCGCGTCCAGCCCGGCGTCGGCCGGCGCCGGGGACGAGCCGGGCATGTCCGTCGGAATCGCGAGCCAATAGGGATCCGCATCGAGCGCGGCGACCGGCGCGCCCGCGAGCGCCTCGCTCATGAAGGCGCGCCAGATGCGCGCGGGCAGCGTTCCGCCCGTCACGCGCTCCATGGGCGTGAAGTCGTCCGTCCCTACCCAGACCCCCGCGACGAAGCCCGGCACGTAGCCGATGAACCAGGCGTCGCGGAAGTCGTTGGTCGTGCCGGTCTTGCCGGCCGCGGAGCGGTCGGGCAGCGCGGCGGCGCGGGCCGTGCCGTCGGACACGACGCGCGCGAGCATGACGTTCATCTGCCGGACCGTATACGGATCGAGGGCGCGCGCGGCCTCCGGCTCGGGCCGCGTCCACAGCGCGACGCCGTCGGGCGTCTCCACGCGCGTGACGGCGTAGGGCCGGACCGCGTAGCCGCCGTTGGCGAACGCGGCGTAGGCGGCGGTCACCTCGATCGGCGTGACCTCGTAGCTGCCGAGCGCCATCGAGCGCGTCGGCCGGATGTGCGAGGTCACGCCCAGCCGCTTGACCACGCGCACGACGCGGTCCCGCCCGATCTCCTCGGCGACCCGGACCGCGACGGTGTTGATGGAATCCGCGAGCGCGCGGATCAGCGTCACGTCGCCCACGTGCGCGCCGTCGAAGTTGGTCGGCGACCAGTCCCCCAGGGTGATCGGCGCGTCCGAGCGCACGTCCCATGGCGACAGCCCCGCCTCGATCGCCGCGGCGTACACGAACGGCTTGAACGCCGAGCCCGGCTGGCGGCGCGCCTGGACGGCGCGGTTGAACTGGCTCTCCGCATAGGCGCGCCCGCCGACCATCGCGCGCACGGCGCCGTCGCCGTCGAGCGCGACGAGCGCGACCTGCTCGTCCGCGCCTTCGGCGCCCTCGGCGAAGGCCTCCGCGACGGCGCGCTCGGCGGCGGCCTGCGCGGCCGTGTCGAGCGTCGTGTGGACGATCAGCTCGTCGGCGGCGCCGCCCGAGCGGGCGCGCGCCAGGGCCGCCGCCCAGTCGGCGAAGTAGCCCGCCCCGTCGTCGCTCGACGCCGCGCGCACGCGCAGCGGGGCCTCCAGCGCCGCGTCGTGCTCGGCGTCCGTGATCGCCCCGGTCGCGAGCATGGCGTCGAGCACGATGGCGGCGCGCGCCTCCGCGCGGGCCACGTCGCGCGTGGGGCTCAGCCGCGAGGGCGCCTTCAGCAGCCCCGCCAGCATCGCCGCTTCCGCGAGGGTGACCTCCGCGGCGGGCTTGCCGAAGTAGCGCTGGGCGGCGGCCTCGATCCCGTAGGCGCCGGCGCCGAAGTAGACGCGGTTGAGGTAGAGCTCGAGGATCTCGTCCTTCGAGTAGCGCTGCTCGATCCAGCGCGCGATCAGCATCTCGCGGCCCTTGCGCGCGAGCGTGCGCTCACTGTCGAGGAAGAGGTTCTTGGCGAGCTGCTGCGTCAGCGTCGAGCCGCCCTGGACGACGCGCCCGGCGCGCATGTTCTCGACGGCCGCGCGCGCGAGCCCGCGCACGTCCACGCCGCCGTGCTCGTAGAAGCGGCGGTCCTCGACCGTCAGCACCGCGTCCACGAGATAGCCGGGCAGCTCCTCGACCGACGCCTCGCGGGCGAGCACGGCGCCGCGCCGGGCGATCTCCTCCCCGCCCCGGCCGAGCACGACCACGCTCGATCGCCGGGGAGGCTCGGCGAGCCGCGCCGTCTCGGGCAGGTCCGCCGCGAGCCGGCTGAGCCAGGCCGCGCCCACGGTCACGGCCAGGAAGCCGAGGATGAACATCCACAGCGCGAGCTTGAACAGGCCGACGAGCGGCCCTCCGGTGCGCCGGCGTCGCCGGCGGCCGCGCCGCGGCGGCTCCTCGACGGGCGCGCTCGGAGCGGGCGCGCTCGGCGCCTCGCAAGGGGCTTGACCGCGGCGTGACATGACCGGCGCTCAGCACGCCCGCGCTCGGGTGCGGGCCACCAGGGCCGCAGACTAAGCGCCGGGCGGCGTTAAGGGGAGGTTTTTCGGGCCGCCTGCGCGCGTCGCGAAGCGCGAGCGGCGTCACGGCGCGCCGGGCCCCCTCGCTTCGATGTCCCGCCCCTCGGGGTCGTAGATCCGCTCGTCCACCAGATGGGGGCTCTCCTCGTAGTACGCGATCCACAGCGGCTCGGGCGCCCACGACCAGTCCGGCGTGCCGGTGTACACGGACGGGTCGTCGTCGTAGGTCGCCGCGGACACCCCGCAAGTCATGCCCGCCGCATTGACCGCGCACCCCGCCGTCGTCCCGCCCCCCACGCTCACGATGAGCGCCGTCAACAGGACGGCTCCCGCCGTTCTCACGAGGGTCTCCTCCCTGCTTCGCTCCAGGAGGGACGCATCGAGAAAGTCGTGCGCATCGAAGCCTGCGGCCCCGCCCGCCCGTGCGAGCCGCTGTGCGGCTTCCGCGCAGGGCGCGCTCGCCGCCTCCTCCGCGGGCGCGGTCGACGCGCAGCGGAGATAGTCGTCGATCGCCGCCCGCACGCCGTCGGGGACGGCCCGGGCGTCGGAGGGACTCGGCGGAGGCATCGCCACGGCCAGGGCGGGCAGCGGCGCCGTGTCGAGCCGGGCCGCGAACTCGAACTCGAACGTCGGCGCGCGATCGGCGGCGGCGTCCTCGCCGCCTTCGGAGCTCGCGGTTTCAGAGGAAGCGTCCGCGCTGCTCGAGGCTGAGGCGCGCGATTCCACGAGGATCACCACGAGCGCCGCGGGCGGCTCGCTCGTCAAAGGCGACGGCGCGCGCAGCGAGGCGAGGGCGGCGAGCGCGAGCAGCACCACGTGCCCGGCCGACGCGAGGGCCCATGGCGCCCACCGCCGGCGGCCGGCAGCCTCCGCGTCCGCACACGAGGGACCGTGTGCGGCGAGCGGCGTGGAGTCGCTCATCACCGCGTCCGTCTGCGCTTCGATGCGGCGACCGACTCCGCCGCGACCTCATGGCGCCCGATTCGCCACGCCGTCGTTGTGCCGCCGATGAGGATCGGGCGCAACCTTTGCTCGAGCGGAAGCCCGCGCAGGGCGCAGGGCCTCGCGGCGACGGGTCATGGCTGGCCGGGCTCCCCCGCTTCGATGTCGCGTCCCCGAGGGTCGAAGATCCGCTCGTCCACGAGATGGCGGCTCTCCCGGCCGTAGGCGAGCCACGTCAGNNGAGCGCCCCCGTCGCCCGCCCGGCCTTCGAACATCGTCTCGTCCGCGCCGAACAGCGCCATGGTGACGGCGGCGCTCGCAAGCCGGACGAGCGCCGGGGGCTCGCGCGGAAACAGCACCGACTCGTCGAGGAAGGCCCGCGGGTCGGGGCCCGCCGCGCCGCCGCCCGGCGCCGCGAGCCGCTCGGCGGCCCGTGCGCACGCAGGCTCCGCGCCCTGCTCGGCGGGCGCCGCGGAGGCGCAGCGCCGATAGCCGTCGATCAGTCGGCGGACGTCCTCGGGCAGCGCCTCGAGGGGAAGGTCGTCGGGCGCCCGCGCGGCGCGCGGCGCGAGCGCGATCGTTCCGGACGGCTCGGGGAGCGCCATCGTGTCGAGCCGGGCGGCGTAGGCGAACGTGAAACGCGGCGGCGGGGCGCGCTCGGGAGACGCGGCGTCGCCGCCGTCGGGGCTGGCTGTGGCGGCGTCGGCCATCGGCGGGAGCGGCTCGACGAGCGTGACGACCAGCGCCGGCGGCGGCTCGTGCGACGGCGGCGTGAGCGCGCGCTGGCCGAAGACGACGGCCGCCGCGATCAGCAAGGCGTGGGCGGCGAGCGCGGCGGCCCCCGCGGCGAGCCGCGGCGCGACGGTCTCGGACTCGCCCACGTGCGCGAGGTCACGCGTGGCGAGCGCCGGGGGAGCGCTCATCGTCGGATCCAAGGTCACGCGAGGCCGGCGCGCTGGCGCAGAGGATAGCACGAGGGCGGACGACGCGGGGGTCTTTTTTTCCCGCCTCACATACATTTCTTGCCGTATCTCGGGAATTCCGCGACACTCGCCGACGTGCCCCGCGCGCGCTGCCGCGCCCGCGCCGCCGCGAGCCCGCCCATGCCGATCGTGGTCACCCTCGACGTCATGCTCGCCCGTCGCAAGATGAAGGCGAAGGACCTCGCCGCCCAGGTCGGCATCACCGAGCAGAACCTCTCGTTGCTCCGAACCGGCAAGGTGAAGGGCGTGCGCTTCTCCACCCTCGCCAAGATCTGCCATGCGCTCGACTGCGCGCCGGGCGACATCCTCGACTTTCAGCCCGGGGCGGAGGGCGCGGAAGGGGTCGACGAGGGGTGATTCCCGCTCGCGGGCGCGCGCGCTTTATTCGCCGCCAAGACGCCGAGGACGCCAGGGACGAGGCGCGCTTGGCGTTCTTGGCGTCCTGGCGGTGAACGATCGTCGGCCTCGAGACACGCGCCGCTCGCTGGAGCCCACGAGAGCGCCTCCGCGATCGGAGCCCGCCTCAGCCTTCGTCCTTGGCCTGCGCTTCCGCCGCGCCTTCCAGCGCGCGCTCCCGCGCGTCGGCGGCGTCCTCGTCGTCCTCGTCCTCCTCCGCCTCCTCGGACGGCGGATGCGCGCCGTTCGTCTCCGTCTTCCGCCGCAGCGTGTCGGCGGCCGAATGCCCGAGCCGCGTGGCCCCCCCGCGCAGCCGGTTGACGCACACCGCCGGCGCGAGACGGCCCTCGAGCTCGGCGATGCGCACGTTGAGCCCGTTGCGCTCGGCGGCCCACTTGGCGGCCTCCGCGCGCAGCGCCTCGAGCTCCTCGACCTCGCCCAGGTATTGCTCGCGCTCGGCCGACAGCTCGGCGTGCTCGGCCTCGACCACCTCGAGCCCCTGGAGCCGCTCGAGCAGCCGGGTCCGCTCGGCGCGCCACTCCGCGCGCTCCGCCCGCAGGGCGTCGAGCTCCTCCGAGCGCGCGACGAGGCGCGGATGCTCGCTCTCCATCTCGCGAAGCTTGGGCTCGATCGCGTCGAGCCGCGCGACGCGCTCCTCGAGCCGCGCATGGGCGGCGAGCAGCTCGGCCCTTTCGGCGCGCAGCGCCTCGAGCTCCCCGGCGAGCCTGTCATGGCGCGCGCGCTCATCGAGCCAGGCCGCGTGCTCGCTCCGCAGGCGCTCGAGCTCTTCCATGCGCTCGACCAGCGCGGCGCGCTCGGCGGCCCATTCCGCGCTCCGGTCGCGCAGCGGCTCGAGCGCCTCGAGCCGCGCGGCGAGCGCCCGGCGCTCGCTCTCCAGACCGTCGAGCGCGGCGAGCCTGTCGAGAAGGCGCGCGCGCTCCGCCCGCCAGTCGGCGTGCTCGGCCCGCAAGCGATCGACCTCGGCCGCGACGGGGCGCAGAGCGGCGAGCTCGGCGGCCTGCGCTCGGTGCTCCGCCTCGAGCGGCGCGAGCGCAGCGACGCGCTGCTCCAGCGCCTCGGTGCGCGCGCGCAGCGTCTCGCGCTCGCCCCTGAGCGCGACGATCTCCTCGCGCGCGGGAGCGAGCTTGCGCGCGCGTCCGCCCCAGGTGAGCCACGCCGCGGCCACCCCGATGGCGAACGCCAGGAAGGTCACCACGTACTGATAGAAGGCAAGCCAGAGCATCCCGCGATCCCTCAAGCGCTGGTGCGCGCAGCGTACACGTTTTTCCCGGGGCGCGGGCGCTCAAGTTCAGCGCCCGCGCCCCGGGCGGCCGCTCACGGGCCGACGATGATCTCGATGCGCCGGTTGGCGCGCCGCCCGTCGGGCGTCGTGTTCTCCCCGATCGGCCGCGTCGCCCCCAGGCCGACGGCCGTCATGCGCGTCGGCTCGACGCCGAGCTCGGCGAGCCGGTCGAGCACGGCGATCGCGCGCCGCTCCGAGAGCGACTGGTTGAGCGCCGGCACGCCGGTGTCGTCCGTATGCCCCTGGATGTGGAGGTCGAAGGGCGGGCAGGCGCGGGCGATCTCGGCGAGCTCGCTCAGAAGCGGCTCGCTCTGCGGAGAAAGCTCGACGCTGCCCACGTCGAACAGGATGTCGCCCCGCCGGAGCGCCCGGTCGAGCTGGACCTGACAATCCGCGCCGGGCCCCTCGGTGAGGCGCACCGCGGAGCGCGGCGAGGGCGCCGCATCCCCAAAGGCGACGGCGGACGCCGGCGCGGCGGGGGCGGACGGCGCGACGACAGCGGCGAGCTCGGGCGAAGCGTCGGCGTCGCCGACAGGGTCCGCCGCGGAGGCTCCGGGGGCCGGGGGCGGCGGCTCGTCGCCGGCGAGGGCGGCGGCGGACGGCTCGGCCGGGGGCGGCGGCGCCTCGTCCGCCAGCGGCCCGGGGCCGTTCGCCGGGGA
>JABAOG010001102.1_pt1 | contig 16255 bp, 12 predicted proteins | sample 7062131 | NCBI WGS metagenome assembly JABAOG01 (sample SAMN14538629, study PRJNA623070) | marine sediment metagenome | biome: marine biome [ENVO:00000428]; feature: marine pelagic biome [ENVO:01000023]; material: deep marine sediment [ENVO:00002113] | place: India: Arabian Sea | collected...
CGCGACTCGCGACTACTAGATTGTGCTCCGTGCTGCAGATTCTCACGCCGGAAGGGGACCTCGTCGGCGATCCGCCATTCGACGTCTCCATGACGCGCCGCCTCTATCGAGCCATGGTCGCCGCACGCCTCTTCGACCGCAAAGCGACCGCCATTCAGAAGCAAGGCAGGCTCGCCACCTACGCTCCGTTCGAGGGCCAGGAAGCCGCCCAGGTGGGCAGTGCGGCGGCCCTGCGGCCCGACGACTGGATGGTGGCGACCTACCGGGATGCCGCCGCGATGTGGATGCAGGGCTATCCCTGGGAGTTGCTGCTGGCGGGACGCACCGGTCATGAGCGCGGGGGCTCACCGCCGGACTATGTCAACGTGCTGCCGCCGTCCATCACGGTGGGCGCACACATGCTGCACGCCGTCGGACTGGCCTGGGCCGAGCGACTCCAGGGCAGCGACCGGATCGCCATCACGTATTTCGGGGACGGGGCCACCTCCGAGGGCGACTTCCACGAGGCGCTCAACTTCGCCGGCGTGTATCGCACGGGATCGGTCTTCCTCTGCCAGAACAATCACTACGCCATTTCGACGGGTGTCGCCGCGCAGACGGCCTCGGAGACGATCGCTCAGAAGGCCGGCGGCTACGGGATTCCGGGCGTACGGGTCGACGGCAACGACCTGTTCGCCGTCTACCGGGCCACCGGCACCGCCGTTGAACGGGCCCGGCGTGGGATTGGAACGACTCTCATTGAGGCGGTGACCTACCGCATCGGTCCGCACACGACCAGCGACGACCCGACGCTCTACCGATCCGGCGAGGAGGAAGAGCAGTGGCGGCACCAGGACCCGATCGAACGGGTCCGCCGCTATCTCGAACGGGCCGGAGCCTGGGACCAGGAATGGCAGAAGCACATCGAAGGCGAGGAGAGTGTCATCGTCGAACGGGCGGTGGAACTCGCCGAGAGTCTCCGTACCCCCGAAGCAGATGAACTGTTCGACTCGATGTTCGAGGAGCCCACTGCCGACCTCGAACGTCAGCGCCAGATCTCCCGGTCGGAGACCGGCTGATGGCCGTTGTCACGCTGGCCCAGGCGATCAACGGGGCGCTCGATCTCGCCCTGGAACGCGACGACCGGGTCGTGTTGATGGGTGAGGACATCGCCCGAACGGGAGGCGTGTTCCGGCTGACCGCGGGTCTGTACGACAAGTACGGGCCGGCGAGGGTCATCGATACGCCGGTAGCGGAGTCGGGCATCATCGGCACTGCCTTCGGGATGGCGGTCGCCGGGATGCGGCCGGTCACCGAGATCCAGTTCATGGGTTTCTCGTATCCCGCCTACGACCAGATCGTGTCGCACGTCGGCCGGATCCGCAACCGCTCGCGACACCGGTTCACCGCCCCCATGGTGATGCGTATGCCCTACGGCGGGGGGATCGGCGCCGCCGAACATCACTCCGAGTCGACCGAGTCGATCTACGCCCACACGCCGGGGGTGAAGGTGGTGGTGCCGTCGACCCCGTACGACGCCAAAGGCATGCTCTTGCAGGCGATCGACGATCCGGACCCCGTGGTCTTTCTCGAGCCGATCAGGCTGTACCGGGCGGTGAAAGAGGAGATCCCCGACGGCCACTACCGCGTTCCGCTGGGTCTGGCCCGGGTTCTGGTCCCGGGCGATGAGGTGACCATCATCACCTATGGAGCGATGACCGCCGAGGCTCGCAAAGCCGTCGCCATGCTCCAGGCCGAGGGTGTTTCGGCCGAACTCATCGACCTGCGCAGCATCGTCCCGTTCGATCTCGACACCGTCGTGGAATCGGTGGAGAAGACGGGCCGCGCGGTGGTGGTACACGAAGCGCATCGCACGGCCGGATTCGGCGCCGAGATCGTGGCGCAGATTCAAGAGGCGGCGCTGTTCTCGCTCCTCGCTCCGGTGCAGCGGGTGACCGGGTGGGACACCATCGTGCCGCTCAAGCGGGCCGAACATCACTACGTGCCGACGGCGGAGCGCATCGTCGCCGCCGTCGCCAAGACCCTGGAGGAGTGAGTGGCTCAAGAGTTCCGCCTGCCCGATATCGGAGAAGGCCTTGCGGAGGCCGAGGTCGTCCAGTGGCTCGTCGGCGTCGGCGACCCGGTGGGGGTCGACCAACCGCTGGTTGAGATCGAGACCGACAAGGCGGTCACCGATATTCCCTCGCCGTACGCCGGGGTCATCTTGTATCAGGGTGCCGGGACGGGCGAGATCATCAGGGTCGGCGAGATCCTGGTGGTGGTCGGGTACGAGGGCGAGGCGTGGGCGCCCGAAGAGGAGAGCCCGCCGGAAGACCTGCCCATCGTTGGGACCCTCTCGAGCGACGCTGTGCTACTCGGCGACGCGTCCGAGCTTCCGGGCGAGGTTGTCGACCGCCCCAAGGCTTTGCCGCTGGTCAGGCGCCTGGCCCGCGAGCACGACGTCGATCTCGCGACCGTGGTGGGAACCGGCCCCAACGGACGCATTACCCGCGAAGACGTGCTTGCCGTGGTCGAAGGTGCGGGCGGCGAAGCGACGGTTGAGGAGTCGGTGCCTCAGGAGGAGTTGCCGGTCACAGAACCTCCGGCCATAGCGCCGGCGGAGGAGGAGCAGCCGGCGTTGGAGCCGGCCGACGAGCCCACGGTAGCGATGGTGGTGTCGGAGGAAGGTGACGAACGGCTCCGCATGAGTCGCCTGCGGCGAACCATCGCTGAGCGCATGTCGCTCTCGTGGAGGGAGATTCCCCACGTGACGGCCTTCGATGCCGCCGATGCATCACGTCTGCTGGCGGCGCGCCGTGCGCTCGCCGGGCGGACCGGGTCGGACATGCCGATCGAGGCGCTGATCATCAAGGCCGTCGTGCCTGCCCTGAAGGCGTTCCCGCAGTTCAACGCCACCATCGACGGCGAGGACCTGGTGCTGCGCCACGCTTTCCGGATCGGAGTCGCCGTCGACACCGACGAGGGTCTGATCGTCCCGGTGCTGCACGATGTGGGTGAGTGGGGCGTTTCGGAGCTGGCCGCCGGGATCGTACGTCTGGCGGAGGCGGCACGTACCCGCAGCCTGGAACCGGCGGAACTCACCGGAGCCACCTTCACGGTTTCGAACATCGGCGCCGTGGGTGGAGGCCTCGGCACGCCCATCGTGCCCTACGGCACCACTGCCATTCTCTCGCTCGGACGAGCACAGGACGAGGCGGTGGTCCGCGACGGCAAGGTCGTCGTCGCCACGATGATGCCGCTGAGCCTCTCCTACGACCACCGTGTCATCGACGGCGCCCTCGGACGCCGGTTCCTGGCCATGGTGAAGGAGAACCTCGAGGAGCCAGCCCTCTTTCTGGCCGAGTAACCCGCTTCGTGCGTCCACGGGCCTCGCATGTCGAGGCTGCCGGACGCAAGAAGGGAACCCCGTCTCACCTCATCCCGTTCTTGCGTGAGTTACTCCCGGGAGGCGGGAGAGACACGCAAGCGCCATGGTGGTGCGCGCCGTCCGGCATCGTGCGTCCACCGGACCGGTATGTCGGGGTTGCCGGACGCAAGAACGGGGAGAACTCAGTCGGCCGGGTGGCGTTCGAGGAATTCGTAGATCTCGGTCATGTCCACCCCTGGGAACGTCCCGGCGGGAAGGGCGGCCAATACGTGCGAGTGGGGGCGAGCGGACGGCCACACCATTCCCTCCCAGCGAGCGATGAGATCCTGGGGAGGCCGCCGGCAGCAGTCGCCGTGCGGACAGGACGACGCCGTGTGATTGTCGGTGTCGCGACCCCGGAACCACTTGGCCTGGTCGAACGAGGTACCGACCGTCACCGCGTGCAGCGGCCGGCGGTCGGCCTCCACGTGTGTCGACGACCAGAACGTTCCCGAGGGCGTATCGGTGAACTGATAGTGGATGGCGAACTTGTCGGCCGACTGAAACGCCATCCGCGTCCCCCAGTGTCGGCACAGGCGNNGGCGGCCATCTCGTAGGAGACGTAGAACCGTTCTTTGAGGTCTTCGACGCTCAGGTCACGTTCGTAGTGAGCTTCGCTGAGGAACGGGGCGGCGCCGGATTCCGGTACCAGCACGGCACCGGCGAAGTAGTTCGCTTCCAGTCGCTGCCGGAGGAAGTCGCCGAAGCCGGCCGGGTCGGTGTGGCCGAGCACGAAGTGGCCGATGGTCTGCAGAACCACCGATCGGGCGGCCCGCGTGCGAAGCGCATTGCGCTGGGGAATGAAGATCCGGTTGCTGCGGAGGTCGGTCACCGACCTCACGGCATGGGGGACGTCGCCCGCCGAGTGCACCGTGAAGCCGAAGTGGGCGGCCAGATCGAGCAGGTTCCGCTGGCTGAGCGCGCCGGACCCGGAGTAGCCGATGGCCTCGAGTGCCGTTCGGCTCTCGGCTTCGATCTCGGCGAAGTAGTTGCCGATGGCGCGCTGGTGGCGACGGAGTTCGGCGTTCTCCTTGCGAGCCTCTTCGGGGGTGGCGGCGCGGACTTGCGCACGGTCGCGGAGTCCCTCGAAGAGTCCCACGATCGTCGTCAACGCCTCGTCGGAGAGTCGTGCCGACGGCCGCAGACGGGGAAGTCCGAGATCGCGGTAGAGCTTCTCGTGCTGGATGCGTTCCAGAGCGATCTCCAGCCGTGCTCGTCGCGACGGAGGAGTCGGATCGAGGAGGTCGGCAACCGGCGTGTCGAGCGCGGTCGCCAGCGCGGAGATCAGCGAGAGCTTGGGTTCGCGCTTTCCGTTCTCGATGGTCGAGAGATATGGGGCCGGTTTTCCGACCCGTGCGCCCAGTTCGTCGAGCGTCAGGTTGGCTGCTTTTCGGAAGTGGCGGAGGCGCTGTCCGAAGACGAGGGGATCGATCTGCTCGCCCAATTTTCCCTACTCCTCGCGTATGTGGAAGTTCTGCCAATATTATCTCTTGTGGGGCCTTTGCGCACCCACGGCGCGAGAAGATCATGGCTTCTTGCGAATACATCCTGCTCTGGAGGAGCATATGAACGATCAGATCGAGGTGACCGGACCCGGACGCGGTACGGGGATCCTCACCGAAGATGCACTCGGCTTCGTCGCCGACCTGCACCGACGTTTCGACCCGACGCGGCGTGAGTTGCTGGCCGCCCGGAAGGAGCGCCAGGCGCGGATCGACGGCGGCGAGATGCCCGATTTCCTCCCTTCGACACGGGAGGTGCGTGAGGCCGACTGGATGGTCGCCTCGATTCCCTCCGACCTGGCCGACCGGCGCGTCGAGATCACCGGGCCGGTGGACCGCAAGATGATGATCAACGCCCTCAACTCGGGGGCGAAGGTGTTCATGGCCGATTTCGAGGACTCGAACACCCCGAACTGGGCCAACACCGTCGAGGGCCAGCAGAACCTGATCGATGCGTACGAGCGCACGATCAGTTTCGAGAATCCCGACGGCAAGCGGTATTCATTGAACGAGGAGACGGCGACGTTGATGGTCCGTCCCCGCGGCTGGCACCTCGACGAGAAGCACATGCTGGTGGACGGTGAGCCGGTTTCGGGAAGTCTGTTCGATTTCGGCATGTACATGTACCACTCGGCACGTCGGGCGATGGCGGCGGGTACCGGACCGTACTTCTACCTGCCCAAGCTGGAGAGCCACCTCGAGGCTCGCCTCTGGAACGACGTGTTCGTGGCCGCCCAGGACGCGTTGGGGATCCCCCGCGGCACGATCAAGGCCACCGTGCTGATCGAGACCATCCTGGCCGCTTTCGAGATGGACGAGATCCTCTTCGAACTGAGAGAGCACTCGGCCGGGTTGAATGCCGGCCGCTGGGATTACATCTTCTCGGTCATCAAGAAGTTCCGCAACCATCACGACCTGATCCTGCCCGACCGCGGGCAGATCACGATGACGGTGCCGTTCATGCGGGCCTACACCGAGTTGCTCGTCAAGACGTGCCACCGGCGGCGTGCCCACGCCATGGGTGGGATGGCGGCATTCATTCCCAATCGACGTGACCCCGAGGTGACGGAACGAGCCCTGCGCAGCGTTCGGGACGACAAGCTGCGCGAAGCCGGCGACGGCTTCGACGGTACCTGGGTGGCCCACCCCGACCTCGTTGCGACCGCCATGGAGGTCTTCGACGACGTGCTGGGCGACCGGCCGAATCAGATCGACCGGCAGCGTCCCGAGGTGCACGTCACCGCCGACCAGTTGCTCGATACCTCCGTCGAGGGCGGACGAATCTCCGAACAGGGTGTCCGCACCAACGTGCGGGTCGGTATCGAGTACATGGCGTCGTGGCTGCGAGGCGACGGCGCCGCCGCTCTCTACAACCTCATGGAAGACGCCGCCACCGCCGAGATCTCCCGCAGCCAGATCTGGCAGTGGGTCCACAACGGTGCGACGCTCGACGACGGCAGAGTCCTGACCGCCGACCTGGTCGACCGGCTCACCGATGAGGAGATGGACAACATCCGTTCGATGGTCGGCGACGAGTTCTTTGCCGCCGGCCGCTATGAGGAAGCCCGTCAACTGTTCGAGACGGTGGCTGTGGCCCCCGACTTCCAGGACTTCCTGACCGTTCCCGCCTACCAACTGCTCGACTGAAAGGAACCGACATGACTGTTGCCGATCGCGTCCGCCAAGAGGCGGAGCAGATCCAGAAAGATTGGGACACCAACCCGCGCTGGAAGGGCATCACGCGCGACTACACGGCAGAGGACGTCGTGCGACTGCGCGGCTCGGTCCGCGTGGAGCACAGCCTGGCGAAGCAGGGTGCCGAGCGCCTCTGGGAGCTGCTCGGATCCCGTGACTACGTGCACGCCCTGGGAGCCCTGACCGGCAATCAGGCCGTGCAGATGGTCAAGGCCGGCCTCGAGTCGATCTACCTGTCCGGATGGCAGGTGGCGGGCGACAACAACCTCGCCGAGCAGGTGTACCCCGACCAGAGCCTGTACCCGGCCAACAGCGCACCGTCGCTGGTCCGCCGGATCAACAACGCGCTGCGTCGCGCCGACCAGATCGAGTGGTCGGAGGGCAAGGGCGATCACTACTGGATGGCACCCATCGTGGCCGACGGGGAAGCCGGGTTCGGCGGTCCGCTCAACGTCTTCGAGCTGACGAAGTCGTTCATCGAGGCCGGCGCGGCCGGTGTCCACTACGAGGACCAGTTGTCGTCGGAGAAGAAGTGCGGCCACATGGGTGGCAAGGTGCTGATCCCGACCAGCCAGGCGGTCCGCACGCTCAAGTCGGCACGTCTGGCCGCCGACGTGATGGGCACCCCCACCGTGATCATGGCGCGTACCGACGCCAACGCCGCCGCCCTGTTGACCAGCGACATCGACCCTCGCGACCACGAGTTCACGACGGGTGGGCGCACCGAAGAGGGCTTCTACGAGACCCGGGCCGGCCTCGATCAGGCCATCGCCCGGGGCCTGTCGTACGCCCCGTACGCAGATCTCATCTGGTGTGAGACGGCTCATCCCGACCTGGACGAAGCCCGCCGGTTCGCCGAGGCGATTCACGCCGAGTATCCGGACAAGCTGCTGGCGTACAACTGCTCGCCGTCGTTCAACTGGAAGAAGTACCTGGACGACGACGAGATCGCCTCGTTCCAGAAGGAGCTCGGAGCGATGGGCTACAAGTACCAGTTCATCACCCTGGCCGGATTCCACTCGCTGAACGCGGCGATGTTCGATCTGGCGCTCGGCTACAAGAACGAGGGCATGACCGCCTACGTCAAGGTGCAGGAGCACGAGTTCGACATCGAGAACCGCGGCTACACCGCCACCCGCCACCAGCGTGAGGTGGGAGCCGGCTACTTCGACATGGTTGCCATGACCGTGGGCGAATCAGCCACCCTGGCGCTGGAAGGGTCGACCGAAGACGAGCAGTTCTTCGACCAGTAGAGGAGCACGGGGCGGGGGTTCGCCCCCGCCCCGTTGTCGGTAGCCTGGCGCCATGGAAGAACTCGATCGTCTGCTGGCGGAGATGGGCAGAGTGGCCGACGACCTGGCGGCGCTTCCCGACGACGACTTCGAAGGTCGCTACCGGCTGCGGCAAGAGCAGGAGCGACTGCGTGCCCGGGCCAAAGAGTTGCGGGATGCGGCTCCGATCGATCGAGCATCTCTGCAGGCCGAGCTCGAAGCCCTGACCGCTCGTTGGGACTCCGTGCAGGGTCAGCGCATCGATGTGGTCATGCAATCGGGCGGCGGCTCTCAAGGCGGTGACGCCTTCTCGGGAGCGTTCGCCGTCCGGATGAACCGGGAGATCGACGCCGCTCTCGGACGCGACGAGATCGAGGCCAGGATCAAGGAGATCCGCCGGCTGCTGGCGCGCCCTACCTAGTACCTAGTACCTGGTACCAAGTACCTCGTACCCGGTACCGGCTACGGTAGATCCGCGCTCCCAACCACGAACGCGAGGTCCCTGTTGATCGTCGAAGTCATTGCCGTCGGTACCGAGTTGCTGCTCGGACAGATCACCAACCGCAACGCCGCCTATCTGGGCGAGAAGCTCGCCGAGTCGGGGTTCGACGCCCACTACCAGGTCGTGGTTGGTGACAACCTCGATCGCATCGTGACGGCGATCACCACGGCGCTGGCCAGGGCCGATGCGGTGATCTTGACCGGTGGGATCGGTCCCACCCAGGACGACGTGACCAGGGAGGCGATCGCGGCGGCGACGGGCCGCGCGATGCTGTTCAACCAGGAGTTCGCCGACCGCCTGCGAGCCTACTGGGAGGCGCGCGGCCGGGCGATGCCCGACAGCAATCTGCGCCAGGCCGAGTATCCGGAGGGTGCCGAGCAGATCCCGAATCCGAAGGGAACGGCGCCGGCCATTGCACTGCAACACGAGGGACGGTGGATCTTCGCTCTGCCCGGTGTGCCGCAGGAGATGCACCTGCTTGTCGAACGCGACGTGCTGCCCCGGTTGCGGGATGCCGCCGGTGTCGAGCACGTGGTGCTGAGCCGGTTGCTGCGGAGTTGGGGGCGCTCGGAGTCGCAGGTGGCCGAACTGTTCGACGATCTCTATCACCGCTCGACCAACCCCAGCGTGGCGTTTCTGGCGTCGGCGGGGGAGATCAAGGTGCGGATTACGGCCAAGGCCGAAACCGAGGCGGCGGCGCGGGCCCTCATCGGCCCGTATGAGGAGATCGTCCGTGAGCGGCTCGGGGCCTCCGTGTTCGGGGCGGACGACGAGACGATCGAGCAGGTGGTGCTCGACCTGCTCGAACGGCGCGGCTGGACGCTGGCCACCGCCGAGTCGGCCACCGCCGGCATGATCGCCGCACGCATCACCTCGGTGCCGGGCGCGTCGAACGTGTTCCGCGGTTCGGCCGTGGTGTATGCCACCGATCTCAAGGAGTCGTTGCTCGACGTGCCGCGCGAGGTCCTCGACGAGGGCGTCGTGAGTGAGGCGACGGCCCTCTTCATGGCCGAAGGCGCCGCCGGGCGGCTGGGCGCCGACGTCGCCGTGGCGGTCACCGGTTCGGCGGGTCCCGACCCCCAGGAGCTGGCCGCCGGCACGATGGTGATCGCCGTGCACACTCCGGAGGGATCCGGGTCGCGGGTGTTGACGCTGCCCGGCGATCGGGAGAGGGTTCGCACCTACGCCACGACGGCGGCGCTGCAACTGGTTCGTCTGGCGGTCGTGGGGGAGTGGTGGGCGCGGTAGGTCGCCTCTTTGTGGCGGTGACTCCGGACCAGGCGTCACGCCTCGCCGTCGTCGGACTCCTCGAGGAATCCCTCGGCGGGCGTGCGCTGCCCGGCCGGCCGGTTCCGGCCGGGAACTGGCATTTCACGCTGCGGTTCCTGGGCGACACCGACGAGGTCGCCTACGAGCGTCTGCTCTCCGAACTGGACCGGGTGGAGTGGCCGTCGCCGTTCCGGGTGCGCCTGGGCGGCCTGGGTGCCTTTCCGCGGGCGGCCCGGGCCACGGTGTTGTGGCTGGGGGTCGCGGAGGGAGAGGAGCCGTTGCTCGATCTGGCGGCGACCGTCGAGGAGTCTGCGCAGGCGGCCGGGTTCCCCGAAGAGGAGCGACCGTTTCACCCGCATCTGACCTTGAGTCGCATTCGGCCCCATCAAGACGTGCGCCCGACGATCGAGGCCGTACCGGCGGCCGGTGTGTCGTTCGACGTCGACCGGGTGGTCGTGTACCGGAGTCATCTCGGACGGGGCGGGGCCCGGTACGAGGCGCTCGAGGAGTTCCCGTTCACCCGCACCTGACCGACCACTCGCGCTTCGTGACCGCGCAACACGTGCCCGCTCTCCGTCTTCCTTGCCTTCGAACACACGTTCGCCTAGTGTTCGAATGACATTCGTGCTATTTGTCACACCGACGACGTACCGTAGGAACGACGCAAGGGAAGGGAACCCAGAGTGGAGAACGACAAGTCTCTCGACATGGCGAAGGCGCAGATCGAGCGCCAGTTCGGCAAGGGCGCCATCATGCGGCTCGGCGAGAGCCAGCATCAGAAGATCGCCTCGATTTCCACGGGAGCACTGTCCCTCGACCTGGCGCTGGGCATCGGCGGGGTGCCGCGCGGGCGCGTGGTCGAGATCTACGGCCCGGAGTCGAGCGGCAAGACCACGCTGGCGCTGCACGTGGTCGCCGAGGCGCAGCGCAACGGCGGCATCGCGGCCTTCATCGACGCCGAGCACGCCCTCGACCCGGTCTATGCCAGGGCGCTCGGCGTCGACGTCGACGAGCTGCTGATCTCGCAGCCCGACACCGGTGAGCAGGCGCTCGAGATCGCCGACATGCTGATCCGCTCGGGCGCGCTCGACGTCGTCGTCATCGACTCGGTGGCGGCGCTCGTGCCCCGGGCCGAGATCGAGGGCGAGATGGGCGACACCCACGTCGGCCTCCAGGCCCGCCTCATGTCACAGGCCCTGCGGAAGCTCACGGCCAACATCAACCGGTCGCAGACGACGGCCGTCTTCATCAACCAGCTGCGCGAGAAGATCGGTGTGATGTTCGGGTGCTTCTCGTACAACACCCGGGTCACGCTCGCCGACGGGACACAGGAGAAGATCGGCAAGATCGTCAATCAGAAGCTGCCGGTGGAGGTCCTCTCATACGATCCCGAGCGCGATGCCGTCGTGCCCCGCAAAGTGGTCAATTGGTTCGACAACGGCGTCACCGATGAGTTCCTCCGCTTCACGGTTGCCCGGCCTTCGGGAAACGGCAGAGCGCAGTTTGCCTGTACCGCCAACCATTTGATCCGGACTCCCGGCGGATGGCGGGAAGCCGGTGAGTTGATCGCCGGCGACCGGGTGATGCAATACGTCGAGCACCGGTTGTCCGGATTCCAGTGGGACGTGCTACTCGGAGGCCTGATGGGAGACGGTGCGCTGTCACCAACGCGGAGCGGGCACGGTGCACGGTTTCGGTGGGGGCACGGTGCTGCACAGGCAGAGTACGCCGACTGGAAAGCCGAGCTCTTTGCAAATATCGGCACGTCACGATCGACGAACGACGACGGCTCGGTGTTTCACGACCTCACTCCGCTGCCCGAGCTCGCCGAGCTTCGGCATGCGGTGTACTTCGGGGCCAAGAAGGTCCTGTCTGAGGACTACCTGAAGCGCCTCACGCCGCTCTCGCTCGCCATCTGGTATCAGGATGATTTCGGATTCACGCTCCGCACCGAGGGCATGCAGACGCGCACCGCCGGTGGAAGCGGCAGGGCGGAAGTATGCGTCGAAGCGCTTTCTGCAGACAGCCGCCGGCGCCTGGTCGAGTACCTGGCCGAGACGTGGGGTGTCAAGGGCCGACTCATCGCCGTGGGCACTGCCGGCAAGCACAGGATCAGGTTCGACAAAGCCAACACGGAGAAACTGCAGGAACTCGTAGCGCCATACGTCCATCCGTCGATGGACTACAAGTTGCTCCCGAAGTACCGGGACCAATGGTCGGTGCAACCCGAGTTCACGGAAGCAGAGCTCAAGCTCATGCCACTACCGATCGAGAGCATCGAAGCGAAACCTCCGAACGGCAAGCACACACATCGTTTCGATATCGAAGTCGAAGGCAATCACAACTACTTTGTCGACGGAGTGATGGTCCACAACTCACCCGAAACGACGCCGGGCGGCCGCGCCCTGAAGTTCTACTCCAGCGTGCGAATCGACATCCGGCGGATCGAATCGATCAAGGACGGCCAGGAGAACGTCGGCAACCGGGTGAGGGCCAAGGTGGTCAAGAACAAGCTCGCCCCGCCGTTCCGTCAGGCCGAGTTCGACATCATGTTCGGCGAGGGCATCTCTCGCGAGGGAAGCCTGCTGGACGTGGCCGTCGAGCAGGGCATCGTCCGCAAGAGCGGCGCCTGGTACAGCTACGACAACGATCAACTCGGCCAGGGTCGAGAGGCGTCGAAGCGTTTCCTACGCGAGAACCCTGAAGTTGCGGTTCAGCTTCAGGCCAAGGTGCTCGAGGCTGTAGGTCTGATTGAGCCTCAGGATGACGAAGTCGACCCCGTCGAAGAGGACGCAGAGACCGATCGCTGAGGATCGAGAGGTTCGGGGCCGGGGAGAGAATCTCCGGCCCCGAAATCGGTGCGGTGCGGTACTATGTGGGCCAAGCACACACAAAAACACACTGAAACACTGAACAACTGTGGCTGAGATACAGAGGAGAAACGGAACGAAACCCAGGAACTGACGCAACTCCGTTCCGTTCGTGTGTGTGCCGGGCCGGCAGGCTCGGCATGTCTGTATCTCCCGCAGGAAGGCGGGAACGATGGATCCGTTATGGGCGTTGGTGATCGGCGTTCTGGCGGTGTTGCTGGGGGCGGTTGCAGGGTTCATGGGGGCCCGCACCAACACCCGGCGAGTACACGGCGATGCCCAGACGAGCGCCGAGGAAGTTCTCAGCAATGCACGGCTCGAGGCCCAGCGGCTCCTGTCGCGGGCCGAGGAAGAAGCCCGGGCGACCGCCGAGACCTACCGTGACCGTGAGGACGCCACCCTCGAGCATCGCCGCATCGAGCTGCACACCTCGCAGGACCGGCTCGCCAAGCGTGAGGAGACCCTGGAACAGCGGGCGTCCAACCTCGCCCAGCGTGAGCAGATGATCATCGAACGCGAGCGCGAGGTGGCCGATCTCCGGGCCCAGGTCGAGGCATCCCGCGAGGAGGCCCGGGCGGCACTGGAACGGCTGGCCGGCTTCGATGCCAAGGCTGCCAAGCAAGAACTGATGGCGCACGTCGAGGACGAGGCCAGGCGCGAGGCGATGGTCATGGTCCGCGACATGGAGATCAAGGCTCGAGAGGAGTCAGACCGGCGGGCGAAGAGAATCCTCACCACCGCCGTGCAGCGCCTCTCGTCCGAGGTGGTCACCGAGAGCACCGTCTCGGTCGTGGAACTACCCGGCGACGAGATGAAGGGACGGATCATCGGCCGTGAGGGTCGCAACATCCGGGCCTTCGAAGCCATCGCCGGCGTCAACCTCATCGTCGACGACACGCCCGAGGCGGTCTCGGTGTCGTCGTTCGATCCGGTGCGCAGGGAGATCGCCCGTATCACGCTCGACAAGCTGGTCACCGACGGACGCATCCATCCGGCGTCGATCGAAGAGGCCTACGAGAAGGCCAAGGCCGAGGTCGAGCAGAGTGTGCGTGACGCGGGCGAGTGGGCGTTGCTGGAGGTCGGCCTGGCTCGCATGCATCCGGAACTGGTCACGTTGCTCGGTCGCCTCAAGTACCGCACGTCGTACGGTCAGAACGTGCTGAACCACGTGGTGGAGTCGGCACACGTGGCGGCGATGCTGGCCGCCGAGATCGGCATCGACGTCGTCCACGCCAAACGTGCGGCGCTCCTGCACGACATCGGCAAGGCCATCACCCACGAGGTGGAGGGTTCGCATGCACTGATCGGTGCCGAGATCGCCCGCCGGTTCGGCGAGGACCCGGCCGTGGTGCACGGAATCGAAGCCCATCACAACGAGATCGAGCCGCGCACGCTGGTTGCGGTGCTGGTGCAGGCGGCGGATGCCGTGTCGGCCGCCAGGCCCGGTGCACGACGTGAAGCCCTGGAGTCGTACGTACGGCGGCTGGAGCGCCTCGAGGAGCTTGCCGGCGCTTTCGACGGTGTCGAGCGGGTGTTCGCCATGCAGGCAGGCCGTGAGGTGCGGGTGGTGGTCGATCCCGGCGTCATGGACGACCTGGAGGCGGCCGACCTGGCCCGGCGCATCGCCCGGCAGATGGAGGAGGACCTCCAGTATCCGGGTCAGATCCAGGTGACGGTGATTCGCGAGTTCCGGGTCACGGACTACGCTCGCTGACCTCATGACCCAACCCGTCCTGATCGCCGACCCCGTGCGCAAGGAGCGCCGCCGTCCCACCCGGGAGGGCAAGACGTACTTCCTGCGCACGTTCGGCTGCCAGATGAACGAACACGACTCGGAGCGGATCGCCGGCCTGTTCGAGGCCGACGGGATGACCTCGGTGGGCGACTACGAGTCGGCCGATGTGGTCTTCATCAACACCTGCACGATCCGCGAGAACGCCGACAACCGCCTGTACGGGCATCTCGGCCACCTCAAGCAACTCAAGGACGCCATGCCGGGCAAGGTGCTGGTGGTCGGTGGGTGCGCGGCACAGAAGGATCGGGAACTCGTCCGGGAACGTGCCCCGTGGGTCGACGTGGTGATGGGCACGCACAACCTCGACCGGGTGCTCGATCTCATGGACTACGCCCAGGAGTGGGGTCCGGTCACCGAGATCGCCGAGGAACTGCAGGCGATGCCGTCCGACCTGCCCGTCAAACGGGAGGTCGACCATGCCGCCTGGGTGACGATCCAGGTCGGCTGCAACAACACCTGCACCTTCTGCATCGTCCCCTCGGTGCGGGGTGTCGAGATCAGNNACGCTCCTGGGACAGAACGTCAACACGTACGGCCGCGACCTGGCCATCGACGGCCGGCGCCGGCCGATCTTCGCCGACCTGCTGCGCAGGGTGGGGGAGATCGAAGGAATCCGCCGGATTCGTTTCACGAGCCCCCACCCGGCCGACTTCCGTGAGGATGTGGCCCTGGCCATGGCGGAGACCCCCGCCGTGTGCGAGCAACTGCACCTGCCGCTGCAGTCCGGCAGTTCGAGGGTGCTGGCCCGCATGCACCGGGGCTACAACGTCGAGCGCTACATGGACCGCCTCGACCTGGCCCGGCGTATCGTGCCCGACCTCTCGGTGTCGACCGACATCATCGTCGGGTTCCCCGGTGAGACGGAGGCCGACTTCCAGATGACGCTCGAGGTGGTGGAGGAGGCCCGCTTCGACCAGGCGTTCATGTTCCTGTTCTCTCCCCGGCCGGGCACGGACGCCGCCGGCTACGTCGACGAGTTCGTCGACGCGGAGGTTGCCCAGGAGCGGTTCGACCGCCTGCTCGAACTGCAGTCCCGGATCTCGCTCGAGCGGAATCTTGCACAGGTCGGCCGGCGGGTCGAGGTCCTGGTCGAAGGGCCGTCCAAGAAGAACGCCGGCGTCGCCACGACCCGCTCCCGGGGTGGACGCGTGGTGCACGTCGACGGCGTGTTCACACCGGGGTCGTTCTTCGACGTCGAGATCACGGCGGCCGCCAAGCATCACCTCATGGGGAGACCCCTCTGACCGACGTCTACGCGGTGCTCGGCCCGACCGCATCGGGAAAATCGGAGGTAGCGCTCCGGCTGGCCGAGACCCTGGGAGCCGAGATCATCTCCGTCGATTCGATGCAGGTGTACCGGCGGATGGACATCGGCACCGCCAAACCGTCGCTCGCCGAACGAGCGCGGGTGGTGCATCACGGCCTCGACCTGGTGGATCCGGCCGACGAGTACAGCGTGTCGGACTTCCAGCAGATGGGCAGGAGGATCATCGAGTCGAGCGAGGTGCCGCTGGTCATCGCCGGCGGATCGGGTCTCCACTTCCGCGCCCTGGTGGATCCGATGCGCTTCCGCCCCCGCGATCCCGGGGTCCGGGCCCGTTTCGAACGGCTGACCCTCCCGGAGGCGGTCGCCCGGCTCCTGGCCGGCGATCCGGAGGCGGACGCCCACGTCGACCTGGCCAATCCGCGCAGGGTGATCCGGGCACTCGAGATCCTCGACCTGACCGGTGAGACCCCGACTGCGCGGGCCACCTCGGAGGAACGGCGCCGCCTCGACTCGTATGAGCCCCTGGTGGCCTTTCGGGCCGTCGCCCTCGATCCCGGCGACGCACTCGCCGAACGGGTCGATCGGCGTCTCGACGCCATGCTCGACGCCGGGCTGCTCGACGAGGTCGCCGCGGTGGCGCCGGAGCTGGGCCGGACCGCCCGTCAGGCGGTCGGCTAC
>JABAOG010001836.1_pt1 | contig 16236 bp, 12 predicted proteins | sample 7062131 | NCBI WGS metagenome assembly JABAOG01 (sample SAMN14538629, study PRJNA623070) | marine sediment metagenome | biome: marine biome [ENVO:00000428]; feature: marine pelagic biome [ENVO:01000023]; material: deep marine sediment [ENVO:00002113] | place: India: Arabian Sea | collected...
GACGAGTACCTCCTCGGTTGCGAGATCCCCGACGCCGACGGCGACGGCGTCGCGTCGCCGGAGTGCGGCGGCAACGACTGCGACGACGGCGATCCGCGCCGCTACCCGGGCGGCGACGAGATCTGCGACGCCGAGGGGGTCGACGAGGACTGCGACCCCACCACCGTCGGCGATCTGGACGTCGACGGCGACGGACACGTCGATGCCGCCTGCTGCAACGGCGACACCTGCGGCGACGACTGCGCCGACCGCATGGCCGACACATTCGGCGGCGCGACCGAGACCTGCGACCTGCGCGACCAGGACTGCGATGGGAACGTCGACGAGGGCGTGGCCACCATGCGCTTCGTCGACACCGACGGAGACCTCTACGGGGACACGGCGACGACCATCGCCTGCGCCGGCGCGGCGAAGACCTCGCCCACGGACATCGACTGCGACAACGGCAGCGCGTCGCGGAACGGCGCGCAGCTCGAGGTCTGCGACGGGGTGGACAACGACTGCGACACGACCGTCGACGAGCACACCGTGAGCTTCACCTGGTACCCGGACGCCGATGGTGACGGCTTCGGCGACCCGGCGGGGGACCCGGTCGTCGCCTGCGCGCCGCCGGCGGGCCACAGCCTGCTGCCCCTCGACTGCGACGACTCCGACCCCGACGAGAGCCCGGCGGCCGCCGAGCTCTGCAACGGTCTCGACGACGACTGCGACGGAGTGCCCAGCTACGAGATCACTCGCGGCGACACCGAGGACGACGACCGCGACGGCTACGGCGACGACGCCTGCGGCGGTGACGACTGCGACGACCTCGATCCCTACAACTCGCCGGGGGGCGTCGAGCTCTGTGACGGCCTCGACAACGACTGCGACGGCATGGCCGACGAGTCGGTGATGGACGTGACCTGGTACCTCGACGTCGACGGGGACGGCCACGGGGATCCGGACCTGAGCATCGAGTCCTGCGAACGGCAGAGCGACCGGGTCCTGGTCGGGGACGATTGTGCCGACGGGAACCCGCTGCGGCATCCGGGTCGCCTCGAGGTCTGCAACGGCGTCGACGACGACTGCGATGGGACGGTGGACGAAGGCAACCTCGGCGGGCTCACCGCCTACCGCGACGACGACGGAGACGGCTTCGGGGTGACGGCGACGCCCATGTTCGTCTGCGCCGACGCGGTGCCGAGCGGCTACGCCCTCGCCCCCGGGGACTGCGACGACAGCGACCCGGCGGTCGAGCCGACCGCGGTGGAGGTCTGCGACGGCGTCGACAACGACTGCGACGGCGTGGCCGACGACGCGGCGCCGGTCGCTTGGTACACCGACGGCGACGGCGACGGCTACGGCGCCGGCGCGGTGGTGGCGACCCAGTGCGAGGTCGTCGCCGGCGCGGCGCCACGCGACGGCGATTGCGACGATGGCGATGGGACTCGCTTCCCGGGCGCCGCCGAGAGCTGCGACGGAGTGGATGACGACTGCGATTCCGCGGTCGACGAGGGCGCGTCGAGCGTCGTCTACTACGACGACGGCGACGGTGACGGCTACGCGTCCGATGGCGCGGCGCCCTCGATGGGCTGCACCGTGCCCGCCGGCTCCACCACCGCCCGTGGCGATTGCGACGACACGGATCCCGACCTCGCGCCGGGAGCCGCCGAGCTCTGCGACGGCCTCGACCAGGACTGCGACGGAGCCACCGACGAGGGCCTCGCGGCGACGGTCACCCTCTACCCGGATGGCGACGGGGACGGCTACGCCGACGACGGAGCCACCGCCACCACCGGCTGCGGCGCGGTGCCCGGCTTGGTCACCGAGCTCGGTGACTGCGACGACGCCGACCCGGACCGGAGCCCGGGGCTGACCGATGTCTGCAACGGCATCGACGACGACTGCAACGGCATGGTCGACGACGGCGCCGACAACTTCTGCGCGGGCCAGACCGAGACCACCGGCATCTGCGAGCCCGGGGGCGCGCCGCGCGAGTGTCAGTGCTCGAGCTCCCAGTTCGCCGACTGCGACCTCGTGCAGATCAACGGCTGCGAGACCGACGTCATGGAGTCGGACGACAACTGCGGCTACTGCGCGATGCGTTGCCTCGCGAACGAGGCCTGTCAGGGCGGGACCTGTCAGCCCACGTTCCTCGAGGACGTGGTGACGGGCTTCACCTCCACCTGCGCCGTCCGAGAATTCGACCGGATCCTCTGCTGGGGCGACTCCGACGTCCTCTTCTACGGGACCGGCGCCGCCGGGAGCGTCCTGACCCCACGGGCGCCGGACAACCTCCCGGACGTCTTCGACATCGAGCAGCTGGCCGCGCGTCGTTTCTCGTCGGACTACGACACCTACTGTGTGATCGGTCTCCTCGAGACCGGCGAGCGCGACATCTTCTGCTGGGGCGGCAATCGCTACGGGCAGGTCGGTGATGGGACCACCCTGAGCGGCATCGTCACCACGCCCACCCGGATCGCGTCGTCGGTCGACGACGTCGTCGACGACTGGGCGGAGGTCGCGGTGAGCGGCGACTTCGTGCTCGCCCGCCGGGCGAACGGCGAGGTCTACGGCTGGGGCCGGAACGGCTCGGGCCAGCTCGGCCGTGGCTTCGCCTCCAACGAAGAGGCGACGCCGGCACCGGTCAGCGGGCTCACGGACGCCGCCGAGATCGCCGTGGGAGCCAGCCACGCCTGCGCGCGCACGACCGGGGGCGAGGTTCGCTGTTGGGGCAGCGACAGCGTGGGGCAGCTCGGCAACCCGGTGAACATCGGTCCCGCCGGGCAGCTGCGGGACGTGCTGACCAGCCCGGAGATGCCCTATCCGCGCTTGGTCGGCGTGGAGCAGATCGCGCTCGGCACCAGCGGGAGCTGTGCTCGCCGCACGGATGGGACGGCCTGGTGCTGGGGGGATCTGTCGTCGGACGCTTCCTACCCGGCCACCCGGACCTACGCGACCCAGGTGTCGGGGCTCCCGTCCGCGACCGATGTCGACTGCGGGCACTCGAGCTGTTGCGCCGTGGCCAGCAACGAAGCGTGGTGCTGGGGAGCCTCCGGCGTCTACGGCCAGTATGGCGACGGCACCTTCGACGCCGGCCGGCGCTTGCCGACCCGCGTGCTCACGGGCACCGGCTTCCTGGGGAACATGGACTTCATACGCGCCGGCTACGGCCACATGTGCGCGTTCAACATGGACGACATGGTCTGCTGGGGGAACGGCGGCGCGGGGCAGCTCGGCCGAGGGACGACCGGCAACGAGAGCACGGCCGGCGCCCCCGACTTCGTCTACTTCAGCTTCTGATCCGCGAGCTCCAGAGCTTTCCGTCGCGAAGGCGGCTAGCCTGGACCCATGCGCTCTCCGAAGGACGACGACGGGTACCGCGACGCCTACCAGCAGGCACGCAAGGCGCAGAACGAGGCCGAGAGCGTCGTCTGGAAGCTGGTGCTGGTGCCGGTGGCCCTGCTGATCTTCGCCGGCATCTTCGGTGGGGTCATCTGGTACGCGATCGGCCAGAAGAACGGGATCGACCGGAGCAACGCCGCGGGCGGCGCGCCGGCGGCACCGGTCACGCCCCAGCGCTGGACCGGCGAGGCGACCTACGAATGCATCGGCAACACGCGCGCCGCGCTGAGTGGCCAGACGATCACCTCGGGCGCCAGCCCGGCCATCCGCGCCAACGGCAACTGCCAGCTGACGCTGACCGACATGACCATCACCGCGCCGGTGGTGCTCGAGGTCGGCGGCAACGCCAAGGTGGTGATCGTCGGGGGCGCGCTCACCGGCGGCGAGCAGGCCATCACCGCCGGTGCCAACGGCAAGGTGAGCGTCAGCGGCACGATGATCACCGGCGACGTGGAGCGCACCGGGCTCGCCGAGATCATCGGCCTCTGAGCACACCGGGCGTCGAGCATGCTAGCCCTTCGCCATGCGCATGCAGGGAAAGGTCGCGGTGGTCACGGGCGCCGCGCGAGGGATCGGTCGAGCGGTGGCGGAGCGTTTCGCTCGCGAGGGGGCGAAGGTGGTCCTCTCGGACGTGCTCGCGGAAGAGGGCGAGGCCACGGCCGCCGCCATTCACCAGGGCGGCGGCGACGTGCACTTCGAGAAGAGCGACGCCGGGGACAAGGCGTCGGTGGACGCGCTCGTCGCCGCCACCGTCGAGCGCTACGGACGCCTCGACTGCGCCGTCGCCAACGCCGCCATCGTGCGCGCGGGCGACTTCCTCGAGCTCAGCGAAGAGGACTTCGACGAGTCGATCCGGGTGAACCTCAAGGGCGCCTTCCTGCTCGGCCAGGCCGCGGCGCGGCAGATGAAGGCCCAGGGGGAGGGCGGCACGATCATCAACATGTCCTCGGTGAACGCCGTCCTGGCGATCCCGGCCATCACCCCCTACGTCGTGGCCAAGGGCGGCCTCGCTCAGCTCACCAAGGTCGAGGCGCTGGCGCTCGCGTCCGACGGCATCCGCGCGAACGCGATCGGGCCGGGCTCCATCGGCACCGAGATGGTGCGCCAGGTGAACGACGACCCCGCCAAGCAGCGCGCGCTGCTCAGCCGCACCCCGATGGGCCGCCTCGGCGAGCCCGAGGAGATCGCCTCCATCGCGGTCTTCCTCGCCACCGAGGACTCGGCCTACGTCACCGGCCAGACGATCTACGCCGACGGCGGCCGGCTGGCGCTGAACTACACCGTCCCCGTCGCCGACTGATCACTGCAGGCAGGCGCTCGAGTAGCCGCACACACAGGCGGCGCAGTCGCGCGGGGCGCAGTTGAAGCTCACCCACACGCCGCCGCGGCAGACCTGTGAGGTGGCCCCGGCGCAGGCGGTCGTGGTGACGCAGCGCCAGGTCTCCGCGGCGACGCCCGCGCAGGAGTCGCCGTTCTCGCCGTTGCCCATGTGGCCGTTCTGACAGTCGGCGCAGCTCGAGCAGCTCTCCCCGCTCTCGCAGCGTCCGTCGCCACAGACCGGGCCGCAGCTGCCGCAGTCGCCGGGGCAGGTCGAGCAGTCCTCGCTGCCATTGCAGGTGCCGTCACCGCAGACGATGCACGCGCCGCAGTCCGCCGCGCAGCTCGCGCAGTCCTCGCCGGTGCCGCAGGTGCCGTTGCCGCAGACCTCCGGGCAGGCGCCGCAGTCCGCCGCGCAGCTCGAGCAGGTCTCGGCGCCGTTGCACATCCCATCGCCGCAGCTCGGCGGGCAGGCCCCGCAGTCGTCCGCGCAATCGCTGCAGGTCTCCGACTCCTCGCAGACGCCGTCGCCACAGGAAGCCGGGCAGTCGCCGGGACAGCTCAGCCGGTTCTCGGTGCCGTTGCAGGTGCCGTCGCCGCACACGCAGGCGCCCATGCAGGCCGCTGCGCCCCACTCGCAGCTGGTGGTGCAGCTCTCGATCTCCGTGCCGCAGCCATCGGCGCAGCTCTCGCCGGTGCGCGTCTCGCCGGGCTCGCAGGCGCCCATGGCCATGCACGCTCCGTCGTCCTGCCACACCCCGCCGATGCACACCTGCCGCTGCTCGCCACAGCGCTCGCAGGGCACGGTGCGCGGCTCGTCGGTGGGTGAGCACGCACAGTCGGTCGGCGCGGTGCACGCGTTCCAGACGCCGCCCATGCAGCGCTCGGTGCCGGCGCCGCAGTCGCTGTCGCAGGGGAGGGTGGCGTTCTGGCCGAGCGCCGGATCGAGGTCGTCGCAGTCGAGGGCGGCGCTGACTCCGTCGCCGTCCTCGTCGGTCTCCGCCCCGACGCAGACCCCCATGCTGCACACCTCCGGGGCGATGCATTCCGGGTCGCAGAGCGGGTTGCGGGTCGTGTTTTGGCTCGGGTCCATGCCCTGCGCGCAGCCGACGAGCAGCGCGGCGGGCGCGAGAAAGCGCACGAGGAAGCGAAGAGAGGAGTCACACCACATCACGCTTCCGCCGCTGAGCAAGGTTCGTGCCTCCTGACACTCAGTGCCTTACGGATGGATCGCGGAGTGCAGTGCGCGATCCTCGCGACAACTCTGCACGGCAGCGTTCGCCGACTCCGCGATCGGCGTGAAGGATGACCGGGTGGTCGCGCCGCTGACCGGCGAACGGGAGGAACGCCCATTCTCGAAGGCCCTCGACTTCCTGGACATGGGCTCCAGGGAGGGAACGCCTCCCCGACTCGCCAAGCCAAGGAGCCCCACCATGAGAGCCGCCGTTTTCCACGGAAAGAACGACATCCGCATCGACGAGGTCCCCGACCCGAAGATCGAAGAGCCCACCGACGCCATCGTCCGGATCACCCACACCGCGGTGTGCGGATCCGACCTCTGGTTCTACCGCGGGCTGCAGGATTACCCCGCCGGTAGCCGGACCGGCCACGAGCCGATGGGCGTCGTCGAGGAGGTCGGCGACGAGGTGCGCCACGTGCAGAAGGGCGACTTCGTCCTCGCGCCCTTCGCCATCTCCGATGGCACCTGCGAGTTCTGTCGCGCCGGGGTGCACACCTCCTGCACCCACGGCGGCTTCTGGGCCGGCATCACCGACGGAGCGCAGGGCGAGGCGGTGCGCGCGCCCCACGCCGACGGCACGCTCGTGCGCATCCCCGAGCAGGTCCGCGACAACGATCCGCTCCTCGACGCGCTCTTCCCGCTGAACGACGTCATGGGCACCGGTCACCACGCCGCCGTCTGCGCGGCGGTCGAGCCCGGCTCCACCGTGCTGGTGATCGGCGATGGCGCCGTCGGCCTCTGCGGCGTGCTCGCGGCGCAGCGGCTCGGCGCCGAGCGCATCATCGCCGCCGGACACCACGCGGACCGCCTCGAGAAGGCCCGCGCCTTCGGGGCCACCGACGTCGTCGACACCAGCAGCGAGGACGCCGTCGAGGAGATCCTCGAGATGACCCGCGGCGGCGCCCGCCACGTGCTCGAGTGCGTCGGCGCCACCTCGTCGATGCAGCAGGCCATCCAGCTCGTCCGTCCCGGCGGCCACATCGGCTACGTGGGCGTGCCCCACGGCCCGGCGAAGAGCGGCCTCGACATCATCAGCCTCTTCTTCAAGAACGCGAGCTTCCGCGGCGGCCCCGCCCCGGTCCGCGCCTACATGAAGGAGCTCATGGACGACGTGCTCGAGGGCACCCTCGATCCCTCGCCGGTCTTCGACATGACCGTCGACCTCGACGGCGTCCCCGAGGGCTACCGCGCGATGGATCAGCGCGAGGCGCTGAAGGTGATGGTCAAGCTCTGAGCGCGCCTGCCGCGAAGTAGGCGCCGCTGGAGCGGGGCACGGTGCCGATTGCCGGGGACCGGTCGAGCGAGGATGATCGCCGAATGGATCGCTCGGGGCACGAACCCTTCATGCGCGCAGCCTTGCTCGAAGGACGCAAGGCGTACCCGGCGTGCGCCCCCAATCCGCCGGTCGGCTGCGTGATCGTGATCGGCGAAGCGATCGTGGCGTGCGGCTTCACCCAGCCGCCCTTCGAGCACCACGCCGAGCCCATGGCGCTCGAGCAGCTCGATGGCCCGCTCGAGTCGGCCACGATGTACGTCACTCTCGAGCCCTGCGCGTTCCACCAACGCACGCCGAGCTGCGCGGCAGAGATTCTGCGCAGACGGGTCGGCCGAGTCTTCGCCGCCATGCTGGATCCCCACCCTCGAAATCGCGGTGCCGGAATCGAGATGCTGCGCGCCGGCGGGATACCGACCGAGGTCGGGCTGCTGGAAACCGAGGCGGCGAGGGATCTCGGGTCACACTCGTGGAAGCCCGAGACGCCCTGAGGTGCTCTGATGGAGGTGGAGCCGCGGGACCATCGCTGAGATTGACTCGGCGATCNNCGATCCATGCGCTCCTGGAAGAGCGTGCGGACTCGGCCTTCACCTACGACGCGGTCGGCGCCACCAGAGCCGATCTCGACGCGGCGCCGCCAGGCTTCCGGCTCGACCGATACGGGGCGGTGGTGGGCGCAGGTCGAGCGGTGTTCGACCGATGCTGCGTGGCGCTCGGAAACCTGGCGAACTACCCGTCCAGCTTCATGCGGATCGTCCGGCATCCGGAAGAGATCTCCGAGGGGAGCCTCTTCGCTCCGTTGGTCACCCACTTCGGCTTCGTCTCGGTACACCCTTGTCGCGTGATCTACACGGTTCGCGAAGCGGACTGCTACGGGTTCGGGTTCGGTACGCTGCCCGGCCACGCCGAGTCCGGCGAGGAGCGCTTTCTGATCCGTCTCGATGGCGACGTCGTCCACTACGAGGTCCAAGCGTTCTCGCGTCCCGTTGGCGCGCTGCCCCGTCTCGGCGCGCCCATCGTGCGCTGCTTCCAGCGCCGCTTTCAGCGAGAGACCGTCCAGGCCATGCGCGACCGAGCGCGGGCCTGACACTCGCGAGGCGGTTCGACCCGGTGGTGGACGGCAGGAGGTAGAGTGAGCCCATGAGCTCGAGGGGGAAGCGATGCGACGGGTCGGCTTCGTCGACATCGAGCGCGTGCGGGACGCCCTCGCTCAGCGGCTCACGGCCAGCCAACTGGCCGAGGAAGCGACCGCCGCCGCCCGGCGCCTGGTCGAGGAGGCGCTCTCGGACGGCTCGCTCGACGGGGTGTTCCAGACCGACACCCGTCACCGGGAACGCCGAGGCCATCCTTGCGGCCGACCCGGCCGAGGCGCCGGAGCAAAGCCGACGCCGCGGGTTGGCGCGGATGGGGACCGGTCCCAGTCTCTCGGGAGAGCCACTAGGATGGGAGACATCATGAACCGCGACGAGCCCTACCCCGCCCACTGGACCGTGCAGCGCGCGCTCGAGACCTACTTGGAGGAGAACGGCTTCACCGCCGAGGCGTACGACGAAGCGGTGATGAAGGTGAAGGTGTGGAAGCTGGACCTGCCCTTCCCGAACACGCCGCGGCACCGGCGGGCGATCATGCGCCACGACCTGCACCACGTCGTGACCGGCTACGGCACCGACTTCGTGGGGGAGTGGGAGGTCTCCGCATGGGAGGCTCGACGGGGCCTTCGCGGGCTCGGTCTCTACGTCGCGTCGATCGTGTTGGTGGGCGCCATCAGCGGCTTGTTGCTCGCGCCGCGTCGCGCCCTCGCCGCCTGGCGTGTTTCGGGCTCCGCACACCCATCGCTCTTCGACGACGACGACTACGAGGGCCTCCTCGGGCTCACCGTCGGGGAGCTCCGCGAGCGTCTCGGTGTGCCTCCGGGTGGTCTGGCGACCACCCGGCGAGGGCTCCACGGCGCCGCGCCGGCACACGACCGATAGGCTCCGCCGCCCATGGATCGTCCGGAGCCCGACTGGCACGTCGACGCGGCGACGGTGCGCGCCGTGGTCGCCGCTCAGGCTTCGGAGCACGTGGCTCCAGCCGCGTTGGAAGCCGTGCGGTGGATCGCCGATGGCTGGGACAACGAGATCTTCCGGGTCGGTGAGCGCCACCTCGCGCGGATGCCTCGGCGGGCGGTCGCCGTTCCGCTGGTCCGCAACGAGCACCGTTGGCTGCCGACCCTCCCGGCGCTGCCGCTGCCGATTCCGCGCCCGGTGGTCTGCGGCGTGCCGAGCGAGACCTTCCCGCACCCCTGGTCGCTCTGCCCCTATCTCGATGGCGAGCCCGCGACCGGACGCCCGCTTCGCGATCCGGCGCGTGCCGCGGAGCTGCTCGGCGCCTTCCTCCGCGTGCTCCACCGGACGGCGCCGCCCGAAGCGCCCCACAACCTCTTTCGCAGCATTCCGCTCCGCGACCGCTCCGAGCGGCTCGAGCGACACATCGGGATCTTGGGCGACCGGGTCGACGCCGCTGCGATCCGTCGCTGCTGGGCCGAGCTCCGTGAGCTCGAGCCGCCGGACCGCCGGGTGTGGCTCCACGGCGATCTGCACCCCTCGAACGTGCTGGTCCACGAGGGGGCACCGAGCGCGGTGATCGACTTCGGCGATCTCTGCGCCGGTGACCGCGCGTGCGACCTGGCCCTCGGCTGGATGCTCTTCGACGCCGCCGACCGCGACCGCTTCTTCGACGCCGCCGAGGCGGATGCGACGGAGCGCCGCCGCAGCCGGGGCTGGGCGCTGGCGCTGGCCCTGGCTCACGCCGCCACGGCCGACCAGGATCCGTCCTTCGGCGCGATGGCGCTCCGCGCCATCGAGCGCTGCACCGGCGCGGCGTCGTGAGCATCCGCTGCCCGCTGCGAGCCGATCACTCGAGGAGCGAGGACCCCATCAGCGCGCCCGCCGCGAAGTAGGCGCCGCTCGACGACGCGGGCAGGATGTCGTGCGTCGATGGGTGCTCGTAGGGGACCAGCGCCGCCTCGAGCACTTCGCGCTCGCCGAGCGCGTCGCCGGCGCGCAGCTCACCCACGAAGCCGCCCTCCGCGAGCGGATGGCCCGGGCTCAGGAAGAGCTCGTCGCCGCCGTCGAGCCGCAGGCGCACGACCACGTGATCGGTGACCTCGGTCTGCGCGACCCGGAGGATGGGGACCGCGACCACGGCACCATCGTCCACCGAATAGACCCAGTCGCCCGGGCTCAGGGCCGCGATGGCCCGGTCGCCGTCCGGGGTCGCGATCGGCGTGTCGGGTGAAGCGCAGATCGCACCCCAGGCGCACACGAAGTCCGTCGGAGTGCAGATCCCGGTCGAGCCGGGGTTCAGCTCGTCGCGGTTGCACCGCGGTCGAGCCGGATCGGTGCAGTCCTCGTCGGTCGTGCAGGTGGTCGTGCACAGGCAGTTCGAGCGCGGTCCACCCGCGGGGCAGCATTCGCAAGAGAGCCCGCCCCCGGCGCAGAACCCGCTCGGGCTCGTCTCGCTACACGCCGGGCCCATGTCGCCGGCGGTGGCCGCATCGGGCTCCCCTCCGCCATCGGTGGCGCCGCCGCCGTCACTGGTGGCGCCCCCGTCGCCGGCGGCGCCTCCGTCGCTCTCACCGGCTCCCGAGTCGACCACGCCCATGTCCTCCGACGTGTCGTCCGTGCCGCCATCGTCGTCCCCGCAAGCGAGTGAGAGTCCCACCACCAACATGCCCAGCCACCGCATCTCCAACCTCCGGACCCGATGGTAGTGCAGGGCTGCGCGGCCTTCACCTCGGTGAGGCGCCGACGACGAAAGTCGGCGTGAGCGGTTGACGCCTTCGATCGCGGTCTTACGCAGCGGGCCTCGGCACGAGCCCGTGCCGGAGACGACGACATGAACGGGGGTTCGGCGGTGCGAGGTCCGACGCTGAACCCGCGTGACTCGGTGATGACGATCGCGGGCACGCTCGGTCGCCTCTGCGGAGGCGGCACCAGCTGCTCGGTGCCGCTGGCGCAGCCGAACGGTGAGAAGGCGCGGGTCGACGCGGTCGTATACGTCTCGGACAACGAGTCGTGGATGGACGCGAAGGGCCGCTCTGGCTGGGGCCGAAGCACGGCCATGCTGGACGAGTGGACGAAGCTCCGCCGCCGAAACCCGTCGGCGAAGCTGCTCGCCGCCGGCCTTCGACTCTCCGTCACCGCTACTCCGGCTCGACCTCGGGCGCCGGGTGGGCGGGGAGGAGCACGAGGAAGGTCGTTCCCGCGCCGGGCCTGGACCGGACGTCGAGGAGGCCGCCGTGCTCGTTGATCGTTCGATAGGCGGTGAAGAGCCCGAGCCCGGACCCGCTCTCCTTGGTCGTGAAGAAGGGCTCGAAGACCCGCTCCCGGGTGGCCTCGTCCATGCCCGCGCCGTTGTCGTGGACGGCGAGCTCCACCCAGTCTCGGGCTTCGCTCGAGCGGTGCGGCCGCCGCGTGACGGTGAGCCGCACGGTCGGGTTCGCTGGCTGGGCTTCCCGTACGGCGTCGCGGCCGTTCATGCAGAGGTTGAGCAGCGCGTGCTCGAGATCTCCGCTGATCACCTCGATCCACGGGTCGTCGTCGGCCGCGAGGCACAGATCCACCGCGAAGGTCACGTCGTCACCGAAGGTCCCGCGCACGATGCCGGCCGTTCGGTCCACGAGCCCCCGCACTCTGCTCAGCCGCCGTCTCGGGGCGGGCCCCTCGGGCCGCGTCAGCGCGCTCAGCTTCTCGACCACGTCGGCCGCGGCTTCGCCCGCGCTCAGGGCTGCTTCGACCCGCTTCTGGAGCGGCGGGTCCACCTTCCCTCGGAGCAGCGACAGATTTCCCATGATGGCCATCAGCATGTTGTTGAAGTTGTGCGCGACGCCCGCGGCCAGCTCCCCCATCGAGATGATCTTCTGGCGCTCCCGCATCTCCAGCTCGATGCGCTGTCGCTCGGTGACATCGAAGACGCCCCCTCGGATGCCGATCGCCTCCCCCGCGTCGTCGGTGATGACCCGGCCCTTGATCAGCAGCCATCGGATCTCCCCGTCGACCACGATGCGGTGCAGGAGGTCCTCATAGGTTCCCGTCTCCATGGCGCGCGCGACCGAGCGGCTCACGTCTTCCCGGTCGTCGGGAAAGACCAGGTCGAGATAGCCCTGGTAGGTCGGGGCCGCCTCCCCCGGCGGGACACCGAAGTGGCGACAGGTCATGTCGTCCCAGACGACCTCGTTCGACCGAGCGTCCCAAGTCCAGATGCCCAGGCCGGTGGCCTCGATCGCCAGCGCCAGGTCCTCCCGGTTGCGCTCCAGCTCCTGCCTGGCCTGCGTCATCTCGGTCACGTCGGTGCCGACGAGCGCCAGGGCGATCACCTCGCCGTGCTCGACGATCGGCACGGCGCGCACCTCGTAGTGCGAATGCTTCCCATCGGGGCCGGGGGACGCCACCCGGAAGCTCTCCATGCTCGCCGTTCGCGTGACCCGCTCGATGGCGCGCCGCGCCGCCTCGATCGAAGGCGCGTCCATGAAGTCGTAGACGCTGGCGTCCTCGACGTCCTCTTCCCCGTATCCCTCGGCGAAGTGGTGCATGTAGAGCAGGAGCCCGTCCGTGCTGGCGAACGCGACGTACGCCGGGACGCCGTCGACGACGGAGCGCAAGACCGCTTGGGCGAAGGGCCCCGGCTCACCCTCGAAGGCGCTCCTCAGTCGATTCCGCAGCGCCTGGTTGTCGAGGCCGGTGTCGTTGCGACTCGTCATGGGTATCCGGTCGGTCGGACGTCGAGGCTACGCGACCGTCGCGAAACGCGACAACCCGACCGAGCCCCCGGACGAGAGTACACGCCTTCGGTTCGCCCCGCATGGGTTCGTCGCTCCTGGCCAACCGCTGTCCCCACTGGCGCTCGGGTTGACGCGTGTGGGCCATCGCCCGACGGAGGGAACATGGACACGCAGCTCCTCACGATGCTGACTCTCTCCTGCGCGGCTCTCGGGTGCGCCACCACCCCGCCACCGGTCGACCAGGTGCCGACCGAGCTCGCCGGGCCGGTGCGCTCCGAGCGTGCCGACCTCGGTGAGTCGCTCTTCGAGGAGACCTGCGGCGGAGCGCGGTGCCACACCGGCCTCGGGCCGGACCTGGACGGCCTCGGGGTGACCCCGGGACAGGTCCGCGCGCAGGTACGCCAAGGTCCGGGCAAGATGCCCTCCTTCGACACCAGCGAGCTCAGCGACGAGAACCTCGAGCACATCTTGGCCTACCTCGGGACCCTCGGGACCATCCGAGGCGCCGACCGCTGACCGTGCCCCCATGACCCAGTGGCCGCATCGAGTCTGCGGGAGGGCTCTGATGGTGTAGGTTTGCAAAATGGTCACCCCGCTCGAGACGCTGCAGGAGGGCTACCCCCTTCGGCTCGCCCGCATCGGAGCGCTCCTGCTGGGCGACCTCTATGACCCCGATGCCACCAGCAGCGGCGACGTGATGCACCCCACGCGGGTCGCCGCGGAAGCGATCCTGAACGGTGGGGCGCCGCACGTGACGTTGGTGATCCGCGTCCGGAGCGGGTCCGGGCTGCCCGACGCCGACAAGCGCGAGCGAATGCAGCAGTGGCTGAAGAAGCGCGCCCAGCAGGGCACCGGGATCGTCTGGCTCGAAGGCGACGGCTTTTGGGCGGCGGCTTTCCGCGGGCTGCTCTCTGCCTTCCTCTTGGCCACCGGCCGGCGCTCGCTCTTCACCATCGTCGCGTCCGCCGAAGCCCTGCGGGACGTGGCTGGGCTCGACGATGCGCAGCATCGGGCCATCGAGGCCTTCTTCGCCGAAGCCCACCCGGTCGCGGCCGAGTGAGGAAGATGGCGAGGCACTCCTCCGTAGGGTGGCGCGTGACTTCCTCCTCCCGTCTCGGTGGAGCGCTGCTGGTGCTGGCGTTCGGTTTGCTCGTACGCGGCTGCGGTGACGACGGGGGCATGGCCGACCCCGACGGGGGCACCGACCCCTGCGTGGTCGACCCGAGCGCGCCCGGTTGCGTGCCCGACGAGTGCACCGCCGAGACGTGCACCGGGGAGCGCCGCGAGTGCGTCCTCGTGGAGGGCACGCCGACCTGCCGCTGCGAGCCGGGCACCCACGACGAGGGCGGCACCTGCGTGCCCGACACCGAGTGCACCGACTCGAGCTGCAACGGCCACGGGCTCTGCTCGGTCGAAGGCGGCGCGCCGAGCTGCGAGTGCGAGCTCGGCTACGCCGGTGACGCCTGCGGCGAGTGCGACGAGGTCGCCGGCTACCTGCCCGACGGCATGGGCGGCTGCGACGCCGATCTCTGCGACCCGAACCCCTGTGCCGAGGGGGAGCGTTCGCGCTGCGAGGTCGTGGACGGGGTGGCCACCTGCGCTTGCCCCGCGGGGACTCACGCCGAGGGCGAGGGCTGCGTGCCCGACGAGAGCTGCACCGACACCAGCTGCGGCGGTCATGGCACCTGCACCGACGATGGGATGGTCGTCTCCTGCGCGTGCGAGGCCGGCTGGGCCGAGCCCTTCTGCGGCGAGTGCGACGAGGCGGCCGGCTACCATCCGGACGGCGCGGGCGGCTGCACCATGGACGTCTGTGTGCCCAATCCCTGCATCGACCCGCTGCAGACCGTCTGCGTCGACGTGGACGGGGTCGCCCAGTGCGAGTGCGATCCGGGCGCTCACCTCGAGGGCGCGAGCTGCGTGCCCGACGAGACCTGCCAGGCGGACACTTGCGGCGGCCACGGCGATTGCAGCGTGGTGGACGGCCTCACCGAGTGCGCCTGCTTCGCCGGCTACACCGGCGACGACTGCAGCGCCTGCGCCAGCGGCTACCACCCGGATGGCAGCGGCGGCTGCACCGACGACGCCTGCCTTCCGAACCCGTGCACCGAGCCGAACCGCGGCGTGTGCACCGACGACGCCGGCACCGCCGCCTGCGATTGCGACGCCGGCTACCACGAGGACGGCGTCGGCGGCTGCACCACCGACGTCTGCCTGCCCGACCCCTGTGCGGGCATGAACCAGGCCTGCCGGGACGACGGGGCTGGCAGCTACGAGTGCTACACGCCGGTTTGCGACGACGGGAACCCCTGCACCGACGATGCCGTCGTCGGCGGGAGCTGCACCCATACGCCGCGCGCCGAGGGCGCCGACTGCTCGACCACCGTCTGCCTGAGCGGCCAGACCTGCGACGGGAGCGCGATCTGCACCGGCGGCACCGCGGTCGACTGCGACGATGGGAACGCCTGCACCGCCGACTCCTGCGACGCGGTCCTCGGCTGCGAGAACGTGGCCGACGACGGGCTGGTGCCGGACGACGGCATCGCGTGCACGGCCGACAGCTGCAGCGGTGGCGTGGCCTCCAACACGCCGAGCGACGGTGCCTGCGACGACGGCCTCTGGTGCAACGGCTCCGAGGTCTGCGTGCCGAGTGACTCGGGCGCGGACGCGAACGGCTGCGTCGCCACCGCGGTGCCCACGCCGCCGGAGCGATCCACGCCCTGCCGGCAGGTGCTCGCCTGCGACGAAGCGACCGACTCCTTCCCGGTGATGGTCCTCTCCGCCGGGGAGAGCTGCGACGATGGGCTGGGCTGCACTACCGGGGACATGTGCGCGACCGACGGCGGCGCCTGCGTCGGCACGCCGATGGAGACCTGCCCCTGGACCACCTGCGACAGCCCGACGGTCCTCGAGTCCACCGTCGACATCCCCATCGCGACGATCACCGGCACCGTGACCCTCGACGGGGCGCCGCTGCCGGCGACGGATATCGACGCCTACANNCACGATCCACTGGGTGGACTACGTGAGCGGCGCGGCGTTGGCGAGCGGCGCGGACACCATCGGCGCGCGGGTGGTGCCCGGCATCTACGACCTTCTCTATCGCCGCGATTGGAACCGGAGCTCGAGCGGCAGCGAGTGGGTGGACGAGGCGCGGGATTCGGCGACCTATCCGACCGGCGACCGGTTGCTGCGGACCGACGTGGTGATCGGTCCGGGCGCGAACGTGCTGGACGTGGACATCCCGGTGGCGACGAT